>Ga0182745_1000602_pt1 | contig 38777 bp, 25 predicted proteins | sample eDN3rd30CKraftBY_FD_128523 | JGI IMG/M metagenome (GOLD analysis project Ga0182745, IMG submission 128523) | Enriched backyard soil microbial communities from Emeryville, California, USA - eDNA 3rd pass 30_C Kraft BY (version 2) (version 2) | ecosystem: Environmental > Terrestrial > Soil >...
AAAAGGAAAAGGCGGACTATAAGTCATTATACCATGTTGTTGACTAATTAATGATATTGTTTACATGCCCGAATACAGTTGATAAAAAATATTTGGGAAAATTAGACTAACAGCAAGACCTTTACTTTATGATGAAAATCTAATAGAATAATTGAATGACTTTGATTTGAAATTGAACAAGAGGTGAAATAATGAGGAAGTTTTTTAATAACATCCAAAATAATTATATGAGCCTTTTCTTTTTAGCTGTTTTATTATTATGGATAAAAACATATTTCGTTCAACATAATGAATTTAATTTAGGCTTAGAAAATGGCTTACAAGAGTTTCTATTATTTTTCAATCCATTAGGATCAGCACTATTGTTCCTTGGGTTATCTTTATTATCAAGAAAAAGAAAATTGTTATGGCTAATTGTGTTTGACTTTTTAATGAGCTTTTTATTGTTTGCGAATGTTGTGTACTACAGATTCTTTAGTGATTTTATTACACTGCCAACATTGACTCAAACGCAAAACTTTGGGGATGTTAGTACTAGTGTGACTTCACTATTGCATTCAACAGATTTCTTAATTTTCTTAGATCCGATTATTATACTTGTGTTAGGAATTTTATTCCGACGTCAATACAAACAAGTACCAGTTATGAAGCTAAGAAAAGTAGGGGCTGTTCTATTAGCAGCAATTCTTATTATGAGCATTAACCTTGGACTTGCTGAAAAAGATCGTCCACAGCTTTTAACAAGAACATTTGACCGAAACTATATCGTAAAATATTTGGGTATGTACAATTATACGATTTATGATGCTGTTCAAAGCACAAGAGCATCTGCTAAACGTGCAATGGCAGATAGTAATGATATTACAGAAGTGCTAAACTATACTCGTTCTAATTATGCAAGCCCAAATCCTGAATATTTTGGTGCTGCAAAAGGAATGAATGTTGTTTATCTTCACTTAGAATCGATTCAGAATTTTATTATCGATTATAAGTTAAATGGAGAGGAAGTAACACCGTTTTTGAATTCTTTAACAAAGGATTCTAACACATTGTATTTCGATAACTTTTTCCATCAAACAGCACAAGGAAAAACAGCTGATGCTGAATTTATGTTAGAAAACTCGTTGTTTGGGCTTCCGCAAGGATCTGCTTTCTCAACAAAAGGCTTAAATACGTATCAATCAGCACCGGCTATTTTAGGTCAAGAAGGATACACGTCAGCAGTATTCCATGGTAATAAAGGTTCCTTCTGGAATCGTGACGAAATATATAAATCATTTGGATATGATTATTTCTTTGATTCTAGTTATTATGATTTAAATCCGGAAGATCTTGCTGAATACGGGTTAATGGATAAGCCGTTCTTCCAGCAGTCAGAACCATTACTTGAAACATTACCACAGCCGTTTTATACAAAATTTATTACAGTAACAAACCATTACCCGTATAAAATGAATCAGGAATTAGCAACAATTGAACCTCATACAACCGGAGATATGTCTGTTGATAATTACTTCCAGACAGCACGTTATGCTGATGAGGCATTAAAAGAATTCTTTGATTATCTAAAAGAATCCGGTTTAGATAAAAATACAATTGTTGTTATGTATGGTGACCATTACGGTATTTCAGAAAATCATAATAAAGCAATGTCTAAAGTTCTAGGTAAAGAAGTAGGACAATTTGAAAGTACAGGCCTTCAAAGAGTTCCATTATTTATTCATGCACCTGGTCTTGAAGGCGGAACAATGCACCAATATGGCGGTCAAATTGATCTTCTACCAACTTTATTGCATTTACTAGGTGTTGATACAAAACAGTATGTGCAATTTGGAACAGATTTATTATCTGAAGAACATGATGAACTGGTCCCATTTAGAAACGGAGACTTTGTCAGTCCGGAAGTAGTGTCCACTGGTGGTAAATACTTTGATTCAGCGACTGGAGCTGAAATAGAAGCAACTGAAGAAGTGCTTAAACAAAAGGAAATTGCTGAAATGAAATTAAGTTACTCTGACAAGCTTGTTGAAGGAGATCTTTTACGCTTCTACACACCACAAGATTTCACTCCTGTAGATCGTTCAAAGTATGATTACAGTGAAATGAAATCAATTATTGAAAAGAATAATACTGAGACAAAAGCTGAAAATGCAGAAGCTCAAATTGAAAAAGAAAATGCAACTGTAACTGAATAGTTAAATGAAAGCTGCTGAGTTTATGAACTCAGCAGCTTTTTTTGTTTTTGTAGATGGGTTAAGGAGAGTGAAGTACAAAAGGGAGGGATTTTTTTGAGGGTAAAGTTGTTCATAAGGGGCAATGAAAGACAAAAGCACTCCCTAGGTCAGCAAAAAGCGTCAATAATTCTAATAAATCATTTTTGAAATCCTCCAATAAAACTCAGGGATCTAACTAAAATAAAAACAAAACAAAAAAAACAAATAAAAACGGGTGATATTTTGTGGGTTTAGTAGTATAATCAATAAAAAAGATGGCTCCAAAAATGAATGGAGGGAATTAGGAAATGAAAGTATCCTTATTTATTACATGTTTAGCAGATGTGTTTTATTCCAATGTTGGAAAACACACTGTGGAGCTTTTAGAAAAGCTTGGTTGTGAAGTTGATTTTCCAGAACAGCAAACCTGCTGTGGACAACCTGCTTTTAATAGCGGCTATCATAAAGAAACAAAAGAAGTGGCAAAACACATGATTCGTACGTTTGAGAATTCAGATTATGTTGTAGGTCCTTCCGGTTCATGTGTATCGATGCTACGTGAATACGGTCAATTATTCGAAAATGAGCCGGTATGGAAAGAAAAAGCTAAAGGATTAGCAAAAAAATCATTTGAATTAACTCAGTTTATTGTCGAAGTACTAAAAGTAGAAAACGTGAATGCTAGTTTACCGGCTTGTGCAACTTATCATAAATCCTGTCACATGACACGCTTACTAGGTGTAAAGGACGCACCCGGGAAGCTATTAGGCAATGTTGATGGTTTAGAGGTGAAACCGCTTCCGAATAGTCATGATTGCTGTGGATTTGGTGGAACTTTTTCAGTCAAAATGGTTCCGATCTCAGAGCAAATGGTAGATGAAAAGGTAAGACATATAGAAGAAACAGGTGCAGACGTATTAATTGGCGCTGATTGCGGCTGCTTAATGAATATTGGTGGAAGAATTAACCGAAAAGGAAAGCCAATTAAAGTCATGCATATAGCAGAAGTATTGAACAGCGAGGTGAAGTGAAATGGCGATGAAAATAAGTGATGAAAAGTTTTTTGATCGTGTTGATAAAGGTGTAAACAATTCCTTTATGCGCAATGCTGTTGCATCCGCCCAAGAGAGAATGCAGGGAAGACGCCAGTTGGCAACAGAAGAGCTGGGCAATTGGGAAGAATGGCGCAAGCTTGGAGAAGAGATTAGATCACACACTCTTCAAAATCTTGACTACTATTTGGAACAGTTAAGTGAAAATGTGCAAAAGAGCGGGGGGCATGTATTTTTTGCTTCAACAAAGGAAGAGGCAAATGAGTACATCACAAAAGTAGCAAAAGAAAAACAAGCAAAGAAAGTCGTAAAATCAAAATCAATGGTTACAGAAGAAATTCACTTAAATAGCGCACTCGAAAAAGCGGGCTGTGAAGTAATAGAAACGGATCTGGGTGAATATATTCTTCAGCTCGATGATCATGACCCGCCATCACATATCGTTGTTCCGGCTCTTCATAAAAACAAAGAACAAATTCGTGATACGTTCAAAGAAAAACGGGGCTATGATAAGTCGGAAATTCCTGAGGAGCTTGCTCTTTTTGCAAGAGAACAATTAAGGCAAGAATTCTTAAGGGCAGATCTTGGAATTACAGGATGTAATTTTGCTGTTGCGGAATCTGGTTCTATTAGTCTAGTCACAAATGAAGGAAATGCCGGACTTGTAACCGCTTTACCGAAAACGCAAATTACAGTCATGGGTATGGAGAGGATCGTTCCAACATGGGAAGAGCTGGATATAATGGTGAGTCTACTGTGCAGAAGCTCTGTTGGACAAAAATTAACCAGCTATATTACAGGATTAACTGGACCAAAAGACAAGGGTGACGTTGATGGACCTGAAGAATTCCATCTGGTTATTGTTGACAACGGACGTTCAAATATACTGGGAACTGAATTTCAAAGTGCCCTTCATTGTATTCGATGTGCAGCTTGTGTTAATGTATGTCCAGTTTACCGACATGTTGGTGGACATTCTTATGGCTCAATTTATGCAGGACCAATTGGTGCGGTGTTATCACCGTTGCTTGGAGGTTATGAAGATTATAAGGAACTACCTTATGCATCATCATTATGTGCAGCATGTACAGATGTCTGCCCAGTAAAAATACCTCTTCATGAACTTTTAATTGAGCATCGAAGAAAAATTGTTGAAGATGAAAAGAAATCGCCATTCGGTGAAAAGCTTGCGATGAAGGGGTTTCAACTTGCAGCAAGTTCACCAAGCCTATATAAAACAGGGACAAAATCAGCTTCAACTGTCATGGCACCATTTACAAAAGAAAGCAGCATTCAAAAAGGACCAGGTCCTATGAAACCATGGACAGATGTACGTGATTTCCCGGCACCAAGTAAAGAGAGATTTAGAGACTGGTATAAAAAGAGAGAAAAAGGAGGGGAATAAAAAGATGGCAGCAGGACAAATCATAAATCGCGACTCTTTTCTCAATACAGTAGCTGAAAAATTAGGAAGAGATAGAGTGAAAACCGTCACAAAACCACAATGGACGACAACCCCTCAATATGATGTATTAAAAGATGCAACACCGGATGAATTGGCCGAGGTTCTGAAAAAACATTGTGAGGTTATTCATACCCAATTTATTGAGACAAATTCTGAGCAACTTTCCCAAAAAATATGGGAAGTGTTCTCGCAATACGAAGTCAGAAGTGTTGTGACATGGAAGGATGAACGTCACCAACAGTTTGGATTAGATAAAGATCTATTGGATAAGCTCCCTGAAGAGAATATTGAAGTCCATATTTGGAATCCGGCTCTTAAAGAGAAAAACTTAGAAGCGGCAGAAAAAGCAGATGTGGGGATTACTTTTAGTGATATGACTCTAGCAGAATCTGGAACAGTTGTGTTATTCAGCAGTGAAAACAAAGGGAGATCCGTTAGCTTATTACCAAAAACCTATATTGCGATTGTTCCTAAAAGTACACTTGTGCCTAGAATGACACAAGCTACTGCTTTCATTAACAAACAAGTCCAAGAAGGCGAAAAGATTGCTTCCTGTATTGATTTTATTACAGGACCAAGTAATAGCGCTGATATTGAATTGAACCTCATTGTAGGGGTTCACGGTCCAATAAAAGCAACGTATATTCTTGTGGAAGATAAATAAATTCAAAAATAAACAAAAAACATATTCAAAAGTAAACAAACATGATATATAATAAAAAACAGATAATCAAATGAAAACAGACATAAATAAAATAGAGGAGGAAACGAAATGGTACAAAGTTTATGGAATAAAGAAAAAGGTGCTTCATTATCTAAAGGTGTGGAAGAGCTGGTATATCGTTCTAACCTAATCGGGTCAGATCGTGCTGTTTGTAACTGGGGCGGTGGAAACACGTCAATGAAAACAATTGAGAAAGACTTCCGTGGCCGTGACATAGAGGTGATGTACGTTAAGGGTAGCGGTTCTGATTTAGCAACGATGAAGGCGCACAATTTCACAGGCTTACGAATGGAGGATATTCGTCCATTAATCGAACGTGACGAAATGTCTGATGAAGAAATGGTTGCTTACCTTGCACACTGCATGATTGATAGCAAACACCCACGTGCATCAATCGAAACTCTATTACATGCATTCTTACCATTCAAGCATGTTGACCATACACATCCGGATGCAATCATTGGTCTTTGCTGTGCAGACAATGGTCGCCAAATTGCTGAAGAAATCTACGGAGATCGTTTTGTCTGGGTACCATATGTACGCCCGGGATTCACACTTTCAAAAATGATCGCAGAAGGTGTTAAAAACAATCCAAACGCAGAATTAGTATTAATGGAAAAACACGGTCTTGTTGTTTGGGGGGAAACAGCTGAAGAAAGCTATGAAAAAACAATTTCTGTTATTAATGAAGCAGAACAATATGTTCAGTCAAAATTAGTTGAAGAAAATGTATTTGGCGGACAAAAATACGAACCACTTGCTGAAGAAGATCGCAAAAACGCTTTAGCACAAGTTATGCCAGTGATTCGCGGTGCAGTTAGCGAAGAAAAGAAAATGCTATTAACATATGATGATGCGGAAGATGTGCTGCAATTTGTAAACAGCCAAAATGCTCCAGAATTATCACAAGTAGGTGCAGCTTGTCCTGATCACTTAGTTCATACAAAAATGACACCTTTATTCATTGACTGGAACCCACAATCAGAAGATGTAGCTAGTTTAGTAGAAAAAGTAAAAGCTGGAATCGAAAGCTTTAAAGAAGAGTACAAAGCTTACTTCGAACGAAACAAAAACGAAGGTGACCAAATTTCTGAAACTGCTCCGCGTGTTATTTTAATTCCTGGTATCGGAATGGTGAACACTGGTAAAAACATAGCAATGGCTAACGTTAGTGGTGCTTTATACCACCGTGCAATCGCGGTTATGAAACGTTCTACAACTCTAGGAAAATTTGTTTCTTTAAATGAAAATGAATCATTCAATGTAGAATATTGGCCATTAGAGCTTTATAAATTATCTCTAGCTCCTGCAGAAGCTGAGTTCTCAAGACAAGTAGCCTTTGTAACAGGTGGAGCTGGTGGAATCGGCAGCGAAACATGCCGTCAATTCGTAGCAGAAGGAGCACATGTAGTAATTGCTGACCTAAACTTAGAAGGTGCTGAAAAGGTAGCAGCAGAAATCAACGAGAAATATGGAGAGGGCCGTGCATTCGCAGTAAAAATGGATGTAACAAGTGAAGAAGCTGTTCAAAAAGCATTTAAACAAACTGCTCTAACTTACGGTGGCGTTGATATTATCATAAACAATGCAGGTTTGGCAACTTCCAGCCCATTTGATGAAACATCTTTAAAAGAGTGGAACCTAAACATGAACGTTCTTGGCACAGGTTATTTCCTAGTTGCCCGTGAAGCGTTTAAACAAATGAAATCACAAGGTACTGGTGGAAACATGGTATTCATCGGTTCGAAAAACTCTGTTTATGCTGGTAAAAATGCAGCAGCATACAGCTCAGTTAAAGCAATGGAAACACACCTTGCAAGATGTATTGCAGCAGAAGGTGGAGAATTCGGAATCCGTGTAAACTCAGTTCTTCCAGATGCAGTGCTTCAAGGTTCAGCAATTTGGGGATCAAGCTGGAGAGAAGAGCGTGCAGCAGCATACGGAATTCACCCAGACCAATTAGAAGATCACTATCGTAAACGTACTACATTACTAGTAAATATCTATCCAAAAGATATTGCACAATCTATTCTATTCTTTGCATCATCTAAATCAGATCGTACTACAGGGTGTATGTTAACTGTAGATGGTGGAGTTCCAGCAGCGTTTACCAGATAATAAAGAATAAACAAGGTGTAACAGAATAAAGTTTCTATTACACCTTGTTTATTATACTAATAGAAAGCATAAGAAATAATTGATCATAGAATAAGAAAAGCCAAGACTTCCCGTATTAGGACCTGGAAATAAACCAAGTTTTTGTCCCGATTATTTTGAAAGCGCATTAGTATAAAACACGGTGCGTTTACACTTACACTCTTGTATAATAAAATATCTAGAGCCTACAAGCATAAGAGCTGTCTCTTTTAGCACGTAAGCTCAGACCTCATTATAAAAAGAAGTAACAGGAGGTATTGATCAATGCTTGTAGCAGAAAGACATAAAAAAATCGTAGAAGTTGTAAATGAGAAGTTAAGTGTTCGTGTAACTGAGTTGAGTAAGATTTTCCAGGTAACGGAAGAAACAATTCGTCGTGATTTAGAAAAACTGGAAAAAGAAAACTTGTTACGCCGTAGTCATGGTGGAGCTGTTAGTATAAAAGACGAGCAAACTGAAGTATCGTATGCTGAACGGGAAATCACAAATGCTTCAGAAAAAAGATCCATTGCAATTGAAGCAGTGAAACTTATTCAGCCAGGTGATCAAATCGTACTTGATGCGAGTACAACAGCATGGTATATGGCAAAAGAAATGCCTGATCTGCCCTTAACTGTTTTGACAAATTCAATCAAGGTAGCGATAGAGCTTAGTAAAAAAGAACAGGTAAAAGTGATCTCAACTGGTGGCATGCTCCAACCGAAGTCTCTATCCTATGTCGGTCCATTAGCCGAAAGGTCACTTAATATGTACCATGTGAACAAAGCCTTCTTATCATGTAAAGGGGTACATGTGGACGCTGGTTTAAGCGATTCAAATGAATGGCAGGCATTATTAAAAAGACAAATGATTTCGATTGCAGACAAAACAATTCTGATGGCTGATTCTACAAAATTTGGTGTAAGAACATTTGCTCAAATTACGGACATTCAGCGAATTGGTTATGTCATTACAGATGATCACATTGATGAATCATTTTGCAGAGCACTGGAAGAAAAAGGTGTACGAGTAAAAACCGTCGAGATAAAGTGAGTCTTCGGTCAAAAGATTACTCCTATTTGAAAATAGGAAAACTGGATAAAACGGGGTAGTGGAAGCTATTCCGTTTTTTGCTAGAAAAAAGAGGGATCAAAATGAGTGCGAATCTTTTACATGAACTATTGCAACTAAATGATGAGGAAAAATTAATGCTTCAGCAAAAAAAGGAAGTTCAAAAGGAGCTTTATACTAGCCAGGAACCCTTCATTGTTGAAGGTGAGAGATTTTTAAATCAAAATAAAATGATCATGGTGCGAAAACACACCAGATTTGTTCACTTTCCGAAGCATAGGCACAATTATATAGAAGTGAATTATGTTTTTAGTGGTTCTCTTACCCAAACCGTTGGAAATGAACGAATGGAATTAAAAAAGGGAGATCTTTTATTTCTTAATCAACATATAGAGCATGAACTTGAAGCGTGCAATGAAGAAGATATTATTATTAACTTTATTATTAAGCCCGAATTCTTTACATTTATTTTTTCTTACTTAACGACGGAAAATTTGATCTCAAACTTTTTAATTAGCAGCCTATTCGACCAAACAAAACAAGGTCAATTTTTATATTTTGCTGTATCAGAAATTGACAGTGTTCAAGAGCTTATTGGAAAAATCATCGTGGAAATTATGAATCCGTCAATGCTATCAGAATCAACGATAAAATTATATATGGGTTTGCTGATGGTAGAGCTTATAAAGAATTCGGATAAGGTCCGATACAATCAGGATCTGAATAAGCACTATATTATTGTGGAGTCCCTAAAATATATTGAAGAACATTTTCGACATGCTTCTTTATACGAATTGGCAGAAAAACTAAATCAACCTCATTACACCTTAAGTAAAGAAATTAAAAAGGCAACAACCTATACATTTAAAGAGCTTGTCCAAGCAAAAAGATTGACCATTGCAAGAGATCTGTTGGAGAATACTTCACTATCTATTTCTGCTATTGTTGAAGAGGTAGGATATGAAAATATAAGTTATTTTTATCGTGTTTTTAAAAGCAAATATGGATATACACCAAAGAAATTTCGAGATCAACTTTCTAACAATTAGTCATGTCATTACTAGAAATAGTAGGTGATATGACTTTTTTTACACCATTTTTTACTTGGCAAATAAGGACAATAAAATAATGAATTAAGATATAGGAACTTCCAGGGATATCAACTAAAATAAATATAGAAGCAAGCGTTTTCAGGGAAGAGGTGTCAAAATGAGTAGATATAGCTTAGCTGTAGATATTGGTGCTTCAAGTGGAAGGTTAATACTTGGGCATTTAGCTAATGGAAAATTAAACTTAAATGAGATTCATCGTTTTGAAAATAAGATAGTGAAGAAAAATGAACATTTTTGCTGGGATATTGAGGCCCTATTCCAAGAAATCAAAACAGGTATAAAAAAATGCAATGAACTAGGGATCAAGCCGGATAGCATTGGAATTGATACATGGGCAGTTGATTATGTCTTACTTGACGAGCATGACAACCTCTTAACAGATGCAGTTGCATACAGGGATCCAAGAACAGACGGAATGATGGAAGAGGTCTTTAAAATCATTCCAAAGGAAAAATTATACTTTGAAACCGGGATCCAATTTCAAAAATTTAATACGATTTATCAATTGTTTGCGTTAAAGCAAACATCACCTGAAGTTTTACAAAAAGCAAAGTCATTCCTAATGATTCCTGAGTATTTTAGTTTTTTATTAACAGGAAAAAAGGCGAATGAGTATACAAATGCAACCTCTACCCAGCTTGTGAATGCATTTACAAAAAATTGGGATCATGAGCTTCTAGAAAAGCTTGGAATTAACAAACAGATGTTTCACGAGATATTACCACCTAAAACAGTGTTAGGGACACTTTCAAAAGAGCTTGTTGAAGAGTTTGGTTTTGATATGAAAGTCGTATTACCGGCAACACATGATACGGGATCAGCTGTAATCTCTGTACCGGAAGTAGAGGACTCAGTTTATATCAGCTCCGGTACATGGTCGCTAATTGGTGTTGAAAACCGCTTTCCAATTTGTGTTCCGCAAGCGCTTAAATATAATTTCACAAATGAAGGCGGGATCGATTATCGATACCGTTTTCTTAAAAACATTATGGGCCTTTGGATGATTCAAGAAGTAAAGCGCAACTATCATGACCAATACTCTTTTGCAGAATTAGTAAAGCTGGCTGAAAATGAAAAACAGTTCAAGTCGATTGTTAATGTGGATGATGACCGTTTCCTAAAGCCTGACAATATGATTGACGAAATCCAAAAATACTGTCAGGAAACAAATCAGCCAATTCCGCAAACACCAGGTCAAATGGCAAAATGTGTGTATGATAGTTTAGCAGAGAGCTATAAACTGGCCATAAATGAAATAGAAGAGATTTTTGAGAAAAAGTTTCCGAGAATAAATGTAATCGGTGGCGGATGCCAAAATGAAATGCTTAACCAAATGATTGCAAATGTTACGAACAAAGAGGTTTGTGCAGGACCAATTGAAGCAACAGCTATTGGAAATATTGTGGCACAATTTATGGCATTAGGTGAGATTCATACAATTCAAGAAGCAAGAACGACAATTAAAGATTCATTTGAAGTGAAAACATACAAACAACATTTCGTGAGAGGATGATTAAGATGTCAGTAAGAGAAAGCTATGAATTAGCCAAGAAGGAATATGCAAAATGGGGTATTAATGTAGATGAAGTGCTTGAGCAATTAAAACAAGTACCTATCTCAATCCACTGCTGGCAAGGTGATGATGTTGGCGGATTTGAAGTAAATAAAGGTGAATTATCCGGAGGTATTGATGTAACAGGAAATTACCCGGGTAAAGCAAGAACACCTGAAGAGTTAAGAAGTGACCTGGAAAAAGCGCTATCATTAATTCCGGGAAAGCACCGTGTAAATCTTCATGCGATTTACGCTGAAACAAATGGAGAAGTAGTTGAGCGTGACCAACTAGAACCGAAACACTTTGAGAACTGGGTTAACTGGGCAAAAGAACAAGGGCTTGGACTTGATTTTAACCCAACATTATTTTCACATGAAAAATCTGCTGATGGCTTAACACTATCACATCCAGACAAAGAAATTCGTGAATTTTGGATCAACCATTGCATTGCCAGCCGTAAAATCGCTGAATACTTCGGAAAAGAGTTAGGCACACCTGCATTAACAAATGTTTGGATCCCTGATGGTTACAAAGATGTACCAAGTGACCGTTTAACCCCAAGAGTACGTCTAAAAGAGTCATTAGATCAAATCTTTGAAATAGAAATTGATGAACAATATAATATCGATGCAGTAGAAAGTAAATTATTTGGAATTGGTTCAGAAGCATATGTTGTTGGCTCCCATGAATTTTACATGGGCTATGCGTTAAAAAATAACAAGCTTTGCTTATTGGATACCGGACATTATCACCCAACAGAAATGGTATCCAACAAAATTTCTTCTATGCTTCTATACAGCGACAAACTGGCATTACACGTATCACGTCCAGTACGATGGGACAGTGATCACGTTGTCACACTTGATGACGAGTTAAAAGAAATTGCTCTTGAAATCGTTCGTAACGATGCATTAGATAAAGTGATGATCGGTCTTGATTTCTTTGATGCAAGTATCAACCGTGTTGCAGCATGGACAATTGGCACACGTAATATGATTAAATCATTACTTCATGCAATGCTTGTACCAAACGACCACTTAAAACAACTTCAAGAAGAAGGAAACTTCACAGAAAGACTAGCATTAATGGAAGAATTCAAAACATATCCATTCGGTGCGATTTGGGATTACTATTGTGAGCAAAATGGTGTTCCTGTAAAGGAAACTTGGTTAGAAGATGTTAAGAAGTATGAGAATGAAGTACTTTCTAAGAGATAAACGTTCTTAAATTTGATGGTGGATATTCGCATATAATGTCTGTACCGCTCGCGTAGCTATAGGACTTATTACTCTTATCATGCCAACAATGTTAACGGTTCTAGGGTTTAAAATATCAGGCTTCATTATGAGTTGATTCTTCATAATTGCTGCTATAATTGGTTTTGTAATGGCTCCTGAAACAAAGCCTCTAAAACAAATTGAACAAGAACGTTATAGTGCTTAACATCTATATACTGATGATACTTAATATGTATCATCAGTTTTTTTGTATTTAACTATAACTTAATACTCTATCATTTTATTCATTTTTCTAATAATATTAAAACCCTACCAAGAAAAAGAATGTTAAGATAATAAAAGGTTTCATTTAAGGGGGGATTTTATGTGTCACCATGTCATAAAACGTAATAATGTGAAAATCGAAGGTTCAGGTGAAAAAACAATCATTTTTGCGCCTGGCTTTGGGTGTGATCAGACAGTCTGGCAAGATGTTAAGGATGCTTTTTTGGACGATTATAAAGTGATTTTATTTGATTATGTAGGAATAGGAAAATCTGATATAGAGTCATATGACCCGGGAAAATATCATACATTATCAGGATACGTTCAGGATTTACTGGATATTTGTTCGGCTTTAGATTTGGAAAAAGCTATTTTTGTTGGTCATTCTGTTAGTAGTATGATTGGAATGTTGGCATCAATTAAAAAACCAGCCTATTTTTCTACCCTTATTATGATCGGACCGTCTCCATGCTACCTGAACGATCCTCCATCTTATTACGGAGGTTTTGAAAAAGACGATTTGTTGGGGTTGCTGGACATGATGGAAAAAAACTATATAGGATGGGCAAGTATGTTTGCTTCAACTCTTGTAAATGATCCGAATCGGCATTCATTGTCAAAGGATCTTGAAGACCGTTTTTGCTCTACAGATCCGGTCATTGCCCGTCAATTTGCTGAAGCAACCTTTTTTGCTGATAATCGGGGAGACTTGTCTAAAGTAACTGTTCCTTCCTTAATTATGCAATGTTCAAATGATATCATTGCACCAGATGAGGTCGGAGAATACCTTTTAAATCAACTACCAAATAGTGAATTAAAGCGGTTAATTGCAACCGGACATTGTCCACATATGAGTCATCCTGAAGAAACGATACAAGTCATTCGACAATATCTTAGGAGTTTTCTGTAACTGATACTACTAATGTTAAGGAGAAAAGAATGGATGAACAGTTGAACTGCGCACCGTGTGGATTTTTATCATTATCCGAAGATAGCGTAATTCGATCAGTTAATCAAACTCTATGTGAGTTACTCGATCTTTCTTCCGATGTGATAATAGGACAGCATATACATTCAATTTTACCTAAATCAGGTCGTGTTTTTTATGAACTTTATTTCGTGCCACTTGTTCAAATTGGAAAAAGAGTAGAGGAATTGTATATCTCTTTAGAAGCGAAAAATGGGAAAGAAATTCCTGTACTTATAAATGCTAATAAAAGGGTACACAATAACCAAAATGTAATAGATTGTATAGTAGTTCCTATTAAAATAAGAGATGAATATGAAAATGTCTTACTTAATACAAAAAAGGAATTAGAAAAAGCTCTCCTGGATAAACAGAAAGCAGTTTCTGAATTAAAAACTGCATTAAAGACAGTGGAAGAAAAACAACAAGAATTACTTGAATTACATGAGCAAAATCAAACATTTAAAATCGAAACAAAAAGAGAATTAGAGCTTGCTAGAAAAATACAAAAAACAGCATTAACAGATCGAATTTTCAATGAATGTATACATATAGAATCTCATTATAAAGCATCACATGAATTATCTGGAGACATTTATGGTATTTATCAAATTGATAAATACCGGTATGGAGTGATTATTCTGGATGTTATGGGACACGGTATTTCATCAGCATTAATTACCATGTCACTCCAGTCATTGTTTCAGAGATTGATCCCTAAAGATGGGAATCCTCAAACGGTTGTGAAAGAATTGGATCAATATCTACACAATCTCTTTCAAAATAGTGAACAATCCATGTATTATTGTACAGTTATTTATCTAATGATTGATACAGCAGCACAGAAGATTGACTTTATCAATGGCGGTCACCCACCCGCATTTTTACAGGATACAACAGGAATAAAAGAACTCCAGTCATCTTTTCCTCCTATTGGGACATTCGAGGGAATAGAATTTAAAACAACAACACTTCCCTATGAAAAAGGAAGCAGATTGCTACTCTATACAGATGGTGTAACAGATCCCTTTGGGTTTAATCATTTAAAACCTTTGCTTATGGACAATAAAAGTATTCCCCTGGTGAGTTTAAAAAAGAAAATTATTCAGTCTCTAGAAAGTACAGAATTTGCTTACCATGAAAGTGATGATCAGTGTTTTTTAGTAATAGATTTGTTGTAAAAACACCAGCGAAAAAAGGAATATGTTTATGACATTTTAAGTGTTTGAAAGTTTAAAGCATCATCATTTATAATACCTTTATCACATGTATAGGAAGTGTTCTAATAAAGGAAGAGCAACTCCATTATCACTACCTTTGTTCTCTGGATGATATAAAGAAAACATAAGCCAATTCGGTGGAAAACCCGCTACAGATGAGGGCCAAATCATTCCTGGGTAATGAGTCAGATTGAAATTAAGTTTGATAAAAGTAAAGTATGTTTAGAAGGAAAAACCACTGTAAGTGAGAATACAGTGGTTTTTTCATTTTCTGTCGAACTACTATATCTCATCGATTAAGTAGATTAGACATCAAGAAAGTAAAAAAAACATCAATAACAGTCAATATAATTGTATCGAAAATGAAAGTGAATATGGAATAATGTAAACGCTACCAAAATAAATGGATCAAAATGACTTATTAGCATAACATTCTTTATATCTACTTATATTTACTACTTAAAAAACTTCCTCAAACAATATACGTTTTAAATAAGCATTAACTTCATAATAGATAGCTTGATATGTAAATTTCAAATATTCGTTGACCAATCCTAAAGTATGCCCTTAAAGGGGGTGAGGAAATTTGTATTAAGAAGGAAAAGAATGGAGGTGGTTTTACAAAAGAGAGCAGGCATATATAGTTCATTTATTAAAATGTTGATTTTGATTTACAAGAATAGTAAATATGCAAAAAGTGAAACTTATTGTTTTTACTTTTTAACATGCAGAAAGGAAAGATGTTAAAAAATGGTCAGGAAAAGAACTAAACTTAAAAAAATAGTCGGTACTTTAACGATAGCTTCACTGCTAATAGGTTCCATCATTTCTAGTAACCCAAAAGTATCCAGCGCTGAAGTAACCACAAAAACAATTACAATCGATGGAAAAGATGTCGATGAATATAACAGATTTAAGGGTTTTGGTACAGTAACAGCCAATAATACATCACGTTTGATGCTGGATTATAAAGAAGAGCATCCCAAAAAATACTGGGAAATGATGAATCTCCTGTTTAATAAGGATACAGGAGCGGGTTTATCACATGTCAAAGTGGAGTTAGGTGCGGATGTGAATTCATCTTCAGGAACTGAGCCTGCAACGATGAGGTATGCAGATGAGCCGGCAAACGTATTAAGAGGAGCGGGATTTCAATTTGCAGCTGATGCAAAATCTATCAACCCTGATATTACCACGGAAATATTGCGTTGGGGTGAGCCTAGATTTACATGGAATGGTGCAGCAGAAAAAGAATATGAAGACCGGTACCAATGGTACAAAAAGACAATTGATGCAGTGTTTCATGAATATGGATTCCACTTGGATTATATAGGAATCTCACAAAATGAAAGAGCACAAAATAATGGTAGAAATGAAGTTGACTGGCTTAAATATTTTACGACAAAAATAAAAGAAGAACCAAACTATGAAACAGACTATAAAGCTATTAAACTTGTTGCAGCTGACGGGTATCGTGATACAAAAACGATTAGTCGAACTCTTCTTGATCATGCAGATTTAATAGATGAGATTGATGTTATTAGTTCTCACTATGGGTTAACTGGTTCTAATGAGCTTACTGAATTACAAAACAAGTTAATTGATGAAGGGAAGAAGCCAAAAGAGGTTTGGGTTTCAGAAGGAATCGCTCCGATGATTAATGCACGTTATCGTGAAAATATGGAGCCGAATTACAATGGGCTTGGTGGAAAAGCAGGAATTATTGATGTAACATCACGAATCATTTCAGTATATTCATGGACAGGAGCACAAAATAATCCGCTGAATGCTGTTTCTTTTGATTTTCAGCCATCAGTTGCAGCGTTTTATGAAGGGTCTGCATACAACCCAAAACACTTAATTAGTGCATATGATCCATGGTCAGGCTTTTATGAAGTAGATGGTGGGGTACAAGGAGTTCGCCATGTCATGAACTTTGTCGGATATGATGATCACTTAACACCTGAAAATGAGCGCTGGATGTATGTGAAGGATGCAACATTTAGTGATGGGAACTTCTTTGATGGAGGGGTTGATGTTGACACAAGTACTCATAACTACCTTACGTTAAAAGACCCGCAATCAGATGATTATACGACTGTTTTTGCAAACAATACAAAGGAAACCCGTAAATATAAAATCAAGGCGAAAAATTTAAGTGGCAAAGAACATGCACCAATTTATGTTTGGGAAACTCGGGGACCTGATAAAGGACAAGCATATGATGCGAATTGGTTTAAGAACATCAATGTTATTAAACCTCAAAAAGGTGAATACGTGATTGAAGTGAAACCATATTCAATCGTGACAATTTCCACATTGGATAAGGAATCTAAAGTAGATGATTTTGAATATGAATCAAGTCCTGCTGATTTATCAAAAGACAAGATAATGTCACTCCCATATAAGGATGATTTTGAATATAAACAATATCCGGATGATAAAAAAGGAAGAGACTATGTTGAAAGAAGAGGAGGTACTCCACGTTATACAACAGATCAAATCGGGGCATTTGAAGTTGTTAAAAAAGCAACGAAACCTGTCACAAGTGGAAGTGCAAAACGGACAGATCTAAAAATACCAGATGCAAAAGCACATGGAAATATGCTGCAGCAGAAAATGACTCCTGACATTATCGGAGCAGATTGGGCAGTTTGGGGTGGAACTGATGGATCAGCTGCTAGCAGTAACCCGCATACAACAATAGGTGATCACCGCTGGGTCAATTACAAAGCTTCTTACGACTTTTTATTAGATACACATACACCGGAAGTAGAAGGAAGAAGTAACTATGCTTTAATTGGCGTACGTCAAGTGAAAGCAGGTGGGTCAGATTCTTATGCACCGTACAATGCACGTATATATAGTGATGGAAAATATGAGATCCTTAAACTAGGCAAGGTTGTTGAGAGTGGACAGATTGAAAAATTCAATAACAAAGTTTGGCATAATTTAGGGTTTGAAGCAAAAGAAAATGTATTTACTCTTTACCTGGATGGAAAGAAAATTGCTGCATATACAGATGAAGATTCGACTGTAATGGCAGGCAGAGTCGTTTTAGGTTCTGGATACTATGAAACTCTTATTGATAATTTGCGAGTAGATCCTATTAAAGGATACACTTATGAGTCTGAAAAGTTTGACAGTGCGCAAGGGAAGAAATTTGAAACGGAAGAAGAAGCTCTAAACCATAACGATGAATTAAATCCAATCGGGTATGTTGGAAAATGGAATTATACACAAGCGGGTTATGCGCACTTTAACCGTACGCAGATGACAGCAGCAACAGATATTCCTGTTTGGAACGGCGTGACGATAGGGCATGGTGATTCAACAACAACGAAAGGTACGTTGAATAAAGTTTACTATACCGGCAATTGGTCTTCCAACAGTTCTAATGCTTGGACCTCTGATGGTTCCTTGGAAATTACATTTAAAGGAACAGAAATAAGGTTATATGGTATAACAAATCCTTCAAATGGAACAGCTGATATTTATTTGGATGGAAAATTAGTCGGTGAAGCGAATTATGTAAATAATAGTGAAATTCATCAGGAAGTGTGGTCCTCAGAAATACTTGAAGATACAGAACATACTCTTAAAGTAGTAGCAAAAGAAAAGTATCTTAGCTTTAGTAAGGTCGAAATTGAAACAAACGATCCAGTCTTGTCAGTCCAAAAATTAGTGCCAAATGATATCGTGAAAATTTCTGATGAATCACTTATAGGTACTGAAGAGAATACCGTTTATGCGTTTAGAAAAAATAATTCTTGGGGATCAAATAATACAAATGCTTGGGCGAATTTTAATGATGATCCATATCTTCTCATTAACTTTTATGGATCAGGAATTGATTACCTATCCGGAACAGGTGATAAGAGCCTTTATAATTTTGAACTTGATGGTGTGGATATGGGGAATTTTGCAGTAGATTCGAGCACTGGTGTAAGATACTCCGTAAGAGGTCTTGAAGAAAAAGCCCATACGTTAAAGGTTTCATTAAAAGATAATGAACCGAAAGAAACGTACATGGATTATCGAGGAGTAAATATTTACAGTACACCAAAAGTGGAGAGCCCAACTAGCAGTATGATCTTTGATTTTAAAGGTTCAGGCTTCAATTTATTCGGAGCAACACCTGATGCAGTCATTGATGTGTATGTAGATGATCAATTAATTGATGAGAATGTGAGAATTTTCTCCAGGGGAGATAGACAAACATCCTATCAAATACGAGGGTTTAAAGATAAGAAGCACACGGCTAAAGTCGTTGTAAAAGGTGGTACATTTGTTTTGGATGGTATAGATATAATAAATGGAAAAAACAAAGTTGAGGTTAATAAAGATAAACTGCAGTTGATATATGAAGAACATGTAGATAAAGAACAGAAAAACTATACAAAGGAAAGCTGGAAAATTTTCCATAAAGCATTCATGAACGCAAAAAAAGTTCTGAATAATCCGCAGGTAACGACAGATCAAGTAGCAGAATCAAGGTTTATGCTCATAGAAGCAGTTGAAGGATTAATTGAAAAAATAAACGAGTAAAGCTGAGAAGTTCATACTGCTTCATAGTTTTATGGCCCAATTATTTATAAAGGTGCTGACGATATCACTTTTGAGACCTGGGTTATGTTTAACCCGGGTTTTGTTAGTATGGGATGTCTAAGTGAAGAAAGCTGTTGTACCTGTAAGTTCGATTCGTAAAAGTAAAAATAATACTAAAATGAGTAAAAAAATTGATACTCAAAAAAGCGGACACAATTTAATATAAAGGTATTATTGCACCAATGAGGAGGGGAAAAGAATGGAAACATCCGGTTGGACAGGGGGCATTTACAGAATTTGTGATTGGATTAGTAAACTTGCTTATGTAAATCTATTATGGATGTTCTTTACATTAGCCGGTCTTATATTATTTGGAATAGCACCTTCAACGGTAGCTTTATTTACAATAATACGTAAATGGATGATGGGAGAGCATAACATTTCAATCTTTTCTTCGTTTTGGGATGTCTATAAACGAGAGTTCAAAAAGGCAAATATTCTTTTGGGGTCATTATTAGTTGTCATAGCTTTTATGTATATTGATTTAGTATTGATTCAGGCAATGCAAGGATTACTGCATTATATTTTCTTAACATGTTTTGTAATAATGTCTATTATTTTAACGATTATCTTCCTATATATATTTCCTGTATATGTACATTTTGAGGGCTCAATCCTTCATTATTATAAGTCTTCTATTTTATTAGGAACCTCTTTTCCATTACGTACTTTCATGATGGTTCTCGCCGTCGGAACTGGTCTGTTCATTAGTTTACTCTTTCCTGGTGTTGCTTTTCTTTTTTTAGGTAGTGGAATAGCTTTTGCACTCACGTACTTTTCTTACTCGATCTTTCCAAAAATGAGTCCTGGTGTGGATGTTTAAAAAGAATAGTTGAATTTTTATTAAAGACACCCTATTAACCTAATGGTCTTGGGTGTTTTTTGTTGTTTTCTAAATTTTAAGGCAAACCCAAAGAAGTAAAAAATGTTGTAACTTTCATCAAAATACCGTTAAGGTTTGCCATGATGTTTTTTCTATAATAAATACATATTAAAAGAGAGGTGATACCTAATGGACTCGAAAGCAGAAATTAACACATCCTCAAAAGTACTAACAAGGAGAAAAAAAGGATCAACTGAAAAGACCGAAAGTCTAGCAGGTTTTTTATTTGTATCTCCAATGCTGATTGGTGTTTCTATATTAGTATTACTACCAATCTTCGCTACATTTATACTAAGTTTCTCAGATTGGAAGTTTATCCAAAGTATGGATCAGATGAAGTGGGTAGGTTTTGAAAACTTCAAAGAATTGATGGGAGATAAGGTGTTCCTGAAATCATTATTAAATAACGGGATCTTCTTATTTACAGTGCCGATTTGTATGGCTGTTTCTTTACTCTTAGCTGTTGTTATTGATAAAAGCGTTTACATGAAAAGTTACTTCAAAGTTGCGTTTTTTATGCCTTACATTTCAAGTGTCGTGGCAATTGCGGTTGTTTGGCAAGTTTTATTTCACCCTTCCTCAGGACCGATTAATCAGACGCTTATGTCATTAGGGATTGAAAATCCTCCTCTGTGGATAGCGGATCCAAAATTTGCGTTACTATCTGTCATGATTATTCAAATATGGATTTCCGTAGGTTTTAACTTAATTATCTATATTGCCGGTCTACAATCAATTCCACTGGAATTATATGAAGCAGCAGAGATGGACGGGGCGAGTTCCTGGGTGAAATTTCGTCATATAACATTCCCGATGGTCTCCCCAACATCGTTTTTCTTACTAATCACGGGAATCATTTCAACATTTAAAGTGTTTGATTTGATCGCTGTTTTAACAAAAGGTGGTCCTTTGCACTCAACTAGTATGCTAGTTTGGCATTTGTATGATACAGCATTTGTTAATTTGGATATTGGTTATTCATCTGCAATGGCCGTTATTTTATTCTTTATTGTTTTTTTAATCACGATATTCCAATGGGTTGGACAAAAGAAATGGGTTAATTATTAAGGGGGGGAACTCTGTGACTAAGCAATTAAATACTCAAAAACTCATTATGACAATTGTTGTTTTCCTGATCAGTATTTTGTTTTTATTGCCTTTTGTATGGATGCTATCAACTTCATTTAAAATAGAAGCAGATGTATTTAAATTTCCTATTGAGTGGATACCTGAAAGATGGAACGGGTTTAAAAACTATCAACAAGTTTGGTTTGGAGACTTTCCATTTTATATCTATTATTGGAACTCAATCAAGGTTGCGGTGTTGACAACATTGGTTTCATGCACAGTTTCTGCTTTAGCTGCTTATGGTTTTTCAAAAGTTAATTTTCCTGCAGGGAAATGGTTATTTATCATCGTTCTGGCAACATACATGGTACCGCCACAAGCAAGTTTAGTTCCACAGTTTATTTTATATCGGAATATTGGATTATTTGATAGTCATTTAGGGTTGATTCTATTGGGAAGCTTTAGTGTTTTAGGAACATTTATGCTCAGGCAGTTTTTTATGGGCATTCATAATGAATACATTGATGCTGCAAAAATTGATGGTGCAGGACATTGGAGAATCTTTTGGTCTATCGCATTGCCGATTGTACGTCCGGCTGTTGCAACATATGCCATCTTAAGATTTATTTGGACTTGGAACGATTATCAAAATCCATTAATTTTCTTACGTACAGACGCACTTTATACCATTCAATTAGCTATGCAAAAGTTTACAACGATTAACGGAGAATTTTATTCATTAATAATGGCTGCTGCTGTATCCGCCATTCTACCATTGTTAATTGTGTTTATTATTGGTCAAAAACAAGTAATTGAAGGAATTGCACTAGGTGGAGTAAAAGGGTAATAGTAGATTACTACTATGAAAGTCAAATAATTTCCGAGAAGGGTAAAATTATTTTTATAACTATGATAATCGCCTTTGCTAAAATGTGTTGTGTAAGGGTTTACAATAAAGTAAGCTAATTAAAGGGGGAAATATAGTATGAAAAGGAAGTTTTGGTCAACATTAGCAGCTTCTACTATGTTAATTGGAGTGCTGGCAGGTTGTTCAGCAGGTGGTGGAGAAAGTACCTCCGGGACAGAAACTGATAGTAAGGGATCTGACGAAGCGGTAACGATTAAATTCCATACACATGGAAATGAAACAAGCTATAACTGGGAAAAAACCATCGCAGCATTTGAAGAAGAATTTCCTAAAATTAATGTAGATCTCGTTATCCTGAGTGAAAAGGGTGATACACAGGAAGCAACGCAGAAGTTAGATTTAGCTGCTGCATCTGGCGAGCAATTAGATGTCTTAATGTTTAGTGATCCAGCTAGTTATGCCCAAAGGGTAGCGTTAGGAATGGTTGCGCCAATTGATGAATATATCGAAAAAGAAGGATACGAGTTAAATGAAGAATATAAAGTAGATACAAAGATTAATGATAGCTATTACGCACTTCCAGGTAAGTTTAATCCGTGGTATGTATTATTAAACAAAAATCATTTAGATGAAGCAGGACTTGAAGTACCGGCTGATTGGACATGGGATGAGTATATGGAATATGCGAAAAAGCTTACAAAAGACGATCATTATGGAACCTATTTTCATGGTCCTCAAGGTGGAGGCTGGATGGAGTTTATGAAATTAGCTCTTGCTAGTGAAGAAGATAATACAGAATTTGTAAAAGCTGATGGCACATCTAATTTCGACAGCCCGCTATTTAAAAAGACTTTGGAAATGAGAGAACAAATGGAGAAGGTAGATAAGTCGGCAACACCATATACAGATATCATTTCACAGAAGCTTCATTACCGTAATCAATTCTTTGGTCAAGATGCAAGTATGGTGTTAATTGGCAGCTGGATGAACACTGAGCTTGGCGGTACGGATCAGTTCCCATTAGACTTTAATGTAGCAGTAGCTCCTTATCCAAAAAATGAAGAGGGAGATACTGGTGGATTTTCCCCGGTTACAACGGACTTTATGTCTGTAGCTGCTAATTCTGAACATAAGGAAGAAGCATATACATTTATTCGTTGGTATACAACTGAGGGGCAAGTGGTTCAAGGGAAAAATGTTCCTTCCTGGAATGGTGTAAGTGAAGAAGACTTAGATTCTATTATTGACGGCATTCTGGCAGGTACGGCAACACCAGAAAAAGTAGATAAAGAATCGTTAGTGAATGTATTAAAAGGGGCAAAATCATCTAAGATTATTCCACCTGTACCATATCAAGCAGAGCTGTACAAAGTTGTGAATGAAGAGTACGAAAAGTTGATATTAGGTGATCAAGATATTGATGCAACGATAAAAGCAACTCAAGAAAGAGCACAAGAAATTATCGATAATAATAAATAATCATTTAAAATATTTTAGGTTCGGGCGTAAATGTCATTTTCTCACCATAGAGTGGAGAAAATTGGATGCAGCAAAAGCTGGCGCCCCTTCTTTTAATTACTAACAAAAAATAAAGAAAGGTGATCATATGTCTACTAATATAGCTTGGGTTGAGGAAGCTTGGCAAAAAGTCAATTCTAAAGTGGAAAGAACGAGTGTAAGAATTGGGGCAAACTTTCCGCATGCAAGTGTAAAAGGAAATTATCATTTAGAATCTCCATCATGGTGGACGGCAGGATTTTGGCCGGGGCTTTTATGGCTATTGTATCGTGACACAAAAAATAATTCATTTAAGGAAATAGCTGAAAAATGTGAAGAAAAGCTCGATCATGTTATCACAGATTACTATAAATTAGATCATGATATGGGATTCATGTGGACACTAACAAGTGTTGCAAGATATAAACTATTAAATGATCAAGACTCCAAAAGACGTGCATTGTTAGTGGCAAACTTATTAATGGGAAGATTTAATGCATCAGGAAACTATATTAGAGCTTGGAATCCATGGCACGAAGGTGAGGATAATGCAGGGTGGGCCATTATCGATTGTTTAATGAATCTGCCATTATTGTTTTGGGCGACAGAAATAACAGGAGATCCAAGATATAGTATTGTTGCGAAAAAACATGGGGAAACCGTATTAGAACATTTCATACGAAAAGATGGATCAGTGTATCATATTATTCGATTTGACCCAGAGACAGGTGAAAGAGTTGAGGCGATCGGCGGTCAAGGGTTTGCTCCTGAATCAGCGTGGTCCCGCGGAGCATCATGGGCTGTTTACGGGCTTTCTCTTCTTTATAAATATACAAAAGAGGATAAATATCTACAGGCAGCCAAAAATGTTTCACACTTCTTTCTTGCAAACCTGCCTGAAGATTATGTACCACATTGGGATTTTAGACTTCCGGAGAACATAACAAAGCATCGGGATTCATCTGCAGGCGCAATCGCAGCATGCGGACTATTGTTATTATCTCAACAGGTAAGTGAGACAGAATCTAAAATATACAAAGAATCCGGCATAAAAATGATTAAGTCTTTATATGAGAATTACGGAGCTTGGGGCACTTTAGAAGAGGATGGGCTAATTCTTGAGGGTACGAGTCATTATCCGGAAGGTAAGAACATAGATGTACCCCTCATTTACGGGGATTATTTCTTTGTTGAAGGTCTTGCGGTATTAAAAGGAAATAGACAACTATTCTGGTAAGTTATTAAAAAACAAGACAGTGTTTTTACTACTAATTACAGACATTCAAATAATGACAATATTCAATAACTAGTTGATAAGATATATGCAAAGGTTGAGGGCGTTTTCTACTGTCTTATCCTTTTATTGGAGGAGGAATTTTGTGTGGAATACGATACTTCAAAAGCTGACAACCAATTCTTTTCGTAATAAAGTTATTATCACATCTGTGATCTGTCTTGTTATTCCTGCCATTATTACCCTTTTTATTACCAGCTATTTAACTAAGGATGCAATGAAAGAACAGGCAATGTCAAATGCTAATAGGGAATTGAAATTAGCAGGAGAATATGTCAATAAGTTTTTTGAAGATATGTTATACGCCGTAAATTATGTACAGTTGGATTCCGAGATAAGTTCAATATTAAAGAAAAATGCTAAAAATGATAAACAGCTAATAGATCAGGAAGAAGAATATGAAAGTTACTTAGAAAATCGAAAAGTCTCGATGTTAATCGAAAATATTACCTTACTTGGTGAGAAGTCATATGTGACGATTCTTCTGAAAAATGGTGAGCACTACACAAATTATCCTGTTAGTGACTATGACCCGAAGAAACTTTTTGAAGAGCCTTGGTTCAAAGATTTAGATCGTGTTTTTGGTTATGAATCGATCTGGATAGGAAGTCAACCGACTGTGTTTAAATCAGAACAAGCGACAAATCCCTATCAAATCTCAGTTGCCAGACCGTTAAGAGATGCTAATTTGAAAATTTACGGGTATGTGGTTGTGACAATTATGGAAGAGAAAGTGAAACAGGCATTTGAAAGTTTGCCTGGGAAAGAAGAAATGATGTTGGTTGATTCTTCCTATAACATTTTATCTCATATTAATAATGAAAAGATTGGAACAACATTTGCTTATAAAGATGAAGTCCAAAATCCAGATTTTACTAATATTATAGAAACTTCTGATGAGAATTACCTTTATGCCAGTCATCCTATTTCTTATACAGGTTGGACACTGGTATCTGTAAATCCATACAAACAAGCAATCTTTAAAATAAATTCAATCTTTCATAAAGTCTTTATTGGGCAATTTATCTCTTTTGTGATCTTTTTTCTATTATTAACGTATGTATTACAAACGATGACAAAGCCGCTCGTCCAATTGGGGAAAGTGGCCACAACCGTTCAAAAGGGAGATTTAAACGTTCGCTCAAATATTCAAAGTAAAGATGAAATTGGTCAACTGTCTAACTCATTTGATCAAATGCTGGATCGAATCAACGAGATGATTAGGGAAATAACAGAAACTCAAGATAGAAAGCGTAAAGCAGAACTGTCTATGCTGCAGGCACAGATTAACCCACACTTTTTATTCAACGTTCTAAACTCTATTCGAATGAAGGTTATGAGAAAAGGTGATTATGAGAGTGCTGAAATGATTAGTTCTTTATCGAAATTATTACGAATGACGATTGATAAAGACAAAGGGATGATTACTTTTAAAGAAGAAATAGACATCGTAACAGATTACGTTCAATTAATGAACATGCGTCAAAGGGAAAAGGTGGAGTTTGAAGTCAACGTTACTGATGCTGCTTATTTAGAATCAATTCCACGCTTTATCTTACAACCTATTATTGAAAATTCCATCATTCATGGATTAAACCAAAGTGCCGGTAAAATTAAGCTTGAAGCTTTTGTAGGAAGAAATGATTTTTATATTATGATTGAAGACAATGGGGTAGGAATGGATGAAGCCACATTAACGAATTTTCGAAACAGATTCATGAATAACTCAGAGTTAGTTCATGTTCAGAATAAAAGCGGTTTTTCAAGTATTGGGATTGCCAATGTGTTCGAGAGGATGTGTATGACATTTGGAGATACTTTTCAAATGGCAGTTAGAAGTGAAGAGGGTAAGGGGACAAAAATAACAATGTCTGTTTTTAAAGGGAGGCTGAAGAGCTAATGTATAAGGTAATGCTGGTAGATGATGATTATCCTGTTTTGGAATTATTATCAGAGATCATAAATTGGGATCAACTAGGCTTAAATCTTCAAAGCATTCATGAGAATGGGGCTAGTGCACTTACCTATGCGTTAAATGAAATGCCGGATATTTTACTAACAGACATTGGAATGCCTAAAATGAACGGAATAGAATTAACAAAACAATTAAAGGGAATAAATCCCAATCTACAAGTTTGTATGCTGACATGCCACAATGAGTTTGAATATGCTCATCAATCTTTAAAGCTGAATGTACAGGATTATTTATTAAAAGATACGTTAGATCCGAAAGACTTAGACGAAGTACTGCTAAAATTAAAGAAAAATGTAGAAAAAGAAAATCAACAAAAAATAAAAGAATTCAAGTTAGAGAGTATTGTTGAAAGAAACAGAGAGTCAATGAAACGGGAGTTTTTACGGAAAACCCTCTATCAACATACCTACGAAAATGTGGGATGGTATGATGAAGCTTTCTCTTATGGCTTGGATGTAAAAGGAAGATCATATATTCCAGTTTTATGTTTTATCCAGGATTATCGATCAGCAAAAGAATGTTATCTTTCCGAAGATACCTTAACATTTTCGATTCAAAATGTCATAAGTGAAGTTTTACAGGATGAAGAAGGTTCAGCCCATTTTTCATTAGAAAAAAAGGAATCTTTTTTATTTTTTCCCTATAGCTCAACATTAAAATCAGACAGTTATGGAAAAGCAACCAGATGTCTTGAAAAAATTCAGAGGAATGTCTTTCATACGTTGAAAATATCTCTTTCCTTTTTAGTGGGAGACCCATTAGATAGCTATATGTCTTTTAAACATTCACTACAAACCTTGATTGATAGTACAAATCAACGCTTTTATATAGAAAATTGTACGATTGAAAAAAAGAGAGCAGAGACGAAAACATCGGATAGCTTATTTGAATGGTATGATAAGGCATCGAACGAAATTAGACAGCTTATTATAAAAAAGGATACCGCAGAAGTAACGCCGCTTATCACAAAATGGATGGACATTTTCAAGGAAAAACAGTATTCATCCGAAATGGTGAAAGACTGGGTATTAAAGCTGCTGTTAGATCTAAAAGTTAAACTAAAGGCTTTACAATTTTTCGGTACAAATACGTCAAATGAAGTTTTACATGAAGAAATAATAGCGATTGATTCCTTAATAGAACTAAGAAAATGGCTCATTCAATATTTTGAAATGCTTTTAAAGGCGGTAAACGAGTCAACGACAAAATCGAGACGTAAAGAAGTGATCGATGCTTGTAAGTATGTTGAAATAAATTTGGAAAAGAAAATCACCCTTGATGAAGTAGCAAATGTTCTTTATTTAAATTCGAGTTATTTTAGCAGACTTTTTAAGAAGGAAGTTGGAGAAACCTTTGTAGAATATGTCACAAAAGCTAAGATGAACAGAGCAAAAGAATTACTTGAACAAACGGTTGATTCGGTAGGGAAAATTTGTGAAAGACTCGGATATGATAATCAAAGTTACTTTATTAAAGTGTTTAAAAACTATGCTGGTGTTACACCGATTGAGTATAGGGGTGAGAGGAAATAACAACAGTGCTTTTGTAAGCGTTTAAGATAAAAATATATCTATTTCTATTCTTATGCAATGAAGAAAGGAGCCATTTTCAAATGCTAACCTATTTGGATTCTATTAAAACCAATCCACTCAAAACCAGAGAAGATGTTGAAGAGGCATTAAGACAAATTTGTAATCCATTAAAGCCCTTCTATAGTAAAGGCTGTGCGCGTATAAAATTAGGTAACACAGGTGCTGCTTACTCTGATTCTACTTCAGAGATGGAGGGATTCTCCAGACTTTTATGGGGCTTGGCACCCTTTTTTGCAGGTACAGATGTCGAGTATGACCTGTGGGAGGTGCATCTACAAGGATTAAAAAATGGAACAGATCCTAATCATGAGGAATACTGGGGAGAGATTAAGCATTTTGATCAACGAATTGTTGAGATGGCTTCATTTGGTCTTGCTTTATTACTTATTCCAGACAAGATATGGGAACCTCTTACTCTACAAGAAAGAGAGAATGTAAGTGCTTGGTTATCTCAGGTTAATCAATGTCATGCACATGATTGCAATTGGCTTTTTTTCGCTGTTCTGGTTAACTTAGGATTAAAAAATGTTGGAGAGCCGTATGATCGAGAAAAAATAGCAGTGAACTTAGAGAGAATTGATCAATTTTATTTATCTAATGGATGGTATGCAGATGGTATAAATGGACATTCAGATTATTATGTACCATTTGCATTTCATTATTATGGATTAATCTATGCCAAGGGTATGGAAAAAGAAGATCCGATTAGGTCACAGAAGTATAAGGCTCGAGCAGAGGAATTTGCAAAAGACTTTATCGCATGGTTTTCATCAGATGGCTCCGCGATTCCTTACGGTCGAAGCTTGACATATAGATTTGCTAGCATCTCATTTTGGGGTGCGGCTGTATATGCAGGCATAGAGCCATTTTCGATAGGTGTCATGAAAGGGATTATTCTGAGAAATTTAAGATGGTGGTGTAAACAACCTATTTTCAATGATTCGGGTATTTTGACGATCGGATACTCTTATCCAAACTTAGTTATGGGAGAAAACTATAATTCACCAGGTTCTCCTTATTGGTCATTAAAAGCATTTTTACCGTTGGCGCTAGATAAGGAGCACCCGTTCTGGAAGGCGGAAGAGGAACCACTCCCTACCATTGGTGAGAAACTCGTTCAGAAAGAACCTCATCTCATTATATGCCGCAATGAAGCCGGTGATCATGCTCTAGCTTTTAACTCAGGTCATGTATCAACAAATGAACATACACATACATCAGCAAAATATGAGAAATTTGTCTATTCAACAGCTTTTGGATTTAGTGTTCCCCGAGCAGAGTGGGGTCTTTCACAGGGGGCATTTGATTCAATGTTAGCCTTAAGTGAAGGAGATAATCTTTATCGAGTAAAAAGAAATAGTGAAGAATTTACGATAGAGAATGATTATATCTATTCCAAATGGAAGCCTTGGAATGATGTAGAAGTCAAGACATGGCTAGTTCCGGGTACACCTTGGCATATTAGAATTCACCGCATTGAGACTGGTAGATTGCTTGATACAGCTGATGGGGGCTTTGCATTAGGGATTGAAGATAAGAAACTGGAACCACGGATGGAAATTCTAAAGAAAGATCAAGAATGTATGGTCAATACATTATGGGGAACAAGTGGAGTGAAGAGCCTATATGGGGAAGGTAAAGCAACATTCATTTATCCGAACTCCAATACAAACATACTACATTCCCGTACGGTTATCCCGACAATTCAAAAGAGAATTACCCCGGGAATCAGCTTTTTAGTTAGTGCAGTCTATGGTGACCCCGGCAATAAGGAACAGTGTTGGGAAAATGCTCCAGAGGTAGAGGTTACAGAAGATCAAATGAAGATTCGTCTTAGTAATCATGACCCAATTACAATAACAATATAAAACAGTTGAAGAATCGAAAGAATGAGAGAAAAAGTTTCTGGATGAAGCTCCTTCATTTTTTCGATTTTTTTCAAAGTTTCTTATAGACCTAATGTGAGGGGTGAATGACATTGTTTATTGAATTTGAAAAGACGTTGAAGCCGAATTCCCTGATTCCTTTTTTCTCATCAAAAAGAGAGCAGGCAAACTGGTTTGAGAGCATAAAGGGAAAATCATCCTATATGCCACTAATTACCGAAATAAGAGAAGAGGCAGATAGGCTACTGCAAAATTCCATGAAAGACCTAACATTTGAAGAATTTACGATCTTTAGAGAAACGGGCTCAAGACTTGAATATGAAAAAAGCTATTTTGCCAAGAGAAGACGCCTTAATACGTTTGCGATCATGACTTTATTAGAACCAACTGTTTCTGCTTATTTGCGGGAATTACACGAGACAATTTGGTCGATATGTAATGAATACAGCTGGTGTTTACCAGCACACTTGAAGAATAGTCCTGAGATGAAAACAGAAGATGAAAAGGATTTTCTACAAACAATACAAGATCCCCATTATACCATTGATCTTTTTGCAGCTGAGACAGCCTTTACACTTAGTGAAATAAACAATTTAATGAACCATGTTCTGGATCCGCTTATTCAAAAGAGAATGAAACAGGAAGTATACCGGAGAGCCCTACTACCGTTTCAACATCACTCATTCCATTGGGAGACATCCACACATAACTGGGCAGCGGTTTGTGCAGGCTCAATTGGTGCAGCTGCTTTGTATGTTGTGGATGATGAACATATGCTCACCTCTATAGTAGAGAGAGTTGTTCAGGCAATGACATATTATTTAAAGGGTTTTAATGAAGATGGAGCCTGTATGGAGGGATATGGATACTGGCAATATGGCTTTGGTTACTATGTTTATTTTGCCGACTTACTTAAGAAAAAAACCTCTGGAGCAATTGATTTATTTCAGGTAGATAAAGTCGAGCAAATTGCTGCTTTTCAGCAAAAATGTTTTATCTATAAAAATAAGGTCGTGAATTTCTCTGATTCAACAGAAACAGGATCTGTCTTTTTAGGCTTAAGTCATTATGTAAACGATGTTTTTCCGAAGCTTGAAGTCCCTGAAACAGAGCTTCGTGCAGCATATACTGATGATCATTGCAGCCGATGGGCACCGGCATTTAGAAATTTCATTTGGTTTGATGAGAATAAAGCGGGAAAACCTTGGGGGAATGCAACATACTACTTGAAAGATTCACAGTGGCTCATTTCAAGACATACTGATTACGTTTTTGCGTGCAAAGGCGGTCATAATGATGAGCCGCATAATCATAATGATATTGGTCATTTTATTTTACAAGCTAAAGGAGAAACGTTTTTAAAGGACTTAGGAAGCGGAATGTATTGTGAGGGATACTTTAATCAAGAACGGTATTCATTTTTATGTAATGGCTCACAAGGCCACTCCGTTCCAATCATCAATCATCAATATCAGTCAGCAGGAGCAGCTAGGCATGCTTCTATTATTGCTTTTATCACTAGTGAAGAAGAAGATGTGTTCGAGATGGATCTTGCAGGAGCTTATGAAGTTGGAAACCTAGAAAAGTTAGAAAGAAAATTCATATGGAAAAAGAAGCATATACCTGAAATGATTTTGTCTGATACATATTATTGTACAGAAAAACCAACTTCAATCGTCGAACGATTTATTACACCAGTTTTAAAGATTACAGAAGAGTCTACTGGTGTTGGGTTGGTGGGTACTGAAAAGATAAAGATACTTTTTGACAGAGAGAAATTGGATTTGAGTATACAAAAAAATCATTTTTTAAATCACTTTGGTGAAAAGGAAGAGTTTTATCAATTAGATTTTGCTGTTAAAGAACTAAGGGAAGTTACTCGTGTGGATTTTCGGTTTGTATTTGGGGAATGAATGGTTCAAAGTCTCCTTAAATGTTTTCCTGCTTAATTTAATGGAATATTTCACACGTCCATTTACGATTAAGATAAAAATGTTGCTCTTTCTGAGAGCTCCATTTTAGAATTGATTTATCAAAGAATACCGAAAGAAGAGTACTAGAGCAATAAACCTTAGAAATGAAGCATTAAGCTAGTTATTTTGAAAAAGCTATATTTTAAAATTGCGCCTGCTTTTACAATACTAGTATTATTTTGATACTAGTATTGTTTTCGTCATAAAGATATAAAGGGATATTGGTTAATAAAATAGAAAAAGAATAAAGCATAAATGTCCAATAGGAGATTTTTAAAAGTCCAAGTTGGTTTTTGTCGAAATTTGTTTTATAATAACACTTGAATTTGTAAACGCTTACAATTATAATGATAATAGGTTGGACGGCATGCGTGGCTGTCAAAGTATCTAGCGTAGGTGGGGCTGGTACGAAGAACGGTTTTCGAGAAGGTTATAAATTTTTCTATGTTCCGTACATTTTTTGAAATTTAGTTTATCTTTATCTATAAAAGAATAATAGAGTTAAATAAGGAGGGATACATAATGTGTAGAGAAAACAAATTAACATTCTCCGACTTTGTTATTAAAGATCGGTTTGAATTAAACTCTTATCTTTCATATTTATTCCATCAAGTTAAAAATAATGCGGATCAGTCTAAAGATAAAAAGGTAAAACACTAAATCAATAAAGTAAATTGAAGGGATAAATAGTTATGATTAAGAAAATAGTAAGGCGACCTTGTTATTCGTTTTGGATGAATAAGGTCGCCTATTGTTTGTTATAAAACCTTTGTTTTGACCCAGTAGTATATACTTATATACTCCTGTTCATTGATGCTTTAAACATCGGCATTCACCGGGCGTTCGGAAAGCATTCTCTCCCAAGTTTAATTTTGGGTTTCCCACTTTTTTGTAGACAATCAAACAGACTCAGTATTATTCTGTTTATACTTCTTCGGTGTCACACCAACATATTTCTTAAACACCTTAGTAAAATAACTTTGATCATGAAAGTTTAATATAGTCGAAATTTTCAATAACGAATAGTCAGTAAATGTTATCAATGATTTGGCCTCATCAACTTTAGTTCGATGGATATATTCAGCGATAGAAATACCTACTTCTTTTTTAAAAAGAGCTGATAAATAATTAGGATGCATCTCTATAAGGTTAGCCAAGGTTGTTAGGGTTAAATCTTCGTATAGGTGTGTGTAAATATAATTTATGCACATATTAATGGGTTTTGAGTATCTTTGATGTTTATGTTTTCTTACTCGATCAGCAAAATCACTTAAGGCTTGTTCCATAAACAGATCTACTGATTTCATATTTGTTAAATCCTCAAGGTTTTGAATATATAAGTCGCTGAGTGTATAGGCAATTTCATGCTGAAGACCGCCCTCCATAGCAGCTCGTGTTGCCAGTGTAATAGCGGAAATTGCTAAGTTTTTACTGCTGCGTAACTGACTTTTCTTCGATAATACGCCCAACTCTCCTTTGTCAGGGCTTAGTTTGAATACTTTTAGAAATTCATCCTTTCTACCCTCTTTAATGTATTGAAATAGCCTTTTTTCATAGATGAAATCATGATGAAATGACACATTTTCGCGTTTTTGTGAAATGGTTGTCAAAGGATCCTCGATTTGTACGATGTGCTCACCCGCTTCAATATTTTTTAACATGATATTGGCGGGATCCAGTGTTTTTTGATAGAGCATATAATACATCTGCATACTGATGTTGATAAACTTTAAATTGGATGTTCGGGGCAGTAATTCATAATAATGGACGAGTTTTTCAACAAGTCCTTTTTGAACAGGCATGTCATTTACCAAAGCTGCCAGTCTTTCATTTGAAAGCTCAGAAGGAAGAGCGGGACCGACAATGATCATGCCTTTATATTGATTAAGATTACGCACTTGAATGATAAAATAATGTTCATAATATTCCGATTTGACCAATAGTGGGAATGGATAGTGCTCGTGATTTAATTGGAATTGTTTCAGAAGATCTTGTGTTGATGTGTAAAAAGGATTTTTAATAGTTTGAGAAGCAAACTCAAACTCTAAATGATTATGTTCATTTAGAAAAATAACCGGAATATGAAAAGATTCATATATCAATTTGCAAATGTAATTTACATCCTGAAGCTTCATAAGCTGACCCCTCATTTAATTAATATCTAAAATCATATCATAAAGATGAATAAATGTTAAAAAAAAGCTAAAAAAACTAATATATTACCAAAATTGATATGAGTGATTGTATATAATAGTCATATAGTTTATTAGAAAGCGTTTTCTACCTTGATACTTATGGAGGGATTATATTGACAAAAGATATTAAAGCACTTATTTCACAAATGACATTAGAAGAAAAAGCTGGTCTATGTTCTGGAAAAGACTTCTGGAATTTAAAGGGGATTGAAAGACTAGGCATCCCATCTATCATGGTCACAGACGGTCCACACGGTTTACGTAAACAAAAAATGGGTGCTGACCACTTAGGGTTATTTGATAGTGTACCTGCTACTTGTTTTCCATCTGCAGCAGGAATGGCGAGCTCATGGGATCGCCATTTGATTCATAAAGTTGGAATAGCTTTAGGGGAAGAATGTCAGGCAGAGGATGTTGCAGTTCTTCTTGGACCAGGTGCCAATATTAAACGTTCTCCTTTATGTGGACGTAACTTTGAGTACTTTTCAGAAGATCCGTATCTTTCATCTGAAATGGCAGCTAATCATATTAAAGGTGTGCAAAGCCAAGGTGTTGGAACGTCCTTAAAACACTTTGCAGCGAATAACCAGGAGCACCGCAGAATGTCAACAGATGCAATTGTGGATGAAAGAACATTCCGTGAAATTTATCTAGCTAGCTTTGAAGGGGCGGTGAAGCAATCGCAGCCATGGACCGTTATGTGTTCTTACAATAAAGTAAATGGAGAATTTGCGTCTGAAAACAACTATCTATTAAACGATATCTTAAAAGAAGAGTGGGGTTTTGAAGGCTTTGTTGTTTCTGATTGGGGAGCAGTTAATGAACGTGACGTAGCTCTAGCAAATGGTCTTGAACTTGAAATGCCGGCTTCAAAAGGAATCGGAGAGAATAAAGTGATCGAAGCGGTTCAAAATGGTACATTATCGGTAGAAAAACTGGATGCAGCTGTAGAACGTATTTTGCGCATTATTTTTAAAGCTATTGAAGAAAAGAAAGAAAATGCAACATATGATCAAGAAGCACACCATCAACTTGCAAGAGAAACAGCGAGAGAAAGTATGGTGCTGTTAAAGAATGAAAACAATATCCTCCCACTTAAAAAAGAAGGCAGTTTTGCTGTAATTGGTGAATTTGCCAAAGCTCCAAGATACCAAGGTGGCGGAAGCTCTCATATTATACCGACAAAGCTTGAAAATATTGTGGAGGAAATCGAAAAGTCTGCTGGCTCAGAAGCAAACGTAACGTATGCTCAAGGATACTATCGTGACCAAGATACAATTGATGAAGCATTAATTGAAGAAGCAAAAGAAGTAGCTTCACAAGCAGATACGGTTATTTTGTTTGCAGGTTTACCGGATCGATATGAATCTGAGGGGTATGATCGTGTACACCTGCACATCCCTGAAAACCAAAAGCTTCTAATAGAAGCGGTTGCTGAAGTGAACCCAAATATCGTTGTTGTTCTAAGTAATGGTGCACCAATTGAAATGCCTTGGTTAGACAAAGTAAAAGGATTGCTTGAGGGGTATCTTGGAGGTCAAGCTCTTGGCGGAGCGATTGCAGACATTTTATTCGGTGATGCAAATCCGAGCGGAAAACTTGCAGAGACATTCCCTAAACAATTAAGTGACAATCCTTCTTACTTGTTCTTCCCGGGTGAAGGAGACAAAGTAGAGTACCGCGAAGGAATTTTCGTCGGCTATCGCTATTACGATACAAAACATGTGGAACCTTTATTCCCATTTGGCTATGGTTTAAGCTATACATCGTTTGAATACAGCAATCTGCGTGTAAGTGCCAATAAAATCAATGATTCAGAAACACTAAGTGTGACTGTTGATGTAAAAAATACAGGAGCTGTTACAGGAAAAGAAGTTGTTCAGCTTTATGTGAAAGACGTGGAAAGCAGTGTAAGCAGACCTCAGAAGGAATTAAAAGGTTTTGAAAAAGTTGAACTTCAACCGGGTGAAGTTAAAGAAATTACCTTTACTTTAGATAAACGTTCATTCGCATACTATAATACAGAAATAAAAGATTGGCATGTAGAAAGTGGAGAATTCGAATTATTAGTAGGGAAAAGCTCAAAAGAAGTTGTTCTAACAGAAAAAGTGACAGTTGAATCGATGACAGACATTCCGTTGCTGGTTCATCGTAATACAACAGTTGGTGACTTACTTGCTAATCCTAAAGTAGCTCCACTAGCTAAAGAACTATTAGGAAAAGCACAGGAAGGAAGCCCATTCGCTGCAGCATCTGAGGAGGAAGGTGAATTCTCAGAGATGATGGAAGCAATGATGAAGTATATGCCATTACGAGCTTTATCTAATTTTAGCGATGGAAACTTAACGGAAGAAAAACTGCAAGAAATGATTCAACAATTAAATGATGTACAAAAAAATACAGTTGTGAATTAATTTAAGGTGGATTGGCTCAAGTCATATGAGTCAATCCATTATTTGATTTCCGGGAAGTTGAACAATTGGCTTATTACCAATGCAAAAGCTTCATCTTTTATAAAAAAGGTGGAGCTTTTTTGTCCTTTAAGAAAGTTATCAATATTAAAGAATTAAATCATAAGAAAAGACATCGACTTCTGCCATTCTTGGCGGTAAGTTGTGTTTTCTAATTATCCATCTCCAACTTCTCGGGTGTGTTTAATTACGTATACCCTTCTGTTATAACCTATGCATTTGTTGCAATTTACCATCGTCATCCTTCGTGATATCGTAATAATAGATTAATTGAAATGAAGAAAGTGAATAATTCATTTTGTTAAATAATGAGGAAGGAGGGATAGTAGTGAAGGGAGAATGGGAAAAAGTTTTTCAACTTTTTTGGTCTTTTTTCAAAATAGGACCTGTAACATTTGGTGGCGGTTATGCAATGATTCCTTTAATAGAAAAAGAAGTTGTTCAAAAAAAACATTGGGTCAAAAGTGAGGACTTAACAGATGTTTTTGCTATTGCAGGGACAATACCGGGAGCAATAGCAGTAAACGCTGCTACCTTTATCGGGCACCGAATTGCCGGCATAAGGGGGGCAGTTGCTGCAACAATAGGAACTCTTCTTCCAACCTTTATGATCGTGCTTGTGCTTTGTGGAGTACTTTCAACCTTTCAGAATAATCCATATGTCGAATCAGCATTTTTTGGTATTCGAGCTGCGACTGTCGCTTTAATTGTATATGCCGGGATAAAAATAGCGAGGACATCACTTTTGGATAAGGCCACATTTACTTTGGCAGTTACTATGATAGTGGCAATGTTGATGTTTCACTGGCATCCAATTTTCGTTATCTTTTTAGGAGCATTTTTAGGGATTCTCATTGTCAGGATTAAAGAAAAATTAGGTATACTAGTAAAGTTTGAAAAAAATGAAGAGGAAGAGAGTGGGAATAACAAAGAATCGTTAAAGCAACAGGTAGGAATGTAGGAGGTAGTAGTATGCTGTTACAATTATTTATTCTGTTTTTTATGATTGGGACTGTATCATTTGGTGGCGGATATGCAATGCTTCCCGTGATAGAAAGAGAGGTTACGGGTAAGGGATGGATCACGACAACTGATTTTACAGAAGCAGTTGCCTTGGCAGGTATGACCCCGGGATCAATTGCTTCTAATAGTGCAACGATCGTAGGGTATAAAGTTGCCGGAATACCAGGCTCCATTATCTCATCTATTGCCATGAGTTTGCCATCTTTAATTCTCATGTTAGTCATTGCTTTATTTTTCTATAAATTGCAATCAAATAAGCTTGTGAAATCTGCTTTTTATGGGCTGCGTCCTATTGTGACAAGTCTCATCATCTATGCTGCGATTAAGTTAGCACTTTCAAATGGTGTAATCTCAACCTCAATATCATGGGATATGGTAAGTCTCTTACTCATTTTCGGTATTTCTTTAACGTCTTTATTATATTTCC
>Ga0182745_1000605_pt1 | contig 38712 bp, 35 predicted proteins | sample eDN3rd30CKraftBY_FD_128523 | JGI IMG/M metagenome (GOLD analysis project Ga0182745, IMG submission 128523) | Enriched backyard soil microbial communities from Emeryville, California, USA - eDNA 3rd pass 30_C Kraft BY (version 2) (version 2) | ecosystem: Environmental > Terrestrial > Soil >...
AGAATCCAGTGAGGGGGATAGTAAACTCCCGTCTGGCTCTCGCCGATCCCTGGGTATCCAAATCCCCAAAGATCATTCCATGTCGGGAGTTGGGCGGATCGGATCGAATCTTGAAGAACAGCCATCAATCCCATCGAAAATTGGGTGACATCGCCACCGATGGGCTGCATTCCTCCAAATCCGATCGGCCATAGCCAGGTAGCGATTCCTAGAATGAGGAAGAATAAGAGAACGACCCGGCTTACCCGAGAATCCCACCGCTGACCTAAACCCATTCCGTCCAACTCCTTTGAGCGCCGTTAGGCTCCTATTCCTTTCGATCGGCGGAACCCAGAAATGGCATGATGCTGCTGGGAACGAGCCAGATCCTCCTCGGTCCAGGAAAAAGTTACAAAGCCTTGTGTCGATTTTACAAGTTTGTCCGCGTCGGATGTTGGCTCACAAACCTTGACAAAAAAACAAAGAAAAGCCTCAAAGGAACTTAGGTTCAATTCCAGTCCGTACAGTCAAAAAAATCCTCGCGATTGGTACGAAGGATGCTTCCAGGTACGGGCAACTTTAACCGAACCAATGACCCCCCTGGTTTAAACTGCTTCAAGGAGGAAGGCCATGTTGGTTCTGAGCAGGAAGCTCGGTCAGCACGTCAAGGTTGGCTCCGACATTCGGATCACCATCGTCAAGATCGACCGCAACTCCGTCCGGATCGGCATTGAAGCCCCTGGCGATGTCACTGTTTATCGGGAAGAGATTGTTCTGAGTGAACAGGAGCTCGGGTTGCCGAACGAGCGAACAGCGGACCTGGGAGTTTGCTGAGCGCCTGAGAATCGACTCCTGAAGGGGCATCTCTTCCCCCCTCTCACCTCAAGCAGCGGACCAACAGCCTCCTCTCCGAGCGGGCCCGCTTGCATTTTAACGAGTCGGGGTTAGGTCTTCTCGATTTCGAAGCACCCTTCCCCGCAATTCGCCAGAGCCACTTGGTGGGATGGTTGGAGTTCGTTCCCATTTCCGGTATCCTTCGAGGGGCCGCTTTGAGGCGGTCGTGAACGAAGGATTCAAGCCGGATCGCGACTGGACTCTGCACCCATGCGAATCGTGGTGGCCCCCGATAAGTTCAAAGGCAGCCTCACGGCCATTGAAGCCGCTCGGGCCATCGCCAAGGGCGCGAGGGGCGCCTGCCCCGAGGCAGAGATCGAAACGATCCCCATGGCGGATGGAGGCGAGGGCATCGTCGATGCCCTGGTTGAAGCCACCTCGGGAACCTACCATTCCGAACGCGTCACCGGTCCGTTAGGCACTCCCATCACCGCTCGGTTCGGGATGTTGGGAGATGGCCAGACCGCCGTCGTGGAGATGGCCGCGGCCTCGGGCCTGGTACTCCTGAAATCGGAGGAGCGCAACCCTCTGCGCGCCTCGACACGGGGAACGGGGGAGTTAATCCTGGCCGCCATCCAGGCGGGGGCGCGCCGCTTGATCGTCGGTATTGGCGGAAGTGCAACGAACGACGGCGGAGCGGGACTTGCCCAAGCCCTCGGTTATCAACTCCTCAACGCCCGAGGTGAACACCTCGAGCCTGGGGGAGGAAGCCTCGACGAGCTGGATCGCATTGATCCCTCGCAACGCGACCCGTTGCTAGAGGGCGTTGAGATCTCGGTTGCCTGCGACGTGGATAACCCCTTGTGTGGACCAACAGGTGCTTCCGCCGTCTATGGGCCGCAAAAAGGGGCTGACAGGTCCATGGTCGAGCGGCTGGACCGCAACCTCGAGCACTTCGCCAAGGTGATCGAGCGCGACCTTTCCGTCTCAATCCGTGACCTCCCTGGCTCAGGCGCGGCGGGGGGGCTGGGAGGGGGCCTGGTCGCATTCGCCTCGGGGCGGATCGAGCGAGGCATCCACCTCGTGATCAAAGCGGTCGGGCTCGAGGCCAGGCTCCTGGGCGCTGACCTCTGCCTGACGGGCGAAGGGGCACTCGACGCGTCCAGCGCCTTCGGAAAAACCGCCGTCGGAGTGGGCCGGCTCGCACGCTCGCTCAACTGCCCAACGATCGCCCTGGCCGGTTCGCTGGGCGACGGGGTCGCGAAGGTGCTTGACGAGGGAATTGATGCCTACTTCAGCATCTGTAACACTCCCATGAGTCTTCAGGATGCGATGTCCAACGGTGCAGAGCTTTTGGAGGCCGTCGCGGAGCAGGCGGTGCGTGGGTTCCTCGCGGGCCGGAGGTCTCCCTCGTGACCAACCCACCCACCAACGCCCCTCTCGCTGGCGAGTTCGCCCTCATCGACTGGATTCGAAGTCGCACGCCGACCGGTCCCAACACGCTCCTCGGAATTGGAGATGATTGCGCGATCATCCGAACCACGCCAGGCGACGACTGGTTGGTCACGACCGACATGCTCATGGATGGCCGGCACTTCGTTCTCGATCGGGATGGGCCGGAGGCCGCGGGACGAAAGGCCCTGGCGGTCAACCTTTCCGACATCGCCGCCATGGCTGGCACCCCAGTCGCCGCCACGGTCTCGGTAGCCCTACCCAAAACCCAGGCCAGGGAGATCGCCCAGGGGATCCACGAAGGTCTCTCACCGCTGGCCAGACGGTTCAACGTGGACCTGGTCGGCGGCGACACGAACGGCTGGGATGGCCCGTTGGTCATCTCCGTCACCCTGTTCGGCACCTGCCCGCCACAAGGGGCCGTCACACGCGCGGGGGCTCGGCCGGGAGACCAAATCTTCGTCACCGGACCGCTCGGAGGCAGTCTCCTGGGGAGGCATCTTCACCCGGAACCTCGCGTCCTCGAGGCGAAGGCGCTGATCGAGTCGGTATCGATCCGGGCGATGATTGATGTTTCCGACGGTCTCGTCTCGGACCTTGGCCACATCCTGGAAGAGAGTGGTGGGCTCGGTGCCGCGCTGGACCTCAGTCATATTCCCATCCACGAAGACGCCCGGTTGATGAGTCAGGCCGATCAACGATCGCCTCTTGACCATGCCCTGAACGATGGCGAGGACTTCGAACTCTGTTTCGTGGTCGGTCCAGAAGAAGCGATGCGCCTGAAGGCGGGCTTGCATCCCTTGGTCTTGCACCATGTCGGCGAGGTCCAATCCGAAGCGGGCATCCGAATTCGCTTGGCCGATGGGACAGTCCGCCCCATCGTGAGCCAGGGTTTCGACCATCTCCGTCCTTGAATCACATTTGAATCGTGCGTCCCCTTGCGCGGATTCCTCTTGACCCTTCCGTTAGGCGACTCTCAATGCAAGTCGAACGAACCTCGGGCGGCCTTGAAGTGCTGGTCGAGTCCGTGGCGGAGACGGTCCGGTTGGGACAGGCTCTGGCCAAGGCCGTGAAACCAGGGGTGGTGATCGGGTTGATCGGCCCGCTGGGGGCGGGGAAGACCCAGCTCTCTCGTTCCATCGCGGAAGCCCTCGGCGCCGAGCCCAGCGAGATCAATAGCCCCACCTTCACATTAATTAACGAATACTCTGCTGTCATCCCAATTTATCATATTGATGCCTATCGGCTCGAGAGTGGGGAGGAATTCGAAGCGCTTGGGGTCGACGAATACTTCGAGGCCGGCGGGCTCTGCCTCGTGGAATGGGCCAACCTGGTGATCGGCCAGCTTCCACGCGATTCCTGGCTGATCGAACTCCATGCCCTGGAGCCGACCCAACGACGTGTGAAGATTCAATTCCCAGGTCAGCAGATCGAGCTAGCGGAGACGCTCCTCGAAAACCTCGGCCTGGTTTGACGCCTGCCGGCGCGTACCCTAAACTTCGCTATACCCCCCAAAGGGCCGCTATCGGAGATTTATTCACGTGAGCCAGACCCTCGTTGCCCCGCTCATTAACAACCAGCCCGAGACAACGAAGGGATTTCGCCCGTCACCCCCCGAGGACTTCGAACAGGCAGGCCTGAACGACGTGCAGATCGAAGGCTTGGTCCTGAAGTTCCTCTTATCGCGTGGGCTCGCCACGGGGCGGAGCATCGCGAATGAACTCGGGCTCCCCTTCGGCCCGTTTCCTGAATTCCTCCGCACCTTAAAAAATCAGCAAATCCTCAATTATTCAAACGCCCTCACTGCAAACGATTTTATTTATTCGCTCACAGAAACCGGGCGCACTCGAGCGAAACGCTATCATGAAGAATGCTCGTATGTTGGACCAGCGCCCGTCCCCTTTGAAGAGTATGTCGCGTCGGTCGCGGCACAGTCGATCACGCTCGAACAGCCCAAGAAGGACGATCTGCTCCGAGCGTTTGAAGACCTGATGCTTACGGACGAGATGCTCGACACGCTTGGCCCGGCGATCAACTCGGGCCGGGGCTTCTTCCTTTACGGTTCGCCTGGCAATGGCAAGTCGAGTATCGCCGAACGGGTCAGCCGCTGTTTCCGATCGACCGTCTGGATTCCCAAGGTGATCGACGTTCGAGGCGACCTGGTTCGTCTTTTCGACCTCTCCGCGCACGAGCCGGTGGAGAAAGAGTCCTCCGGGCTCCTCTTGGAAGAAGCCGACGATCAGCGCTGGATTGAGATCCGCCGCCCTCGGATCGTCGCGGGGGGCGAGCTAAGAATGGAAGACCTCGAAATCCACTTCGACCCCGTTACAAAGATGAGCGAAGCCCCACTCCAGATGAAGAGCAATAATGGGACCTTATTGATCGACGACTTCGGCCGCCAGCGAATGCCACCGATTGAACTCTTGAACCGATGGATTGTTCCTCTCGAAAAGCGGTACGACTTTTTAACACTCAGCAATGGAAAGCAAATCCAGGTTCCGTTCGACCAGTTGATCCTCTTTTCGACCAACCTCGAACCGCGGCAACTTGTCGACGAAGCATTTTTGCGCCGAATTCCGTACAAGATCGAGGCGGTGAATCCAAACGAAGCCGCATTCCGCAAGATGTTCGAGATGTTTGCCCATAAGCTGGGGTTTACCGAGGTCGACCCCGCCGCGTTGGACCACCTCATCAAAACCCACTACCTCAAAGCTAGCCGACCCTTCCGCGCCTGCCACCCCCGTGACCTACTCCTTCAGGTGCGAAGTTATTGCATTTATAATGACTTACCGCTCGAAATGAAGCGAGAGTACTTCGACCACGCCGCCAAGAACTATTTCACAACCATTTATTGACCATCCAGGAATTCTTGACGCGTAACATAACCATTGACAATACAATCCACACATAAACATCTAAAAAAAATGTCAAAAGAAATTTACGGTTTCGCCGATCTATCGGATCCTACAAACTGTTCAACACTTCTGAGCAATCTTAGGTCCAAGACACCCTTAGGGGTTTTTTCAATACCAGAAGACGAACTTATCGGATTCCCCCCAGGATTACTACCGAACTCTAATTCGTTCACATTCATAATTAGTGACACACAAGAGTCAATGAATGCGGAATACCTACTCGACTCTTTAGACTACGACCCTCGCACCTCCATCAACCTCCCTCCCCTCGCAGAGGATCGGATTGCTCTTTTAATTTCTCTTATCTTTCGCTTATTTGATAACCAATCATGTTCCCGAGTTTTGATTTGCCTAACCGTAACCAACCAAATCGACCAGGTCAAGCACACAAATTTATCAGACATCGCCGAACTCATAAAATACGATTGCTCTATAGAATCCCCGCCTTGCATTCTCTATGAGATCCTTCGGTAGTGGCCATTAGAGCGGTTCACGCTCGAGTAACATGCGAATTGGGAAGAATTGACCGACGCGAAGCCGTGTGTTTAGAATCCATTCCTCGCGCGTAACTTCGGCTTACCAAAACGACGCTGATTTTCCCACTTATTCAATCGTAGGGTGCGTCAAGTCCGCGCGGACGCACCATTGTGGGTCGAAGTCACGGGCGAAGCGAAGCATGTGAACCCTCATGCGAATGTGACTCACGTCACGGCCATCCCCAAGGTGCGTCCGCGCGGACTTGACGCACCCTACGAAGCAATCCGCCATATTGGGGCGAGAAAGCCCCCCAGGGCAAAGCGAACGTGAATTGCTCTAAACAACCCGAGTCCAACCGAGAGCGGCCGACAAGTCTCGAGAAGTCGAACAATGAACGATTGGGTAAAGGATCAAATCACGCAGTTCCGGCAACTCGTGGGACAGACCGTCGTGCGATGGATTGGGATCGAGATGGCACTCCGCGAATCCGGCCCTGATGGACTCCCACAATGGGAAGACGAGTTTGTGCAATTTCTCCAGTTGGACCGTCTCGATTTGGTCTTGGAGGGAGCGGGCCATGTAGGAATTGTCACCTACCAGAACAACGATCGCTTCGGACTGTCTTGTCAAAACGAATTACTGCCCCTGAACGAAATGCCGCCTCTGCCGGAGTTTAACTCGGAATTGGGGGAAGCCAGCATATTCAGGACTAGAGAGTTCAACGCCATTCCAACTGAGAGAATCCAGAACGTTCACGTTGTAATGGACGATTGCGAAGATATCTCCGAAGTGCACTTCTGGATCTCGGACCACTGCGTCGTATTGCGTGCTGGAGAATTCCACGAGAGCAACGACGGAACTCTAATTCTCGTCGGAATGGACGAAAGTATTCTCCTCCAAGTGAATGGCAGGAAACCTGATCCACACGGAAACCTCTGAAAGACATGCAATCTCGAAGCATCTTAACGCCAACAACTGAAAATCCAATCAACTTCACAACCACAATATGATAATTACTTTTACCGTAGACCATCTTAATTGCAACAGATCCATCGTCCACATTATCAATCCAACTTCACATCTCCTATTATGCATATAACCATGAACAACATTAACATTCACCGCCCATTAGAAACATTCAATGCGTATAACGTCCTGAATGGAATCGCACGCGTGAATGCACGTCGGGGCGCGTACAATTTTGTAAGAAAGGGTGGAATATGCGAACCATTCTATCGCAATCGGTCCTTATGATCGGTCTTTGTCTCATCTCCTCGGTTCAAGCCCTTGCTCAACCGCTATTCGCTCGGGCCGAGAGCATCGAGAGCACGGTTGCCAACGCGGATCTTGTCTTCCTCGCGACACTCGTCGATTTCCGCGCCGCGGGAAACGACAAGATGCATCACGAGCATGTGGTGACGATCTCCATTGAGGAGACATTGAAGCAGGCCCCCATCAGCAGGGACGAACCGTATCAGAAGCTGAGTCTTGATCTCTCGCGACCCGCGTCAGTTCTTGCGGACTGGAAAGCGCGTTCTAGCCGTTTGCTGGTGGCGTGTCAGGAGTACGCTCCCCAGGAAACCATCGTGATCGAATTGGTGCGAGACAAGCTGGAAGTCATGTCGGCGGAAATGACGCTCGTTCGCGATCCAGAAACGGTGATTCGAATTGCCAAGGAAACCGTGCGACGCATGCCAGCACATGTAAAGCGAGTACACACCTTCGAACTCCAGGTTCCTCGCGAAATCGTCGTCGGAACGGGTTGGGAGCAATCCTACGATACGGGGGGGCATCTCAGGCTAAGCGTCCCAGTGAATCAACAGTTGGAGAAAAGAGCACAGAACTATGTACGCTCAAAGAACCCGCTGAAGCGGGAAGAGGGTGCCTGGGCTCTTGTCTACTTCAAATCCGATGAAAATCTTGAGCTCGTCAGGTCCCTCCTGGCAGATCCTGGAGTTACCTATCAGCAACCTGCTTACGAAGACAAGGCCGGGGAACGTATTTTCGGCGTCCGGTATCAGGCCTATCGGACTTTGAAGTCCTGGGGGATCAACGTGGCGCAACCCGTGATCCGCGAAGAGGTCAGGAAATAACGCCACCGATCGTTTGACTTTTCTGCAAGATTTATCTATCAACTCACAATTTCATCATTTTTTCGCTATTTGTGGCGAGTTCGTGGCCTGCTTCGAAACAACGTGATAGCGGTCCGCCAGACGTTCGAGTTGCGCGTCTGAGAGTTCTTCAATATCGATCAGCTCGTTCTTGGCTTCCATGACCGAGAGAATCAATTCATCCAGCTTCAGGTGAATGGCCCTCATTTCGCGGTTCTGGGCATTCTGGATCAAGAACACCATCAAGAAGGTGACGATGGTGGTCCCCGTATTAATAATCAGTTGCCATGTCTCGGAGAACCGAAAGAACGGTCCCGTTATGCCCCAGACAAGCACCGCGAGTACCGCGGCTAGGAACGCCCAGCGAGATCCCGCCGCCCGCGACGCTCCATGCGAAATGCTCATGAAAATATCAGGATCGACCTTCCCACGATCCAGGTCTCTCTCATTCGTATCGGACTCAGATGTTTCATCCGGACTATCGGACGTGATTTCGCCACTCATCGACCATCCCCCTCATCCGAAATTGCAGGTTACACGACGCTTGGGGGGGATCGGCTCCCTTTTGTTTTTCAAGCAACTTCAATACCAACAGCAGGCTAACCCAATCACGGAACGGAAAACTCATTAAATTATTTGAGTTGTCATGTTTTCACTCATTAGAAAATCTCGGAAACATAGCCCTGTGGTCAATTGTAAGAGAAATAAGTCACAGATCACCTCGCGATCAGGTTATCGATCGGGTCTCGTGTGCAACTCGCATTGATCCGCGGTGAGCTTCAAGCCGGAGAGTGCCTTGCCTGGGTGCGCGGGCATTTTGCCCGCTCCTCGCATTGCCCCAATTGCGGGCGGGACGTCCGCGCTCTCAGGGGCAAGAAATCTCGATATACGGGGCGCCCGCGACTGTAGGTCCCCGGCGCGCATCGCGATCTGGATGATCCACTCGCTTGCATAAAACGACCGAGTTCAGGACGATCGTCAACCGACGAGTTCAAAGTTGGGGAGCGAGAGTTCATGTCTGAAGTTTGCGTTGACGAGCCAATAGAGCCATTCGCGTATGATGTGGGGGTTATCGGGGCGGGGGCCGCGGGATTGGTCGCCGCCATCCGCGCGGCGGAGCGAGGGCTCAGGGTCGTGGTGCTGGAAAAAAACCGCCGGCCCGGAGTCAAGATCTTGATGTCGGGTGGGACGCGGTGCAACCTGACCAACGCTCGAGGGCTCCGCAACCTTCGCGTGGTCTCGGGGCCGATCGACCCCGCTTACGACCCGCGCCAGGCCCTAGGGGCACGAAGCATCCAGGAAGCGTTCGGAGCGGGCGGAAAGTTTCTCGGCCCCGCGCTCCGCTCGTTCAGCGTCGAGCAATCGGTACGGCTGTTCGAGGACGAAGGAGTCGTCACCAAGGTCGAGGGGAACGGCAAAATCTTTCCCCTCTCGGACCGGGCGACCGACGTACTCCGAGCCTTGCTGCAACGGCTTGAACGGACTTCCGCCAGCTTGCGCTGTGGGTCTCCAGTGGTAGGGGTCATTCCCAAGGGACCGGACGGGTTCGTCGTGGAGGTCGCGAACCAGGCTCCCCTCTCGTGCCGACGCGTGATCATGACGCTGGGGGGCCAGTCCTTCCCGGGCTGTGGGACCACCGGCGATGGTTACGACCTGGCCCGCCGGCTCGGCCATACGATTCTCGAGACCAAGCCCGCGCTCGTGCCAATCCGAGTGGCCGAGGAATGGGTGACAAACCTGAAAGGGATCGCGATCCCAGACACGCTAGCTCGGGTGCAGTACCAGACCGACCAGACGCTGATGGAACGGAGGGAAGCGGTCCTCTTCGCTCACTTCGGGTTATCGGGCCCGGCGATCCTGGACGTCAGCCGCGCGATCGCGCGGCACTCCGGCGAACCCGCGTTGAACCTCGTTCTCGACTTTCTACCTGGTGAAAAGCGTGAGGCGCTCGACCAAGCACTTCAGGCCGCCTGCCGGAGTGGGCGAAAGCCGGTGGCGACGCTACTTCCGTCGGTCCTTCCCAGGCGGCTCGCCGAGTCGATCCTGGAGTCTGCCCAGATCCCGTCGAACCGCATGGGGCCCGACCTCTCACGCATCGAGCGGCAACGGCTTTTAAATGGGCTCAAAGCCCAGCGGCTCACGATCACGGGCACGCTCGGCTTTGCCAAGGCCGAGGTAACCTCTGGAGGAGTCGTGCTCGAGGAGGTGACCCCTGAGACGCTCGAAAGCCGACACCAGCCCGGCCTCTATTTCGCCGGAGAAATCCTCGACCTCGATGGCCGGATCGGCGGTTATAACTTTCAAGGGGCCTGGAGCACGGGCTGGCTGGCGGGCAGCTCGGTCCTGAGTTGACGCCTCCCCCGTGAAATCGGCTCAGGTTACGGGAATCCCACGGTCCTTGAGGGGATGGAGCCAGTCGTAAAAGGATCGGTCCGAGAGAACGCCCGACGTGCCGCTGGTGGGGCTGAACCAGACATGGTTCTCATTGTACTGGAACGACTTCGGCACGATTTGGCCTTCCGCGTCCACGGCAAAGCAGCCGAGCAGCTCCCCAGGCAACGGGGCGACTTCGGGGTCAACCTGGTGACAGCGCGGGTCGAGCAGATAAAGCCACTCGCTCGGCTTCTCCGCCGCCTCGCTTGCGATCTGCGGCGCGGTGGCGACCTCTTCGTTCATGTACTGAGCCAACGCTTCGATGAACGCGGGGTTCAGCAGGAACGACTCCTGGTCGAACTCTCCGCTCGGTGTCGGGTGGTACTCACCGATGATGCAGTTCGACGGAATCCCCTTCACACCAGCGAGAACCGTGTCAAGAAAACAGACGAGGTGGTGTTGAGCCCCTTCGGACTCGACCACGAAGACGTTCACAAGTGAAAGTTCCGGTGTCGTCATGCGCTCCGTCCTTGCATCAAAGAATAAGGAAGCATCGCGCAATTCGTGTTTCTCGATGCGCGATGAGTGAAGAATAACGGCGGTGCCATGCCCGACACGCTCCATCTCGTTCGGGACGGCACCAGGCGGGAGATCTTCAAGAAATCAAAGAATAAATCGACTTAAATCTTCATCCTCGGCAAGCTCCTGGAGCCGGCCACGAACCTGATCGGCATCGATCACGACCGACTTACTCGCCAGGTCAGGCGCTTCGAAGCTGAGGTCTTCGACCACCCGTTCCAGGATCGTATGCAAACGTCGGGCCCCAATGTTTTGCGTGGATTGGTTGACCTGAAAGGCGAGGCTCGCCATCTCGTCGATGGCCTCGGGCGTGAAGCTCAACTCGATCCCTTCGGTTGCCAGCAAGGCCTGATACTGCCGGATCAAGGATGCGCGCGGTTCCCGGAGAATTCGGGCGAAGTCATCGCGGGTCAGGTCGTTCAGCTCGACCCGAATCGGGAACCGGCCTTGCAGCTCGGGCATGAGGTCCGAGGGCTTGGAGCGGTGGAAGGCCCCGGCCGCGAGGAAGAGGACATGGTCGGTTTTGACCGGGCCGTGCTTGGTCGTGATGGTCGTCCCTTCGACAATCGGCAAGAGATCGCGCTGAACGCCCTGGCGGGAGACATCCGGACCGCGCCCCCCCTGCCCTTCCGTCGACGCGACCTTGTCGATCTCGTCGAGGAAGATGATTCCCGACTCCTCGGCCAGTTGGATCGCGGAATGATTGACTTTTTCCGCGTCGATGAGCCCATCGATCTCCTGAGCGACGAGGATCGGCCGCGCCTCGGCGACGGTCATCTTCCGGACCTGCGTTGCCTTGGGGACGAGCTTGTCGAACATCCCTTGCAGGTCCATCTCCATCTGTTCCAGGTTCCCCGCCCCCAGGATCGAGACGGGGGCCGCGGCCCGTCCGGGCATGGTGATCTCGACCTCGCGGTCCTCAATCTCCCCAGCCTCGAGCCTGGCCTTCATCTTTTCACGCGAGCGCTGACGTCGCTCGTTCGCCTCCGCGGCCTCCGGCGCGGCGGGATCGGCCCATGGGGCGGGAGGAGTTGGCAAGAGCAACTCGAGCAGGCGTTCGTTCGCGCGCGTTTCGGCTTGCTCCTGGACACGTTCCCGCTCTTGGTTCCTGACCAGGCTGATCGAAGCCTCCACCAGGTCGCGAACCATGCTTTCCACGTCTCGGCCGTAATACCCAACCTCGGTGTACTTGGTGGCTTCCACCTTCACAAACGGGGCCCCGACGAGTTGAGCGAGCCGGCGCGCGATCTCGGTCTTGCCCACCCCGGTCGGACCGATGAGAAGAATGTTCTTCGGAGTGACCTGGGAACGGAGCTCGTCGCTTAACTGTCGTCGTCGCCAGCGGTTGCGCAACGCGATCGCCACGGCTCGCTTGGCGTCTCCCTGCCCGACGATGTCTCGATCGAGCTCCGCGACGATCTGCCGGGGTGTCAGGTCGCGCACGGCAGGACCTCCACTGTCAGATGCTCATTGGTGTAAATATCGATTCCCGCCGCGATGTGCAGCGAGCTCCGGACAATCTGTTCGGCGGAGAGGTTGGTATGAGACACCAGGGCTCGCGCCGAGGCCAGGGCGTAGCCGCCTCCCGAACCGGTGGCGAGAATTCCATCACCGGGCTGGATCACGTCGCCCGAGCCGGTCAGCATCAGGCTATGTTTCGCGTCCACCACGATCAGGACGGCTTCCAGGCGCCGAAGCATCCGGTCGGTCCGCCACAGCTTGGCGAGCTCGGTCGCCGCGCGCGGAACATTGTTCGGATAATCGCGCAGCTTCGATTCAAATCGCTCCAGGAGCGCGAATCCATCCGCGGCGCTTCCCGCGAACCCCGCGACCACCTGGCCATCGAGTAGCTTGCGGACCTTCACGGCGTCGGCCTTCATCACGGTCGTCCCCAGTGTGACCTGGCCGTCACCGCCGAGCGCGACCTGACCGTCCCGACGCACCGAGAGGATTGTTGTGGCATGCCAGTCTTGAATGGGTCTCTCTCCGATTCACAAACCCAAGGAATCATTGGACATCGACCGCGTGCAAGTACTCACTTCTCGGCGTGATCAAGTCGTTCGCCACTCCCCCCCAAAAACTTGGAACGCATCGGCGGAGACCGATCAACTCGGTTGCCTGGCGAGTTCGTTCTTGCACGGGAATTCCGATGCTACGCAAGTTCCAACTTTTACGAGGCTTACCAATTCGCTCAATCCGTTCGAAAAAGCTGACGATACCTGAAGAGGACAAGATTGGGAATGCGAGCCCGCTTTTGGTTAGTTGATGCAGGCAGGAGGCCGAGATGCATCCTAGGTGGACTAGAACCGCGCTTTTGGCGGTTTTTATCGGAATATCGACAGCAATTCCTGCGAGTGCGGCAACCTGGGCGGATCCTCTTTTCTCTGAGCAGGGGCACAACTTCGGTCCCGTACCTCGAGGCGGCAAGGTCCGCCATCCGTTCTACATGACGAACCGCCTCGGCGAACCGGTCACCATCCTGAATGTCCGGGCCTCATGCGGATGTACCACCGGCAAGGCCAATATGAGCCTGGTTCAGCCAGGCCAGACCGCCATCGTCGAAGCGGAGATGGATACGAGGAACTTCGTCGGCCCGAAAGCCACCAAGCTCTTCGTCTCGCTGGTCACCGCGAGCGGGCGTGAAGCCGAAGTCAGCCTGGATGTCGCCTCGTTGATCCTCAGTGACATCGTCATGAATCCCGGCTCGATCGACTTTGGAACCGTCAACCGGAGCCAATCCCCCAACTTGACGATGACGATTGAGCGGTTGGGGGCTCCGAACTGGCGGGTCGAGCGGATGGTCTCCGCCAGCCGGGTCCTGAACGCCTCACTGACCGAGACGACCCGAAACGCATCGACGGTTTCGTATCGGCTCACCGTCTCCCTCAAGCCGAATTCCCCGAATGGCACCATTCGAGATGAGATCCGGCTGATTACCAACGACCGAGAGACCCCCTCGATCCCGATCATCGTCACAGCCAACGTTCGAGGCGACCTGATTGCCAAGCCCAACGTGGTGAACCTTGGTAAGGTTGTTTCTCCGAGCGGGGCTCAGGGGAGATTCATGGTCATGTCCTCTCGGCCTTTCCGCATCCTCGAGGTCAAGGGGGCGGACGACGGCTTCGTGCTGGGTGCCGTCGACCAGTCGGCCAAGCCGGTCCACATTCTGACCTTCACCTGCCGGCCCGAGGAAGGCTCCACGCGCGGCGACTTCAAGCATGCGTTCCTGATCCATACGGACCTGCCTGGCGAGGAACCGCTCGAGGTGACGGCCACGGCCCACGTCGACCCCTGATCCACCCACCGATCCAGGTTCCCTTGCCTTTGGAATGAGACTCGAGCCAGGCCTTTCCCGATCGTCATCCTTTGGACAACGTTGGGAAAGGCCTGGTTTCTTTTGATGTTCAATCTCGACGAGCCCTCCCCTCCAAGCTTCACCCGACCCTTTCCTCCCGAATTCCGACTTGGACCAATCCTTTCCCACTGAGGCGACCGATCCTTGTCAATAAGGGATCGAGCGGACCTCCCTTTCAGGGTCAATTCTCCTTCAGGGTTGGTCGGAGCCATAGGCCGGCCTACAATTACGACAGCCCCGTCAGCGGCCCCACAACTCCGGAGAAAGAGTCAAAGGAAGGATGGGCAGTCATGGCCAATGACGAACGAAGCGGTTCGGCGGATGCCTTGATCGGCGAGGAAGTCGAGGTCCGGGGTCACATCATCGACTCGCTCCTCCTCCCCAAGATTCTGGATCGAATTCTCCAGATGGGTGGAAACTTCGAGATCCGCGAGTGCCAGATCGGCGCCCGCCGCGTCGACCCAAGCTACGCCCGGATCCTGATCAGGGCGGACGATCCCGAAAAACTCGAGGAGATCCTTGGCGACCTGGTGGAACATGGCGCCTCGGCTGTTCTGGCCGAGGATGCCCGAACCCAACCCGCTGATATCGCGGGGGCCTTCCCCGAAGACTTCTACAGCACCACCAATCAGCGCACCCAGGTCCGTCTCGGCGGCGTTTGGGTGGATGTCGCCCGCCAGGAAATGGATTGCGGGATCGAGGTCGACCCCGTGTCCCTGACCGCGCGCTGCGTGGCCATGACGGATGTCGTGGTGGGGATGCCCATCGTCGTGGGGCACGACGGCGTACGCGTCGTCCCACTTGAGCGTCCACGCGATGCGAATATCTTCGGGTTCATGTCCTCGAACGTGTCGAGCGAGAAGCCCAAGGCGATCAGCTTCAAAGGGGTCGCCGACACAATTCGCGAGACCCGGGCCGAGGGAAAAAAGGTGCTCCTCGTCGGCGGGCCGGCCATCGTCCATACCGGCTCGTCGGTCCATGTGGCCCAGTTGATCCGCGAGGGGTGGATCCAGACGCTTTTCGCCGGTAACGCCTTGGCCACTCACGACATCGAGCAAGCCCTCTATGGCACCAGCCTGGGGGTCTCGATCTCCAAGGGGGAACCCCTGGAGCACGGTCACGAGCACCATCTCCGGGCCATTAATGCGATTCGAAGAGTTGGAGGAATCAAACAAGCGGTCGATTTGGGCGTATTAAAGTCAGGGATCATGTTCGAGTGCGTCCAGGCGGGCGTCGAAATGGTCCTGGCGGGCTCGATTCGTGACGACGGGCCCCTGCCCGAGGTGATTACCGACACCCTTCGCGCCCAGTCCCGAATGCGCGAAGCGATTGAAGGAGTGGGATTCGCGTTGCTGATCGCCACCGCGCTCCACTCGATCGCCACGGGTAACATCCTGCCTGCCTGGGTCAAGGTGGTTTGTGTCGATATCAACCCCGCAACCGTAACCAAGCTGAGCGACCGGGGTACCTTTCAGACCATCGGCCTCGTGACCGATGTCGAACCCTTCTTCCGGAGCCTCGCCGCCGAGTTGGCCTGAGAGACCACGGCCAACTCCTGGCGAATCGCACCGAGACGACTCCGCCTCGGGTCGCACCTCAATCAACCACGACGGACGCGATCCGCATTTCCAAACATCAATGCATGACGGGAGGCCCCCTCATGTCCGATCTTCGTACGCCTCGTGTCTTAATGTGTCCGCCTGACCACTATAAAATTGATTACGAGATCAACCCCTGGATGAACCGATCGGTTGGGACGGACCCCGCGCAATCCAAGACGCAGTGGTGGGCCCTTCACGACGCGATCCAGAGTCTCGGGGCGCAGGTTGAACGCATGCGGCCGATCTCGGGCTTACCCGACATGGTCTTCACCGCGAACGCCGGTCTCGTCTACCGCGACATCTTCGTGAGCTCGCGGTTCCGGTACGGGGTTCGGCAGGGGGAAACACCTCATTTCAACCAATGGGCCAGCGTCCACGGGTTCGACCTGATCAACCCTCCCCCCGGCCACGACTTCGAGGGAGCGGGCGATGCCCTCTTCGTGGGGGATACCCTCTATGGCGGATATGGGTTCCGAAGCAAGGCCAAGAGCCATCTCTGGGTCGGCCAGTTGTTGAATGTCGAGGTCTTACCGCTGGAGTTGGTCGACCCTCGATATTATCACCTCGATACCTGTTTCTGTCCGCTCGACGCGTCGTCGGCGATCTACTACCCAGGCGCTTTCGATGAATACGGACGCTCCGTGCTCCGGGAACGCATCCCTCGTTTGATTGAGGTCTCTCCTGAGGAGGCAGTCTCGTTCAGTTGCAACGCGGTCGTGATCGGGCGCACCGTCCTGCTCAACGCGGGGGCCCCGAAGCTGGCCCAATCGTTGCGCGAAGCTGGGTTCCAAGTCATCGGCCTTCCCTTGACCGAATTCATCAAGGCGGGCGGAAGCGCCAAGTGCCTCACCCTACGGCTCGATGGAGAAGAAGCCGCCGCCTGGCGCAGAGCTCCAGAAGTTGTGGAAAGCACGGCGTAACCTCGACCGACCTTTAGAATTGAACCATTTTCGATGCACTGCCGAGAGCTCCTTGATTCTTGCGGATCGAGGAGCTCGTGGCGTTTGGGCCCAAACGGCCTATATATGAATAATTTTCAACATATCACAATTACATTGTCATTCAAACTGTACCCATCAACTTAAAATTGACTCGCATCGTCGCGCCAATCGAGCGAGACTGGCAAACCAAGTGGAGCAATTAGAGGTTGAGCTCGATCTCAATCCACGAATAATCCGTCATCGATTGGAAACGTGTAATGGCGCTCAACGCAAGGCAGACGCCGCGATTTTGGCTGGCTGTCGGGTTGACCTTGGCGTTCCTGATAGGTTTAGGGTCTCTCGAATGGAAGCTCAGGGCCGACGATCGGGGCAAACTCGAGCTTGACGGTCTGTGGAAGATCGTGGTCGAGGACGCGGGCTCGGGAGACACGGACCAGATGATCGTGGAGATTCGTCCCGAGGGGGACCAATTCCGCGCGGAAGTCATCGGCGCCCCGCTCGCATTCACTCGTGCCTACGTCGAAACCTCGCGTGATGCCCTGGTACTGTTGGGAACCAACGGATACATGGATCTCGTGTTCAAAACCCGGTTGAACCGCAAGGAGCAGGCAGACCCAATCTCAGGGATGTTACGCATTCATCACCCGCAGGCCCCATTTCGCACCCTTCTGAGAGCACGACTCGAAAGGACCGAGGTGCGCGCGTTGGCTCCGAAGAAGGAGCAACCCGAAAACCAGGAGGGTGATCAGGGGGGGATGGGTCTCTTGCTCGGTCAACTCGGAATGGCTTCTGAGTGGGAGTCGCCAAGTTACCAGCCGCTCGACTTACGAGTTGCCCACGCGGCGACCCGAGACCTACCGCTCGACGCAGTGACCGAGGAACACCTTTGGGCGGCCAAACGCCTGTCGGAAGCCGTCAGAAAAACGGGCCCGCCCGAACAGGTCAAGGATGCGGAGACGAAGCTGGCCGAGTGGCAAAGGAAGCACGCGGAGGAGAAGCAACCATGGACGGGCACGCTGAAACCGCGAAGCAGGAAGTTCCCGAGAGCGGCGGGAGACGACCGCGTCGTGTTGTTGGAGTTGTTTACCGGCGCGGAGTGTGGGCCTTGTATCGCCGCTGATCAGGCGACGGACGCGCTGGACGAGGAATTGGACTCCTCGGAACTCCTTGTCCTTCAGTATCACCTGCATATTCCCGCTCCTGACCCGCTCGCGAATCCTGACAGCGTGATGCGCGCACGATACTATGACGTTCGATCGACCCCTTCGACCTTCTTCAATGGCCGCGCCTTCGCGCGCAGCGGCGGCCCTTCCGATCACACCCTCAAGAAATACAACCAGTACCAACGGGTGGTTGAAAGCCTCTCTCGCGGATCGAAGCTCGCCACGATCTCACTTAAATCGCATCGAAAGGGTGAGGAGATTTATATCCAGGCCAGGGCGGAGATCCTGAAGGATCAGCCAGGAAGCCGCCCCAAACTTCATATCGCCCTGGTGGAAAACCAGGTCTCCTACGATGGGGGGAACGGGCTGAAAAACCATCGTCGCGTCGTCCGTGCGCTGCCCGGTGGGGCGGATGGCTACGAATTGGAGAATGACCGTGGGAATGTGGAATGCATCCTCCGGCTCAAGGAAATCCGGTCTGGACTGGAGTCGTACGTCGACGAATACCCCAGGACTCCCGACGCCCGCGGTAATTTTCCTAGAACCCTCCCGCCGATCGAATTCCAGCGTTGCTCGGTCGTCGCCTTCGTTCAAACCGATGGCGATAAGGAGGTCTTGCACGTCGTTGAGGCCCCGATCACCGACGAGCCGATTCAAAAAACTCCTGAATGATTCGCATTCAATTTTGATTTTTTTTGTATTACCAAATATTCAAATACGCACTCCCCACCGAGGAAACCACGGATGAACCAAATTTACCTGTTACGCCACGGGATCGCGGTCCCCCACGGGGATCCCGACTATGCAGAGCGAGATCGTCCGCTCACTCCGAAGGGAGAAAAGCGCATCAGGCAGGTTGCCGGTGGCCTTCTTCAACTGGACCTCGAGCTCGACGCAATCCTGTCGAGTCCTTTTCCTCGCGCGTGGCGAACCGCCGAGATTGTCGCCGAGGTTCTGGGCGAGTCAAAACGGCTTGAGCGGGCCGATGAGCTCGCCGCCGACAACGACGCGCTCTCGATCCAAGACTGGCTGGGAACCCGGCGGGAGCAGCGTTTGATGCTGGTAGGACATAACCCCAGCCTTTCCGACCTGGTCAGTTTGCTGATCGGCCTACCTTCGGAAGTGTCGGTCTTCGAGCTCCGAAAAGGGGGCATTGCCGCCCTAAGTGGCCAGTGGGGGCATCCCATGCGACTCGACTGGTTGGGAACCCCTCGCCTCCTACGAAACCTGGCGGAAGACTGACTCCTGGCAACTGAGAGCAATTCGCGCACGCTTTGCCCCGGAGGCTTTCTCAGCCCAACATGGCAGATTGCTTCGTAGGGTGCGTCAAGTCCGTGCAAACACACCTTGAGAATGGCCGTAACCACCTTCGCATGAGGTCTTACACGCTTCGCTTCGCCCGTGACTTCGACCCAGAATGGTGCGTCCGCGCGGACTTGACGCGCCCTACGAATTAACACGTGATAAAATCAACGTGGTTTTGAGAAGCCACGGTTACGCGCGAGAAGTCGATCCTAATCACACGCGCTCCGTGTCGGTCGATTCTTCCCAATTCGCCTGTCATCCGAACGTGAACCGCTCTAGGCGTCAGGCAAGCGGTGATCGGAAGACGCCCGCGGGGCCAAGTCCCTGGGCCGGCTTTCGAATCGGGCCCGAGCTGGAGAGTTCGCGCGCCATGTTTTGGAACTCCACCTGCGAGCGAACGACCGGCTCGCCGTGCTCCGGCGGGTCGATTCGGCGGTAGGTCCCATCGGGTTGAAGCACCCTGGCCTTGATGTTATCCATCAGGACGACGCCCAAAATCCCATCGACCACGCGATTTTGAAGGCGGGGGTCCTCGATCGGGAACATGATCTCAACCCGGCGCCGGAAATTGCGCGGCATCCAGTCGGCTGAGGAGAGGAAGACCTGCGGGGAGTCGTTGTTCTGGAAGTACGAGATTCGCGAGTGCTCCAGGAATTTGTCCACGATGCTGATGACCCGGATATTCTCTGAGAGGCCAGGAATCCCCGGGCGCAGGCAGCAGATTCCGCGCACGATCAGGTCGATCCGCACGCCTGCCTTCGACGCCTCGTACAAGGCGCTGATGGCTCCGGGATCAACCAATGAGTTCATCTTCGCGATGATGCGCGCGGGGAGGCCGAGCTCGGCATTGGCCCGCTCGCGATCGATCAACGTGATGATCCGCTCCGCGAGGTGCATCGGCGCGACGACCAGCTTGTTCCAGCCGTGCCCCTGCGAATAGCCCGTCAGCAAGTTAAAAAGAGCACTCGCGTCTTCACCGATATCAGGCCTGCATGTGAACAGGCTCAGGTCGGTATAGAAACGAGCGGTGGTGGGATTATAGTTTCCGGTACCGAGGTGAATGTAGCGTCTGATGCCGTCGTGATCGCGGCGGACCACGAGCGCGGCCTTGCAGTGGGTCTTCAGCCCCACCATGCCGTAGACGACATGCACGCCCGCCTTCTGGAGCATGCGGGCCTTGACGATATTGTTTTCTTCATCCAGGCGAGCTTGTAGCTCGACGAGCGCGGTGACTTGCTTGCCGTTTTCCGCCGCGCGGGCGAGTGCGTTGATGATCGGGTTGTCATCGGACGTCCGGTACAACGTCTGCTTGATCGCGAGCACCTGCGGATCTTCCGAGGCTTGCTCGATCAGTTGGACCACCGATCCGAACGACTCGTAGGGGTGGTGGACCAGAATATCTTGCTCGCGGATGGCCGCGAAGATATTCGCTCGGTTCGCCAACGGCGCCACCACCTGGGGCTCGAACGCAGGCTCCTTGAGCTCACGGAACCCCTCAAGCTTGTACAGGGAGACCAGCGCGGTCAGGTCGATCGGACCAGAGACCTTGTAAACATCGCGATCGTCGAGGTCGAGAGCGGGGGCGGTCTGAAGTTGGGCCAGGAAGCCATCGTCCGCCCGATCCGAGATCTCGAGGCGGACCGCCGCTCCCCACTTCCGCTGGCGCAGGGTTTCCTGAATCGTGGAGAGAAGGCTGCTTTTGACCTCGGTTTCCTGGATCGTCAGGTCGCTATTGCGCGTGACGCGGAACGCCGCGCGAGCCGCGACCTTGAATCCGCCGAACAGGGCATCGAGCCGAGGCCCGATGACGTCCTCCAGCAGAACGAACCGCCTCAGGCCATCGCTCTCTTCCGGCAGAGGGACAAGGCGGTTCAGCACGGACGGAACCTGAAGCACCGCATAGAGTTGGCGAGGAGGATCCTGCCCCACGGTCTCGATCCGCAGAATCAGGTTCAGGCTCTTGTTATGCAAGTGCGGGAACGGATGCGCGGGGTCGATCGCCAGTGGGGTGAGGACCGGATAGACCTGCCCGTCGAAATACTTGTCGAGATGGGCGTTCTGAGAGTCGGTCAGTTCCTCGGGGCCGCAAAGCCGGATGCCGTGAGAATTTAGACCAGGGCGGACCTCATCGCGCCAGGTTTCGTACTGCCGACTGACGAAGTCATGCGCGCGTCGGGAGATTTCCGTGAGTTGCGCGAGCGGCCCCATCCCATCGGGAGGGGTGTCCTGGGGCTCGAGGTTCTCATAGAGCTGGGCTTGAAGACCCGCGACGCGGACCTCGAAGAATTCATCTAGGTTGGAGCCGCAGATGGCCAGGAATCTCAAACGTTCCAGCAGGGGATTCGAGGGATCACGGGCTTCCTCGAGAACTCGCTCATTGAACGCGATCCAGCTCAGCTCTCGGTTGATAAAGTGGGTAGGATCGAGGGACTGAGCCTTGGAGGACGGCATTCCCGGAGTCCCTCCGACTCCGTTAAGCTGTTCGTGAGCCATAAACCTGCGCGCTCCCTCGCGTTCGTACCTCGGCGGGCGGGAAAACTAGGCCGCGTCGGACGATCGCGTTTCGAGTTGCCGAAGGACCTGAAGGTTCACGGCATCGAAGTCCTCGCCCTGATCATCGGTTCCCTTGGGCGTTTCGAGGATCATGGGAATTTCCCGAAACCGTTGGTCCGTCACGACAAAACGAAAAGGCTCGAGCCCAAGGCATCCCTGGCCGATTCCCGCGTGGCGGTCGACCCGACTCCCTCGCTCGCGCTTGCTATCGTTAAGGTGCCAGACACGGACACGGTCCACTCCGACCATCCGGTCAAACTCCTGAATCATTCCATCGTACTCTTCCCAGGTACCGAAGGAATACCCCGCCGCGAAAATATGGCACGTATCAATGCAAACCCCCAATCGCTCGGGGGCTTTCACCCGGTTGATAATCTCGCTCAGGTGCTCGAAGCGATGCCCCAGGCAAGTCCCCTGGCCCGCCGTGGTCTCCAGGGCAATCCGGGCCTGGATCCCTTCGGTCCGATGATGAACTTCATCAAGACCTTGGGCGATTCGTAGCAGGCCCTCGGCCTCCCCCGAGCCGACATGCGCGCCCGGGTGCGCCACGAGGTCGAGGATCCCGAGTTGCTCGCAACGTTCAAGCTCAACGACCATTGCGTCGATCGACTTGTTCCAGAGAGCGTCGTCGGGACTGCCCAGATTGATAAGATAGGAATTGTGAGAAATCGGGGTCGTGATACCAGTGGATTGAAGGTCGGATTTGAAGGCCTGGATGACGGGTTCGGTCAGTGAGGAGGCCTTCCACTGATTGTTGTTTTTGGTGAAGAGTTGGACGGTGTTGAAGCCGATTTTATGAGCGGCCAGGACGGCACGGTTACAGCCGCCCGCGATCGACATATGGGCACCGAGTTTAGCGTTGGACAAGCCGGCATCCTTTCGATTGTCTATTGGGCCAAACACTGGGCTGGATTCTTGGTGATTTCCGATCGGCGCCTTGCATGCGCTGTTGACCTGAATCTAGAATTCATCGTCTCGGATCATCCAAGAAGTTTCGTAAGGATTCCGCGATGAGTCAGTTCATCTGGATGGGAATCTTACCCGCTTGCCTCATCGCCTTCGTCCTGATTGTTCGACGCCCCGCGCGGCAATTCGCGGAAGAGATTCATCTCGACCACGCTCGCGAGCTTTTCCGACAGCAACGTGAGTGGCTCGAGGCTCGTTTTCTCACGGCGTTGGGCAAGGCCGATCCGATCGAAGGAATTCGTTGGGAAGAAGCCCAATGGCACAATGAGATCCTCTGGGCGCGCGACCGTCAAACCCGCCGTCTCCTGGCGATGATCGCGGTTCACTTTAATGCGAGCCCGTTCGAGGATACTGGCGAACCGTTCACCCGCCATGCCACCGCCCTCTTTGAATTTCGCAAGGGCCGGTGGTTCGCCGAAGGGAAACGGCTCGACGAGGTGCAGCCAAACGAGCTCGTCGGTCGCAACCAGCGGTTCGAGGCGGTCGTGCTCAATCGCCGCGGTTAACCCATTCCCCCCTCCCCCTCCTCTCTTCCAATGCGTGGAAGCACGCCCCTTTGGACTAAACGCTTCCACGCATTAGCACAAGATATCATTTCCTTATTCATTCGCGAATCTTGTTTTTCATCGCCGCGCGAGCGTCCAAGTACTGATCGAGCGAGAACTCCTCGGCCCGACAGGCATCGAGCAGAGGTCGCTCCAACCGCTCCACCTGGGCACAGGCCTCGGCAAGTTTGGGCGCGATCTCATGCGGGATCAGGCAGACTCCGTGCTTATCGGCATGAATCAGATCGCCGGGCTGAATCTCGACGCCTGCCAGTTTGACGGGTTTCCCGAACGAGACCAGGCGGATGTAGGCGTGGCTGACGCAAGGGTTGAGCCCGAATAACTGGAAACCCATGGCGCGAACCTCGTCGAGGTCACGTGGGCAGCCATCCGTGATGTGGCCAATGCAACCGAGCTTCTGGTGGATCGTCGAGTTGACCTCACCAAACTGGGCCCCAAGGCCGGGAGGGTCGTCGAGATCCTGCCCCACGGCGATCTTCGGGCCAGGCTGAGCGGCAACGTACCGGAGGTAGTCACTCGTCAGGTCGGGCCCCGCCTCGGTTGTCACGTCGGCCCGCGTCTGCGAGGTCACCGCGTAGCCAACCATGGGAGGCATGTCGGGGAAGAGCGAGCGAACGCGGTGCGGAAGGAACCCTTCATGGCGCGGCCTGACGTTGAAGATCTCGATGGCGTTGGAGATCGTCGGCGTGTTGAACTTCCGTAAAGCTTCGAGCTGGGCTTCGGTCAAGATCGAGGCGGACATCGGGTACATGCCTCCTGGCCGGCCCCTTCTTGTTGAAGGGACCATGAATGACAAGTCGGTTCAATCTCTAGCTGCGGACGTTCCAACAATCTAATGCTCATAAATCGTTTTGGCATACCTGGTGCAACGACTTCCAGGCAGCCAACCAGGTCCAATCAACGGCCGGGGGTGAAGGGCTTGAGCTTCCACGCTTCATCATAAAAATCGGCCGCGACGACACGCCCCGGGGTTCGCGCGTTGGGCGCGGACTCGAGGTTGATGATCGCCCAGTCGGGGAGTTTGGGAACCTGTCTAGCGTTGTTCAAATAGTCATATTCTCGGAACGTGAATCCGCTGTTCAAGACGACATACTTCTTCGGATTCAGGGGGTTGGGCGTGATGGAGATCAAAGCATGCTTCTCCGCTTCGAACGAGCGGTCGTTCGCCTGGATCCGGGTCGCATTCCAGGAAATGGGGAGCCGATCCGCCACGCGTGCGAGCACCTGATTGCTGGAGGCATCGCCCCAGAGGACCAGGTGGTACCTGGCCAGGTCGTCCTCGGTTACGTCGCGGTCGACCTTGACCTGGGGCTCGCCTCGAAAATGCCGTCGCCAATGCTCGATCGCACGCTCTGATTCCGCGCGGGCCCACTCCCCAACCTTCGCGTGCGCGGGTTCGCCGCTCGGAGTCACGAACAGGAAGGCGTCCATGAAGGCATCGTCAATCGGCCCCTGAAGGTCATGCCGTTTGGTGGGAGATCCGGGGTCACTGGTGGGGGAATCCGCGATTTTCCATCGTCCCTGAGACCGCTCGAGCTTGCACACCCAGGAGAGGTCGGACCTGGGGGAAGGCCCGTCAAGCTCCCGACCGTCCACCACCACCTTGACCGGCTTTCGCATGGAGAACGGCGCGAAGCCTGCCTGGAACTCCAGGGTGAGTCCTTGAATATTCTCCGCCTGAACCTCGACTGTCTGCCCGATTCGCTCGGCGTGAACGCGTGCCCGCTTCCAGTGCTCGCCCAGGCGGTCGAGCACAACCCAGTGCATTCGGTTGTATTTCAACGTGTAGGTTTCAAAATCGATCACGTCGGGGTTTCGAATTCTCCCGCGCGTGGCGAGTGAATCCATCAATCGCTCAACCTCGCGCTTGGCATCGGGATGATAGGCGTGCTGGGTATTGGGGCCGATCACATGGACCAGGTCGATCCCTTCTCGTTTCAAGGCATCCGCCATCACGTCGGCCGCTTGCTTCTGCCGGTCGTTCTCGCCGCTATACGCCACGGTAGGACAGTGCGCAAGATTCACGGCATAGTCTGGGCAGTCGTATAGCTTCCAGAGCGTCTGCTCGTACCAGGAAGGGGTAAGGGTCTCGTTCTGGAACACGCGCAAAAAGCGTGGGGTCTCCGAAAAGCCCGCTCCCGGGTTCGCGGCGAACCAACGATCAGGGTAATGAACCGCGAACTGCCAGCACGCCGCCCCGCCCATCGAAAAGCCGCGCACCGAGATCCGGTCTTCATCGACCCGGTAACGAGCCTTAACCGAGTCAATCGCCTCCAGCACGTCGACCTCGCCCGCGAACTTGAAGGCGTTGCAGTACCGCCCATACGGATGCAGAACGATCGTGTCCCTGGGGGTAAACTGCCCCGCCTGGTGGGTTCGTTCGTCCAGGAAGTTGAGCTCGCTCAGGGTTTCATTCCGCCCGTGGAACCAGACGTCGAGCCGAACGCGCGATAGTCCCGCCAGAGGCAACGACTCTGGAACGACCAGTCCGTAGGGCTGGACCGACCCATCGATCTTCGACACATAACCCCGAACGACCAGGCCCTCCGCGTTGATCCAGGGAGCCACCCCCTCCCCGAGTTGATCCGCTCGCTCCTGGCCCTGTTTCAGCAAGGACTTGGCCTTGCCGACCTCTTTTATCGTGAAAATTTCATCATATTTCACCGCGTCTCGCACGGCTTTATGGTAGATCTTGACGTCGGGAAGGAGGTCCGTCACCCAGCGGTCGTTTTTTCGTTCGAGCTGTTGGATGGAAGCTTCCAGTTTTTCGAGACCTTGCTCCAGCACGCGTTGGTCTTCGGGGGGGATCTCGACGCCGGACTTGGGAAGGCGTCGGACAGCGCCAGGGACATTGTCTCCGGGGCCATCCGCCCACGCCAAGGTCCCGAGTGTTCCCAAAATCAGAAATGCGAGCCACTTCGATCGCCAGGGCATCATACGAGCCTCGCTTCTTCCCTTTGCCTGGTTGGCTTGCCGACTAGTTCACACATCTTCAAACTTCCAAACCCACGGCTCTCATCAACGCCAAGGCATTGCTCTTACGGACCACCCCTGGACGCATCTGGTAGTCGAAGTGGAGGGTCTCCCCTTCGAGATGATCGACGAAGTGGACGTTTCGCGCGGAGTCGCCCAGGCGATCCGCGATCTCGGCGAGGACCAGGTCGTGAGTGGTTACAAACCCGATCGCTCCCTGATTCACCAGGCCTCGAATCAGCGACTCCCCCCCCACACTCCGGTCGTGTGAGTTCGTTCCACTGAGAATCTCGTCGATCAGGAACAGCAAGGGGATCGGACCTCGAGAGAGATCGACCAGTTGGCGCAACCGGGTAATCTCGGCATAGAACCGCGAGCGGCCCGCCTGAAGCGAGTCTTGCACGCGTAAGGTGGCCCCCACGGCCAGGGGAGTGAGCCGGAGCGAGGCGGCACGTACCGGGGCGCCCGCCAGCGCCAGCACGGTATTCAGCCCCACCGATCGGAGCAAGGTGCTCTTGCCGGACATGTTCGACCCACTGACCATGATCAACCGCAGTTCGCCCCCAATCGCCAGGTCGTTGCGGACCACGGTTCCCAACGGAAGCAGGGGATGCCCCAGGTCCTTCGCGTCGAACTCCGCCCCTTCGTCGATGATCTCCGGGAAGACGTCGGCGGGATTCTCCCAGGAATAGGAGGCGAGCGAGCACAACGCCTCAAACTCTCCAATCGCCGCGAGCCACCCTGCGATCTCAGGCCCCGACCGTCCTCGCCAGGCGTCGATCGCGAACGCAAACTGGATCGACCAGAGCAGAATCCCCCCCAAGGGGGCGAAGAGCTGATTCTTCTGAGCTTCGAGACATTGCAACAGGCGAGCGAGCCGGGCAATCCTGTGCGAAGCCGCTTCGGCATCACGAGCCAGGCCGGTTTGGATTTTCCTCAGCAGTTCGGATTGGAAAGGCTCGTGCTCCAGTCGCTTCAACAGGTGGGAAAGCAACCCAAGTTCCTGGGCTCGTCGATCGAGTGGTCCAAGTGTTTTATGCACCAAGCCGGAGAAGCTCCAGGCGAAGACGAGTTCCACGAGGAGCAGACCCAGGAACGGCGTTGGCCCAACGCGGAGCAACTCCCAGGCGAAAAGCGAGAAGACCGTCAGCGCCGCGAGAACGAAGGCCGCCAGGGGGACGAGAACGCTCTTGAACACGCGAGGGGCGCGTCCCCACTCGGCCAGGGCCACCGGATCGATCCCCGCCCTGATATCGGCGCCGAGCAGTTCCAGTTCTTCGCGGAGTTGAACACGAGGGCGAAGCTCCTGAACCGCGACCTGACGCGCCCGCACCACTTCAGGCGAGGCCGGCGCGAGCAGCCAGTCCGCCAGGGTGTCTTCACCCGCTCGCGTTCGCGCGGTGCAGATTCGATCGAAGAGCGATCCGACTCCAAAGAGATCGAGGTCCGCGGCGTACGGATGCTCGGTATCGAGAAAGCGGTCGCCGGTCTCCCCTTTGCCAGACCAGCGTTCCTCGACGCGGGCAATCCCCTTCTCGTAAAATTCGACGGCCCGTTCGGCGTCGCGCCCGGAGCGAGTGACCCAGGCATGGGCCATCACCAGAACAACGAACAGTCCAACCGGTAAAAGCAGCCAGACCGCCTGGAGCTTTCCCGCCCCCCAGATGAGCCAGACAAAGACCAGGGCGAGCACAAAGAGAACCAATCGACCTTCAGTGATCACACGTTCAAGCAGATCCCACCTGGCCCGAGCGTCCTGGCGGATTTTGAGTCGTGCTTGATAGTCAAGGAGCACGTTTTCTCGCGACGGCGTGATAGGTTCCTCCACAAGCACCAGACCCCTTCTCAATTCCGTCGTGGACGATTCGATCAAAGTTATCGGAAGCGCACCGCTCACGATGGGCGGTCCATGGTTTCAAAACAGCGACCCCACGCCCATCGACACCCTCAAACCAAGGCTGTCCCCATTTCGGTCTGAAAGCCGTGTGAAGCACACTACCGGACAGAGAACGTGCGTTCAAGCCAGGCGAGTCGAGGGGGAGCGCGAAGCCGGGTTGATGAGCCAATTGAATGCAAGGCTGCTTGTGGCGTGTTATCTCATGAGAAAGGTCCCGGCTACAATCTTCTCGCTTGCAAGGGGTTGGCGCTTGAATCGACCTCGATTGGATCGAAAGTTAGCCGAGGTAACTGTCTGATGTCCGCGGCATCCCTGCTAGATGCTTGGCACCAGGCTCAACATGCCTGGTTAGTCGATTTTGCTGTATGGTCCATGCCCGTTCGGTAAACCTTGATCGTCGAGAAGCACCAGACGGTCCGTAATGTAGTGGACCTGTCGACATCAGCCACGAGATCCACCACGCGCCGAAGCATGAGAGCTGGCTGTACATGGCCGAGCTCGGGCGGTCGGTGCTGGGCCGGCAATGCCCGGACCGGCGGATTGAGACGAAAGAGTCGCTTCCACGAGCGGAGCGTCGAGGTGCTCTGGCGTTCCACCACGGCGGACGCCTAGACAAAACTACGGTGGCTATACCCGACGATTGAATAGTGGTGGGCTACGAGGAGCGGTACAATGCCTCACGCAAAGAACCGATGGACCGTTAAGAGATTGATGATTGTGATCGCCTTGTCGTCAGTAATTCTCTGCGCATGGATGCGGATCGCGAGGTGGGTCGATTGGATGGAGAAGGCGGGGTATTAATACCGAACCAAATCGATCACCATCCCTTCTCCGGGCCGTCGGCGGCCAAAATCCACACAAATTTACATAACTGAAATTCCTTTATGGATTTTCGCGAGAGTCGGTGCGAACCATCGCCGTGAGGTTCCGGACTCCGTTTGCCCGTAAAAAGAGCCCCAGTTCGAATGAATGAGTTTGCGTGATCGCAAGGCCTTCACGCTTCAAAGCCGAGGGGGCTTCTCGTGGCCACCGAGAGAGGCCGAGCATCGGGGGGGAGGGAGTGTGGCTCCAAATTGCAGGCCGGCCGCTTTACTCGATGACAAGGAAGCGGAACGCGAAATCATAAAAGACGGACCGCATGATCCTTCGCCCGAAAGTCACCTTCATCGGCGCCATCAAGCTAAAAGTGCTTGTCCTTTTTCGTCCTTTTCAACAGCAGGCAGGCGGCGTGGCTCTCGCTCGGCGGAGAGTTTGCCGCGTCCGTCTGGACCAAGACGGCGATCACCGACCTCTCGGAGGCCGAGACGCGAATCACGCACACAGCGGACGCCGTGTCCGGATACGCGGACGAGTGCGAGGCGGCCTTCGCTCTGGCAACCTGCGGTGATTTCGACGCCCTCGTCGGGCTCGTTGCGGCCTTCGGCGGCAACGCCGGGCTGACGTTCTCGCTGTCCGTGCGAAACGGCGGCAACATCGGACCGGCACGGGCGTTCAGCCTCAAAGTCACGGCCCCGGGAGTTATCACCTACCGGGTTCGAGGGGCCGGTGTAAAGCACCGGATCGAGTTGCGGCGAGAGGGGTTTCACGGGCTTCGCGCGATCGAACCGCTGACCTGATTCGGCTCATCGTGGTTCGGACGAGTGCGGAAGGGCCGACTGAAGTTGCTTGTCGTTTGTCGGACGATGCACGAATCAATATCCGGCCTGTCCGATGGTCACCGCTGAACAGCCGACACCGACGAGGAACTCCCGGAACTCGGCGTTGATGTGCTCGTCGCAGCGGTTCACAAGAAACTCGATGTCTTGAATGACCTTGAGCACCGTGCCGCCGCGTTCGAGCGGCTGCGGGGACGTCCGCGGGCGGTCGCAGTTGTGGATGCAGTCGTGCCGCCGCTGGAAGATGGTACGGAACCGTTCCTCGAACTGGTCGACGGCGGCTTCCCGCGCGGCGTGCTTGTCCGGGTCGGTCTTCGCGAGATAATCCGCAGGCGCGACCCCGAAGAGCCGGGTCTTTGCGTCCGGCCGTGACATCCAGACGTTGAACTGGTCGCGGAAGAGTTTGTGCCCCTTACGGAAGAACTTGTTAAACAGCGTCTGAACCGCGGCCAGGCTGATGACGTTCTCCCGCTCCATCATCTTCCGGGCGGCCATCCGCCACCGCCAGTTCTCGTTGTCGTACTCTTCGAGGATGGCCCGCAGGGGAAACTTGATGTCGTAGAACCACTCCGGGAGCGTGATCGCCGACTGCCGGCTTTTCGAACTTGCCGCCGCGGCGATGATGTCCGTGTAGGCGTCGCAGAAGTACGCATCGAGGCCACCGACCGCGAACATCCACGCGCTCCGGAGCAGGTCGGAACGGAGCGACTTTTCGGGGACGGTTGCGTGCGGGAGGGGGTCTGTGTGGGTCAGGATCGCCCTCGCCCGCGCGAAGTCATCCGTGAAGTGCTGGAGGGCGGTGGCGGGCACGAGTGGACTCCGAAGATGCCGATCCGGTCAGAGTCCGTCGTCAGTCCGCCCCGGCGTAGCCGAGCGCTTCTTCGTTGAAGTGAATTTTCTCGTCCTGTTCGTCGTACCAGACGTTCCGGTCCGCGGGGAACACGACGTTCCAGAGGTCAACGAGTTCTTCCGCTTCGAGTCCATTGCGGACGTGCTGCGCGAGGTCCGCCGCGACCAGTGCACCGTTCGCGGGCTTCTCCGGATAGATTTCGGCGTAGATTTCTGCGAGGGCGGTCGGCTTCGCCTTTTCGACGACCTTCGCCAATCGCTCGGCGGCCTCGTTGGTTGACAATGCTGGCATGTGGCACCTCCGCGCCGAACGTGTTCCGACGACAGGCTTTGGCTTCATTTTAGCGTCGGCCCCACCGTTTTGCCAGTCCGAGTCGAAGGCAGGCATCCGCTTGCAGATGGGCGAGAGGTCCGGCGACGTTTTACCTTCGACGGAACCTCTCTGATGGTCACCCGACCCGCCCGCTCATCTGATGGACGTTCCGGTCGCCTGCGGTGCCCCGGTAGCGGAACCGCCGGACCCGCTGCACGCGGTAGATCTGCTCGATGTTCACGGCCGCGTGCTCGTCGTCGGTCGGCTCGATGCCGAGCACGAAGTCGTCCATGCGATAAGCTTCCGTGCAGCCGTTCTCAAGACACGCGAACACGGCGAGCGGGATCAGCAGCTCGGGCGCGATCATGACCGAGCCCACGTGCGAGGAAAAAAGGAAAGGACATGGATTCTTAGGTCATCAACGATGCAAGCATGCACCCTGCAAAGTGCATGTAATTTTTCTTTCCTAGAAGAAGAGGGGATCGAACTGGAAGGAAGTAAACGATTTCGCGAACTGGTGGCGGTTGAAGGGAAGAGGACCGGTCGAACGGTTAACTGAGTCTCAGCCGATGTGCCAAAAGGTAGGAGTGATATTTGGTCCCCTGCAATCTTGCTGTTGTACTATACTCTCTTCCAGACACAACTTACGCAAGGATCGTTCATGAGTACAACCACGCGTAGCGGCAAAAAGCCAGGGGTTATGCCTTTGCCCCCAGGCACCAGTGAAGGGGCTATTTTCAACCGCTTGCTGAAACCTGACCGGGCAACGCTGCCCGCGGCCGCGGCGAAGGCGATCCTTGATTTCTGCTTTTCGCAGGCGGATCAGGATCGGATGCGCGAGCTATCGGCTAAGGCTCGGGAAGGTACGCTCAGCACCGATGAGCAAGTCGAGATCAATCATTACGAACGGGTTGGGCATGTGCTGTCGCTGATGAAGCTGAAAGCCACCCGCTCCCCGAAAAGCCGGACGGCCAGCCGCAAGAAAATTCACTAACCCGCGATGGAATGCAAGCTCAGGGATCTTGTGCGTCAACGGGCCAATGGCCGCTGGGAATACTGCCAGTTGGCTGAAGGGCAGATTGAACTTCTCTTCGAGGTCGATCACATTATCGCCGAGAAACATCGCGGCCCGACGCGTGCCGGAAACCTATGTTTCGCCTGCTTTGCCTGCAATAATCACAAAGGCCTGAACATATCGGGGATTGACGAGATCACGAAAAAGATCGTGCCGTTGTTCAATCCCCGCCGTCACAAATGGTCCCGTCATTTCCGCTGGGAGGGGCCAGTCCTGGTCGGGCCGACCCAATCAGGGGGGGAAGTTCGATTCCTCTGTGGCCAAATCGGCGGCCCAATTAACCCATCAATTCATACGTATTCTAGCATTTTTTGGACAAAATGATGCCTGGTTTTTTTGAAGAATGGATCCTAGCCCCGGATGAGTCCCTCTTTGCTCTACTTCGAAACTACCCAGCAGTCATCTACGAAGTTTACGATGGGACGCCTTGTACTCAACTAGAGCAAATCATCATTGAGGCATGCGACGATATCCCATGTCTTCGGTTCGATGCTCAAAAACATTCAGGTAAAGCAAGACGGGTTTTTTGTGAAATCGCAAGCGATCTGGAGCGAAGGGCTTTTGGATTCCCTCTTGAGCAAAAATTTAGATCTATGCCATACTTCAAGGCAGTAGTCTTTCCCTTCGGAAATGTCGCGACGGCCTGGACAAGGGAGGAAGTTCAAAGTTTGATTGATTGTTTCAAAAAGGAAATCGCGATTGCAGTGAAAATGAAACGTGAGATTGCGGAAGAGCGACGAAAAAGGGACTGACACTTTTAGCTAGACGGCGCTGACGAAGGGGACTTTCGGGCGAAGGATCGTTCGGTCCGTCTTTTGCGTTTTCGCGTTCCGCTTCCTTCTTACCGAGTAAAGCGATCGGCCTGCAATGGGCGCCCTACTCCACCCCGATGATGGACCTCTCTCGCTGGCCACGAAGAGTCCCTTGGCTTTGAAGCGTGAGGCCTTGGGGTCACGCAACCTCATTCATTCGATCTGAGGCTCTCTTTACGGATGAACTGAGGCCAGAACCTCACGGCGATGGTTCATTCCGATTATCATAAAAATCTATTTAATATAATCGCGTGCAAATTATTCGAATTGTCATGATTAGCGAATCATGAGTCTGTCCCAAGGACTTGCTCGGTCTGATCCGCAAGCATTGGAGCCATGGGAACGGAATGCGCGGCGTGCGGGACTGGGACGCTCCGGGAGGAGGCCTTCCGGATCTGGAAAAGCGTGTCACGGAAACGTTGGCGAGCTTGAGAAACCTCAGTCGTGTAATTTGATCAAACGGCTGGGACACAGGAGCGCGGCCGCCGCAACCTGGCACGACGCATGTCATCCAGAAGAATCGATCGAGCTACCGTGAAGCCGAATCGAAATTGAATCGGTCCTGGTTGATCGAGGAGCGCGTGAGGCCGAATTGAAAGCGCCGATTGCATGCAAGGCGGATTGTGGCATGTTGTCTCACGGGAAGGGTCCCGGCTACAATCTTCTCGCTTGTAAGGCGTTGGCGCTTGAACCGACCCGATTGGATCGAAAGTTAGCCGAGGTAACTGCCTGATGTCCGCGGCATCCCTGCTCGAAACCCCGCTCCATGCCTGGCACCAGGCTCAACATGCCCGGTTAGTCGATTTTGCCGGCTGGTCCATGCCCGTTCAGTACACCTCGATTGTCGAGGAGCACCAGGCGGTCCGTAATGCCGTGGGCCTGTTCGATATTAGCCACATGGGCCGCCTGGCATTCAGCGGCCCAGATGCCCTAAGCTGGCTGGAAGCGGCCACCACGAACCAGGTGTCGCGCCTGGCGGTCAACCAGATTCAATACAGCCTGATGGCGAACGGCGGCGGTGGCGTGGTCGACGACATCCTCGTTTACCGGCTCGCCGAGGGATACGCAGTCGTTTGTAACGCGTCGAATCGGACCGCCGTCGTCACGGAGCTCGAGCGGATCGCCCATCCCGGCAACGCCGCCCTCGTCGATCAGACGCTGGAAACCGCGATGATCGCCATCCAAGGTCCCAGGGCGCTCGAGACCGTCCAGAAGGTTTTTGACGGGGATCTCGCCCAACTTAAGTACTATCATTTGGCCATGGGCCGGCTGATGGGTCGGGTTGATACCGTGCTGAGCCGAACCGGCTACACGGGTGAGACTGGATTTGAAGTGATCGTGCCCGCCGCCGAGGCCGAGGCGGTCTGGAACGCGTTATTGGACGCGGGGAAGCCCGCGGGAATCGTCCCATGCGGCCTGGGTGCGCGTGATACACTTCGGTTCGAGGCGGGGATGCCGCTCTACGGTCACGAGCTTTCGGAAACGACCAACCCGTACGCGGCCGGCCTCGGTTGGGTGGTGAAGCTGAAGAAGGGAGAGTTCGTGGGCCGCGATGCGTTGACCTCCTTCAAGGCGAACCCCGAGCTCTCGCGAGTCGGCCTGCGGCTCGAAGGCAAACGGATCGCCCGACAGGGTAGCCTGGTCCGCCTCGAAGGCCGAGATGCCGGCCTTGTGACCTCCGGAACCTTTTCGCCCACGCTGCAAAAGAGCCTGGCCATGGCACTCGTTGAACCCTCGGCGGCCCAGCTCGGCACCAAGGTCTCGATCGACGTACGAGGCAAGGATGAAGCCGCCGAAGTGGTCGAGCTCCCCTTCTATTCACGGACCGATGGACGCTGAGCTGTCCCACTCAGATTTTCACTTGGGACTTTGAAACAACGGACCCTCCACTGACTCGATTTGATTGAGGAATCTCACTGCCATGGACCCGACCCGCTTGCGTTTCGCTCCCAGTCACGAATGGGTCAACCTCGAAGGCGACGTCGCCACCATCGGAATTTCCCGATTCGCCGTGGATCAGTTGACCGACCTGATCGTTATCGAGCTTCCGGCCGCGGGCACGACCTTGAAGGCCGGCAAGAGCTTTGGGGAAGTGGAAAGCGTCAAGGCCGTCAGCGACCTGTACGCGCCGGTCAGTGGTGAAGTCATCGAGGTGAATGAGGCCGTCACCAACGATGTCCAGCTTCTGGCACAGGACCCTTATGAGGTCGGCTGGCTCCTGAAGGTCAAGGTGTCCGACCCCGCCGAGGTCCAGAACCTGCTCGATCACGACGCCTACCAGAAGAAGGTCGCGGAAGAAGCTCACTGAGCGGTTTGAACCCCGCCTTGCCGACGGCGGACGGCTCCTCGAATCGGAACGATCCAAGAAACGCCTTGTGGAGTTCCGCTCCAGAAGGCGTTTCCCCTGTAAAAGTCAAGTGTCCTCACATCATTTCCAAGTCCACCAGTTCACTCATCGCTTCCGGATCGATTGGACCGGAAAGGTGAGATGAGATCGCTTCGGAACCGGACAGCTTCATGGCTTACATCGCGAACACGCCCGAAGACGTGAGCATCATGCTCAGGACGATCGGGCTCAACTCCCTGGAAGAACTCTTCGACCTGATCCCGGCGGAATACCGACTCCAACGCCCTCTGAACGTCCCCGAGGCGCTCTGCGAGCTCGAGTTGACCAGCCAGGTCAGTGCGTTGCTCGAACGGAACATCGGTACGGATAAGCGCGTTTGCTTCCTCGGCGGCGGAAGCTACGACCACTTCATCCCCGCGGTGGTGGACCAGCTTTCCGCTCGAGGCGAGTTTTACACGGCGTATACTCCCTACCAGCCCGAAGCCAGCCAGGGAACCCTTCAGGCCACCTTCGAGTACCAGACGCTGATCACGCAACTCACGGGCCTCGACGTCTCCAACGCGAGCCTCTACGACGGCGGGTCGGCGGTGGCGGAAGCGGTCCTGATGGCCCTGACCGTCAGCAAGCGCGAGGGGCAGGTCGTGTTGGCGGGCTCGGTTCATCCGGAATATCGCCAGATTCTCGCGACCACCCTCTCCAATCTCGACGTCGAGATTTCCACCGTCCCCACCCCGAGCGGGGTCATCACCAGGGAATCCCTGGCCAAGGCGCTCGAGAAAGAAACCTGCGCGGTCGTCCTGCAATACCCTAACTTCTTTGGGCAGCTCGAGGAGGTTGAGTCGCTCGTCCAGCTCATCCATGAGAAGGGGGCGTTGGCGATTCTGAGCGTCGACCCGATTAGCCTTGGGTTGCTCCCGCGACCAGGCGACTACGGAGCGGACATCGTGGTGGCGGAAGGCCAAGGACTTGGCAATCCGCTGGCTTACGGCGGGCCTTATCTCGGCATCATGGCCTGCCGCGAAGAGTACGTCCGCAAGATGCCCGGGCGCATCGTCGGTCAGACCACCGACCGCCGAGGCAAGCGCTGCTGGGTCTTGACACTCCAGACGCGTGAACAGCATATCCGCCGTGAGAAGGCAACCTCGAATATCTGCACCAACCAAGGGTTGCTCGCCCTGCGAGCCAGCATCTATCTGGCCGCGATCGGCCCCAATGGGCTACGGCAAACCGCCGAGCTCTCGACCCGCAAGGCCCACTACGCCGCCGAACAGCTCGCCGCGGTTCCCGGCCTCTCCCTCGCGTACCCGGGGCCGTTCTTCAAGGAGTTCGTGGTTCGATCCAAACGCGACCCGGTTCAGGTGCTCGAAGCGGTTGGAAAACTCGGTTACCACGGCGGCATCGCGCTCGGCCGATGGAACCCCGACCACAAGGACCTCATCCTCATCGCCGTGACCGAAAAACGAACCAGGGCCGAGATCGATGGCCTGGTCAGCGCTTATGCCCAGGCACTTCAGGGCGCGTAATGGCCTAAAGGCGCTCCACCCACCGAAATCCTGACGAACACCCCATCGAATCCATTTTTCTTAGAACCTATCATGTATAAACTCGATAGTCCCTCTCTGCTCTTCGAGGCAAGCCGCCGTGGTCGCGCCACGGCCTATCTGCCCGCTTCGGACGTGCCGGACGTTTCCCTGGAATCCTTGATTCCGGCCCAGCACCAGGCAACGAGCTTGCCGCCACTCCCCGAGTTGAGCGAGCTCGACGTGGTTCGTCACTACACGAACCTGTCCGCCTTGAACATGTCGATCGACACCAACTTCTATCCGCTCGGCTCCTGTACCATGAAGTACAACCCAAAGCGGAACGAGCGACTCGCGGCGCTTCCTGGATTTGGAGCACAGCACCCTTATCAAACGGAAGACACGCTTCAAGGCCTCCTCGCCATCCTTTACGACCTCCAGCAGATCCTCGCGGAGATTGGTGGACTCGACGCGGTGAGCTTGCAGCCCGCCGCCGGCGCTCACGGAGAACTGACGGCCCTCCTGGTCGCGGCCGCCTACTTCCGCGACCGGGGAGAAAAGCGCACCAAGGTGCTCATTCCCGATAGTGCTCACGGCACCAACCCCGCGTCGGCCCACCTCGCCGGCTTCGAGACGGTTACGATCAAGAGCGATGGACGGGGGCTCGTCGACCTGGCCGACTTCCAGTCGAAGTTGGATGACGAGATCGCCGTCTTCATGATGACCAACCCGAACACGGTGGGGCTCTTCGATCCGCAAGTCGGTGAGATCGCTCGTTTGCTTCACGATCGAGGGGCGAAGCTCTACCTCGACGGGGCCAACATGAACGCGATCCTCGGCGCGGTGCGACCTGGTGACATGGGGGCCGACCTCATGCACTACAACCCGCATAAGACCTTTTCAGGACCTCACGGTGGTGGAGGACCAGGAGCCGGTCCCATTGCCGTCCGAAGCGACCTGGCCCCATATTTGCCAGCCCCGATCGTGGTCCAGGACGCGGATGGCACCTATCGCCTCGACGAGGACCGGCCCAAATCGATCGGCCGCGTCCGGGCCTTTTTTGGGAATACGGGCGTCCTCTTCCGCGCCTACTGCTACATCCGAAGCCAGGGACCGGAAGGGCTCAAGCGCATTTCACAGCATGCGGTCCTCAACGCCAATTACCTGATGAGCCTCGTTCGCGACCTCTACCCCGTTCCGTTCGGCGAGCGCTGCATGCATGAGTTCGTCGCATCGGCGCGCGGCCTGGCACGCGATAAGGGGATCCGCGCGATGGATATCGGCAAGCGGCTCATCGACTCGAACATTCACGCCCCCACGGTCTACTTCCCGTTGATCGTGTCGGAAGCCCTCATGATTGAGCCGACGGAGACGGAGAGCCGGGAGACGCTCGAAGCGTTCGCGGCCACCCTACGTACCATCGCGAGTGAGGATCCGGAGATGCTGCATGAAGCGCCTGTGTCCACGCCGATCAGCCGTCCCGACGAGGTGAAGGCGGCCAAGAGCCCCATTCTCAGGTGGACTCCCGAAGCCAGTTGAGCCAGGTTTTGTGCTCACCCACGAGATCGACACGTTGACGTCCCTTGCCCGCCGTGGCGAATCCAAACGTGCATCAACCCCGAACGTCACCGCCTGATCTCGTGGGTAGCTAAGCTGATCCTCCGGCTCGCCCCTGATTGTTGGCCATCACGAAACGTACATGGCCGGTACTCGACCTCCTTTCCCCTAGTTAGTCCGGCGTTTCAACCAAAATTCACAATGCATTCAATATTATATTTTGAAACTCTGATCACCCATAGAGATTCAACTTGGAAGCCACGACTGAAATGAGATCCTGCCTCGTATTTCCACATGAGTCGGCGGACGGGGCATGGAACATGGCGGTCGACGAAGCGATGCTCGCGTCGGTGGTGGAGGCGCCGGACCAGGCCTATTTTCGGACGTACGAGTGGACGGAACCCACGCTTAGTCTCGGCTATTTCCAAAGTTGGAAGCAGGCGGAGGCTGACCCTCGAATCAAAGACGCTCCACTCGTCCGGCGCCCGACGGGAGGAGGCGCGATCTGGCATCACCGAGAGATCACCTATGCGATCGCCCTGGG
>Ga0182745_1000606_pt1 | contig 38532 bp, 36 predicted proteins | sample eDN3rd30CKraftBY_FD_128523 | JGI IMG/M metagenome (GOLD analysis project Ga0182745, IMG submission 128523) | Enriched backyard soil microbial communities from Emeryville, California, USA - eDNA 3rd pass 30_C Kraft BY (version 2) (version 2) | ecosystem: Environmental > Terrestrial > Soil >...
ATCGACGAAGAAGTGTTCCAGTTCCCCACATCGGGCGTCGCGATGGGGATGTACAATCTCGACGATTCGATCCGCGACTTCGCGCGCGCCAGCCTGAACTACGGCATCGCGCGCCAGTGGCCGGTGTATCTGTCGACCAAGAACACGATCCTCAAGGCCTATGACGGCCGCTTCAAGGATCTGTTCGAGGAAATCTATCAGACCGAATTCAAGGCGAAGTTCGACGAACTCGGCATCACCTATGAGCATCGCCTGATCGACGACATGGTCGCCTCGGCGCTCAAGTGGAGTGGCAAGTTCGTCTGGGCCTGCAAGAATTACGACGGTGACGTTCAGTCGGACACGGTCGCGCAGGGCTTCGGCTCGCTCGGCCTGATGACCAGCGTGCTCATGACCCCCGACGGCAAGACGGTGGAATCGGAAGCCGCGCACGGCACCGTCACCCGCCACTATCGCATGCACCAGCAGGGCAAGGCGACCTCGACCAACCCGATCGCATCGATCTTCGCCTGGACCGGCGGCCTCAAGCACCGCGGCAAGCTCGACGGCACGCCCGAAGTGGTGAAGTTCGCCGACGACCTCGAAAAGATCTGCGTCTCGACGGTCGAGAGCGGCAAGATGACCAAGGACCTCGCGCTCCTGATCGGGCCCGACCAGAACTGGCTGACCACCGAAGGCTTCTTCGAGGCGATCGTTGAGAATCTCGACAAGAAGATGGGCGCCTGAAGGATAGATTTGAGCCATTCCCGTCCCCTCCTCTTCAGAGGAGGGGCAGCGAGACTTACGCGCTTGCGCGTTAGTCGCAGCGGGGTGGTGCTGGACGTCGTGCGCGCTGCCGCGCGCCACCACCCCAAACCCCTCCTCTGGAGAGGAGGGGTTACAATGGCCGTTTCGAGCCTTCGCATGCCCATGCCATCCTCAAACAACAAGCGTTTTGATTGACAAAGGCGGTAGCCAAGCCCCGCACCGCTCCCTAAGACCATTTCATGTCCATCGAAACGGAAGCATCCAGCCTCAGCAACGCCCTCGTTGTCCTGGGGGCCGCGGGGATCGTGATCCCCGCTTTCGCGCGCTTCCGCATCACCCCGGTGATCGGCTTCATCCTCGTCGGCCTGCTCGTCGGGCCGTCGGGGCTCGGCGCGCTCGTCGGGGATTATCCGTGGCTGCGGCACATCACGATACGATCGCCCGAGGACATCGCGCTGTTCGGGGAGTTCGGCATCATCCTGCTGCTCTTCTCGATCGGCCTCGAACTCTCGTTCCGGCGCCTCTGGCAACTGCGCAAGCTCGTTTTCGGCGTCGGCGCGGCCGAGCTGCTGATCAGCGGGGCGATACTCGGCGGCCTGCTCTACATGATCGGGACGCTGTCGCCGCCCGCGGCTTTCGGACTCGGCATCGCCCTCGCTCTCTCCTCGACCGCACTCGTCCTGCCGATCGCGGGGACCAAGTCGGCGGTCGGCCAGGCGTCCTTTTCGATGCTGTTGTTCGAGGACCTCGCGATCGTCCCGATCATCTTCGTCCTCGGCGCCTTCGCCCCCAGCGCGGGGGGCGACAATGCCGAACTGTTGCTGACGACCCTCTGGCAGGGCGCGCTCGTCGTCGCCGCGCTGGCGATCGGCGGGTGGTTCCTGCTGCCGCGCATCTTTGCCCAGGCGGCGCGCGCGAAGGACCCCGAACTATTTCTCGCCGCGAGCCTGCTCGTCGTGATCGTCGCCGCGCTAGCGACCGCAACGGTCGGCCTATCGCCGATCGTCGGAGCACTTCTCGCGGGGCTGATGATCGCCGAGACCGAATATCACGGCGAGGTCGAGGCGATCACGGCGCCGTTCAAGGGGCTCGCGCTCGGGGTCTTCCTGATCAGCGTCGGCATGGGGCTCAACCTGAAGACGATCGCCGGACAATGGCCCGCGCTGGTCGCCGCGGTCGTCGGGGTCGTCGCGATCAAGGCGATCGTGACCGCGACGATGCTGCGCTTTTCGGGGTCCGCCAGCCGCGGCACCGCCGCCGAGGTCGGCCTGCTGATGGCGAGCCCGTCGGAAACCACGTTGATCGTGCTCGCCACCGCCTTCCAGGCGCAGCTCATCAGCCGCCAGACCGCCGAATTCTGGCAACTCGTCACCGCGATCGGGCTGACCATTACCCCGCTGCTCGCGCGTATCGGCCACGACATCGCGCGGCGCATCGAGATGAGCAATGTCGAGGCGGAGGCCGATGACGCGCCGCCGAAACGCACCGTCGTCATCGGCTTTGGTCGCGTCGGGCGGATCGTCGCCGAACTGCTGCGCGAGCATCAGCGGCCTTATATCGCCGTCGATGCAGACATCGACGCGGTCGCCCAGGCCCGGCGTGACGGCTTCATCGTCCGCTATGCCGATGTCGCGCGGCCCGGCAGTCTCGACAAGCTGGGGATCGAAGGCGCCGATGCGGTCGTGCTGACGATGGACGATCCGGTGCAGCAGCTGCGCATGACGCGCCAGCTCCGCCGCAAACACCCCGATCTGCCGATCATCTCGCGCGCGCGCGGCGCCGACCATGCCGCCGCGCTCTATCAGGCGGGGGCGACCGATGCGGTGCCCGAAACGCTCGAAAGCTCGCTGCAACTCGCCGAGGCGGTGCTGATCGACCTCGGCGTCGCGATGGGGCCGGTGATCGCCTCGATCCACGACGTGCGCGCCAAGATGCGCCACGACATCATGACCAAGAGTCATCTCGACCGCGAACCGCGCATCCGCAGGGTGCGATCGACGCCCGCGCCCGCGGGCGAAGAGAGCTAGGACTTCCTAGCGCCCGCCAGCCGCCGCGGCCGGAGTGACGTCCAGCGCGGCGGCCTCGGCGAGCGTCATCCCCTTGGGCAGAATCGCCAGCGACCATTGCCGCGCGGGCTGGAGATATTGCTTTGCGAGCCGCTGGATATCGGCGGGGGTGACCGCCATGATATCGTCCTGGACCGACAGCGCCGCCGCGGCGATCCGCGGGTCGCGCGTCGCGCCCTCGAGCAGGAACATCCAGTAGACATTGCCAGTCGAGGCGCGCGCGACCTGCTCGCGGATCGGGCCGGCGTTGCGCGCCAGCTCATCGGCGGTCACCGGCTTGGCGACGAGGTCGGCCGCGATGTCCTTGGCGATGACATAGAAGCGGTCGACATCCTTCGGCGCAAGCAGGCTGCCGACCAGCAGATAGCCGCCGCTGTCGAAGGCGGTCGGCCAATGGCTGTCGACCACCGGGCCATAGCTCGCGCCCTGTTCGGCGCGCAGCCGGTCGAACAAGCGATCGTTGAAGATCGCGGCGAGCACCTGGAGTCCCTGCTGGTCGCGCGGCGCGGTGAGGCCGCCGCTCGTCGGCCAGGCGGTCATCGCCGCAGCCTGCCCCTTCTCGCCGCGATGATAGGCAAGTTCGGGCACCGTCACATGCTTGGCGAAGGCGACCTTCTGTCCGCCCGGCGGCGCGAGCGGCTTGCGCGGCGGCAGCGCGCCAAGGGTGTTCGCCAATATCTGCTTGTAGTCGACGCTCGCGAGGTCGCCGAAAATCTGCACCTCGATCGGCCCGCTCGCGAGGCGTGGCGCCCAGAAAGCCTTGAAGGCCGCTGGCGTCAGCGCCTCGATCTCGGCGCGATCGGGCGGCGCCCAGCGCGTGTCGCCTCCGGACAGCCAGCCGCGCAAATTGCGGTCGAGCACGGCATTGGGGGTCGCGTCGTTGAGGTCGTAACCGGTCAGATAGCCGACGCGCAGCCGGTCGACCGGCGCCGCGTCCCACCGAGGGAAGGCCAGCTTGCCGGCGATCAGCTTCATCTGGTCGGCGAGGTCGGCGGGCTTGCTTTCCGCCGACAGTTCGAACGCATCGTCGTCGACCGCGAAGTTGAGCTGGATCTGGCGGCCGTTGGTGAGCTGGTCGATCGCATTCTGGCCCCACGGTCCAATGCCGCTCGCAACGAGCGCATAGTCACCGGTCCACAAGAGATTCGGCGCGTCGGCGGCGACGCTGCGGTTGCCGCTGCCGAAACGGACGTTGACGCGAACCTTGCCCGGTTCGATCGGGTTGTTCGACACCAGTGCGGTAACGCCGTTGGCGAACTCGATCCGCTCGGCACGCAATCCACCGATCGTCGTGGTCGAGACGATCATACCCGGCGTCCCGATCGGCGGGAGTTGGCTGAAATCGGCCTTGATGGCGGTCAGCCTCTCATCCTTGATCGTCGCGGGGCGCGCGAGCGCGGCGAGCAGCGCACCGTCGCCACCCTCGACGGGGGTGGGCGTGGTGAGGACAAGGCGCGTCGCGGGCCCAGTGAAGATGGCGCGGCTGATGTCGAGCATCACCTGCGGCGTCGCCGAAGCGCGGATCGCCTTGAACATGTCGACCTGTGCCTGCGGGCTCGTCACCGTTTCGTTGATATCGACCGCGCGGACGAGGTCATCGGCAAGACGTGCGCCGGGTTCGTTGCGGGCGTTCTCCAGTTCCTTTTGCAGAAACGCCTCGATCTCGTTCGCCTCGCGGTCGATGTCGGCCTGCGACGGCGGCGTCTTCATCGCGTCTGCGATGACACCGCGCACGTCGGCGAGCGCGGCCTGCCAGTCGGTGAGCGGGACGATCTGCGCCATGGTGATGTCGGCGCTGCGGTTCATATATTCCTGTTCAACCGTCGCGACGAGATAGGAGCCGCCGCTGCGCGCCCGATTTTCGAGCCGCCGATTCACCAGCGCGACAGCGAGGAACTCGAGATAGAGCCGGCGCGTGTTCTCCACCGTGTCGATGCGCTTGATCCACGGGCGGATCGTCGCGAGCGTAAGCGACAGCGGCTGATTGGGCTCGACGATCGTACGGGCAACGGGCGCCCTGGGATCCGGCTTGCCGAAATCGGGCTGCTTCGGGTTCGGTCCGTCACCCTTCCAATCGCCATAATATTTCTCGATCAGTCGCGCGAACTCGGCCGGATCACCATCGCCGACGATGACCACCACGGCGCGGTCGGGCCGGTACCAGCGATCGTGAAAAGCTGCGACGGTGCCGGCGCGCGCGGCGGTCAACGATTCGACCGTACCGATCGGCGAGCGATCTCCGAGCAATTGTCCCGCGAACAGATGCGCCGATGTCGCGTCGGCGATCCGCTTTTGCGGTCCGTCGGATTCGCGCAGCTCGGACAATACGACCCCGCGCTCTGCGGTCACCGCGGCTTCGGAAATGCGGGGTTCACGGACCATGCCCGCGAGCAATTTCATGCTTTCGTCGAGGCTCGCGGGCGTCACGCTCGGCAAGTCGAGTTGATAGACCGTTTGCGACGGCGTCGTCTGGGCGTTCGAATCGCTGCCGAAGGTCACCCCGAACCGCTGCCAGATACGCTTGGCCTCGCCGTCGGGGATATGCTCCGAGCCGCGAAAGGTCAGATGTTCGAGCAGGTGCGCAAAGCCGCGTTCCTTGTCGGTTTCGAACATCGATCCGACGTCCATCCGCACGCGGATCGACACCTGTCCCGGCGGGACGCCATTGTTACGCACGGCATAGCGCAGACCGTTGGGAAGCTCGCCGAACTGCCAGCCGGCATCGCGCGGAATATCGCTGCCCTCGTAAAGCCAGCTGTCCGCCGCAGGTTTGAGCGAAGCGGGCGGCGCGGGCGCAGCCGGCGTCGCGGGAGTGACCTGCTGGGCATCGGCAAGTGGCGGCGCGACCAGCAGGGCGAGAGCGGCGGCGGACAGGATCGAGCGGGCGAGACGCAGCGGCGCCGGCGCGGGGAGAATGGACATCGGCCGATCTTATCGCGTTCGAACCTTGCTGGCCACTGAACTATGGGCATCGGGAGGTGCTTGCGCGACGGATCGCATCTGCCTAGCGATGCGATATGGAAACCTCGGCGCAGCTTTCCCGCATCGCGCTGGTCCAGATGACCAGCGGCATCGACCCCGACGCGAATCTGGCGGCGATCGACCGCGCGCTCGCGGACGCGGCGGCGGGCGGGACCGCAATGGCGTTTCTGCCCGAAATGTCGCTGTTGCTCGATCGCGACCGCGAGCGATCCGCGGCGCATATCGCACGCGAAGCCGACAGCCCGTGGCCCGCGGCATTGCAGGATATGGCGCGCCGCCATGGTCTGTGGCTGCATTCGGGATCGATGCCGCTGCTTGCGGAAACCGGCGACCGGCGCGTCAACCGCAGCCATGTGATCGCCGCCGACGGCACGATCCGCGCGCGATACGACAAGATCCATATGTTCGATGTCGACCTGCCCACTGGCGAGCGCTGGAGCGAATCGGCGAGCTATGCCGGAGGCGATGCGCTGGCGGTGGTCGAAACGCCGGTCGGGATGCTCGGTCTCAGCGTCTGCTACGACCTGCGCTTTCCCGAGCTGTATCGCGCGCTGGTCGATCGCGGCGCCACGCTGCTGGCGGTACCCGCCGCCTTCACCGTCCCCACCGGCAAGGCGCACTGGCATGTGCTGTTGCGCGCGCGGGCGGTCGAGACCGGCTGCCATGTCGTGGCGGCGGCGCAATGCGGCCCGCATGCCGACGGCCGCGCGACCTATGGCCACAGCCTGGTTGTCGATCCATGGGGCGCGATAGCGATCGACGTCGGTGGCCATCCCGAGGATTCCGGCTTCACGCTGGCCTTTGCGGAGATCGACGCCGCCGCCGTCCAAAAGGCGCGCGCAGCCATTCCGCTGGCGCGATCGCGCACGATCCGCAATATCGAACTCTAGCGCTGACGAGCCTCGTCGGGCAGCCCCCATTCTCCAAGGCAAGGTTTGCGGTGAGCCGGTGAGTTCCGGACGCCAAACGCAAAAAGGGCCCCGGACGTCGTCCGGAGCCCTTGAAACTTGCGTGACCGCCGAATTTACGGGCTGGTCGGCGAGTCGTCGTTGTTGCCCGCGGCGATCACGATGCCGCCGACGATGGCAATAAGCGCCAGGAGGCCGATGAGCCAGCCCGAGCTGCCTTCGAGTTCGCTCTGGCCGTCAACGCGCGACACTGCGCCAGCGTCCGCAACCATCGGAGCAGCCGATGCTGCAACCGGCGCCGCAATCATCGAAGTCGCTGCGAGGGAGATCGCAGCTTTCTTGAGCAGATTCATCTTTTTCTCCATCCACTGGAACTTTAATCTTCTCGAATCGAGCAGGAGAATCGCTTCCCCACCTCGTTTCTGCAGGGCCCTTCTAGGCACGGTCGCCAACAATTGCAACGACTTTCGTCCTGTAGCGGCAACCCTGTCGAAAAACGCCGGTGCAGTAAAGTTCCCGGCAGGTCACCCTCATCCCCGGCGAACGCGCTCGAACGGTTCGCTGGTGACCGGATAGCCCAGATGTCCGGGGATGCAGAGATGCGATTCGCCACCGCGCTCTTCGATCCACGGAGTCACCAGCTCGACCGGATGATCTGCGGCATGAGCCGAAAATGCGGTGAAATCATCGACCTGCGCGAGGCGTTCGAGGTTTCGCCGCGTCGGGAAGATGATCGATACCTCGCCGCGGTCGGCCATTGCCAGCGTCGCGCACGCGCTGGCCCAGAAGATGTGGCTGTGCTCGGCCGCCTCGACAGTCAGCTCGTGCCCATGCGGCGGCGCCTCGACCGCGTAGAAGCGGGTATCGAAGGTCCGCGCTTCCTTGAAGTTCGGGCACCAGCGCGCGAAGGAAACAAGGCTGTCGAGCGCGAGCCGATCGCCGCGCGCGGCCAATATGTCCGAAAGCGGATTCTCGGCGAGCAGCGCGCGGCGAACATCGCCGGCCTCCGCTTCGGCGAGCGTGGGCCAGCCGACCGCCAGGCCCGTTTCCTCGAGCGTTTCGCGCAGCGCGGCCACGCGCGCCGCTCCCTCGACATCGCCCTCGGCAAAGCCGTGCCGCGCCGCGACCAGATAGTCGTCGGGGTCGATCCGCCCGCCCGGAAAGACGACCGCGCCGGCGGCGAACGCCATCGTCGTCGCGCGTTTCACCATCAAAATCTCATCGGGCCCGCCCGTTTCGGAACGCCGCATGATCACGAGGGTCGCGGCGGGAATGGCGTCGGCGGGCAGCGTCGGGGACGCGTTCGTCTGCAAGCTGTTATCCGTCATGAGAAGACCGATACCGGGCCTTCACCCCCTTGTCATCCGGCCATTGCGGCGGCTGCGGCGACGGTGCAGGATGCCGCCGGAACGACAGCCGGGAGCGGGCCATGGGAATCATCGAGATATTGGGGGTCGCGGGCAGCCTCAGCCTGCTCGCCGGATGGCGGCTCTACCTGACCATATTGGCGACCGGCATCGCGATGTATTTCGGATGGCTGCCGCTGCCCGAGCATCTGAAGGCGCTGCAGATCCTGGCCAATCCCTGGGTGCTCGGCGTCGCAGCGGCCGGCACCCTCGCCGAGTTCCTCGCCGACAAGATCGCTTGGGTCGATTCGGTCTGGGACGGCATCCACAGTATCGTCCGGCCCCTGGGCGGCGCGCTGCTCGCGCTCGCGCTCGTCGATTCGTCGGATCCCGCGTGGCAGGTGGTCGCCTTCCTGCTCGGCGGGGGCGGCGCCCTGCTGAGCCACGGCGCCAAGGCGACGACGCGCGCGGTCGTCAACGTCAGTCCCGAGCCCTACAGCAACGCGGTGGTATCGACCGGCGAGGACGTCGCGACGGGCGGATTGCTCGCGCTCGCGATCGCCTACCCACCGCTCGCCATCGTGATCGCGATCCTCCTCGCGGTCGCGGCGGTGGTCGTGATCGTCGCGCTCCGTCGCCTGCTCCGCAACATCAAGGCGACGCTGAAGAAGGCGCTCGGCGACGCCGAGGCGAGCGGTTAGCCGGCCCCGCATCGGCACGGACGACGATCTTCAAAACGAGATTGCGCCTAGAACCAGGCGCGCACCCCCATGACGAAACTGACGCGGTTCGCATCCTCGCCCGCGTCGCGCACGAAACGGGCGGTATCGCCCAACTTCCGCGCCCACTCGACCCCGACATAGGGGGCGAACTCCTGGACGATCTCATAGCGCAACCGAAGTCCCAGTTCGATGCCGGAGAACCCCGACCCCGTGCGCGTTTCGGGAATATCCTGCGCGGCGAAATTGACTTCGGCGCGCGGCTGCAGGACCAGCCGCTGGGTGATGCGCTGGTCGTAATAGCCTTCGAGCCGCCCCAGAAGATCGCCCTTGCTCGACAGGAACAGCGCGCCTTCGACCTCGAACCAATAAGGTGCGAGCCCCTCGAAGCCGACCGTCGCATAGCTGCGGTCGGGGCCTTCGCCCAGATCCTGCCGCACACCGGCCTGGAGGTTGAAATAGGGTCCGATCGCGCGGCTGTAGAGCAATTGAAGCTCGGCCTCATCGACGCCTTCGCCCCAGGTGCCCTCGCCTTCACTCTTGATCGTCAGGCGGTCGATGTCGCCGCCGTACCAGCCCTCGATCCCCCAGCGGAATCCGTCGCGCCCCTTGCGCGCCTGATATTCGGCGAGATCGAAATTCAGGAAGGCGATCGTCTGCCCGCCATTCTCCTCCATCATCGCGCGGCGCGACCGGTCCATCGCGGCCTGGGGGTAGATCCGGTCGGCATACCAGTCGCCCGGCGGCGACGGCGCGGGCGCATCCCCAGCGGGCAGGTCGGTGCCGACCGCAGGCGGCCTATTATCGGACGGCATGGTCCTGGGCGTGCAGTGCCCCATTCGGGCATGTTCCGGCGGGCAGTCCGGGTCGGGGACCGCGGGGGCGGGCTTAACCTCGGGCGCCGGCTCGGCTGGCGGCATCTCGTGCATCGAATGATCCTGCGCCACCGCCGGAACGGCGAACGCCAGCGTTGCGAAGGCGAGCGCGAGCCGGGTCATGCCGCCTCTCCCCGCGGACGGACGCTGACGACGCGCATCATCCCGGCGTGCATGTGATAGAGAAGGTGGCAGTGGAACGCCCAGTCGCCGAGCGCGTCGGCGGTGAAATCGAAGGTCGCGGTCCCACCCGGCTGGACGAGCACCGTATGCTTGCGCGGCGCCCGATCGCCCTTTCCGGTGACCAGTTCGAAGAAATGGCCGTGCAGGTGGATCGGGTGGCTCATCATCGAATCGTTGATGAGGTTCACCCGCACCCGCTCGCCTTCGAGAAAAGGGATGGGTTCGTGATGGTCCGACATCTTCATGCCGTCGAACGACCACATGAAGCGTTCCATGTTCCCCGTCAGATGGATGTCGAGCGAGCGCTCGGGCGCCCGGATGTCCGGATTGCGGTCGAGCGCGACGAGATCCTTGTAGGTCAGGACATCGTGCCCGACATCCTCGAGACCCTGGCCCGGCTCGCCCATCCGGTCGACGGGCATCGGTGAGATCGTCTGGACGCTCGGGTCGCGCTTGACCTGCGGCGCGACGTCGAGGTCGCGCATGCCATGCTCCATTGCAGCGCCCGACCCATGGTCCATGCCCGCCATCGCGGGGCCGCCCGCCGGCGTGCAATGGCCCATCGCGGCATGTTCGGGAGGGCACGCGGCATCGCCGCCCGCCATCGCGCCCATATCGCCCATCCCCATGTCCTTCATGGTCGCGAGCGGCCGTTCGCGCAGCGGCGGGACTTCGGCCGCCATTCCGGCGCGCGGCGCGAGCGTCGCGCGCGCCAGTCCCGACCGGTCGCTGGCCTCCGCGACGAACGTATAGGCGCGATCCTCGGCCGGGGTCACGATGACATCATAGGTCTCGGCGACCGCGATCTGGAACTCGTCGGTTTCGACCGGCACGATGTTCAGGCCGTCGGCCTGCACGACCGTCATCCGCAACCCCGGGATGCGGACGTTGAAGATCGACATCGCCGACGCGTTGATGATCCGCAGCCGCACACGCTCGCCCGGGCGGAAGAGCGCGGTCCAATTGTCGCGCGGGCCGTGGCCGTTGACGAGAAAGCTGTATGTCGAGCCGTTGACGTCGGCAACATCGGTCGGGTCCATCCGCATCGCGCCCCACGCCAGGCGATCCTTCAGCGGCTGATCCCTGCCCGCGAGCAGCCCGGCGAGCGTCTGGCGCTGCCGGTTGAAATGGCCTGGGTTGACCTTGAGCTTGCGGAAGATCGCCTCGGGCGAGATCCGGCTGTGGTCGGATAGCACAACGACATGCTCGCGGTCATAGGCAACCGGGTCGGCGCCCTCCGGATCGATGACGATCGGCCCATAATGGCCGAGCTGCTCCTGAAGGCCCGAATGGCTATGATACCAATAGGTCCCCGCCTGGACGACCGGAAACTCGTAGACAAAGGTCGATCCGGGCGTGATCCCGGGAAAGCTGACGCCCGGCACGCCGTCCATTTGAAACGGCAGGATCAGCCCGTGCCAGTGGATCGAGCTGTCCTCGTCGAGGTCGTTGACGACGGTCAGCCGCGCGGTCTGGCCCTGCTTCAGCCGGATCAGCGGCGCGGGCACGGTGCCGTTGATGCCAATCGCGCGGCTGACCTTGCCGTCGATCCGCATCGTCTGGCGTGCGATGCGCAGCCTGATGTCGCTTCCCGATACGGTGGGAATGGGAGCCGCGATGCCGGGTGACACCGGCTGCGCCCAAGCCGGAAACCAGCTCGCCATCGCAGTCGCAGCAGCGCCGCCGCCCAGAGCCGCACCGACGAACCGACGCCTGTCTATCTGCATGTTCTTCCTGACCGTTTCCGCTGTCTCTTAAGAACCATACGCGGGCGCCGCTGGCGACCCTCACCAAAAACGCCTCGGCCGGCGTATCGTCGGATCAAAGTTCGGCCAGCAAGGCTTTCAAGCGAATCCGCGCCCGATACAGGCGCGTTTCGACCGCCTTCTCGCTGACGTTCAACATCGCCGCCGCCTCGGCCTGGCTGACCTCCTCCACCCCGCGCAGAACGAGAACCTCGCGCAGCTTCTGGGGCAGCCTCGCCATCGCGGCCTGGACGCGGGCGAGTTCGGAGCGGTCGTCCGCCTCCCTGTCGGGAAGCGGCGTGTCGCTGACGACGGCGTGCGCGGCTTCGATGGGGAGCGCGCGCGCGAAGAAAGCGCGTACCTTGCGCCGCCGCGCCCAGTCGCGGCACTTGTTGATCGCGATGCGGCTGATCCAGATGCGAAACGGTCGTTCGCCGTCATAGCGGTCGATCGCCGCGAAAGCCGCGACAAAGGCTTCCTGGGTCAGGTCCATCGCCTCGTCGACATCGCCGACCTGCCGGACGATCAGCCCGAAAACCGCTCCCTTGTAGCGCGCCAGCAGCTCACGATAGGCGCGCTCGCGCCCCGCACGAGCCTGCGCTGCCAGCTCCTTGTCGGAGCATTGCGAAAGGTCGGAACTCACCGCGCATCGGCGGTCAGCGCCTTGACCACGCTCTTGTCGAACATCCGCGCCTGATCGCGGTCGAGGACGGCGCGCATCGCGAAGAGATGTTCCAGCGTTTCCTTTTGCAGCGTTCCCATGACCCGATGGCTATGGTCGATCGCCTCGGTCACGCGCGGGCCATAGCCATGCTCGGCCTCGATCGCCTGCGCGAGCCGCACGTTGGCGGCGCGCATCTCCTGCTCCAGCGCACGGCGGCGGCCGGCGAAATCGGCTTCGATCTTCTCGATCCGGGCCTCCTGCTGCGCCGTCAGGTGGAGCTGGCTGTGAAGCAGTGCATGCAGTTCGGTCTCGTTGGCCCTTGGTGCCTGCGTGACCATGCGCCCGATGAACACGCCAGCGATGGCGGCGGCGAAGGCGATGAGCCCGACAAGAAGCATGCGGCGCGACGGCATCTACTGCGCATCCAGCAAGGTCGAAGGGGCGAGCACGCTGGCCGGTCCAAGCGGGCTGAGCGGGCTGGCCGCGACCGCCGGCTGCACGACCGCGCTGCCCGCGACGATGCCCCCGCCCAGCGATACGAAGGCGGCGAGCGCCATCGCCCGGCGCATCGCCGCCGCCTCGCGGCGACGCACGCCAAGCGCGAGGATGATCCGGTCGTCGAGCGCATCCAGCGCCGCCGGCGCATCGATCCTGCCCAAGATGCGAAGTTCGTCGTCCATGACCCGTCCTGCCGACTACCCACTCCCCTATAAGCATACGCGGCGGCGGCGATCATCCCTCAAACGACGCGACGATCACAGCTGCACGCGATCAAGGCGCGGCGACAGGAGATGCACCGCGGCGAGCGCCAGGAAATAGGCACAGGCAGCAACGCCGAACAGCACCGTGTAGTTGTCGGGATCGGCATCGAGGACCCAACCGGTTCCCTTCGCCATCAGCATGCCGCCAATCGCGCCCATCGTCCCGCCGATGCCCACCACCGACCCGACCGCCCCGCGCGGGAAGGTGTCGGACGGAAGCGCGTAGAGATTGGCCGAAAAGGCCTGATGCGCCGCCGTCGCAAGGCCGATCACCAGCACCGCGAGCCAGACATTGTCGATGCTTTGGGCGAAGAAGATCGGCACCACCGCACAGGCGCAGATGAACATCGTCATTTTACGCGCGAAATTGGCGCTCCGTCCCGCCTTCATCAAGCGCGACGACAGCCATCCGCCCGCGACCGATCCGACATCGGAGAGCAGATAGATGGCGGCCAGCGGCAGACCGAAGGTCAGCAGGTTGAGGTCATAACGCTCGAGCAAATAGCCCGGAAGCCAGAAGAGAAAGAACCACCAGATCGGGTCGATGAAGAATTTGCCGAGCGAATAGGCCCAGGTTTCGCGGCGGGTGAGAACGGCGCCATAGCCCATCGGGGTGACGGGGTCGGCGGGGTCCTGCTCGATCCAGGCGAGTTCGGCCTCGCTCACCTTCTTGTGCTCGCGCGGGCGGCGGTACATCACCAGCCAGAAGCCGAGCCAGATGAAAGCGGCGAGCCCGGTGACGACGAACGCCGTCCGCCAGCCCCAGGCGACGACGATCAGCGGTACGACAAGCGGGGTGATGATCGCGCCGATATTCGCGCCCGCGTTGAAAATGCCGATCGCGAGCGCGCGCTCCTTCGCCGGGAACCATTCGGTCACCGCCTTGATGCCCGCCGGGAAGTTGCCCGATTCGCCGATCCCGAGCCCGAAGCGCGCCATCGCGAACTGCGTCATCGAATAGGCGCCGCCGTGTGCGATATGCGCGAGCTGCCAGATCACGAAGGCGATGGCGTAGCCGAGGCGCGCGCCGATCATGTCGACGACCTTGCCGAACCCGATATAACCGATCGCATAGGCGAACTGGAACCAGACGATGACGCCGGCATAATCGGCCTCGGACCATTTCAGATCCTCCATCAGCGTCGGTTTCAGGACGCCAATCATCTGGCGGTCGACATAGTTGATCACGGTCGCGGCGAAGAGCAGCGCGACGATGCCCCAGCGATAGCGCCCTGCCCGCGCCGCGGCCGCCCGAATTGGCTGTTCCTGTCCCATGCCCTCTCCCGATTTCACTGTTCTTGGCTCGCGAGCGCGCCGCGGTCCATCTTTGACGTCATCGTGGCTACACAATTGCCAGCGCTGGCACAAGAGACTATAGCCCCGTGGAAGATGCCCATCACGAGCGAATGGAGAGGTAAATGCCCGAGCTTTCCCTGAACCCCGACCGGCTGTTCCCCGCCGATCCGTCGACGCGGGGCATTGCGCGGTCGCTCTACGAAACGGTCGCCGACCTGCCGATCATCTCGCCTCACGGGCACACCGACCCCGCATGGTTCGCGACCGACGATGCGTGGGAGAATGCGACCGAATTGTTCCTCGCGCCCGACCATTATGTCTTCCGCATGCTCTACAGCCAGGGCATCGACCTCGACGCCCTGCGCGTGCCGCGGCTGGACGGCGTTCCCGCGACCGATCCGCGCGCGGCCTGGCGGCTGTTCGCAAGCCACTATCACCTGTTCCGCGGCACGCCGTCGCGCATGTGGCTCGACCATGTCTTCGTCGACGTCTTCGGCTTCGACCGGCTGCTCGATGCGTCGAGCGCCGACGATTATTACGACCGCATCAACGCCGCGCTCGCGACCCCCGGCTTCCGCCCGCGCGCACTGTTCGAACGCTTTCGGATCGAATTTCTCGCGACGACCGAGGGCGCCGACGATCCGCTCGAGCATCATGCCGCGATCCGCGATTCGGGCTGGCAGGGCCGCGTCGTCACCACCTATCGCCCCGATTCGGTGATCGACGTCGAGCATGAGGCCTTCGGCGGTGCGCTCGCGGCGTTCGGCGCGCTGACCGGCGAGGACGTCCATAGCTGGAGCGGCTACCTCGCCGCGCACCGCAAGCGCCGCGCCGACTTCCGCGCGGCGGGCGCGACCGCGACCGACCATGGCTTCGCCACGGCGCAGACGGCGAACCTGTCGGCGGCCGAAAGCGAGGCGCTGTTCGGGCGCATCCTTTCGGGCGAATGGTCGCCCGCCGATGCCGAACTCTTCCGCGCCCAGATGCTGACCGAAATGGCGAAGATGAGCGTCGAGGACGGCATGACGATGCAGATTCATCCGGGTGCGTGCCGCAACCATAATGCGCAGCTGTTCCGCAGCCACGGCCGCGACAAGGGCGCCGATATCCCGACGCGCACCGATTATGTGCGGGCGCTGAAACCGATGCTCGACGTCGTCGGCAACGAGCCCGACCTGACGGTCATCCTCTTCACCCTCGACGAAAGCAGCTATGCGCGCGAGCTGGCCCCGCTCGCCGGTCATTACCCGTGCCTGCGGCTCGGCCCGTCGTGGTGGTTCCACGACAGCCCCGAAGGGATGCGCCGCTTCCGCGAGATGACGACCGAGACCGCCGGTTTCTACAACACCGTCGGGTTCAACGACGACACGCGCGCCTTTTTCTCGATCCCCGCGCGCCACGATGTCGCGCGGCGCATCGATTGCGGCTTCCTCGCGCGTCTCGTCGCCGAAGGGCGGCTGGCCGACTGGGAAGCGGCCGAACTCGCCTATGAACTGACCAACGGCCTTGTCCGCAAGGCTTATAAGCTCGATGTCCCCGCGAAGACGGCGCAGCCCGCATGACGCGCCTCGCCAACGGGACGTTGAGCCGCTTGCCCGACCCCGTCGCCCGGCCCGGCTACGATCGCGCGGCGATGCTGCGCGGCGTCGTCCATTTCGGCCCGGGCGCCTTCCATCGCGCGCATCAGGCCGCGGCGTTCGACACGCTGCTCGCGCATGATCCGCGCTGGGGAATCACCGGCGTCAGCCTGAACTCGACCTCCGTCGCCGACGCGCTGGGCCCGCAGGACGGGCTCTACACGCTCGCGCTGCTCGACGCCGAGACCGGATATCGCGTGATCGGATCGATCGCTCATGTCCTGACGGGGGACGAGCGCGAGGCGATCCACGCGGCGCTCGCCGCGCCGGCGACGCGCATCATCAGCACCACCGTCACCGAAAAGGGCTATTGTCTCGGCCCCGACGGAAAGCTCGATTTCGACCATCCGGCGATCGCCGCCGATCTCGCCCAACCGGCGGAACCCAGGTCGGCGATCGGCTGGATCGCCGCGGGCCTCGCCGCACGGCGGCACGCAGGGCTGGGCGGCGTGACCGTGCTTTCCTGTGACAATCTCGCCGACAACGGCCGCAAGGTCGGTGCGGCGGTGCGCGCCTTCGCCGCGGCGACCGACCCCGACACGGCGCGCTGGATCGGGGACGAGGTCCGTTTCCCGAATGCGATGGTGGATTCGATCACGCCCGCGACCGACGATGCGCTTCGCAACCGGGTCGCCGCGGCGATCGGTATCGAAGACGCCTGGCCGATCCAGCGCGAGCGCTTCACCCAATGGGTGATCGAGGATGATTTCGCCGGCGAGCGCCCCGAACTCGAACGCGCGGGCGTGACCTTCACGCGCGATGTCCATGGCTATGAGGCCGCGAAGCTCCGCCTGCTCAACGGCGCGCATTCGACGCTCGCCTATCTCGGACTGGGTCTGGGCCATGGCAATGTCGCGCAGGCCATGGCGGATACGCGCCTTGCCGCCTTCATAGGACGACTGATGCGCGAAGACATCGCGCCATCGCTGTCGCCCCCCGCCGGGCTCGACCTTTCGGCCTATATCGGCGATATTTTGGCCCGTTTCGCTAATCCGGCGATCGATCATCGGCTGTCGCAGATCGCGTGGGACGGCTCGCAGAAACTGCCCTACCGCATCCTCGACACGGTGCGCGATGCGCGCGCGGCCGGGCGGCCGACCGGTCGGCTCGCGGTTCCCGTCGCCGCATGGCTGCGCTTCATCGAACGCGCGGCGGAAGGCGGTCAGCGCATCACCGACCCGCTCGCCGATCGCTTGCTCGCCCATGGTGGCGATTGGCGCGCGATCCTCACCATGCGCGAGGTTTTCAGCGACCTGTCGGCGGACGATGTCTTCGTCGAGGCGGTCGGCCGGGCGCGGACCGCTCTCATGGATCCCCAGGGTTTCGGCGCCTTGGCGGCAGCCTGATCAAAGGGGAGGCGACGCGGTCGAGCCGCCCTCCACGATCACGAGTGCCGCCCCGAGGTCGGATCGTTCGGGCACGCCCTCGATCAGGTCGAGCAAACACCGCGTCGTTTTTTGCGCCATTTCGCCCAGCGGGCGGTGCACGGTGGTCAGCGCGGGAGTCAGCATCTGCGCGATCATGCTGCCGTCGAAACCGACGACGGACAGCATGTCCGGCACGGCGATCCCGCGCGCGAAGGCGGCTTTCAATACCGCGGCGGCCATGATGTCGTTGGCGGCGAAGATAGCGGTCGGGCGCGGATCGAGCGCGAGCAAGCGTTCGGCCGCGGCATAACCCGACGCGAAATCATAGTCGCCCTCGGCCTCTCCGGCGAGCGACAGCCCGCTTTCGACCAAAGCCGCAGTGAAGCCCGCCCGGCGCTCGGATGCCGAAAAGAAGGCCATCGGGCCGTTGATCGTCGCAATGCGGCGATGGCCGAGGCCGACGAGATAGCGCGCCACATCGGCCGCCGCGCGGCGCTCATCGGAAACTAGGATCGCCGAAAAGCCTTCGATAGGCACCGACGAAATCGCGACGGCGGGCACGCCCGCGTCGCGAAGCGCCGCGCCCATGCCGGCCACGCCCGAAACCGGCGACAGGACGACCACCCCGTCGACGCGCGACCGCCGCACGAAATCCAGCACGTCCTGGACCGACCCCTCCGCACTGGCGGGGGCCGGATGCACGACGAGTTCGTAACCCCGCGCCGACGCCTCGGCGACGACGCCGCGCTGGACAGCGTCGAGCACCAATGCATTCCGGTCGTTATGGACGATGCCGATCAGATAGGATCGCCCCGTGGCAAGCCCTCGGGCCCGTGGACTCGGGTTGAATCCCAGGCGCGCAATAGCTGCCTCGATCCGAGCACGCGTGTCCCGATTGACCTTGGGGCTCTTGTTGATCACCCGCGAGACGGTTCGGATCGAAACTCCCGCTTCGCTCGCGACGTCGTTGATGGTGACCCCGGCCCCCGTGCGGCCGCGCGACAGATGTTCCATGAAAGGATGTGCTAGCCGGATCGCCTTTCGCGTCAAGCGATGCCGCGCCGGACGGGAGCGGCAAAGCGGGGAGGTGCGATCTCGTTCCCTGGTTGCCGACCGCGGGCGACGGCCGCACCGTGGACGAATGCACCAATGCACCATCGCAATCGGTGGCCACGAAGATCGCCGACGCAAAGCGCTCCGAAATCACATCCCCGTGCGTCCGATATAATATCAATGACTTAATTCGGATGGTGCGCCCGACAGGATTCGAACCTGTGGCCCCCAGATTAGGAATCTGATGCTCTATCCTGCTGAGCTACGGGCGCGCCGCGGTTCGTTTAGCGGGGCGGGGCGCGAAGCGTCAACTTGCGTGTCAATTAACCGCATCGGGCGGCGCGATGGGCACGAGCAGCGGCATCGCGGCGATGCCGTCGTCGCGAAGCGCCTGCGCCTCCTCGGGCGAGGCCTGGCCGTGGATCAGATTCTCTGCCGCGCGGCCCTCGTGCATCGCGCGCGCCGCATCGGCGAAATCGCGGCCGACCCAGCGCGACTGCGGCAGCATTTCGGCTTGCTTCGCCGCGATGTCGGCGATGAGCTTGCGCATCAATTCGGGCGATGGTTCGCCCGTCTGGGCGGGAACCGCAGGCTGGGCCGCGCCGCCCGCCGCCTGCCGGTTCGATTTCGCGCCGACGCGCGGCGCCATCACCGCCTTCTCCACCTCGGCATCGCCGCACACCGGGCAAGCGATCAGCCCGCGCGCCCGCTGGTCGGCGAAGCTCTCGCTGCTCGCGAACCACGCCTCGAACCGGTGGTCGCCGGCCGAGCAACGGAGGTCGAAGACGATCATCTCAACCGAGCCCGAGCAGTGGGTCGAGCCCGCCGCGCGCGTCGAGCGCCGCGAGATCGTCGCTGCCGCCGATGTGGCGGCCGTCGATGAAGATCTGCGGCACCGTGCGGCCGCCATTCGCGCGCTCGACCATCGCGGCGAAGCCCGCGCGGTCCATCGTCACGTCGATCTCGCGATATTCCGCCCCCTTGCGGTCGAGCAGCGCCTTCGCGCGCGTGCAATAGGGGCAGAGGAACTTGGTATAGACTTCGATCGTCGCCATGCGGCTATCCTGTCATCCTTTCGCTCTGCATATCGGAATCCAGCGCGACAAAGTCAAATAGGTTGCCGGTTGCCGCATCGGGCACCACCCGCGCCCAGCAGAGCGCCGAAACCCGCGCCGCGCCGCTTCGCCGGAGAATCCGCGCCGCGGCGCGCAGCGTCGCGCCGCTCGCATGGACGTCGTCGATCAGGATCAGGTGGCGCCCCCGCGCCCTTTCCTTCGCGCCGGGCGCCAGCGCGAAAGCACCCGCGACGATGCCCGCCCGCTCGCGCTTTCCCTTGCCGCGCATCGGCGGCGTGGCTTTCACCCGTAGCAGCATGTCATGATCGTGCGGCACGCCGCTCAGCCGCGTCAGCGCGTCGGCGACCAGCGCCGCCTGGTTGAAGCCGCGCGACCACAGTCGCCAGCGATGGAGCGGCACGGGGACGAGCAACGCCTCCCCCTCGCCCGCCAGCGCGCGCAGCGGGGCCAGCATCAGCCCCGCCATCAGCCGAGCGTGACCGACGCGGCGCCCATATTTCAGCCGCAGCGCGACGGTGCGCGCGGCGGGACCATAGGCGACCGCAGCGGGCGCGCCTTCGAAAGGCGGCGGATCGGCGAGGCAGGCACCGCATTCGAGATCGCCGCCGGGCACCGCCGAAGGCAGCGGGATCGAGCAGCGCGCGCAAGCCGGTCCGCCCAGAAAATCGAGCGAGGACCAGCAATCGAGGCAGAATTGCCGATCCGCACCGACGATCGTTCCGCATGCGGGGCAGCGCGGCGGCAGCGCATAATCGACGATCGCCCGGCCCGCCTGTCGCATGCCGTGCCGCAGCCGTGCGCCCGGCGGCATCCGACTGCCCGCTTCCTCCCCCTCGCTCGCCATGCCGGACTTGTGAAGCAAGGCGCGAGGCGGCACAAGCGCCCGCATGCCGGAAACCCCTGCCCCGCTCTTCTCCCCAGCCCGCCACCGCGCCCAGCGCGACCGGATGGCGCGCCTGCCCGCCGAGGCCAACTTTCTTGCCCCGATCATCGCCGAGACGCTGCTCGACCGGCTGTCGATGGTGACGCGCGACTTTTCGTGCGCCCTGCTGATCGGCGCGCACGATGCCGGGCTGGCCGATCATCTGCGCGCCGTCGGCACCCGGCTCACCATCCTCGAGGCAGGGCCGCGCCTCGCGGCGGACAGCGGCGCGATTCCGGGCGAGGCCGATGCGGTCGATCTGCCGTTCGCCAGCTTCGACCTGATCGTCTGGCCGGGCGGGCTCGACAGCGTCAACGACGTGCCCGGCGCGCTGCTACGCCTGCGCGCGCTGCTCGCGCCCGACGGGCTACTGCTCGGCGCCTTCGTCGGCGACGGCAGCCTCCAGCGCCAGCGCCGCGCGGTGATGGCCGAGGGCGTGCGGCCGATCGCGCGGCTGCACCCGCAGATCGATCTCGCGGCAATGGGCAATCTGCTCCAGCGCACCGGCTTCACCATGCCCGTCGTCGACGTCGAGGCGCTGACCGTGCGCTACGGCGACTGGTTCGCGCTGGTGCGCGACCTGCGCGCCGCCGGGCTCGCGAGCCGCCTTTCCCCCGCGCCGCCGCCGCTGACGCGCGAGGAGGCGGCGCGGATCGCCGCCGCCTTCGCGGCGCAGGCCGATCCCGACGGCCGGGTCGCCGAGCAATTTCGCCTGATTCATTTCAGCGGCTGGGCGCCGCATCCCGACCAGCCCCGCCCCGCCCGGCGCGGCAGCGGCACCGCGTCGCTTGCCGAAGCGCTCAAGCCGAAGCGGTAGTCGTCAGACGAGCGCTTCGAGAAGGCCAATGAGCGGCTTGTCGGCGGGCGGCATGGCGAGCCCATGGAGTTCGACCGGTCGCACCCAGCGCAGCGCGCTCGCGTGGATGGCCTGCGGCGTGCCGCGCCATTTGCGGCAGACATAGAGCAGCAACAGCAGATGACGGTCTTCCAGCGCGTCGCTCGCGAAGCAGGCGGGAGCGAGGCAGGCCGCTTCGACATCGATCGCCAGTTCTTCGCCGAGCTCGCGCACCAGCGCCGCCTCGGGTGTTTCGCCGGGCTCGATCTTGCCGCCGGGAAATTCCCACAATCCGGCCATGGACTTACCCTCGGGGCGCTGCTGGACGAGCAGCCGGCCGTCGCCGTCGACAAGCGCCACGGCGACCACAATGAGACAGTTTCCCGCGGGTTTGGGGGGTATGAGCGCGGCCAAATTGTTAACCTTCCTGTGCGACGATCGGACCTCGGGAACTATAATGTCAGCAGGGGCGGAGCAATGGAGATGATGGCAGGGCTGATGCGGTCGACCAGGGCCGCGACGGCCGTCGAATATGGGCTGATTCTGGCCCTGATCTTTCTGGCGGCGAGCGTCGCCGTGGCCGGCGTGGGCGAGAAAACGATCAAGATGTGGACCAATGTCGCAACGACGACGGGCGCTGTCCTTTAACGGGACTCGAACCCCCCGCAATCGGCGGCACGACATTAAGAAATTCAAAACCAATTCCCCGTAGAACGCCGATGTTGACCACGACCAGACCGTCAACAGGGTAAGTGACTTATCAGGAGACCAGACATGAAATTCATCAAGAAGTTCGTTCGCGACACCAAGGCCGCGACCGCCATCGAATATGGCCTGATCGCCGCTCTGATCGCCGTCGCCGGCATCACCGCGATGACCTCGGTCGGCGAAGGTGTCAGCAAGACGTTCGACAACGTCGCGACCAACCTCGGCGAATAACGGACTTTGTTTCCCGGGTTTCCGGGAGACAAACCTCAAGAAAGGGGCGGTGGCATCCACCGCCCCTTTTATTGTCCGCCGCGCCTCAGCGGCTGGCGTAGACGACCAGCTTGACCTTCTGGCCCGGCGTCAACCGGCTGTTCGCGGCGAGGCGATTGAGCACCTGGAACCGTTCCGACGGATAGTCGCTATAGGCCATACGCCGCGCGAGGCTCGCGACCGTGTCGCCGCTTTTCACCGTCACCACGTCGATGCGCCGCGGCCGGATCGCCGCCGCCTCGCTCGCGCTCAGCCGCCGCAGGCTGGTGAACATCGGGTTGAATGTTCCCGCGCCGCCTGCCTTCGTCAACGCAACGAAGTGGAAGGCGCTGTTCCGCGCGAATTCATAGGCGAAGACGGTGACGTCGACCTGCCCCGACTGGCTGTTCGCGCGCACCGTCGAATAATAAGCGGGAATGCCGTTCACCGTCGTGCGCTGGATGTTGCCCGGCGTCAGATTGGCGTCGCCGCCCACCGCCTTGAACACCGACGCGATATAGGCGTTCATGTCGCCGCTATAGGGGCCGGTCGAAAATTGCGCCTGCCCGCCGTTGCCGCTGATGCTGACCGCACTCGTCCCGTTCTGCATCCCGTAACCGTTCGGCACCGAAAAGCTGAGCCGCAGGTCTGGGTGGAGAAACTGGCGTCCCTCGACCACCCCCTGCGCCGGATCATCGCCATAGAGAACGCCGTCGACCGAGGCCATGAAGGCGTCGGCGTTGCGCACGCCGCCGGTGCCGGCGCGGCCGGCGAGCGTCTGCGCGTTGCGGACCCGCGACGCGGGATCGGGGTGGGTGCTCGCCCATTCGGGCAACGCGCGGGCGTCTCCGCCGGCGAGCCTCGCTTCGAGGTTGGTCTGATTGGCGAGGCTTGCGAGCACGGTCGAAAGCGCCATCGGATCATAGCCCGCGCTCCTCAGATACTGGACGCCGAGCTGATCGGCCTGAAGTTCCTGACTGCGCGAAAAGCCGAGCGTCGCAAGCTGCGCGACCTTCATGGCATTATTCTGGAGCAAACCGCCGAGCGAGCCGAGCAGCCCGCCATTGTCGCCGATCGCGCTGCCCAGCACCGCGCCGAGCACGCCCAGGATGCTGTTCTGCGTCGCGCGCGACTGGCGCTTCTTGCTGTGCTGCGCCGCGACATGGCCGACTTCGTGGCCGAGCACGCCCGCGAGTTCGGCCTCGTCGTTCATCAGCGCCATCAACTGGCGGGTGACATAGATATAGCCGCCAGGGATCGCGAAGGCGTTGTTCACCGGCGAATTGAGCAGCGTGACGGTGAAATCGCTGCGTGCGTTCGACATTCCCGACTGGACGGCGATATTCTGCCCGACGCGGGTGACATAGGCGGCCTGCGGCCCCGCATAGGCGCCGCCGAATTCCTGCATGAGCTGCGGATGAGCCTCGGCGCCCTGCTGGCGTTCCGACGCAGTGATGCTGCTCGCGGTCTTGATCGTCTTGGTCTTGGCGGCGGCGGGCTCGCTGCCGCCGCCCACCATCAGCGCGCTCCCGGTCAGGACAGCCGCCATCGCCATCGTCGTCGTCGTCATGCGGCCCATCGACGCGCCTCCCTTTTCTTCCCGTTCGAACTCGCCCTCGTGTTGGGAGGGTGTGACAGGAAACGCCAGCGGATGCGACCGGTTCCCGTCCTAAGCCCGCCCCATCGCGAGGAATTTCTCTTCGCGCGCGGACAATAGCGCGTCACGCGGCAGGCTCGACAGCGCATCGAGTTCGGCCGCGATCGCGTCGCCGAGCGCCTTGATCGCCACGTCGGGCGCGCGGTGCGCGCCGCCGACCGGCTCGGGGACGATGCGGTCGATCACGCCGAGCGCGAGCAGATCCTCGGCCGACATCTTCATCGCCGCCGCGGCTTCGGGCGCCTTGTCCGACGTGCGCCAGAGGATCGACGCGCAGCCTTCGGGCGAGATCACCGAATAGACGGCATGTTCGAACATCAGCACGCGGTTCGCCGCGGCGAGCGCGATCGCGCCGCCCGATCCGCCCTCGCCGACGACCGCCGCGACCATCGGCACGCCGAGCGCGAGGCATTGTTCGGTCGAGCGCGCGATCGCCTCGGCCTGGCCGCGTTCCTCGGCCTGGATGCCGGGAAAGGCGCCCGAGGTGTCGACCAGCGTCACCACCGGCAGCCCGAAGCGGTCGGCGAGCTGCATCAGGCGGATCGCCTTCCTGTAGCCCTCGGGCTTCGCCATGCCGAAATTATGCTTCATGCGCGACGGGATATCGTCGCCCTTTTCGTGCCCGATCACCATCACGCGGCGGCCGCGGAAGCGCGCGAGCCCGCCGAGGATCGCCTGGTCATCGCCGAAATTGCGGTCGCCCGCGAGCGGCATCCAGTCGTCGAACAGACCCGCGACATAATGTTTGAAATGCGGCCGGTCGGGGTGGCGCGCGACCTGCGTCTTTTGCCACGGCGTCAGCTTCGCATAGATTTCGCGCAGCATTTTCGAGGATTTGGCCTCGAGCCGTGCGACATCATTGTCGATGTTGAGCGTGGGGTCGTCCCCCATCTCGCGCAATTCGGCGATCTGCCTATCGAGCGCGGCGACCTGTTTTTCGAAATCCAGAAAGGCTGTCATGCCGAATCGCTAGGCGGATGGCGCTTCGACGTCAACGCTCGCCGCACCGACATCCATCCGTGCGAGCGGATGGCGGCGGTTGACCAGCTCGACGAGGCGGCGGCTGTCGACATGGGTGTAGATTTCGGTCGTCGCGATGTCGGCATGACCGAGCATCAGTTGCAACGCGCGCAGGTCGGCACCGCCCTCCAGCAGATGGGTGGCAAAGGCGTGGCGCAGCACATGTGGGCTGACCGATTGCGGGTCGACCCCCGCGCGGCCCGCGAGGTCGCGGAGCATCTGGAACAGCCGCACCCGCGACACATGCCCCTTGCCCGACGGAAACAGCCAAGCCGACCCCTCGGCGAGCAGCGGCAGCCAGCGGTCGAGCGCGACGCGAGCGCGTTCCGACAGCGGCACCAGCCTTTCCTTGTCGCCCTTGCCGCGCACGATCAGAAACGCCCGCTCGCCCGCGATCGCGCGTCGCGGCAGCGACACGAGCTCACTCGCGCGCAACCCCGAACCGTAGAGCAGTTCGAGCAGCAGCAGCAAGCGGATCGCGGCCGCGGGGGACGCCTCGCCTTCGGCTTCCTCCCCCGCCTGCGCGAACAGCCTTTCGACGTCATCATGGGTCAGGATGCGCGGCAGCGGCCGCCGCGTCGCCGGGCGCGCGATGTCGAGCGCGGGATTATCCGCCCGTTCGCCCTCGTCCTGCAGGAAAGCGAAATATTGGCGGAGCGCCGACAGCTTGCGCGCCGCGCTGCTCGCCGCCAGCGAAGCGTAACCGGCCATGATCTTCCGCAGCACCGCCGGCGTCGCCGCGGCCAGGCGCCCGCCGGCGAGCGCCGACGCCTGGTCGAGGTCCCGGCGATAGGCGGCGAGCGTGTTGCGCGCGGCGCCGCGTTCGGCCGCCATCATTTCCAGAAACCGCTCGATCGTCGCGCTGTCGGTCGCGTCCATCGGCCGCGCGGGATCAGACCCGCACCAGCGCTTCGGCGGCGATCATTCGCGCCTCAGCCTCAAGCCCGACGTCACGGAGGGCGCGCACGATGTGATAGAGATGATAGGGCGGCATCTTCGCCCATTCGCCCTGCATGCCGGTGGCGGCGAGCAGCGCGACCATGCCCGGCTCGCGGCGTTCGGCGGCGAGATCGATCGCGCGTGTCCAGCGGGTCTGGCGCCCGAGGTCGGTGCCGAGATCCTGCGCCGCCGATGCGGCGTCTCCCGCATCGATGCGCCCGAGTCCCGCAAGCCCGGCGAGCAGCAATTTCGACCGAAGCTGGTCGGGGCTGTCGTCGCCGTCCGCGAACTTGCCGACGCGGCCGGTGCTGGTCCCATTGAGCGGGCGCGGCGAGCCCACGGCAAGCACGCCCCAGGCGCGCGTGCCGACATTGACCTCGGGCACCCAGGCCATCGCGTTGCGGTCGTAACCGCCCGCGAGCATCGAGCCGACAAGCTGCCAGGGGTCGTCGCCGACCTCGGTCCCCGTCGGCAGTGCGGCGGCGGCGCGCGCGGTCGCGATCAGCGCGGCATAGCGCTGCGCGGCGCTTCCCGCCCCATTCCACAAACTCCCCATCGCCGTGTAGCGATCGACGGCGTTCGCCGCCCGATAGGCGCTGCGCAGCGTCTCGGTCTGCGCCGCGAGCGCCTCGCTCGGCTCCGCCTCGCTCGCCGCGGCGCTGAGCAGCGACACATAGGCCTCGCTCGACAGCACGCCGCGCGCCGCCGCATCGGGGGCTGCGGCAACGCGGTCGGCCATGTCGGTCATCGGCGCGAGCACCGTCCAGCCGCGCATATAGGCCGGCTCCGACGCGCGAAGCTCGGCGGGAACCGGAATCGCCGTCGCGGTGGCCATACCGAAGCGCCAGTTCGTCAGCCGGTCGACATTGTCCCATTCGATCGTCGTCGAACGGCGGCCGGCGCCGGTCGCGCCGAGCACGCGCTCGGCGAGCAATATGTCGAAATTGGCGATCTTCCCGCTCGACCGCACGCGGCCGATCGCCCAGCCGGCGGGGCCGGCCTCACCCGAAAGGCCGGCGCAGATCGCCGCCGAGAGCCGCCACGTCTGTTCGTCGCCGTGCGCGAGCCCCGCGGGGACATAGGGGCACAGGCCCGCCGGATCGGCGGTGGCAAGATAGGTCTGCTGCGCGACCGCGACGAGACGCTGGCTCGCGCGGTCGTAGTCTACCGACTGGACGATCCGGCGCGCCGCGATCGATTCGCCCATGCGCAAGAGGAGCGCCGCGCGGTCCGCGGCAAGGTCGGCGCCGTTGATCGTCGCCGGCGTGTCGATCGCCGACGCCAGCGCGCGGCGCAGCAATATCTGCCCCCAGCGCGAGGCGAGCCGGCCGCTCGTGTTGCGCATGATCGCCGCGGCATATTGGCCGCGCACCCCGAACGCGTCGGGCGCGAGGCCGCCGGTTTCGGGCGTCAGCGGGCCGATGCGCGTCAGCAGGCGCCGCGCGCCGGGCGGAAGGTCGTATTTGAGCTGGCCCGATGCGCCCTCTTCCGCTTCGCCCTCTTCGGAATCGGCGTCGGTGGTGTCGGTGCCGGGCAGCGTCGCGGTGACCGGCGGCGCGAGCGGCGGCGCGCCCTTCGGCGTCGCCGGAGCGCCCGCCTTCGGCGTCGGAGCCGGCGTCGGCGATGGGGTGGGCGCCGGAGCCGGCGCAGGCGACGGCGCGGGCGTGCCAAAACCCTCGGGCAGCAACGATTCCTGGGCGACGACCGGAAGAATCAGCGCCGCGGCGAGCGCGCTCCCCGAGAGGCCAAGCGTCAGCGCGAGCAGCCTGTTCCTCATCGAGTCATGCTTTCGGTCGGCGCTGCCGCGGCAATCGTGTCGGTCACATCCACCTCAATCATCTTCGGCTCGATCGGTCGGCCCAGGAACAGCAGCAATAGCCAGAAGGCGACGAGCAGCAAGGCCAGCACGACCAGTCGCCCGATCCACCGGCCTTTCCCCGATCTGTCCCTCGCGCGCAATATCCCTACGACCCTCGGTTATTCGTTCGCGCCGAAAACCATTGTTCCGCGCGGGCCCTTCGGTATAGCCGCGCGCACCATGACGCGAAACCCGAAAAGCCCCGGCCCCGCCATCGCGCCGTCGATCCGCGAGCGGTCGATCGTGCTCGTCGGGCTGATGGGGTCGGGCAAGTCGACGGTCGGCCGCCGCCTCGCGCAGCGGCTGGGCATGCCGTTCGCCGACGCCGACGACGAGATCGAGCGTGCCGCCGGCATGACGATCTCCGACATTTTCGCGCGCTTCGGCGAGGCGCATTTCCGCGACGGCGAGCGGCGGGTGATCGCGCGGCTGCTCACCGGGCGGCCGCATGTGCTCGCGACCGGCGGCGGCGCCTTCATCAACGACGAGACGCGGGCGCTGATCCTGAAGGACAGCCTCTGCGTCTGGCTCGACGCCGATATCCCGACCCTCGTCGAGCGCGTCGGCCGCCGCAGCCACCGCCCGCTGCTCAAGGACCGCGACCCCGGCGAGGTGCTGCGCGAGCTCGCGGCGGTGCGCAATCCCATCTATGCCGAGGCGCATCTGCGCGTCAGCTCGGCAAGTCATCCGCACGAACAGACGGTGCGCGCGATATTGGAGGCGCTTGCGACATGCAGCAACTGACCGTCGACCTCGGCACACGCAGCTATCCGATCCTGATCGGCGACGGGCTGCTGGGCGACATCGGCCGCCACGTCGCGCCGCTTCTCAAGCGCCCACGCACGATGATCGTCACCGATGCCCATGTCGCGGATCCCTATCGTGCGCGCGTCGGCATGGCGCTCGGCGCCGAGGGCATTTCCTTTTCCTCCTTCGTGCTTCCGGCGGGCGAAGCGACCAAGAGCTGGGAGGGCCTCGCGCGCCTCACCGAATGGCTGATCGGCGAGGGCATCGAGCGCAGCGACCATGTCATCGCGCTGGGCGGCGGGGTGATCGGCGATCTGGTCGGTTTCGCGTGCAGTATCGTCAAGCGCGGCTGCTCCTTCATCCAGGTCCCCACCACCCTGCTCGCGCAGGTCGACAGCAGCGTCGGCGGCAAGACCGCGATCAATGTCGCCGCGGGCAAGAATCTGATCGGCGCCTTTCACCAGCCCGCGCTCGTCGTCATCGATCCGACGACGCTCGCCACGCTGCCGGCGCGCGAACTCGGCGCCGGCTATGCCGAAGTGGTCAAATATGGGCTGATCGACGACGCGGGTTTCTTCGCCTGGTGCGAGGCGCATGGCGCGGCCCTACTGAAAGGCGACAGCAAAGCCCGCGCGCACGCGATCGCGCACAGCGTCGCCGCGAAGGCGCGCATCGTCGCCGCCGACGAGCGCGAGACGCAGGACGTGCGCGCGCTGCTCAACCTCGGCCACAGCTTCGGGCACGCGCTCGAAGCCGAAACCGGCTATTCGGATCGCCTGCTCCACGGCGAGGCGGTCGCCGCGGGCATGGTGCTCGCGCATCAATTCTCCGCCGCGAAAGGCCTGTGCCCGGCCGAGGATGCGGCGCGGGTGCGCGACCATCTCGCGAGCCTGGGCCTGCCGCACAGCCTCGCGAGCGCGGGGATCAACAGCGGCGGCGCCGCGCTCGCCGCGCATATGGCGCACGACAAGAAGGTGCGCGGCGGCAAGCTGCCGCTGATCCTGACCCGCGGCATCGGGCGGAGCTTCGTCACCGAAGACTATGGACTCGATACGGTGGCCGAGTTTCTGGACGGCCAATCCTGAGCGCCCCTCCCGTTAGGGGGAGGGAAGATTCACGCCGCTTCCGGGTCGGCCGCCTGTTCGGCTTCCTCCTCGCGCGCCGCTTTCGCCGCCTGCCGCCGCTGGCGCAGCGTTTCGAGCACGCTCGCCGCCTCGCGCCCGCCGCCGGGCGTGAAACGATGCTCCTTGCCCGCCGACAGATCGCCCTCGTCCATCTGCGCCGCGAGCCGCGTCGCGTCGAGCTGGCGGAGCGCGACCTCGACATCCTCCATCTGGCGCGGGTCGATATCGAGCTGTTCGAGTGCCATCAGCCCGAGCGCGATCGAGCTTTCGAACACCTCGCGCACCGCGCCGCTCGTCCCCGCGCCGTCGATCGCCATCAACTGGCGCCGGTCGAACACGCGCATCAGCACCTTCGCCTGCGGGAACGCCTCGACCACCGGCCGCAGCGTGTCGGCGTCGACCGACGGATCGTCGATGCAATAGATGATCAGCCGCGCCTCGTCGGCACCCGAACGGCGGAGCAGGTCGAGCCGCAGCCCGTCGCCGAAATAGACCTTGGTGTCATATTGTCCCGACAGCTCGATCTGGCTGGGTTTCTTGTCGATCAGCGTCACCGAACAGTCGACCGCGTTCAGCATCTGCGACACGATCTGCCCGAACCGGCCGTAGCCGATCACCAGTGCCGACCCGCGCGGCGCGTCCTCGGGACCGTCGAGGTCCGCCCCGTCGCGGTCGGGCGCGAATTCGAGGTTGCGCGCGAACAGCATCAGGAAGGGCGTCGACATCATCGACAGCGTGACCACGGCGCTGAACAGGCTCGCCGCCTCGGGCGCGATCAGCAGCGCGTCGGCCGCCTGAGTAAACAGAAGGAAACCGAACTCGCCGCCCTGGCTCAGCAGCAGCGCGAGGCCGAGCGCGGTCTTCCACGACTTGCCGAACAGGCGGACGATGACGGTCAGCACCACGATCTTGACCGCGACCAGCCCCGCCGCGAGCGCGAGCACGCGCAGCGGATCGGCGAGCACGACGCCCACGTCGAGCACCATCCCGACGGCGAGGAAGAAGAGGCCGAGCAGGATGAGGCGGAAAGGCTCGACATCGGCCTCGATCTCATGCCGGTAGGGCGAATCGGCGAGCATCACGCCCGCGATAAAGGCGCCGAGCGCGGTCGACAGGTGCAGGCTGTGCATCAGCGCCGCGCTCGCGAGCACGACGAGCAGCCCGACGACGACGAACAGCTCGCGCTCGCCATAACGGCCGACGAGCTTCAGGAACGGGTTCACGACAAAGCGCCCGGCAAGCACCAGCCCGACGATCGCCGCGACGGTATAGAGCGCAAGCACCCCGCCCGGCGGCGCGGACGGATCGGCGGGCGCGCGCGACAGCGCGGCGACGATGGTGATCATCGGGACGATGGCGAGGTCCTGGAACAGCAGGATCGAAAAGGCCTTTTCGCCGAAGGGCGAGTTGATGCGGCCCGAACTTTTGAGGCTGGGCAGCACCTGCGCGGTCGACGAGAGCGCGAGCGGCAGACCGAGGACGAGCGCCGCCTGCCAGCTGAACCCCTGCGTCACGAGGATGAGCCCCGTCAGGATGAGCCCGGTCACCACGACCTGCGCGAGCCCGAGTCCGAAGATCGCCTTGCGGAGCTGCCACAGCCGCCGCGGATGCAGTTCGAGCCCGACGAGGAAGAGCAGGAAGGCGATGCCGAGCTCGGCGATCGCGAGCTTCGATTCGCCGCCGCCGACCAGCCCCAGCCCGTGCGGCCCGACGAGCGCGCCCGCGATCAGATAGCCGAGCACCGCGCCAAGGCCGAGCCGGCGGAAGATCATCACGAACAGGGTCGCGACCCCGAGCAAGATCGCGCCTTCGAAGAGCAAGGTGTCGGTCGGCGTCTCGGCGACCCTTTCGGTCACCGCTGGCCCCGCCGCGAGGACCGTCAGCATCATGCGCCGACGTCCGCGCCTTCGAACGCCGCGACCGCGGCGTCGAAGGGCAGCAGGATGGCGCCGTGCCGCGCCGGATAGTCGCGCGCCGGCGCGAGCAGTTCGAAGCCGGGCCAGTCGGGCGCCTCGCCCTCGCCCCCGAACCACAGGGCGATCGCGTCGCGCGCGGCGCGAATCTCGGCGACGCTGCGTCCCGGTGCATGGCGCGCGAGCAGCGCCGCCGACGCCTGCCCGAGCGCGCACGCCTCGACATGCAGGCCGACCGCGGTCACCCGCCCCGCCGCGTCCGAGCCCACATCGACGATGATCCGGCTGCCGCACAGCGGCGCGCGCAGCGAGGCGCGGCGGCGCGCCTCGGCGGGCAGCGGATAGTCCGCCGTCGCCACCGCGAGCGCCAAAATGTCGCGATTATAGAGCGGCGCGCTCATCGCGCGCTGTCCGCCGCATCCTGTTTCGCGGCGGCCGTCTGCGCCTCGCGCGCCTCGGCGCGGCGATCGGCGATGACCTTGCTCAGCGCCGCGCTGGTCGCGCTCAGCGCGGGATAGGTGCGGCTGTCGCTCATCCAGGCCGGGCGCTGCGCATTGCCATAGCCGATATCGTAGAGGAGCGTGGCGCCCATGAACAGCACGGTCGCGAGCGCCAGCCCCTTCACCGCCCCGAAGCCCGCGCCGAGGCCGCGGTCGAAGCCGCCGACGAGCGACGCGCGGCTGCGCTGTCCCATCGCGCGCGAGCCCCATTTGGCGATCGCGAACACGCCACCGAACAGCAAGACGAACGCCAGCATCGCCGCCCCGCCCGGCGTGCCGACATAATCGGCGAGCAGCCCGGTCAGCGTCGCATGAAAAAAGCGCACCGCGAGGATCGCGAGGATCCAGGCGAGCAGCGAGGTCACCTCCTGCACCAGCCCACGCGCGAAGCCGAGCACGGCGCCGCCGAGGACAAGGACGAGCACGACGATATCGAGAGCGGTCAGACTTCCCATGCGCCGGTGGCTAGTCGCGCCCGAGCATCAGGTCAACGAGTTCGCCGAGGCGCGTGAAGCCGGTCACCGAAATGCCGCCGACCGCCTTCATCCCCTTGGGTCCCCAGCCGCGCGAAAAACCGAGCTTCGCCGCTTCGCGCAGCCGCAGTGCGTCGTGCGCGACGGGGCGCACCTCGCCCGACAGCGAAAGCTCGCCGAAGACGATCGCGTCGGCGGGCACCGGCCGCTCGCTGAACGCCGAGATCAGCGCCGCCGCGACCGCGAGGTCGGCCGCGGGGTCGGTGAGGCGGTAACCGCCCGCGATGTTGAGATAGACCTCCGCTGCGCCCATCTGGAGCCCGCAGCGCGCTTCCAGCACCGCGAGCACCATCGCGAGCCGGCCGCTGTCCCACCCGACGACCGCGCGGCGCGGCGTCGCGCCGCTCGCGAGCCGCACGGTGAGCGCCTGGACCTCGACGAGCACCGGGCGCGTGCCTTCCAATGCGGGGAAGACCACCGATCCCGGCACATCCCGGCTCCGATCGGTCAGGAACAGGCTCGACGGGTTGGCGACTTCGCCGAGCCCCTCCTCGCCCATCGCGAACACCCCGATCTCGTCGGTGCCGCCGAAGCGGTTCTTGACGGCGCGAAGGATGCGATAAAGATGGCTGCGCTCGCCCTCGAACGACAGCACCGTGTCGACCATATGTTCGAGCACGCGCGGTCCCGCGATCGTCCCGTCCTTCGTCACATGGCCGACGAGCACGATCGCCGCGCCGCTGTCCTTGGCGTAGCGGATCAACTCCTGCGCGCTCGCGCGCACCTGACTCACCGTTCCCGGCGCGCTGTCGATCAGGTCGCTGTGCATCGTCTGGATCGAATCGATCACGACGAAATCGGCGTTACGGCCGTCGAGCGTCGCGAGGATATCGCGTACGGAGGTCGCGCTCGCGAGCGCGACGGGCGCATCGCCGAGCCCCAGCCGCTGCGCGCGCAGCCGCACCTGCGCGGCCGCTTCCTCGCCGCTGATATAGACGACCGACTTGCCCGCCTTGGCGAGCCGCCCCGCCGCCTGCAGCAGCAGGGTCGACTTGCCGATCCCCGGATCGCCGCCGATCAGCGTCGCCGACCCCGCGACGAAACCGCCGCCGAGCGCGCGGTCGAACTCGGCGATCCCGCAGAACATCCGCTCGGGCATGGCGCTATGCGCGTCCAAGGTTTCGAGCGCGAGCGCGCGGCCGCCCTTCGTCAAGTCGTGCTTCGCCGAAAAGACGGTCTCGGCCGCCTCCTCGACCAGCGTGTTCCATTCGCCGCAATCGGCGCATTGCCCCTGCCAGCGGTACGAAACCGCGCCGCAATTCTGGCAGACATATTGGCGTTTCGCTTTGGCCATCATCGGCGCTTAACCGGAACAAAAAACGAACACCAGCACTTTCCCACCATCGTCACCCCGGACTTGATCCGGGGTCCAGCTTTCGGACGTCGCCGAGCGGGACCCCGGATCAAGTCCGGGGTGACGAAGAGGGGCGGTGACAGTTCATTTTGCTCTCCCGTTGTTCTAGGGCCTTCAACAACACCGAATCACCTTCCCACAGGAAAGCCCCGCGCCATGAAATTCTTCGCCGACACCGCCGAAATCGCCGACATCCAGGAACTCGCCGCGACCGGCCTGCTCGACGGGGTCACGACCAACCCGTCGCTGATCGCCAAGTCGGGCCGCGACTTCAAGGAAGTGACGAAGGAAATCTGCGCGATCGTCGACGGCCCCGTCTCGGCAGAGGTCGTCGCGCTCGACCATGCGACGATGATGAAGGAGGCCGAGATCCTCCGTAAGATCGCCGATAATGTCTGCATCAAGGTGCCGCTGACGATCGACGGGCTCAAGACCTGCAAGGCGCTGACCGGCGACGGCACGATGGTCAACGTCACGCTCTGCTTCTCGGCGACCCAGGCGCTGCTCGCGGCCAAGGCCGGCGCGACATTCGTGTCGCCCTTCGTCGGCCGCCACGACGACAATGGCTTCGACGGCATGCAGCTGATCGCCGATATCCGGCTGATCTACGACAATTACGCCTATGACACCGAAATCCTCGTCGCGAGCGTGCGCCACGGCATCCATGTGCTCGAAGCCGCGAAGATCGGCGCCGACGTGATGACCGCGCCGCCATCGGTCATTAAGGGGCTGTTCAAGCATGTCCTGACGGAAAAGGGTATCGAAGGCTTTCTCGCCGACTGGGCGAAGACCGGGCAGTCGATCTGACAGCCTCGTCATTGCGAGGAGCCGAAGAGGCGACGCGGCAATCTCCAGCTATCGTCCTTGCGCGAGTCCGAAGGCTGGAGATTGCTTCGCTACGCTCGCAATGACGAAGAGCAGTTGACGTAAACGTCAACTCGCCGCGATACTCGCCCGAAAGGGAGAGATTCGCATGACCGACACCGCCGTCCTCACCGAACGCCAGGGCCATATCCTGATCGTCACGATCAACCGGCCCGAGGCGCGCAACGCGGTCAACGCCGCAGTCCATGCTGGCATCGGCACCGCGCTGGAGCAGGCGGAGCACGATCCCGAAATCCGCGTGGTCATCGTCACCGGCGCGGGCGACAAGAGCTTCTGCGCCGGCGCCGACCTCGTCGCGCTGTCGCGCGGCGAAAGCCTCGCCCCCGACGATCCGGCGCAGCAGGCGTGGGGCTTTGGCGGTTTTGCCGCGCATCCGATCTCGAAGCCGGTCATCGGCGCGGTCAACGGCTTCGCTTTCGGCGGCGGCTGCGAACTAGCGCTGATGTGCGATCTGGTCGTTGCCGCCGACCATGCGCAATTCGCACTACCCGAGGTCAAGGTCGGACTGTTCGCCGCGGCGGGCGGCGCCTTCCGCCTCGCGCAGCAACTGCCGCGCAAGCTCGCGATGGAATATATGCTGACCGGCGATCCGATCCCCGCCGCGCGCGCGGCCGCGTTCGGGCTGGTCAACCATGTCGTCCCGCTCGCCGATCTGATGCCGGCCGCGATCGCGCTCGCCGAAAAGATCGCCGCCAACGCCCCGCTGTCGGTGCAGGCGTCGAAGCGCGTCGCGCTCGGCATCGACGAGGGCCGCATCGCCGCCGACGCCCCCTATTGGGAGCATAACACCCGCGAGCGTGCTGTGCTCATGCGCAGCGAGGACGCGCGCGAAGGCCCGCGCGCCTTCGCCGAGAAGCGCAAGCCGGTGTGGAAAGCGTGCTGAGATGAACATGACCGACCCCGAGCGCATTCCCGTCATCATCGGCGTCGGGCAGATCAATGATCGCCCCGAAGATCCCGACGCGGGGCTCGACTCGCTTGGCCTGATGGTCGCGGCGCTGAAGGTCGCGGCGCAGGACGCCGGCGTACCGCTCGCCGACATCGACAGCCTCGCGATCGTCGACCAGATCAGCTTCCACCATCTCGGCAAGCTTTGCGAGCCGCTCGCCGCCGCCATCGGCGCCAAGCCGGCGATCAACTATCAATCCGACGCGCCGCACGGCGATACGCCGGTGCGCCTGCTCAACGAGGCCGCGAACCGCATCGGGGCGGGCGAGATCAAATTGGCGGCCATCGCCGGCGGCGAAGCGCTGCGCACCGCCGCGGGCCGCGCCGCCAAGGCCGCGAGCGGCGAGGACAAGAGCTACAACGCCGTGCGCCAGGTCGCGACCCGGCGCGAGCCCAATTATGCGCAGAAGCACGGGCTTTCGGCACCCGTCGACGTCTACCCGCTCTACGAGAATGCGACCCGCGCGGCATGGGGCGAAAGCCTCGCCAAGGCGCAGGCCGAAAGCGCCGAAATCTGGTCGCGCTTTTCGGAGGTCGCGGCCGCGAACGACGGCGCGTGGATCCGCAAACCCGCCAGCCCCGCCGACATCCTGGCGGTGAACGAGCGCAACCGCCCGATCGCCTTCCCCTATTCGAAGCTGATGGTCGCCAACAGCTCGGTGAACCAGGGCGCGGGCTTCCTCGTCGCGAGCCTCGCCGAAGCGCGCCGCCGCGGCATCGCCGAGGATCGCCTGATCCATGTCGGCATGGGCGCCGCGGCGAAGGAGCCAGCAAGCATCCTGAAACGCGATCGTTACGACCATAGCGTCAGCATGGAAACGTCGATCACGCGCACGCTCGAACTCAACGGCATGACCGTCGAGGATTTCGACTGCGTCGAACTCTACAGCTGCTTTCCTTGCGTGCCGAAGATGGCGCGGCGCATCCTCGGCTGGCCGTGGGACCGCCCCGCGACGGTGTTCGGCGGCCTGACCTTCGGCGGCGGGCCGATCGCCAACTATATGAGCCACGCGATCGTCTCGATGGTGGAAAAGCTGCGCGGCGAAGGCCGCTATGGCTTCCTCTTCGCCAACGGCGGCTTCGCGACCGACAATCATTGCATCGTGCTGGGCAGCGAGCCGATCGCGGCGGCGAGCTTCCCGCAGGACTTCGACTATCAGGCCGAAGCCGAAGCGAAGCGCGGGCCGGTGCCCGAACTGGTGCAGGATTATGCGGGGCCTGCGACGGTCGAGAGCTATACGGTCTTCTACTCCCGCGACGGCGCGCCGAAGGCCGGCGTGGTGGTGGCGCGAACGCCCGATGGCGCGCGGACGCTCGCGCATGTCGACGTGAGCGACGCCGAGATGCTGGCGTTCCTGATCGACGGGAAGGAAGAGCCGGTTGGGAGCAGCGGCAACGTCGTGGCGCTGGGTGAAGACCGTTTCGGCTGGCGGACAGGTTGAACCCTTCGCTGGGGCCCGGTCCCAGACGGCCGGTCAAGGCTTCAAATTCGCTCGCTCCCGGCATGAAGAGCCGATATGGCCCGGGGTATGAAAAAGCTCCTTGTTCCGGTCATGTTGGCGGCGGCAATTGCGTCCGGATGCACGGCGGCTACGCCTGCCGAACCGACGATGCAGGACCTTCTGCGCGACCCGGCGGTGACCAAGTTCGTCGCTTGGCAGAAGGACCATGGCCTCCCGGCCATAGAGCTCGAGCCGTCGGGACCCGCGCCCGCAACGCCGGGCGGCACCCGCATCGGCGGCCCGGTCTGGCTGGCCGCGGGGGAAGCCTGGCCGACCGATGCCGAGGGTCGGCCGATGTCCTTTCTCGCGCAGGTCGATTTTTCGGCACTGCCACCCTTGCCGGACTATCCGGAGAGCGGGATCCTGCAGTTCTTCATCGCACGCGACGATCTGTACGGAGCGAATTTCGAGAAGCCCGAAGCCGGAAAATTCCGCGTCATCTGGCGCGAGAAGATCGAGGGACCCGGCAAATTGCACATGGGCAAGCCGTTCGGCGACCACGGGATCGACGATTATTCTCCGCTCTATGAGCGCGCGGTCGAACGGGGAATTGCGCTGAAGCCCAAACGCGTCGAGCAATTCCCATCGACCGAGTCCTGGCTGGCCGAAAGGGATATCGGGAAGCTGCTCGAAAGCGACAAGGGCGGCCGCATCTATACCTTTGCGGACAAGCAATATGAACAAGCCCCGCCACGCCACCATGTCGGCGGCCATCCGGGCTTCACGCAATCCGACTGGCGCGCCGCGCCCGCCTATCAGGACGTCGATCGCGTCTTGATCAATCTCTGGAGCGACGATCACATCATGTGGGGCGATATGGGGCAAGGCCAGTTCATGATCCGGCGCGCAGACCTGCTGAAGCGTGACTTCAGCAAGGTCTTCTATCAGTGGGATTGCTACTGACCGCGGCCCGCCGCGCCGCTCAGATGTCGAACGACACCCCCTGCGCCAGCGGCAGCGCGTCCGAGTAATTCACCGTATTGGTCGCGCGCCGCATATAGGCCTTCCAGCTATCCGACCCTGACTCGCGCCCGCCCCCCGTCTCCTTCTCGCCGCCGAACGCTCCGCCGATCTCGGCGCCGCTCGTGCCCAGATTGACGTTGGCGATGCCGCAGTCGCTCGCCGCCAGGAAGCGCTCGGCCTCGCGCATGTCGGTGGTGAAGATCGCCGACGACAACCCCGCCGCGACCGCGTTGTGCAGCCGGATCGCGGCATCGAGATCGTCGTAGCGCATCACATAGAGGATCGGTGCGAAAGTCTCATCCAGCACCGGCTCGACCTGCCCCGGCATCTCGACGAGCGCGGGGCGCGCATAATAGCCCGCACCCTCGCCGACCCGCTCGCCGCCATGAACGACCCCGCCGGCCGCGCGCGCGGCGGCCAGCGCCCCTTCCATCGCCTCATGGGCCGCAC
>Ga0182745_1000609_pt1 | contig 38365 bp, 33 predicted proteins | sample eDN3rd30CKraftBY_FD_128523 | JGI IMG/M metagenome (GOLD analysis project Ga0182745, IMG submission 128523) | Enriched backyard soil microbial communities from Emeryville, California, USA - eDNA 3rd pass 30_C Kraft BY (version 2) (version 2) | ecosystem: Environmental > Terrestrial > Soil >...
CACGCCCGAACGTGGAAACTTCGGTTTCTGAACGCCCAGGGAGAGGGTGTCAGACTCTCGCTTTGAGAGCAGTCCTCGTTGAACTGAGAATCCCACACCCTTCAGGGGTGGGAGTGTCAATTGTTGACCGTGAGGGCCATCGGCTCGTCGACGTGAACGGATTCGCCGTCGACGCTGGCCGTCGCCTTGAGATAGACGGCCGCCGCGGCGCCGGGCGGGGTGTCCGCCGCCGCGCGGACGACCACTTTGGCCATGCCCTGACCCTCGGCAACCTGCGCCTGGTCCGCGGAGAGTTTCAAGGCGGGCGGGGCCACCAGATCGAGAGTGAGAGCCCCTGTGAAACCATTCTGCCGGGCGATCGTCACATCGACCGTGAGCTCCGCCCCTTGCTTGATCGCTCCGCCATTGAGATTGAGCGTCAGAGCGACCGGCGCGGGACGAACAACGAGGGTTACGAGGTTAGATGGTTCATTCAAGGTGATCTTCGGCTTCGTCTTCGCGTTCGGGTCCTTGCTATACGGGTAAGGGCCGGACCCTCGAAGGTGGAACGTGAATTCGCCGGGGGGAACCGTCTTGGGAATGAACAGGGAAAGCGTCCCCTTGGAATCGTCCTTGGCGATGTTGGCGGTGGCATTCGCCACGTTCGCTGGGAGGTCCGCTCCGGTTACGGTCACCGCGTCGGCGAATTCCAGGCGTTTGACGAGGTTCAGGTCGAGGTTGACCTGTCTTCCCTGGGTGGCCTGAACCGTGGTGGGGCTGGCGGAGAGCTCCAGGGGTCTGGCCTCGACCACGGCCGCGACGAACCCGCGTGTGACCCGCGCCAGCGCCATGGCTGGCGCGGCGGGAGTGGAGGGCGGCTGGATCATGTTCCCCGCCAGGGCAACCCGGGTCAGGTCAGGGCCCGAGCTGGATCCTCCCACGGTTCCGCTGGTACCCACCTTATGGCCGTCGAACCGGCTTCGACCCTGAACCCGAATCGTTCCGACCTGGGGCTTGGCGTCGGCGCTGGCGTGAAAGACCAGGCTGGTGGTGGTCTGGCCCGCCGCGATGAAAGCCGGCTCGCACGACACCCCTGGCGGCAACTCGACGGACTCGACGCGAATCGGGCCGTTGAACCCATCCATTCGATAGGCCAGGACTGTTGCCGTGCCATGTCCGCCAGCGGGGATGGTTAATGAGTCGACCAGGGTGGGACTGGCGGGCAGAATGAAGAGGCGGAAGTCAGGTCGCTCCGGCCGGATATTGAGGCGGTAGGTCAGTCGAGCGTCCCCGCGCTGGGATAGGTAGAGGTCGTTGACCAGAACCTGGTAGGTTCCATCCTCGGGCGCTTGCCAGCGAAGCGAGGCGTCGACGGTCCCTAACCCGAAGCGGGCCCCACCTCCGACGTCGGCGGTGTCCTCGGCCACGCCCAGCTCTTTGGGCGGGGCGTTCGCCACGACTTGCCGCACCACGAACGTGGGGTCGGCGGGGGAACCCAGGCGCTCCGCGGCCACGTCGATCCACCAGACCTCTCCCTTCTTGGCCTGAAATTGATACGTATCCAGGTCGCCCGGCGACTGGAACTGCCCTGAGATATCGCAGGGAGGGGTGATGACCTGGGCCTGGGCTTCCTGGTCGTTCGGCTCGACTTCGAGGACGACTGGGTCGGTGGCCACCGCGATAAAGACCGGGTTCGACGTGCCGGTCGGCAGCGACAGCCGGTACTCGAAGCCTCGACGCGGGCCCGCCGTGGAGGGGAGGAAACCGAACGAGGGGAGCAACGTGTCAATTTCCCCGCTGGGAGGGGTTAGGGTGACATCCAGGCGCTCGATCGGCTGGCCATCCACCTTGAGGTCGGGCTCGAGCGTTCCTCCGAGGCCGCGCCCCAGCAAGGTGAAGGGGGTGGGCACACCGGGTTTGGCCACGGTGGGAAGAATCGCGTCGAGGTGAGGGGCATCGCTCAGCGAGAGCCGGTAGGAATGGTCGGGTGACCCTTCGTAGGTGATGTCGTGGACTTTCGCGAAGTACTTTCCGTCGGCGGGGAGCGTCAGGTCGATCAGTGGATCGACTCCTTGTCCTTCTCGAGACTCGGCCAGATCCCGCCCCGCCGCGTCCTGGATGCGGAGCATGGCGTCGAGCCGAGTCTCGAGCCGCCTCCCCATGATCTCCAATCGGACTCGCTGGTCTTTCTTTCCTTCGAAGACGAAGAAGTCCACGTCGGTGGCGGTCATCTGAGCGTGGACGGCGGAGTTCATCGCCAGCGGCGTCGCCTGGTCGCGCTGGTTGTTCGGTTCGACCTCAAGGGTTTCAGGCCGATCGCCGACGTAGAAGGTACGAGGATTCGAGACCCCATAAGGGCCGAAGGCTCGGACATCATGCTGACCGACGGGAACGCTCGATGCACAGTCGACTCGAAAGGTGGTTCCCTTGATCCGGAACGCCCGAAGCCCTGGATGGTCGAACCAGAGCGTATGTACCCCCTCCAGGTCCGTGCCATTCAGCGTGACTTCGGCCGACTCCCCCGCCTGACAGCCCGGCCGAGTGATTCCGGTCAACCGAGGCTGAGGCCACTGGGCCAGTGCGGACCGAGGCAGGACCAGGCCGATCGAGGCGAGGCAGATTGACGAGGCAAGGCGCAAGAGTCTGGACATGGCCGGTCTCGGAAATGCAAAAAAAGGGGGGGCGGGGGCATGAAGCGACTCTGATCAAAGCCAAGGCGTTCCGCTGGATCGAGACAACGATGCAAAGGGGTGAGCGATTCGCGAATCAAACAGCAAGGCGCCTCTCAACTCCGTCTGATCTTGAAGCGGGTCGACCGGCCTCGACCGGACATTTTCGTGGGGAAGATTCGCGGGTTCCGAGGATTACCGAAGGTAGGGGCTTTGTCGAGCACTTGATTAACTTTACGAGGGCTCCCGCTCCGAAGCAAGGGGCGATTCAGCCAGGGAAACCAACCGATGGGGGGCCTTGCACCCCAGCAGTAAGTTGAAGCCATGAACAATCAAACGTATACCTTGGGGCCGACCGCGAACACCGTTCGACGCGGCGACGGAACCGTGCTCACCGTGCCCGAAGGCTGGCTGCCCCTGCCCCCCGGCGACGCGGCGTTAACCCGGCGCGTGAAACAGGCGGGCGACTTCTGGCCCGTCCAGGAGAAGAAGGGGCGTCGGACCCTCTCAAGGGGCGTCTGGTGCCCGGCCTCAACCGTGGAGCGAATCCGGCTCGAGCTGGAATCCGAGCGTGCGACCGAGGGATTCGCCAGACGCAGGGAAGCCGATGCCAAACGCAGGCAAGGCCAGCAGGTTCAGTACGTCGAGGAGTTCTACAACGCGGTCCTCTCGCTGCTCGGGTTCCACCCGAGCCATTCCGTGCTGGCCCAAATACTGGCCAGGGCCGTGACCGAACACGCGACCCCCGTCGGCAGTGGCACGGTGGCACGTACCCAGCGCATCCCGATCGAGCAGCGAGCCCAGGCCGCCTTGATGGCCTGGATGCGCCATCAGACCACCTCTTATGACGATATGGCGATCGCCCGAATCAAAGGAGAACGCCGGCGCGTTCGCCGCCACCTTGCCGACATCTCGTCGGAGCTCCTCGCCCGTTATCGCCAAGGATCTCCCGCCCCGGAAGATTGCCCCCTGAAACAGGCGCTTGCCGATCGGTAGGGTAGGTCGACCCGTTTTTGACCGAGGCTGAGATGTTCCTGGGCCCCCGTTATAAACAGGCGAACAAGCGCTCTCAGCCCAACTCCAAGGTTGCTCTTGTGCATCATGTACATGAGGCGCATAATGTACATGATTGACTGAAGCCAGCTATGGATTGAGAAAGTCAGCTATTCCCTGAATTGGGCCGTCCCAACGTTTACCAGTGTTTTGGAGCCCCCTATGGAGCGGATGAATGTTGTGGAACTTCGAGGCTCACTTTCCGAGGTTCTAAACCGAGCGGAGTACCGAAACGAGCGAATCGTGATTCATCGGCGAGACAAGGACGCGGCGGCCATCATTCCCATGGAAGATCTCCGGCTTCTCGAGCGGCTTATCCGCGAAGAGGAGGATCGGGTTGATCTCGCGGCGGCCCTGGCGGCCCGGGAAGAATCCAGCGAAACGATCTCGCTAAGCGACCTCTGCGATAAGTTAGGGGTTCGGCATGGCGAAGCAAGCGTCGAACAGTCGCTACCACGTCAAACTTCTACGCGCCGCCGAACGCGGCCTGCAAAAGCTTCCAACAAGGAAAGCTCTTGAAAAGGCGTTGGGAAAGATCAAGGCATTGGAAATCGACCCGCGCCCCAGGGGATCAGAGAAACTGACCGACCGAGGTGAGCGATATCGGATCAGAGTGGGCAACTATCGAATTGTCTATCTAGTGAACGACGACGCACGCATAGTTGAAGTTGAAGCAATTGGCGACCGGAAAGACATCTACCGTGACTGAGCACACGACTCCCTTGGACCGTGGCACCGTGGATCGCATTCAGCGCATTCCGATCGAGCAGCGAGCCCAGGCCGCTTGAAGCGGGGATTCCGCGGGACCATGATTGGGCCTCGTTCTGCTGGGATCGGTCGGGCAAACCATCGGTAGGTCGTGCTTTGTCAGCACGCGGTCGAGGTTCAAGCACGTTCTTTCCTGAGAGCGCGGGCGCCCTTTTGCGTGCAAGATGCCGACGCTCCCAGGAGCCCAATCTCCTAGATGAATCCTTGGTCAAAGCCGTCTGCGAGGAGGGAGGTCTTTTGAACGTGAAATCGACCATGGTCACACTGGCCGGATGGCTGGTTCTGAGCCTGATCAGTCCTTCACTGAACGCCGACGAACCGCGCACCTTGCCTGCGCTCAAGGCCGCGAGGGAAGTGGGCCAAGGAGCGGTGAGCTGCGAAGGGACCTACAAACACCACCTTCAAGGGGTCGCCTTCGGCGGCGGCGCCTTCTACTGGAGCTTCACAACCTCGCTCGTGAAGACCGACCTCAATGGCAAGGTGCTGAAAACCCTGCCGGTTGAGAATCACCATGGCGACCTCTGCTATCAGGATGGGAAACTCTTCGTCGCCGTGAATCTCGGCAAGTTCAACGACCCCAAGGGGAACGCCGACTCCTGGGTCTATGTTTACGATGCTCATAGCCTCGCCAGGGAAGCCAAGCACGCCGTGCCCGAAGCCGTGCATGGGGCGGGGGGAATCGACGTGAAGGACGGCCGATTCTTCGTCGTGGGCGGTTTGCCCCCGGGGGTCGAAGAAAATTATGTTTATGAATATGATCAGGATTGGCGCTTTCGACGCCGGCATGTGCTCGCGAGTGGCTATACGCTGATGGGAATTCAGACGGCGACGTACGCGGGGGATCGCTGGTGGTTTGGGTGCTACGGAGCACCGAAGACTCTGCTCGTCGTCGATGAAAACTGGAACCTGAAGGGGCGCTATTCCTTCGATACCTCGCTCGGCCTGATCGGGCTGGCTGATGGGCGGTTTCTGGCGGCCGAGGGGAAGACGACCGAGGACAAACGCCATACCGGCCGGCTCGTGCCGGTGACAACGGACGAGCGCGCCGGGCTGCGGAAAGGGCCAACGCCCTGACTCGCCCTGTTCCGGTTCATTCCGGCATGGACCCACACCGGCGCGTGCTTTGAGCCACGCTATTTCTGAGGAGGAACCACTGGGACGCTCATCCGGTTGATCGGCCGGTGGCCGGACTTGATCGCCAACACGCCAAGCCCGGCGACCCAGGCAATGAAAAGAAAGAGGGCCGCCAGGAAACGGAGACGGCGAGCATCCATCGGGTTTGTGCTTCCCTGGTCCAGAACGAAGCGAGCCTGAGCGCCCTTTGTGCTCAGGCGACTTCGTCGAAGGTCAAGATATAATCACGTCGGAGTGCGTTTTCAAAAGTGAAGACGTTGTCGAAGTCGCTTCGGGAGTCGTTGGGCGTTTTTTCGAGGTCGCCGGAGGCGATCAGGTTATAGACGATCTCGCCGATGTCGGAGGTGGAGTGAATGTTCCAAAGGGCCAGGACCGAGATGGCCATCAGCCCGTAGTGCTCCAGGGCCAGACGCCTGGCTCCTTCACAGAGCTCGCGCCCGGTGATATGCCGGGAAAAGTCTTCCTCACGGGGAGGACGTTTTTTGGAGGACTTGCGCCCCGAGGGGGAGGGCCGGTTGCGATCGCGTTCGCGATGTGTGGCTTCGAGGGCTTCGAGAACAAAGGCGTAAGCCTGAATCGGATAGCGAGGATCTTGGGCCAGGACCTCGGCCAGATCGTTACGAAGACTCATATGGGTTGCCTCCCATGGCTTCCGTCACGTCTCTATCAAGGGTCGACGTGATCCTCGACCTCATCCTTGAGGGTGGACCGTGTCTTGGACTTTTCCACACCGCGAATCTGGTCGGACCCGACGACGATCCGGCGGTGATCCTCGAACTCGACGACTACCTTTTGCGCCAGGATTTCCAGCGCCAGGACGCGTCCCTGGCCCCGATCGGTCAAGACCTTCGAGCCGACCGGAGGTAACTCCCGCTCGAGGGCCTGGTACGTGTCGAACTCATACCTGAGACAGCACTTAAGTCTACCACACCGCCCTGATATTTTCGAGGGGTCGAGGGTTGTTTTTTGCACCTTCGCCATCTTCATCGAGACGGGCGGCATGCGTGTGAGGTGGGTATTGCAGCAGACCGGCTTGCCGCAGTCGCCATAGTCCGCCAGGAGCTTCGCCTCGTCGCGGATCCCGATCTGGCGCATCTCGATCCGGATTTGCAAGGCCCGAGCCAGGTCCTTCACCAGGTCCCGGAAATCGACCCGCTTCTCGGCCAGGTAGTAAAAGACGATGCGTTCCCGGCCGTGGATCACCTCCACGTCGACCAGGTTCATTTGGAGCTTACGCTTGGCGATCAACTCGCGGCATGTCTGGAACCCCAACTCGCGAAACTGGGTGAGCCTGGCTTCCTGGGCGACGTCTTCCGTGGAGACCACCCGGACCATTTCGCCACGGTGGGGGTTCTCCAGATGGGCGACGGCGCGTTCGGTGGCGGGGCAGAGGACCTCGCCGATCTCGGTCCCTCGATCGGTCTGGAGCACGACGCGCTGACCTCGGGGATGGGTCTGCTCTGGAATCCCAAGGAACTCCCCGAGAAACCGCATCTGGCCATAACGAACAACATAGGTCTTCATGGAGCGACTCGTGCGCCGAGAGGGATCCGTCGAACGCTCGGGTTCGGTGGAAACCGAGGTAAGCCAGGGGCTGAGGCTCGGGAGAAGCATTATTGGTGGAGCGGAGCCGGCCCTGGAAGGTGACGAAACCGCCGTGTCGGTCTGCCCATTCTCCATAGCGATCATAGCCGGGAGATCGTCTCGGAATCGACCTCATTTCATTTGGAAGATGTTCGGAGCTCGCGGCGATGGGGGGCGAGTCGAAGGACCAACATCTCGTTCCGTCAGGCCAAGGAAGGAGCACCAAGAAAAGCAGGACCTTGGCCAGGTCAAGTCGATCGGCCAAGGTCCTCGGGTCGGGTGGCACGTCTTCAGTCGGGTTTGATGCGGAGAATCCGCTTATTGATATCCACATTCACCGAATCATATGGGCGTACGAGGTTGCCGGTACTGAAGATGGAGCGTGTACACTCAACGTCGTCCACGCCGAGGGCGTTGGTGAAAATGCTTCGGAGATACTCGATTCCCTTCTCGGAGGGTTGGAACCGAGCGGGGTCGTAGAAGCTGGGGGAAAGGGGGCGAGCGTGGATGTTTCCCCAGCGGTCTCGGAGCTTATTCGCGTCGATGCTATCCAGCTCGATCCCGCCATTGCGGTACTGAAGGGTCGCCACGCAGTTGTGGAAACCGTTCAAGAGCAGCTCCACCGCCTTGCCGCCAAGTTGAGAGGCGTAGAAGCGATCGAAGAGGATGGGGCGTCCCCCGCGCTGGGTGTGCCCGATCTTTCGGACGAAGATGGCGGCGTTGGCGCTTTCGTTGCGGCGTCTTCGGGTGAAGAAGGCATCGCCGATCCGTTCCACGAGGAGCTGCTTCACGGCCTGAGCCGCGCCGGTGTACTGGATGTTGCCGGCCGGGTCCTGGCTGATGCTCATGGCCCCCAGAATTTTTCCTTCCGTATCCACGATCCCTTCCGAAACGCAAAGGACCGCGTGTTTTTGCCGGTCGAGCACCGCGAGGACGCGCTCGACCAGGGGGGCGGGGTCGACCGGGGACTCGGGGATGAGCAAGATATCGGGTTGGCCGTATGCCGTGCCGAGGGAGATCATGCCGCAGTCGCGTCCCATGACCTCGATGATGGCGATCCGGCGATGGCTTTCGGCGGTGGTTCGGATCCGTTGGACGCTCAAGGAGGAGACGTAGGCGGCCGTGGCGTAGCCTGGCGTCACGTAGTTAACCATGTCATCGAGCGCGAAGGCTCGCTCGGGCCGCTTGCGGGTGACATATCCCTTGGGACCCGGGTCGGAATCTCGATACCAGTCGCCGGCCTCGTCGGCGTAGTTCAGCCCGAGGTCGTTGTCGATGGTCTTGGGCGCGAGCACCACGGGAAGGTGGTAGCTCAAGGGCTGCATGCCGTTGAGGGTTCCGTCCCCCCCGACACAGATCAGGCCATCCACTTTGAGCTTTTCGAGTCGTTTGGCGACCCGGGCGATGGTCTCGGTATCGCTGGCATCCACGTAATCGCGTGAAGCGCCCAGGATGGTGCCTCCGCGCGTGGGGTCGAGCTCGGGGATCGACTGGTAGAGAGGATTCAGATGAACGTGCGGGACTTCCGGGTTGAGGAGGCCGCTGTACCCTTTGATAATGCCATAAACCTCGACACGAGCGGCATTCGCGCGTTGCACGGCCCCCGCGATGGTCGCATTGAGCGCAGGGGTATCGCCCCCCGCCGTGAGGATTCCGATCCGTTTCATGGACTCTCAATTCCTCCCCCAAAGGTCTCGATCAGTTTGGCGAGTGCTCGTTGAGCTCAGGCGGCTCAAGGCGAATGGCGCGAAGGGGAGAGGGGTCGCGGTCGATTCGCGAGGGGACTTGGTGCTTTGCCAGCACAAAACGTTGGGGCTGGCCTGGTCCGAAAGACCTTCTTCCCTGGCAAAGCGGGCATCCTGCCCACTCTTATAAGCCGTTGCGAATCGCGGGCCGGATCCTCGCGCTCCCAATGGAACACGAAACCCCGGCATTAAGCCGTGACAAAGCACCAGACGAGATCCCTCGTCTCTTGAGTCGGGTCGCTGAGCGGCCGTTGCATCTTAACGCAAGCCGCCCAAGCGGGCAATTCAACGTCCGTGGCCGGCACGCGACCGGGCAGGCCGCCTGAGTGCGGCTTGGCTTGATGTTACTTGGTTGCGCTAGGTCTATGGGAGTTGGCCGTTGGTTGTGAGACGAATGCCCCCGGGCTTGGATCTTTCCACCATGGTCGACCCAAGACTGGGGCTCGACGTATCATTTCCCAACGCTTCCGAATACGCTAAACTGGTCTGAAGACTAGTTGACTGAATGGAGCCATCATGGAATCGTCTGTTGGATCATACGAAGCGAAAACGCACCTGCCCCAGCTTCTCGAGCGGGTGGCAAAGGGCGAGCGGATCACCATCATGAAACGGGGAGTGCCCATGGCCGTCCTCGTTCCCCTCGAGAGCGTGAAGCCCCGGCTCACGCCGAAGGAAGCCGTGGAAGCCATGAAGCGGTTTCGGAAAGAGAACGCTCCTAAACTTGGTGACGGGATCACGATTCGCGAGATGATCGAGGAAGGTCGGCGTTTCTAAGCGTCGGTCCGCTGTATCCGAGCCGCGGAAGGAATTACGATGAAGCGGTCAAGGGAATTCGTACTTGACGGCTCGGTCACGATGGCGTGGTACTTCGCTGACGAATCAAACGCCTATGCCGATGCGATCCTCACGCACCTTGAATCCGGTCGTGCCGTCGTCCCATCAATCTGGCCGCTCGAAGTGGCCAACACTGTGCTTGTCGGCGAGCGGAGGAAGTGTTCCACCGAAGCTCAGGCGGCGGTGTGGCTGGGTATGCTAGAAATGCTTTCCATCGAAGTCGATGGAGAGACGGGGTTTCATGCGTGGAGTGCAACACTGGCCCTGGCTCGGTCACAGAATCTCTCTGCTTACGATGCGTCGTATTTGGAACTCGCCATGCGGCGCGGGTTGCCGCTCGCCACGCTCGACGGGAAGCTCAAGCACGCCGCGCTCGCGGTGGGCGTTTCCATCCACGGTTGATTGTCATCCCGCCCAAACGGCCTGATTTCGGTCGTCCTCGCCCCACGCTCTCGCCTGGGGAGGCGAACCCGACAAGAGGTTTGGTCGAACCACCGCCTGGTAGGGCGGTGGTTGTTCCGTGCATTGGATTTGAATCAATGCGCCTCAGGTCGGGTCGACGTCGGGTTGGTCGGTGGTGGGCGGGGCGTCCCCTTGCCCTTCGAGGACAAGGGAAGGGCCGTCCACCAGCTCCACCACGTCGCCAATCGTCATTTTTCGGCGTTTGCGTAGCTCGACCTCGCCGTTGACCTTGACGAGCCCTTCCGAGATCAAGGCCTTGGCTTCGCCGCCATGCATGACCCAGCCCGAGAGTTTGAGTACCTGAGTCAGGTTGATCTGACGATCACCGACGTTGAGCGGGTCCGGCATTGTTCGTGCTCGTTCCAACCTTGCGGAGCTCTTGTTCCACCTTCTCCGAGATCGCGCGGCCGAGCTTTTCCTCACCCTTGTCGAAGAGCTCGCCCAGCGAAGGAGTGGCGCTGTCCACGGCGTTCAACCGGGAGCGGGCGGCGTCCCTGACCTGGTTGCCCACCCCTTTGACTTCATCGACGACCGCGCGGGTGAACTTCGACTTCTCCCCTTCGATCAGGTCGCCGATCATCGACTTGCTCTGAACGGTCTCGTTCAGCTTGGCCTTGGCCGCGTCGATCGCCTGGTTTCGGAGGCTGTTGACCTCGTTGGTGATCCCCTGGCTCAGCTTGGCCTTTTGCTGTTCGATCAGGCCGCCCACTTCCGACTTTGACCGGCTGAGCTCGTTCAAGCCGTCGTTGACCGCGCCTCGGGTTCGGTCACGAATCCCCTGGAGATCCTGGGCCCCCTGGTTAACGGAACGCGTCAGGTCCGCCTTCTGGCTGTTGATCTGACTGCCGAGCTCGGTCCCGGTGCGCCGCAGGTCGTTGACCTGGCTGTTGATGGCCCCTCGGGCCTGTTCCTGGACGGCCTGGACGTTCTGGTCAAGGCTACGCGAGAGCTCGGCCGGGGCGTCTCGGAAGAGGTCACTCGAGGGAGCGGGAGCGGGCAGCTCCGCCTGAGTGGTTTGTTCCGGAGCCCGACCTCGGCCTTCACCCCCGCGCAGACCGAAGAGCCCTCTCCGATTCCGTCGCGCGTTGGTGTTGGGGTCGGCGGCGGGAGATGGAGCGTCGCTTGCTGGTGCGGGTTCGAGCCCCGCGGTCGAGGGGGTAACGGGAGGAGCGGAGTCGTCGGCGAGCTGGCCGGCCGGGGCCTCTTCTCCTTCGTGCCAGAACGGAGCGAGTACGCGGCGAGCTTCCGCGGGCAAGACCGGCCCAAGCGTCTCCATCAACAGGCCAACCATGTGTCCTGTTGGGCTCGAGAAAATGGGCTGGCGAGTCGAGGGGGCCAGGCTGACGACGAACAGGGTGACGATCAGGCCGAGCAAGATACCTTCCACCGCGCCGAGCATCATGCCGAGATGGCGGTCGAAGGCCTCGAACTGCATCTTGCGCAGGGTGGCGCGCACGATCCAGGCGACCAGGAAGACTCCACCGGAGACCGCGGCATAAATCACGATCATGGCCAGAGCACGCGCGACCACCGGCTCGCCCGGGAATTGGTCGGCCACTTGGGTGGAGAGCGTGCGTGAGGCGGAATAGCCGAGTATCAATGACGCGATACTTGCCAACTGCCAGGTAATACCTCGCCAGAAGCCCCAAGCCACTCCCGCGACTACCATGCATACCATCGCCACATCGTAGACCGTCATCCCTGACCTCCTAGGTCGTGATCTTCAAAGGCGTGGGACGGATCTCCAACCTGTCCCGGCCGAATCGTATCGAACCTTGCCAAAACCGAGAAGAGCGGTTTCCTCGCCCCAACTGACCGCTGACCGAGCCCACGGGCGAGCCTGGAGAGAGGGCTCACTTTTTGAGTCGATTCGTCCTTGGTTCCGAACTCCCAACCTGAGAGAATAAAACCGAGTGGGTTCAGCCAATTCCCAAAGTTCAACCACCCGCCGCTCGAACGATCGACGCGCGACTCCGTCACATCCCGAAGGCCCATATCATGGTGAGATCCTGGCTCGCGTTGCACGGCACCCTTGGGGCTCTCTTGTTCCTCGGTTTTAGCCGGTTCGGCCCGTCATCCATGGCCATGGCCGACGAACCGAGCCTGGAGTCGCGGATTCGCCCCCTCATCGATGCGCACAAGGGAAAAGTCGCGATCGCGGTCAAGAACTTGAAAACGGGTGAGGCCTACCTGTACCACCAGGATGAGCCCATGCCCACGGCCAGCCTGATCAAGCTGCCGATCATGGTGGAGTGTTATCGCCAGGCCGAGGAGAAAAAGGTCAAGCTGGACGACATGGTCACCTTGAAGCAGGAAGACAAGGTGCCCGGCTCCGGGATACTGACCGAGCACTTCTCGCCCGGCGCCAGCTTCTCGCTGCGGGACGCCGTGCACTTGATGATCGTCTACTCCGATAACACCGCGACGAACCTGGTGCTCGACCGGATCGGCATCGGTTCCACCGCCGAGACCATGGAGAAGATGGGGTATCCCCATACCAAGGCCCATTCCAAGGTCTATCGCCGCGATACCTCGGTCTTCCCCGAGCGGAGCAAGGTGTTTGGCCTGGGAAGCACCACGGCGTCGGAGATGATCCGCCTGTGCGAAGCGCTCAACAAGCACGAGGTGGTGAGCAAGGAGGCGAGCGAGGCGATGCTCAAGCACCTGCAAGCCTGCGACGATCGCGAGAAGTTCCCACGGTTTCTCCCCGCCGGTACCAAGATTGCTTTCAAGACCGGGAGTGTGGACGCGGCTCGGACCGCGGCGGGAATTATTGAATGCGGCCAGGGGCCGGTTGCGCTCTGCGTGCTCACCGACCAGAACGAAGACAAGCGGTGGGGGCCTGATAACGCGGGGAACCGGCTCTGCGCCGATGTGGCCCGGGTCGTATTCGACCACTTCAAGAAGCTCGAGCCAGCCCCCAAACCCGAGGCCCAAGAACAGCCTTAATCAAAAAAGAGCTCCGAAACCGCTCGCCTCGTTTTGCCTGGACTGACCTTTGAACCGGTCTTGGAACCGAATCCGCGGCCAGTAATGGGAGAAGGGCTGATGGGCTTTCTCGACACGCTTCGCCAGGTCATGGGGAACGAGTCTTCCAAACCGGCGCGAGCCCTAGTGAGTCGCGCCGAGGGACAAGGGGCGACCGCGCTGGTCGCCGCCGGGGAAGAGGTTCCCTATGACAAGGCTCAGTGGCTAAAGAAATTGAAGCGGATTCTGGATGAGCTCCCCGAGTCGGGGAAGGAGTGGGAGACCCTTGAGTTCGACGCCAAGGCCAGGTCGTTCGACCCGGAGTGGATCACCCAGAACTTGCGGAACGAGTTCTTGCTGCTCGTCCGCCGTGTGGTCGCCGATCAAGTGGTCACCGAAGCGGAGCACCTGAAGCTCGACCTGGCCCGAAGGCTGATTCACATGCCTGAAGCGGAAGCCGAGGAAGCGCTTCATTCCATCGTGACCGAGGCGGAGTCATTCTTTGGGAAGCCGGTTCGGGATGCCTGAGGCCTTGCCGAAGTCGCGAATCAACTCGGGGAGGGCCTGAGGCTTCCCTTCGCGATCGATGCAGGCCAGGGTCGTTTGCCCTTCCGCCAGGACGAGCCCGTCCCGAACGATCTGGTAGTGGTGGATGAGCTTGACCTGCGTCATCTGGGCGATCCGGGTCCGGATGGTCAGGACATCGTCGTAGTAAGCAGGTCGCTTGAATTTGCAGCTCAGATCAACGATCACGAGCAGGTGCCCCGCATCCTCCAAATCGCGATAGGTCAGGCCCGTTTCTCGAAGGTATTCCGTCCGGCCCATCTCGAAGTAGACGGCGTAGTTGGAGTGGTGCAGCAAGCCCATCCGGTCCGTCTCGGGATATCGTACCCGGACCTGGATCTCGTGATAGTCCGACATCGTTCCAAGTCCCTTTCCTGTCCTGCCCTGTTGTTTGCAACCTGGTGGGCTGTTCCACTCGCTTGCTCACTCGATCGATTCGCTGCATCCCTGGTTATTGTCTCGTTGCGGTGCTTTCTTCACTCGCAACCCGGCGGGCCGCGGTGGCGGGGGGATCGAGTGTTGGCCGAGTAATGATAATGGGGGGGTACGGGTCGTACGGCCATTGCTCGCGGCTGGGACTCTCGGGCTGGTAGACCTGGGTGAGCCAGTGTCGGAACTGCTCGGGCGAGTGTTCCATCCGTTTGGATCGGAGCCAGGTTTCGTAGCGGTCGAGGTGTTCTTCCATCACCGCGCCGTCGCCTGCCTTTACATAGAGGTAGGAGAGCGCGAACTGGCTGCGTGCCTCTTCGAGGGTTCGGTCGGGTCGGGTCAATTCCGAGATGGCTGTGACCAGTCCGGTGCGCTCCGCTCCCCACTGGCAGTGAATCAGGACCGGTTTCTCGCAGGTGTCGAGCACCTGCAAGATCGTGCGGGCCTGCTGCCGAGACACCCACATGTCGGACGCCATGGAGAGGTCGACCTGGGTCGCCCCCGCGTCGAGCGTGGCCTGGAGCTCGGCCTGATACCAGGGTTCGTCTGGGTTCGCGCCTCGAAGATTCAAGACGGTCTTGATTTGGTGCTGGCGGACCGAGCGCGCGAGGTTACTCGCCCCCATCTGCCCGGAGCGATAGATCTGTCCCGGTTCGACGACCGCGAAGTTGTTCGTCCACATCCGGCCCAATACGAACGCCGAGGTGATCGTCAGGCTGGCCAGCGCGAGACGGATCGCCCATCTTCGGATTCGTCGAACTTGCATCGTTGGCAACTCTCCACGAGGGGGGCTTCGCGTGCTCGGACTTCGCGAAGGCTTCGATCAAATGACGATCCTCGACATCGTCGTCGGGACGTGCCCAGGGAAACGTGGAAACCTCGAGCCAGGCTTGGTCGGCCGACCAGCCTTCGTGGCGAATTCGGTAGGCTGCATGGACCAGGCTAGTTCGATGATGTCCCGCGACGCAATGGAAGAAGGCCGGCTGGTGGGCTGGATTGGCCACGAGATCGGCCGCCTCGGCCATCTGCTCGAGCGTGGCGCGTGAGCCTCGCATTGGCACGATGACCCATTTAATCCCTTTCTCCTGAACGACTTTGGCCTGAGCCACGTATTTAGGGTCGTCTCGGTTGATGGCGGTCAGGCTGACGATGGTCCGGATCTTCTCCCGTTCGATCAGTCGGCGGAGGGGCGCGGGACGCTGCCAGGCCCCTCGCACCAGGCGGCCCGGTTCGAGTACCGCCACCCGCTTCTCCAGCAAGTCGTCGCGGAGCCAGGCAAAACCCGAGCCAAAGGCCCCGGCGATTCCCAGCGTGGTAAGGACGATCACTCGACGTCGATTCATCAGGCCCCCTCGAATTCCCTCTCGAGGCGCGTCGCTATACGCCTTAATCGTCCCCGACCGGGCGGATTGTAGCCATGGTGGCCAGCCCCGCAACCCCAACCCGTCTTGGCCAAAGCGGGGGAGAATCCGCGGAATCCGCCCAACCTGACCGAATTCCAATTCTTCGAGTATCATCATGAATGATTGGATTGATTTTGGCGGCTCTCTATTCCAGAAACGCCAGAGAAGTTGTCGTGGAAAACGTAAAATCCCGATTTTTAAATGAATAAAGCCAATCATGAACGCGTCAGAAGGCCTGTAGAAGTCGATTCGACGCGTTGAACAGTGATGGGCCAAGGCCAGGGGATCATGATATCGACGTTGCGATATCGATGATTCCATGAATCCATGATTTTGGTTTCCGTCTCACCCGCTTGCATCGTCGGCTAGAATTAAGCAGTGACCAGGTCATCGGGTATCCAAGGACGCATATCCGAAGACACGCGAAGCGGCGCAGGAGTGGTTCCCACCATGTCGGTTTATGTGCGTTATCCCTGTCCGAACTGTTCGCGCAACTTGAATTTGCGCCTTGAGTACATCAATCGACGTGTCATTTGTAACCATTGCAAGCAATCATTCGTGAGTCGAGCGAAAATTCGCGTACCGGCCGCCGCGGCCCCCGAGTTGGTGGACGCGATCGACGCGAGGAATCGCGAGCAGGGGTTCTCGTGGGAAGCGGACGAGGATGACGGAGAGTCGTCGGTTGTGCTCGACCTCACCAGCTCGGGCGGACGAGACGCGGTGACGCGGGCACTGGCCGAGGTTGAAGCACGGCACACGCGCCAGCTCAACCAGTTGCGCGTGCGTTGGGAACGCCAGCATCGCAGCCTAGAGCACGAGGCCGACCTGATTGGAGTTCACTATAGCCGCGAGCTCGACCTGGAACGGGCCTACCACGCCAGGCAACGCGAGCGGTTGCAAGCCGAACGCGACCAGGCCCTTCAACGGGTCGAGGAATTGGTTCATGCGCAGAAGGAGTTGAGCGAACGCCTGGGAGCGGTCGAACGGCTCGCCTTGCGGGCCGCCGAGCTGGAACAGGCATTGGCGAACGCGGGAATTCAGCCCGCGGGGGAGTTAAATTCCCTGGATCCGTCCCATCGCAAGGTTCTGGCGGAAACCGTCGAGCAGGCCAGCCAGGCGTGCGACGCCTTATCTCAGACCTTGCGCACGGGAAACCCGCTCGCCGCCGATGCCTCAAAGGCTTCTCAGGGAAGCACGCTCGGAGAGTCCGCCTATTCTGGTTCCGGAGAAAGGGGGGCTGGTCCCGGTTCCTCCACGGGGCAGGAAGGGCAGATCGCCTCGGAACTGGCACAGGCCCGCCGCGAGGAGTCAGCCGAATTAGGGCGTTGCAGCGAACTGGCCCGGCGGCTTGAGAGTCTCGATCGCGAATTGACGCAAACCCGGCGCACCTACGAGTCGGAGGTGCAGGTACGCGGGTATGCGGTTGAGATGCTCGGAAGCTTGCTCGGCGCTCGCTCGAGCCTGGGAAAGAAGACGAGCCCCACACCCTCATCATCACCGTCCGAGCCCGGCCTCCACTCTGATCAAACTCAGGTGTAGCTTCAACCGAGTCCCTTGTCGCGGCTCAACCCCGGGCTTCCTCTCTCAGGGCGGAAACGCGGGTTCCTGCCCGCATCCGAGGGCTCGGCTCAAAGTTCAGGCGGGATTGGTGCCGGTCTCATCAGGGCGAGAGCAGGCTAGATCCTCGATCGAGGCACAGCCTGACGGGAGTTCGGCCTCCTCGATCAGCATGTTCGGAATCCCATCGTTGATCGCGAAGCGAAGCCCGCAGCGCGTGCAGACCAACGACTCCCCCTCGCGCCGTAAGGGAGATTTTTGGTCCACCGGGCAAACCAACAACGCCAGCAGATCCTCAGTGACCATCGTCCGGAATTCCTTTCGCCCTAGACCAAGTAAAGAGATCCCTTGCAACTCGACGGCACTGGGTTGAACCTCAATCCCCCACCCTCCGTCTGATCCCCCCATTATGAGAAGGTCATGCCCTGACGGAAAGGCGAAACCTTCCGCGCGGACTCACAACCCTCATTTGCCGGCGAGTCGGAACGTGCTTCTCGCCGTCGGATGAAGGATTCGGTCTCGATCCGACCACGTACCGGCTGAAGCCGACGAAGAGGATGGCGGCATCGAGTTGAGGTCCTGTCAACCGTGGTGCCAATGGAGAAGCCCGTTGCGTGATTTGAATGTAAATGGTAAGAATGCGTGTGTATTTTGATGGATTTGTGTTCTGTAATCCAACTGCAATGAGTGGTTATCCTTTATGTGATTCGGGCGACCAGCGCAGATTGGCCACGTGTGAATTGAATCGACTGGGCCCAGTCCACCAGTCGCTTGGCGGGATGCGGCTGTGATGAAGACACGATTTTCGAGATTTCCCCAGAGCGATCGAGCAGGAAAAGCAAGCTATCCGCAATAACGAGAATATCACCAGCTTCAAGTTGCCAGGGCTCCAGGGTCTCCGCATTGAATTGCTCAGAGCATGGAACGGTTGTGGCGGTCTTCGTTGCGACGACTAAAAGCCCTCCACCTTGTTTTGTGATCGGTGGATTTAAGATGTGAGGGGAAGACTCGGAAAGGCACAAGCCCTGTCGATACAGCTTGATCTGGAAATTGCCCAGCCAGGAAGTAAAACAGGAATTAGCATATATTAATGAAATAAGATATGTCGCACTGAACTGAGTGTTGAGCCAATCATCTGTACAAGGAAAATGCCGTTGCATGGCAACCCGCAAGGACTCGCATTTCCGAGATAAGTCCTCTGGAATGGTGTGAGAAGCGGTCGTGAACGGCAGTTCTTGGAAGTGCTGGAGTACAAAATCGATCAGCGGCTGGTAACCCGAGGAAAACGCGCCATCTGACCCATTCGCGATCATCAAGATGGCTTCATTGCGACCTCGCGAATAGTGGCAGGTACGCTCGCCAGCACCTTGAGATTGATCAGTGAATGAGTCAGTAACGATCATTGAATTCTGCTACAGCATTGCCTTGATGGACATCGAGCCGGACTCAAGCTTGGAGGTTGTGATGAATCGGTTTTTGTGGAAGCATTAACGTTGATTCACTCGCTTGCGCTTCGGGCTTGTAGAGGATTTCTTTTCCCCGACAAGCCCGAAGCGCAAGCGAGTGAATCTCTTCTCTTCCAGTTGATCCTCACGCAAATCATTAATAATCGTATTTGCTTGGCTTTATAAAGTTAAATCCAAATTCAGAGGTTCGGCGTGGGGGATTTCTTGGCGTATTCTTCCCCCTTTGCCGAACCAGCCTGCGTGGCCTTGACCGCCTGGTCCACAACCTTGGAGCTGGGCGTTTTCACGGTTCCAGTTTCCGGGTCGGTGTAGGAGATGGCTGCGAGTTTGGTGGCGAGTTGCGAGTCGGTCGGCCTTCCTGTCTTCGCGGCCTTGCGTTGTGTTTCATGGACGACGAACTCGTCCAGATAGTCGATGAGCAGGTTGATGTAATCCTCGACGGCGCTTTCGAAGGCCTTGCTCGTCGAATCCAGTTTGGCCTGGTCCGCCCCGAGGTTTCCGGTGAAGCCGATGTGGAACGTCCACTTCACTCCCACGTCGGTGCAAAGTGCCGTGAGCAGGGCCTTGTCGGCGAGTGCGTTACGTGCGCCGACATGCCCGTACTCGTGCTGGCGTACGGTGCGCGTCTCCTTGTCACTCGTCGTGTCGGCTGTTTTTCGATCTCCGTAGAAGATCTCATGCCTGGAGATCTCGAAATCGAGATTCACCGTGCAATTCGCGCCGTTGGCGACGTTGACTACGTCGGTTTGGGCTCCCACCGTGGTGGTTGTTTTGGTGACCGCATCACCCGGACTCTGCCCACCCCCCACCGACTCAACAACGACTGTCATCGCGACGGTGCTGGCTTTTCGAACAGGCATCAAAACCTCCGGCCACAAATCCGATGGACATCGCCCACCGGGCCTCATCGGCTTCTTTGAAAAGGAACCGCCCCGAAGCAGACACGTTTCCATACCTTGCGGGCATTAAGAGCTTGCATGTCTCAGAGACATGGCGGTTCTCTGGATGGCATCGGTTAGGTCGACGTGGCGATGTAAGAACGAATAGATCTCTAATATATCGCGGTGCCACACTTCTTGTGACTCCGCGACCGCTTCCTAACTTGAAGTGTTCGAGTTCGCGAGTAAGGGGGCTCGGCCGGTTTCGGCGGCTATCCGTCGCTGACGCTTCCGGCTCTGTAGGGCAATCTTCCTGTTTGTCAGAGGCGGAAGCGTGAGCGACGCTCCCTCTCCCTCTTGCCGGTTTCGGCGGCTATCCGTCGCTGACGCTTCCGGCTCTGTAAGTCAAAATCCCGCTTGTCAGAGGCGGAAGCGTGAGCGACGCTCTCTGTATCTGTAAGTCAAAATCCTGCTTGTCAGAGGCGGAAGCGTGAGCGACGCTCTTCGTTGCTCGTTGTGGCGGTCATCCGTCGCTCGGGGGAAGATGGTCTGGGCAATCCTGGAACGTCGGCCGGGAAGTGGATGATGAGTGAGAATGTGGTCGCACGCCTGGGAGAGGTCTTCGTGAACGGCCCGCGCACCACGTCGGAGTCGTGGTCGACGATGGAACGCAGGGCCGTCTCCTTCGTCTCTTATTCGTAGCGCAGGGCCTCGATGGGGTTGAGACGCGACGCTTTCCAGGCGGGGTAATAACCAAAGATGATTCCCACGGTGATCGAGACCGAGACAGATCCGATCACCGCGAGCAGCGAGGGCTCGGTCGGCCACGAGGCGAGGACGCGGATCAGGAACGAACTGGTTCGGCCCGCGAGGATGCCAACGGCTCCGCCCAGAACGCAGAGGACCACGGCCTCGACGAGGAACTGGCGAAGAATATCGCGCGGGGCGGCCCCGACAGCCATCCGCAGGCCAATCTCCTTGAAACGCTCGGTGACCGAAACCATCATGATGTTCATGATTCCGACCCCCCCCACCGCCAAGGAGGTCAGCGCCGCGCAGACGAGGAGCCCCGCCACCAGGTTGACCGTGGCCTGAACCGCGCGGATGACCTCGGTAAAGTCGCGCACGTCGAAGTCATCCTCCTGGCCAGGGGCGATCTGGTGGCGTTCGCGCAGAAGCTCGGTAATCTGGGCCATCGCGGCGGGGATCTCCTCGGTGGACTGGGCTCTGACCAGGATCGAGTCCACGTTGGAGAAGCGTTCGAGCTTCGGGGTCGCGGCCATTTGGCTGGGCGACATCTCCGGGTAGAGGCTGGCCTGAGACCTGGGGTAGCGGCGAGCGAGCAAGCTAAACTGCGCGACGAGGTCTTCCCCGCCGGGAGCGCTGGCCTTGGGAATGGCATTGGGCGAGGAGGCCGCGCTCACCCGATACTTGATCGTCGTCCAGGGGGCCAGCAGAATATCGTCCTGGTCGATCCCGATGATATTCGTCCCCTTCCGACTCAACACGCCAATCACTCGGAGCGGAACGTCGTTGACGAAGACCTCTTTGCCCAAGGGGGATTCTCCCTCGAACAACTCGTCCACGAGTGTTTGCCCCAGGATGCAGACCATCGCCACTTCGCTCACATCCTCGGTCGTGAACGCTTCTCCCTCGGAAAGACGTTCCCACTCGCGCACTCGGAGAAACCCGGGGGTGGTTCCATAAATGTAGATGGGAACCCAGTTCCGGTTCCCATTCACGACCTGTCTGCGAGCAGTCACGATCGGCGCGAGGCTATCGACCGCGGGGCATTCGTTGGCGATCGCGTCGGCGTCCTCGGGCGTGAGTGTTTTGATCGTGCCGCTGCCCAGGCTGATTCCATTACTCGAGGCCGCCCCCGCCTGGACCAGCAGGCTATTGGCCCCGGTGGTCACCAGGACCTGGCGGATCGCGATGGAAGATCCCTTGCCGATCTCGGCAATCGCGATCAACGACCCGACGCCGATGATGATCCCCAGGGTGGTGAGCACTGAGCGCATCACGTTTCGACGCAGAGACCGGACTGCCATCTCGACGGTTCGACGAAAGAATCGGATGTCCCCGAGGAATTGGAGCGACCCTCTGCGTTTGTGGGGGGACTCCTCCGTCGCGATCCGCAGAAAGCCTCGAGAGGCATGGGTACCTTGAGGTTGTTGGGCCTGATGCGGCCGGGCCTCGTCCACGATGTTCCCATCGCGCATGTGGATGATCCGGTGCGCATGATCCGCGACGCCCGGGTCGTGCGTGACCAGGATGATGGTCAGGCCGTCCTCGTTCAACTCTCGAAAGATGTCGAGAATTTCCTGCCCGGTCTTTGAGTCAAGATTCCCGGTCGGCTCGTCGGCGATGAGGATCGTGCATTGGTTCACCAATGACCGAGCGATCGCCACCCGCTGTTGTTCTCCACCGGAAAGCTGGGCGGGTTCGTGGTCGAGACGCCCCCCCAGGCCAACGCGTTGGAGCAAAGCCGTGGCCCGCTCGCGGCATTCCCGGTCGCTCAGCCCACTATTGGAGTAGGCCAGGGGCATCATGACATTCTCGAGCGCGGTGAGCCGAGGTAGGAGGTTGAAGTTCTGGAAGACGAAGCCGATCTTCTCGTTGCGAAGCTGAGCCCGTTCCTGTTCGGAAAGCAGGGAAACTTCGATCCCATCGAGCCAGTAGCGTCCCGAGGTGGGTTTGTCGAGCGACCCGAGCAGATTGACCAGCGTCGTCTTACCCGACCCCGACGACCCCATCAGGGCCACCATGTCGCCCCGCTCAACCGTGAGCGATAACCCTTTGAGCACGGGGATTTGCACATCACCCCGATAGTATGTTTTCCGAATGTCCTCAAGCTTCAGACTTGTCACGCCGGGAGCCTCTTGGATCAGGAACGGTGCCGAACCCCTAGGTGAAGCGGGTTGCGTTGGAATCGAGCAGGAGAGCGACGTTAGCCAGGAATCCCAATCTTGAGTTCAGGTTGGGTATGCCGGGTGGAGTCTTCCTTGACACTCGAGCCCACACAATCAACGCGAAGGTCCCTGGGACGTCAGCCAATTGGGCAGGGCGCTGACTCGCTTCCGATCGAGCTCCGATTACCTCTTATATCATGGCTGATCGCAAACTGGCCACTGTCAACTTTGCGTAAATTGCCGGCGTACCCTAATCGTTTGAGGTGGTGAAAGATCCTTTTGGGGTTCTGGCAAAGGGGTCGCTCTGAGCCAATGGGGGGTGCCCTCTGTTGGCGGGTCGCCTGATCTGATAGAATCCAGTCGCATCCGGATTTAATTAAACCTGCCGAATGGAATTCCTTTTGCTGATGGATGCCCCCGCGAACCTTGGTAAAGTGATCTCGCCCGCCGAATCCATCAACTTTGGTTCAACTTAGGCCCGTGCGATCAAGGGCCAGCCCACGCGGGTGCTGTTCCGGATCCGGATCTTCTGACAAGCGGACACCGAAGGGGCTGCTTTCATGCTAGGCGTTCCCTCTCACCAGGTGCTTCGGCCCTTCTTGCTACCGGCCCTGTTTGGGTCTTTGATCCTTGCAAGCGCCCCGACGTGGGGGGCCGACGCGAAGCCGAAGCTCGACTTCAACCGGGAAATCCGCCCGATCCTGGCGGACAAGTGCTTCGCTTGTCATGGGCCCGATGATTCGAAGCGGAAGGCGAAGCTTCGGCTCGACACGCAAGAAGGAGCGCAGGCTTTGGCCGCCTCGGGAAGCGCGGCGGTGGTGCCGGGCAACCCTGATGAGAGTGAGCTGTATCATCGGATCCATTCCGAAGACCTCGAAGAGCGGATGCCACCTTCCAAGTCCGGGAAGCCGCTCACGGCGGAAGAAAAGGCGAAGCTCACAACCTGGATCGAGCAGGGGGCCTCGTATCAAAGGCACTGGGCCTTTGTTCCGCCCGTGCGCCCCGAGGTTCTATCGGTGCGGAATGGATCCTGGTGCCGCAATCCGATCGATACGTTCATCCTGAACCGCCTGGAAAAGGAGGGGCTGAGTCCCTCGCCGGAAGCGGGACGATTGACCCTGCTGCGCCGGCTCAGCCTCGATCTCAACGGACTCCCCCCCACCGTCGAACAGGTGGATCAGGCGCTCGAGGACCCGGCTCGGGGTGACGTTTCACTCTGGGTGGACCGGCTCCTGCAATCCCCGGCCTACGGCGAGCGCTGGGGGCGCGTCTGGCTCGACGCCGCTCGGTATGCCGATTCCGACGGCTATGAAAAGGACAAACTGCGCCAGGTTTGGGCCTACCGCGACTGGGTGATCGAGGCCCTCAACCGGGACCTCCCCTACGACCAATTCATCATCGAGCAGATCGCTGGCGACCTCTTGCCCAACCCCACGCAAGACCAAGTCGTCGCGACCGGTTTCTTGCGAAACTCCATGATCAACGAAGAAGGGGGTGTTGATCCAGAGCAGTTCCGCATGGAGGCCATGTTCGACCGGATGGAAGCGATTGGCAAAGGGGTCCTTGGCCTGACCATCCAGTGCGCCCAGTGCCATACTCATAAGTTTGATCCGATTACGCACGATAATTATTATCAGTTGTTCGCCTATTTGAACAATGCGCACGAGGCGAACGTCGCGGTCTACTCGCCCGACCAGCAAAAACAACGCGGGGAGATCTTCCGCCAGATCAAGGAGATTGAAGACGATCTCAAGCACAAGACCCCCGACTGGGCCCAGCGCATGCAGGCCTGGGAAGTGGAGCTCGCCTCGAATCAACCCGAGTGGACCGTGGTCGAGGCCTCTGTCGACGATATCACCTCGGGCGGCCAGAAACATCAGCGAATGAACGATGGTTCACTACTCGCCGGGGGGTATGCTCCCACCAAGCACCAGACCAAGTTCACGGTTCAGACCACGCTCGAAGGGATTACCGGGTTCCGGCTCGAACTCTTGAACGACCCGAACTTACCTTTGGGTGGACCAGGGCGATCGATCAAAGGGACCTGTGCGCTAACCGAGTTTCTGGTGGACGCCGCCCCGCTGAACGCCAAGGAAAAGGGCAAACGCGTCAAGCTCGCCAGCGCGACGGCCGACCTGAATCTCGAGAAGGCGCCGCTCGACTCGATCTTCAATGACCGGAGCAAGAAGGTGCGCGTGACCGGGCCGATCGAGTACGCCATCGACGGCGACCCGCTCACCGCCTGGACGACCGACAACGGGCCAGGTCGGCGCAACCAGCCACGCAAGGCGGTCTTCGTCCCCGAGGCTCCGATCACGCATCCAGGGGGGAGCCAGCTTACCTTCTTCCTGAACCAGAGCCACGGTGGCTGGAACAGCGACGACAACCAGAACAATAACCTGGGACGATTCCGGTTCTCGGTGACCACCTCTCCCGCCCCCAAGGCCGACCCGCTTCCGCTCGGCGTGCGCGAGATTCTGGCGATCTCACCTGAAAAGCGGTCCGACGCCCAGGTGGAAACGGTCTTTCGCTACTGGCGCACCACCGTCCTCGAGTGGAAGGATGCGAACGCCCGCATCGAAGAACTCTGGAAGTCGCATCCGGAAGGGAGCTCGCAGCTCGTCCTCCAGGCGCGAGAAACCCCGCGCATGACGCATAGGCTCGAGCGCGGTGACTTCCTCAAGCCCGGCAAGGTGGTGGCTCCGGGCGTCCCCGACTTTCTGAACCCACTCCCTCCAGGCGCTCTCCCTTCGCGCTTGACGTTCGCCCGCTGGCTTGTCGATCGCCAGGCCCCCACGACCGCCCGGGCCATCGTGAACCGGGTCTGGCAGGCCTACTTCGGGACGGGCCTCGTCAGCACAAGCGAGGATCTCGGGACTCAGAGCGAGCCCCCCTCTCATCCCGAGTTACTCGACTGGCTGGCCGTTGAGTTCATGGAGCACGGCTGGAGCCTGAAGCATTTGCACCGGCTGATCGTGGATTCGGCCACCTATCGCCAGTCCTCTCGGTCGACGCCGGAGGCGCTGGCTCGCGACCCGTACAATCGCTTGTTGGCCCGTGGCCCTCGGTTCCGCGTCGATGCCGAGCTGGTTCGCGACGTGGCCCTCGCCGCGAGCGGCTTGCTCACCACCAAGGTCGGGGGGCCCAGCGTCTTTCCGCCCGCCCCTGAGTTCCTGTTCCAGCCTCCCGCGAGCTACGGGCCCAAGAACTGGCCGACCTCGACCGGGCCCGACCGCTATCGTCGGGCGCTCTATACGTTCCGTTTCCGGTCGGTTCCGTACCCGATGCTTCAGACCTTCGACTCTCCCAACGGAGATGTCTCCTGCGTGCGGCGCACCCGTTCCAACACGCCGCTCCAGGCCCTCACCGCCCTGAACGAGCCTTTGTTCCTCGACTGCGCGCGGGCCCTGGCGTTGCTCACGTTGCGGAAGGGGGGCGATACCGACTCGTCGCAGCTCACCTACGCCTTTCGGCGCTGTCTCGCCCGCAATCCCAATGCGCGGGAGACCTCGCTTCTGCTCGACCTGCTCCATCGCCAGAAGGAACAGTTCGAGAAGGAAGGGGCGGCCCCTTGGGAGCTCGCCGCGGCCGATCCCGATCAGCCTCCCGCGTTGCCCGAGCGGACCACCCCCGCCGAGCTCGCCGCCTGGACCGCCGTCTCGCGCGTGCTGCTGAACCTCGACGAGACCATCTCCAAGGAATGATCGAGATCGAGCGGATGGATTGGGATCGATCGAAGGGGGGCGCCTTCGACGTTCAAGCCCGCCAACTTACCGGAGGGGATGTGCGATGAATTGCCAGGACCATCTTTATCGGAACGCGAATCCGAACCAGGTTGCCCGGCGTTGGTTCCTCCAGCAATGCGGGGTTGGACTCGGATCAGTCGCCCTGGCTCAACTACTGAGTCGAGGAGGGTACGCCGCCCCCGCGAACCCGGTCGGGGCGAACCCGTTAGCTCCACACGCACCGCACTTTGCCCCGCGCGCCAAGCGAGTGATTTTCCTGTTCATGGCGGGAGCTCCGAGCCACCTGGAGCTGTTCGATAACAAGCCGCAGCTTGCCAAGTTTGATGGGACGTTGCCTCCTCCCGAACTGTTGAAAGGGTATCGGGCCGCGTTCATCAACCCGAACTCCAAGCTCTTGGGTCCGAAGTTCAAGTTCGCTCGGCACGGACAATGTGGCGCGGAGCTCTCGGAACTCTTGCCGGGCCTGGCCAAGGTGGTGGACGACATCGCCATTGTGCGGTCGATGACCACCGACGCGTTCAACCACGCCCCCGGCCAGATTCTCATGAGCACCGGTTCGCAGATCTTCGGGCGCCCCAGCATTGGGGCCTGGGCCACGTACGGGCTGGGATGCGAAACGGAAGATCTCCCCGGCTTCATCGTGTTTAGCACCGGGAAGAAAGGCCCGAGCGGAGGCAACTCGAACTGGGGGAGTGGTTTCCTGCCCACCGTTCACCAGGGAGTCCAATTCCGGACGAGCGGTGAGCCGGTCCTCTACCTCTCGAACCCGAAGGGGGTTAACCCAGGCCTTCAGCGCGAGAGTCTCGACGCCGTCACCGCACTGAACCAAATGCACCTGGATGAGAACGGCGACCCCGAGATCGCCACGCGGATCAGCTCCTATGAGATGGCTTACCGCATGCAGGCCGTCGCTCCCGAGGTCATGGACATTGGTCAAGAACCCAAGCACGTGCTCGACCTCTATGGCGCCGAGCCGGGCAAACCTTCGTTCGCCAACACCTGCCTGCTCGCCAGGCGGCTGGTTGAAAAGGGAGTGCGGTTCGTCGAGATCTTCCACGAAGCCTGGGACCAGCACGGAAACCTCGTCGGCGACCTGAAGCGGAACTGCCAGGAGACTGACCAGGCCTGTGCCGCCCTGGTCATGGACCTGAAGCAGCGAGGTCTGCTCGATGACACCCTGGTGGTCTGGGGAGGCGAGTTCGGCCGGACGCCCATGGTCCAAGGGGGGAACGATGGCCGAGACCACCACCCCAACGCCTTCACCATGTGGTTGGCTGGGGGGGGAATCAAGCCCGGCGTGACCCTGGGGGAGAGCGATGAGCTTGGTTTTCAGGTTGTGAAGGATAAAGTGCATGTGCATGACCTGCACGCGACGATCTTGCACCTGCTTGGGTTCGACCATACCCGGCTGACCTATCGCTTCCAGGGGCGTGACTTCCGCCTAACCGACGTTGCCGGGCGCGTGGTGGAGGAGATCCTGGCCTGATCTCACACGGGTCCGCGCCTTGATCTTGCAATTCCCCAACCAATATCCGAGCCAGTGCGACGAATTAGAAAACGTTGCGCGAATCGCAATGGTTTAGAGAATCGGGGGAAGGAAGCACCATGGGCTTATGGGAAGGGATCAAACGCGGGGCCGATGCGATGACGAGAGCCGCTCAGCCTGTTCCATACATCGCCGCGGGACACCAGGTACGTTGCCCCCACTGCCAATCCATCGAATTCTTCGAAGGCAAGGCCCTACTAAACACCGCGGGGATGACCTTCCTGAACCTGGACTGGGCGAATCGGGAAGCCCTAACTCTCATGTGCGGCCACTGCGGACTGATCCAGTGGTTTGGCGCCGACCAGCCAACCCGGGGCCTGGTTGATACCCATGCGAAACCGGACATCGATCCCCTGGAGTGACCCCCGCCCGCCCCTCCTCTTAACCTTTGTCTTTGTCACATCTTTACCAGCCCGAAGCGCAAGCGAGTGAATCAATTTTACAAACCTGAAGTGCAAGCGAGTGAATCGATTTTTACAAGCCCGAAGCGCAAGCGAGTGAATCTCTTCTCTACCTCCACAAGCCCGAAGCGCAAGCGAGTGAATCTCTTCTCTACCTCCACAAGCCCGAATCGCAAGCGAGTGAATCGATTGGCCTGTTATATGTTTTAATGGTGTTAAAAAAAATTTGGCAACTGCTTGTTGTTTGCTTTTGTTCTAATGTTGCGATTGCATTTTTTCGCTTCGAGTGCGATAGGTCGGTCACTACACCTTCGTCGCTGGTGTGGTTCAGACCCATGGCCCATCGTGAAAATCCATTGGGATAATCTCGCAACATCAATTACAACTCATGATTCCTTCCCAGCCTTTCGTTCTCTCAGCAAATCGCGGATCTCGACCAGAAGTTCCTGATCCTTCGTGAGCGCTGGAGTCGGCTTTGCTTGCTCTTCTTTCTTGTGACGCATCAGCCATCCCAAGAATTTGGAAATGAACAAAAAGAGTGCAAACGCGACGATCAGGAAGTTGACGATATCGCCGATGAACAGTCCGAAAGGGATTTTTTTGTCTTGATAGGTGATGGCCCAGCCTTCATATCCATGCTTGCCAGGGAGCACGAAGCCGATCGCGGGCATGATGATGTTGTTGACCAGGGAGGTGACGATCTTGCCGAAGGCGGTGCCGATCACAACACCCACTGCCAGGTCGATCACGTTTCCCTTGAACGCGAACGCTTTGAACTCCTCAAACAGGGAGAACGCTTTCTGCTTCGGATCAAACGCCTGCTGGTTTTCCATGGAAATGCCTCAAAACCAAAGGTGTACGGCGATCCTCCCTGTACCCAGGGATCATCGGTGCTCTGCCCGATCGAATGATCGATTAATCTGTCGTATCGTTGTCAAGCTCCTTGCCGCACCAGGGCTAAGAAGTTCGCGATTTCGGCTTGAAGAATCTCGGGGGCCGGACGAACCAGGCTTTGGATAATCTGGCCGTTCCGCATCAAAACGAAGGTTGGCCAGAGTTTCACTCGAAACGAACGGCCCAGGGGGCGGCCTGGCCCATCCTCGATTTTGATGTGGCGGACTTCCGGAGCCTCGGCAAGTGACTTGGCCAAGTCAGCCTGAATCGCCTGGCAATGTGGGCACCAACTCGCTCCGAACTCAAGCAGAAGCGGTCCTGTCGATTGGTCGATCTCTTCTCGCGTTGGCTCGGTCGATAAGGGGAGCATCGCAAACAATCCCTTCTCGTTAGCTCATATCGTGACCTGACGCCTCGTGGATCGACCCGCGTCCCACGAGATTGGGAGGCCCGTCGCGAGGGAGATCACGCTGCCACGAAATCAAGGCCGCCTCAGATCCCCTCGCAGCAAAACGAGCGCCCGAAACCGAAGTATCGAGCATTTCTTTCTGTTTTGGGGCGATTTAATCGATGAGGACATCCCTGACCACGTCGGGGTTTGCCGGGTCGTGAACTTCCGTGTTGAAAGCGATGATCATCATGGGGACCTGCCCCGGATTCTGAAACGCATGGGCCACGCCGGGGGGAATCCGCAGGCGATAGGCTTCTCCAGGCGCGATGTTCAGGTCTTGAACCGCGCCATCGGGTTCTTCGCGATAACGGAACAGGGCAGGGCCCATGACCACGGCAATTTCATGACCGCGGAGATGGTAGTGATTGCCACGGATATGTCCCGGCTCGGTCAATGCCATGTGAACATTCTTTTGGTATGGAATCGCGTCGAAACCGACCGGCTCGATCACATAGCCCCGGTGGTCGTTCGGATAGGTCATTTGCTCAATTGAGATTCGGTTCGCCATGCAATACCTCGTTTCAACCGGATCGGGCAAAGCTTCACAACGGGAGGGTGAAAATCTGGTGGTCCGTGGTCGTCGGATGAAGGAACGCGCGATAAGATTATGTGAGAGATGGGATTCGAACGTTTCAAATTCCATCAGCGGTGAGGACTACGCCGCACTGGATCTGGTGAGGTTGGAAGCGATTTTATGATTCATGTGATTGCCTCGATCGAGATTCAGAGTGGTGAGCGGGACGCGTTCCTCGAAGCGTTCCACGAGATCGTCGCCCCCGTTCGAGCCGAGCAGGGATGCATTGAGTACGGTCCCGCCATTGATCTGGCGACCGACATCCCCGCGCAGAGCCCCGTTCGATCCGACGTCGTGACCGTTGTCGAAAAATGGGAGAGCCTGGAACATCTCAAAGCCCACCTCGACGCCCCCCACATGCGAGAGTATCGCACAAAGGTCAAGGATCTGGTCGTGAAGACCACGTTGCTGATCCTTTCCCCGGCCTGAGCCCCGCCCTGAACCGTATATCCTGGAATGACCGGCCCGCATTGCTCCTCAACCGGATTGGTTCATTGCGGGGCCGTGCTCGGCGCGTGATACTGGCGGCTCGTTCTGTCGCGCGAGGCGCGGATCCGGAAGTTTCCAGGGAGAATGATCGTAATGCAACGCCAGTCAACACGTCGAGATTTCCTCCGGCAGTCGACCGCGGTAGCGGCGGGCGCGGCTTTGGCTGGGTCCGGTCTGGCTCGAGCCCAGTCTCCTAATGAGCGGGTCCGGTTCGCCTGCATCGGCGTCGGAGGCAAGGGAACGAGCGACACCAATGATGCCGGAACGCACGGCGAGATCGTGGCGCTTTGCGACATCGATGAGAAGCGGCTCGACCTGATGGCCGCGAAGTACCCCAACGCCAAGAAGTACGTTGACTATCGCAAGATGCTCGACGAGTTGGGCGAGAAGATCGACGCGGTGACCGTCAGCACACCCGATCATAGCCATGCGCCGGCGAGCGTTCGGGCCATGCGGATGGGCAAGCACTGCTTCACGCAGAAACCGTTGACCTGGTCGATCGAAGAGGCCCGCCTGATGCGGACCCTCGCCGCCGAAAAGAAGCTGGTGACCCAGATGGGGAACCAGGGGACCGCGCAGAGCGGCTTCCGCTCGGGGGTCGAGCTGATCCGTTCGGGGGCGATCGGCCCGATCAAGGAAATCCACGTCTGGACCAATCGCCCCATCTGGCCGCAGGGCATCTCGCGTTCCGACAAGTCGGTTCCAGTCCCAAGCCACGTCCACTGGGATGAGTTCGTCGGCCCCGCCCCCATGCGCCCCTACACCGGTGCGTATCACCCCTTCAAATGGCGAGGTTGGCTCGATTACGGCACAGGTGCTCTGGGTGACATGGCCTGTCACACCATCAACGTGGCCGCCTACGCTCTGAACCTCTTCGACCCCATCTCCGCCGAAGTGCTCGATACGTCGGGGATCGTTGATAACGAGACCTTCCCCGTCTGGTCGATCATCAAAACCAACTTTGGCGAGCGAGATGGTCGTCCCCCCTTGTCCTTGACCTGGTACGACGGCGGGAAGAATCTCCCCGAGGAGAAGAAGGCCTACGCCAAACTGATCGAAGGGAAGAAGTCGGGAGCGAGCGGGTTGCTCTTGATCGGTGAAAAAGGCTCGTTCTACTCGGTCAACGACTACGGGGCTGAGCATATCCTGCTTCCCGAGAGCGACTTCAAGGACATCCAGATCCCCGAGCCGACCCTCCCACGCGCTCCCAAGAACAACCACTTCCTTGAGTGGGTCGAGGGGATCAAGGAGAACGATCCCAAGAAGCCGATGTCGAACTTCGACTATGCCGGCCGACTCACCGAGACGGTTTTGCTCGGCGTGGTGGCGCTGAGGGCTGGCGGCAAGGTCGAGTGGGATGGGCCCGGCATGAAGGTGACGAACAACCCCGACGCCAACCAGTACATCAAGCGCGACTATCGCAAGGGCTATTCCATCCACGCCTGAGCGGACTCAAGGTGAGGAGGAGTCCCCTGGCCCTGGCACTGGTCGTGGACCTCTCCGAAGTCTCGACGGCTTTGCCTTTTCGCCCTGAACCCTGCTCCCTTCAACAAGGGAAGCAGGGCCGGGGCCTTTTATGTGGGGAGGGAAAACGTCCGGATCGCTCCATTCCAATCAGTCGATTGATTGGTGCGGTCAGTCCAGCTCTTTCAACTCGATCCGGCGATACTCGATCTGGTTCGTCTCGGATTGGAGCCCGATGCCCCCATTGTCGGGAACGGCCAGGGCACTCTCAAGTACTTCTCCGTTGCATGTGCAGATCGCGTGGGATTTTCCCTGCTCGTCCTTTTTGACCTGAACTTCAATCTGATTCCAGTCGTTTGCCTTGTACCGTTTCAAGTCCTTGTACGGACCAAGCGCGGGATAGTCGCGCACCTGAAGTTGCTTGCCTCGGATGTGCAGGCCGCTGTTGGCCCCCGCCTGGGCTCGAAATTCAAGTCGCAACACAAAGTTGCGTGGAAATTCGCGGACCGTGTACAGGTCGATGATCGGCTTTCCACCCTGGATCACGATCGCCCCCGCCTGGGCCTTGAATCGGCCATCGGGGGACTCTGCCTGCCCGTCAAGCGGTTGTGTTTTGACCCGCCAGCCAGTGAGGTCCTTGCCATTGAACAGGGGCTGAAACCCCGGTTCCCGCTGCTGAGCCGTGACCGCTCGGAGGTTCCAGCCAAGGGGGACCGTGGCGATTAGGATCGCAAGTTTGATCGCCAGCGGTGAGGAATAACCTGATTGTTTTGTCATGTTGAGAACTGTCCTTTCAAGGGTGATGGATTTTTTGAATTCGAGACGGCGGTTTGTTCGTGCTTGAGATGTTGGTGGTGCCTTGAGTTATTTGAAATGGTGAGTTAAGAAATTTTATGAGTTTGTGTTGAGTTCAAAAAATGAATTTGTGATCTGATTGTGTTTTGGAAAAGAGATTCACTCGCTTGCGCTTCGGGCTTGTGGGGGAAGAGAAGAGATTCACTCGCTTGCGCTTCGGGCTTGTGAGGAAGAGAAGAGATTCACTCGCTTGCGCTTCGGGCTTGTGGGGGAAGAGAAGAGATTCACTCGCTTGCGCTTCGGGCTTGTGGGGGAAGAGAAGAGATTCACTCGCTTGCGCTTCGGGCTTGTGGAAGGCTATTGAAAATGGGTGCTGATTAAGGAGTTTGTGAATGAGTCGGTTTGCTTGCTTCCGTCGATCTCGGCGTGTTGCGATCACGTTGCTGGTCCTCGGCATGAGCTCGCTTTCGTCGGGGTATGCACAGGGGACGAAGGAGGATTATGCACGAGCCGACTCGCTCAGGCAACGGACACGGAACAAGGTCCTTCACGCCCGGGTAGAACCCCACTGGTTCCGTGATGGAGACGCCTTTTGGTACCGAAACGACCTCGGCCATGGGGCACGCGAATTCATCCGGGTGGATGTGGATCGGCGTACCCGTACTCCCGCCTTCGATCACGCCCGACTGGCCGAGGCGATGTCACGAAGGGCGGGTAAGCCGGTCAAGGCAACGTTTCTTCCCTTCGAGCAGATTGAGTTGGGGAGTGATGGAAGCCTTCGGTTCGAGTGGGATGGAAAACCTTGGAAGTATACCCAGGAGCCGGAGGCGCTCGAGGAGCTGGAGGGGGACGAAGGATCGGAGAAGGATCTTGCCAGCGCGAGGGATGCCAGCCGGTCGGGACGTGCTCGCAGGTCGAGAACCGAGCGCGGGACTCACTCGCCGGACGATCGATGGGCTATCGAGCGGGACGGTTTCAACCTGCGGATTCGCGACCGGAAGACCGACGAAAGCTTTCCACTGACCGAAGGAGGGACCGAGGCGGAACCTTACGAGCCCTCAGGGTACTGGTCACCCGACTCCCAAAAGCTCGTCGTCCTGCGCCGATCCAAAGGGACCGATCGGACCGTCCACCTCGTCGAGTCGTCTCCCACCGACCAACTTCAGCCCAGGCTTCACTCCTTCTCCTACCGCAAGCCAGGCGACGACCTCTCCATCGGCCAACCTCATCTTTTCGATGTGGAGAGTCGCATGGAGGTGTCGATCAATCAGGATCTCTTCAGTCAACCCTGGAGCCTCAGCGAGTTCCACTGGTCGTCCGACTCGTCGCGGTTCCTGTTCCTCTACAACCAGCGCGGGCATCAGGTCCTCCGCTTGATCTCGGTTGATGCCGGCACGGGTGTGGCCCGAGCGATTATTGATGAGTCGAGCGAGACGTTCATCGACTACTCTCAGAAGCTCTTTTTGCGCTATCTCGACGCGACGGACGAAGTGCTCTGGGCTTCGGAACGCGACGGATGGAACCACCTTTATCTCGTGGATTCGCGGACGGGAGAGCTCAAGCACCAGGTCACGAAAGGGGACTGGTTGGTTCGCTCAGTCGATCGCGTGGATACCGAGGCTCGCCAGGTCTGGTTTCAGGCGGGCGGGATCCATCCGGACCAGGATCCTTACCATATCCATTTCGCCCGAGTCGGATTCGACGGTGAAGGGCTCACCGTGTTGACGGAGGGGGATGGAACCCACGAGGTGACGTACTCGCCTGACAGTCGCTTCTTGGTTGACACCTATTCGCGTGTGGATTCTCCTCCGGTGACCGAGCTCCGGTCCGCCGTGGATGGTTCACGCCTGCTCGAGTTGGAACGCGCGGACTGGTCGGCGTTGCTCGAGACCGGCTGGCGTCCCCCCGAGCGGTTCTCCGCCCCCGGCCGAGACGGGAAGACTCCGATCCTTGGGGTGATCTATCGCCCATCGAACTTCAACCCGTCCGGGAAGTACCCGGTGATCGAGCAGATCTATGCGGGGCCGCACGGGGCGTTCGTTCCGAAGGCGTTCGCTCCGTTCCATCGACCCCAGGCGCTGGCCGAGCTCGGGTTTGTGGTGGTCCAGGTGGATGGCATGGGGACCAACTGGCGCTCTCGGGCGTTTCACGACGTCTGCTGGAAGAATCTGGGAGACTCCGGATTTCCAGACCGGATCCTTTGGATGCAAGCCGCCGCGGAAAAGGATCCCGCTCTCGACCTCAAGCGAGTGGGTATCCATGGGGGTTCCGCGGGAGGGCAGAGCGCCCTGGGGGCCTTGCTCACCCATCCAGAGTTCTACAAGGTTGGAGTGGCCGACTGCGGTTGCCACGATAATCGGATGGACAAGATCTGGTGGAATGAAGCCTGGATGGGTTGGCCCGTTGGGCCTCATTACGCGGAGCAGTCGAACGTTACCAATGCTCATAAGCTTCAGGGAAAACTCTTGCTCATGGTGGGAGAACTCGACCGGAACGTCGATCCAGCCTCGACCATGCAGGTGGTGAACGCCTTGATCAAGGCCAGGAAAGATTTTGACATGGTGGTCTTTCCCGGGGCGGGACATGGAGCAGGGGGGAGCCCGTACGGCGAGCGCAGGCAACGCGACTTCTTCGTCCGGCACCTCCTACACGTGGAACCCCCCGACCGGAACCAGATCGAGACTCCGGACACCCCTTCGCGCGACGCCTCGTTGGAGCGGGTCGTGTTGGAGACGAACCCCGCGTCGAGCCCTCCTCAACCGAATCCTCGGCCCGCGTCTCAGCCTGGTCCGCGACTCGATCCCGCAGTCGAGGTGCGCGAGCTGATCGAACAGTACGCCGAAGATCGGGCAAGCCTACTCCGCTCGTTCCCACCCGCGACGTCACCCGCCCAACTCGAGCGCCGGAAGGGGCTCAACGGAAGCTGGCTCCGAACGCTGGACGCGGTCGAATTCGATCGGCTTGAACAGGAGAGCCGTATCGACTACCTCCTGCTCAAGACTTATCTCATGAACGATAGTCGAAAGCTTGATCGGGAAAATTTGCAAATCAAGGAGATTGAGAATTTGCTCCCGTTTGCGCCGATCATCACCCAGCTTGAAGAGGCCAGGAGGCGGAATCAGTGGGGAGAGCCAGCCGAGGTGGCGGAACGTTTGAGTCAGGTGGTCGCACAGGTCAAGGAGGCGACGCAGGCGTTTGAGAAGGCAAGCACGCGGACGAATCAAACAAGAAACTCAGCGGAGGAGGCGAAAGGGCTCGCGCTCCGAGCCTCGGGGCGCACGGTTCAGCTCGTTCAGACGCTTCGCGGTTGGTACGCCTTCCACGAAGGGTTCCACCCCGAAGTCACCTGGTGGGCCTCCGAGCCGTACCAATCCGCCGAGAAGGCCTTGAACGAATATGCCACCTTGCTCCGCGAAAAAGGGGCTGGGATCAAGGCAGGTGCTCAGGAAGCGATTGTCGGCAGCCCGATCGGGCGCGAGGCGTTGATCGGCGAGCTTCGGTCGGCCTGGATCTCTTATTCTCCCGAAGAGTTGATCGCGCTGGCGGAGAAGGAGCTTGCCTGGTGCGAGCTCGAGATGAAGAAGGCCGCGCGAGACATGGGGGACGGAGACGACTGGAAGAAGTCTCTCGAACGGGTCAAGCAACACCACGTGAAGCCGGGAGAACAGCCGACCTTGATCCGAGACCTCGCGGAAGAAGCGGTCCGGTTCCTCGAGACGCACGACCAGATCACGATCCCCGCCTTTGCTCACGAGACGTGGCGGATCGAGATGATGTCTCCTCGTCAGCAGCTCGTGACGCCGTTCCTGACCGGGGGAGAGGTTGTCCGAGCGTCTTATCCTTCGAGTGAAATGACGCATGAACAAAAAATGATGAGCATGCGTGGGAATAACCGCCACTTCACCAGGGCCACGGTCCATCATGAGGTGATTCCAGGGCATCACCTTCAAGGGTACATGGCCGCGCGTCATCGGCCGTACCGTTCCCTGTTCCGCACGCCGTTTCTGGTCGAAGGCTGGCCGCTCTACTGGGAGATGCGACTTTGGGATATGAGCTTCGCCCGGTCGCCCGAGGATCGCGTGGGCATGCTCTTCTGGCGCTCGCATCGGTGCGCCCGGATCATCTTCTCGCTACGGTTCCATCTCGGAACCTACTCGGCTCGGGAGTGTGTAGACATGCTCGTCAATCGGCTCGGACATGAGCGAAACAACGCGACGGCCGAGGTTCACCGGTCCTTCAGCGGCCAGTACGAGCCACTCTATCAATGCGCTTACATGCTCGGCGGCCTTCAGCTTCGAGCGCTCAGCGAGGAGTTGGTTGGGTCGGGAAAAATGACCCCACGCGCCTTTCACGACGCCGTCCTGAAAGAGAACGCAATCCCGATCGAGCTGATCCGGGCCAGCTTGAAGCGCGAGCCGTTGGTGCGTGACCAGTCAACGAAGTGGAAGTTCGCGACACCAAGCCAGTGAAGTGAGTCGAGGTGAGCTATGGCGAGGGAACGACCTCGGCCTCGTCCGGGAGGGACGAGGCCGAAGGGAGGAGGGACGTTAGTGTTAACCTTGCCCCGTGGTTGGGATTACTGGGCGACCTTGTCGGTCACGCCCGGCCAGTCGTCGGTGCGGAACGGCGTGACGGGAAGGCCTTCCTTGCTGTAGAGGTTGCAGACGGGGTTATCAGCCCAGGCGTAGCGGACCGAGGCGGGCTCGGAGACCTCGTCGGCCCAGACCTCGACCTTGTTCGGCCCGACGACCTTGGCCTTGGCCCAGACGAATTTCTTGTCATTCGAGGCGATCGAGAAGCCGACCGGGTCGCGCACGTCGAAGGGCTGGAGTCCGCCGCCGACATGGTCGAAGGTCAAGGTGACCTTGTTTCCGTTCGCCTCCATCGACTTGAACGTGGGGCTCTGATGGTTCATCTCGATGCCGTAGTCGCGCGCCAGCGCCCAGCGGGCCAGTCGCTTGGCGACGTCTTGCTTGTTGCGCGGGTGGATGTCCTTGTCCTCGCCCAGGTCGATGATCACCGCCTGGCCGGTCTTGGGGAGCCTTGAGAGAGTCAGGGTCTGAGCTTCGCGCAGCTCGGCCCAGTCGCTTTCGCCCGGCTCGGGCTTCTCGGCCTTGTAGTCGGCGAGCTGGACCCAGTAGAAGGGGAAGTCGCCAATCTTCCATTCATCGCGCCAGCTCTGAATCATCAAGGGGAAGAGCTTGCGGTACTGGTAGGCTCGAGTCGCGTTCGACTCTCCCTGGTACCAGATCGCTCCCTTGATGCCGTAGCCGATGGTGGGCTTGAGCACACCGTTGTAGATGTTCGAGGGGCGATGGTTCCCGCGCATCACGTCGTCGGGCCCTTGAGGGCGCCGAGGAATCGGCTTGCCATCGGCCTTGGCCTTTTCCACGGATTCGTTGTAGGCCGCCAGCACCTTTTCGAATTTGGTGCGTGCCTCGGGGAGGTCTTTCTCCATCTGGGCCCACTTCTCGAGCAAGGGCTTGTAGTCTTCGTCGGCGGCCAGTAGGTCGGGACGGATCCAGGCTTCGCAGGACGAGCCTCCCCACGAGTCGTCGATCAAGCCGATGGGGACGTCGAGCGTCTGGCTCAACTGGCGGC
>Ga0182745_1000611_pt1 | contig 38251 bp, 26 predicted proteins | sample eDN3rd30CKraftBY_FD_128523 | JGI IMG/M metagenome (GOLD analysis project Ga0182745, IMG submission 128523) | Enriched backyard soil microbial communities from Emeryville, California, USA - eDNA 3rd pass 30_C Kraft BY (version 2) (version 2) | ecosystem: Environmental > Terrestrial > Soil >...
ATTCAATGGGTGAAGGCAACCGCAAGAGGTTACCGCAACCAGCAGAACTTCATCAACGCCATTTACTTCCATTGCGGCGCTCTGGACCTGAACCCCTAGCCACTAGAATGCCGGAAGAGCCATAAAAACTAAGTTGTCATCATCTCAAATCCAGACAACGGTTTCGTTAACCTGTGCAGGAATTATTGTCTGGAAGGATAGGCGTTCTCCTCAGATCCTTGCTCACTGAGCCTGCAATTTCCATCTCCGTTACTCACTCTTGGCGGCACATAGAATATTTCTGAATCGGTGTCATAAAAACGACACATCCGGCCGTCTTCCTCTCAAGTTCCGCCAAACGGCGGATTTGCCAGTAGGGTTACAGGGGCTGGCTGACCGTGAATATTCTTAGCTCAGCATGGGAAGGCTCCCAGGAAGGAGCCAGAAGCACTCCAAATGCGGCCTCGTTGCTGCGAACGGCCTCTGGGCGTCGCACGGCGGAGTTGTTTGAGGAGTGGCAAGCCCCCTTGCTTCGTTATCTTGCCAGCCTTACCCGTCATCCTTCCGAGGCCGAAGACCTGCTGCAGGAAACCTTCCTTCGCCTCTTCCGGGAACAGCACAGTGGCCGTGTGATTCACGATCCCAAAGCGTGGCTATTTACGGTGGCGCATAACCTGGCTATGGACTATCACCGTGGTGGTTCCGGGGGAGAGGAACCCGAGGCTCTGCGCGCAGTTCCCGACGAGCGAGAGAACGCAGAGGCCACGCTGGTGGCGAATGAACGTAGTGCGTGGTTTCGCAAGGCGCTAAACGAGCTATCTCCGCAACAAAGACAGTGCATCGAGTTGCGCGCGGAAGGGTTACGCTATCGCGAGATCGCCTCCATTTTGGGTGTGCACATTTCCACCGTACGTACTTTCATCGTTCGGGCCGTTACGCATCTGTCGGGAGGTCCGCGATGAACCGATTGCTGGCGACCGCCGTTCGCCGACTTCGTTCTCATCCCACGGATGGGGATCTTGTTCAATATCTGGATCAGGAACTGGGCTCCAGAGACCAAGCCTGGATAAGCCGTCACATGGGAGCATGTTGGTCTTGCCGTCATCGTTTGTACCAATTGCGAGCTGGCATTCATGCGTACATGGAAGAGCGGGAATGTCGCAATTCGCAGTGGAACGATGATCGCAACGACAGGAATGCCCGCTTTTTGCTGGCTCTGGCAGCGGAAGAGCGGAGGGCAAGTGTGCGGCCGACCCCCATCAAGGGCCGCCTTTCTATGGTTACCGCTCTTGCTGCTGCGGGCGTTGCGCTTGCTGCCATCGCTTTTTTGCAGCGCGCCGCACAACCCATGCCTGTTTCCGCGCGGGAGCTTCTACTGAGTACACAGCGCGCCGAATTGCACGCGGAGCCAGTGCCAGTTCGTCCGGCATCCGGCGATACGATCGTGTTGCGGATTGCTCGCCAAGGTCGAGATGGCTGGCGGACTGCGTTTGCTGAACCCGGTCACAGTGGCTTTCGTTCTGGTGACTCAACCGTGACACGGGACCTGCAGCAGGCCCTGTCGGCGGCTGGTCTGGAGTATGGCCCACTTCTTTCAGCTGCACAGTTTGAGCACTGGGCGACTGCCATGCGTGCAACGCTCGCGGTAGAGAAACTAACTACCGATGAAGGGGAATTCTGGCGAGTGACCGCCCACCGTCAGGAAGACCGTCTGGCGGATCGCCTTTCGATTCTGATTCGATCGCGCGACAAACGGGTCTGCGAACAGCAATTGACCTTTGGCTACGGGGCTGACGTGCAACGGTATGTGATCACCTATGACACCGTTTCACCCACAGTTTCCAGTAGAACATCTACCACCACATTCCCCATTCCCAAGTCGGCAACTTCGATTCCAACGGCTACAACAGATCCGGTTGCCAAAACGGTATCGACTCGCGCCCTGCTGGCTCTTGTGGTGGAGGCCCACCACGTGCTGCATCGCGAAGGACTATGTCTAAGCGGAGCGGTATCTGTGGTGCGGGAACAGGGTGCGGTGCTGGTGCGTGGTGTCGTGGAATACGAGTCTGATCGACGACGGTTACAGGATCAGTTTCTGGGACAGCCCCTCGTTCGCTTTGATGTACAGATCGCGAGCGAAGCGCAACGTGCTCCCATGCCCGCGCATGCGGATATGGTGCTGACGGGCGACAGTCCGACACCAGAGGATGCCCTGCGGAGCGCCCTGCAGCACCGGTTGCGGCAGCGCCTCACTCCATCGCTTTCTGATAGTGAAGCTGAGGTATTCACCAGACGCTATGGCAATGAAGCCATTCAAACCGCGCAGAATGTGCTGCAGCATGCGTGGGCATTCCGAAGATTGAGAGAAGATTTTTTGCCGAGCCAACTGGAGCAGCTTGCTCCGGAATATCGGATTCTGCTTCAGGAAATTGCTGCAGATCACGCTCGCGAAGTAGAAGCTGGTCTACACAAGCTGTCGGCTCAGTTGCGTCCTATTCTGCCTGCGGATATCGATGCGCCTCAGCGTTCCGAAATGCCCCCGTCGGTGATCGACCTTCCGGTACGCATTGATCGCATCAATCGTGTGCTGTTTGCTGGCCTCGATTACGAGAACAGGTCGCTGGACGATCTGTTGCAGGAACTCGGGACGGCATTGATGCAGGCAGCGGCGAGTATGCCGGTGCATAGAGATTCGTTTCTTGGTTTGCTGCAGGCGCCCCCCATGACGCCTTCCAACTCCGTGTCGATGGAAAGACTCATACCATGAAATCATTGATGCTCCTTTTCGTCTGTGTCGCCTGTGCTTTTGCACAAACAGCGCAGATCACTGGTCTGGTGACGGATTCTTCGCAATCCGCTATCGTCGGCGCTCAGATTACTGCTACGAACTCGCAGACAGGTGTTGCTCGTAGCACCAGCACGAACGAGTCAGGGAACTATACGATTCCTTTGCTGCAACCCGGCGTCTACGCGATGACCGTGCACACGGATGGCTTTCGAGCCGTCAGTCGGGATAACATTCGCCTGGAAGTGGACCAGGTGCTACGCATCGATTTCAGTCTGGAGGTTGGCTCCGTGTCAGAGTCGGTGACTGTCACGGATAGCACCCCGTTGCTGCAGACGAGTTCAGGGTCGTTGGGGCAGGTGATCGAATCGAAGCAGTTTACGGATATGCCATTGAATGATCGAGGAGCATTGGGTTTGCTTGCTCTCAGTGATGGCATCATGCCAAGCAGACAGTTCAACCCGAATAGCTTTTCTGGCGCGAATACCTTCAGCGCCAACGGATCACGAGCGGGACAGAATGAGATCCTGCTGGACGGCGCTCCGAACACTCTGCCAGGCGTATGGCCGGGTCGGGGCATCCTTGGCACGCCAGTGCAGGTGGATGCCGTTCAAGAGTTCAAAGTGCAGACTAGCGTCTTCTCCGCGGAGTACGGACGTACGGGCGGGGGTCTCATCAACATGGTGGGACGCTCTGGAACAAACGATCTCCACGGCAGCCTATTCCACTTCTTGCGCAACTCCGCACTGGACGCAAACGACTTCTTCAATAACCGCTCCGGCGTGCCCCTTGGCGCTTTTCGTAGGAATCAATTTGGCGGCACCATTGGCGGTCCGGTGTTTATCCCCAAGTTTTACGATGGACGTAAGCGCACGTTCTTCTTCTTCAACTATCAGGGAACCCGCGCCGCGGAAGCACGTCAACGTATCGTCAGCACTCCTACCGCAGCCATGCGGCTCGGCGACTTCTCTGACCTACGCACGGCCGCGGGCGCACAGATCCGTATCTTTGATCCGTTGACCACAACGCAGGTCGGCAGCAACCCAATTCGTACGCAGTTCGCAAACAATCAGATTCCTACAGCGCGACTCAACGCGGTGGGATCTCGTCTGGCCGGTTACTTTCCGCTTCCCAATCTGCCTGGAAATATCAACAACCTTAGCCAGTCCGGGTCCTTTCGCCAAGTGAACAATCTTCTTGGTGTGCGCGTGGATCATCGCATTAATGACAAACATCAGTTCTTCGCGCGCTACAACAAAACCTATGACGATGGACAGAATCCCGTATGGATCGACAACGCAGCGCAGGGCTTCTACTCCTTGGTGCAGAACGTGAACTCCTTGGCGGGCGACTACACCTGGATGATGAGTCCCACGATGTTGCTGAACTTCCGTTATGGGTTTACGGATCGTTCGCATGACAATATCGATCCGGCGATGGGCTTTGATCTGACCTCGCTTGGCTTTCCAAACTATGTGAACGAACAAGCAGATATTCGCGTCTTTCCGCGCGTTACCTCCACCGGCTATCTGACGTTGGGAAACGATCAAGGCAGAAATGATTTCAGCTACCGAAATCATTCCGCGCAAGTCTCTGCCACTAAGGTAATGACGACACATACGGTGAAATTTGGCGTTGATGTGCGGGCAAATTTTGTCGATCAACGACGAGGCATCAACCCGAGTGGGCTCTATGCGTTCACGCGCAATTTTACCCAGGGCCCAAACGCGAATGTAGGTGGGGCCACCGTTGGCGACGGCATTGCATCGATGCTGCTGGGAACGCCGGCTTCCGGTGATTTCGGATCTGGCGTGAACGCCATATCCTGGAACGAATATTATGCGTTCTACTTTCAGGACGACTGGAAGTTGAGTCGCAAGCTGACTTTCAATCTGGGTCTGCGCTATGACCTGGAGATGCCACGGTATGAGACCTCCAACATGCTCGATTGGTTCGATTACAACACCGTATCTCCGTTGAGTGGACAGGTGCCCGGCATGGGCGAGATTCGGGGAGGCCTTCAATTCGCAGGCGTGAATGGCAATCCGCGCAGGCACTTCAATACTGACAGAAACAACTTGGCGCCCCGCTTTGGGTTTGCCTATCAGGTAAATGAGAAGACCGTGGTGCGTGGCGGCGCTGGTATTTTCTATGCCTCTGGCAGCATCGGCGCAGGCGGCTTCAACATTGCATCACAAGGCTTCGCGCCATCTACTCCATTTGTTGCAGCATTAGATGGTCTACGTCCCATCAATACGTTGAGCAATCCTTACCCAGATGGCTTTGCGGAGGCAGCAGGATCTTCCCTTGGTCTGCTATCGCAGGTGGGATTGAGCGTCGACAGACTATATGACCGTATGGCTCCGCTACCTTACAACACCCAGTGGAACTTCACGTTGCAGCGGGAGGCTTTCGGAGTGACATGGCAAGCAGCGTATGCGGGCAGTCGAGGCATTCATCTCGGCGACGGTGCGGGCTTCGAAATCAATCAGCTTCCGCAGAGTGCCCTGGCGCTCGGCACTGCGTTGCAGGAACTGGTTGACAATCCTTTCTATGGCATCATCACCGGACCGAGTGTGCTCAGCAATCCTCGTATCACGCGTGGTCAGCTTATGCGCCCTTATCCGCAGTTTTTGAATCTCACCATATTCAATCCAGCGGCTGCGGCATCCACCTATCACGGGTTTTCCCTGAAGGCAGAGCGTCGCTTTGCCAACGGACTCGGCTTCCTCAGTTCTTGGACAACCGCCAAGAACATCAGCGATGGACCTGCAACAGTGGGGCCGACAGTCGGGCACCAGAACTCCTATGATCGCCGTTCGGATCGATCTTTGGTGGAAGAAGACATTTCGCAGCGTTTCGTCGCCAGCATCAATTACGAGCTTCCTTTTGGCAGAGGTAAACGGATTGGCTCGTCCTGGCACCGTAGCGCCGAACTGGTTCTGGGTGGTTGGCAGGTGAATGGCATCTTCACCAAGCAAGTTGGTTTTCCGCTCGCTATTGCAACTTCCCCCAACACAGCGAACGCGTTGGGTGGCAGACAGCGACCCAATGCAACGGGTATATCCGCGGCCACTGAAGGGCGTGCGCAGGATCGGCTAGATAGCTACATCAACGCAGATGCCTTTTCGGCGCCAGCACCCTTTACCTTTGGCAACGTTTCTCGCACCTTGCCCAATGTTCGTGGCCCGGGGCTCACCAATCTGGATTTTTCACTTTTCAAAACTTTTGCGCTTACCGACAAACTGAACCTACAGTTCCGCGCAGAAGCCTTCAATCTTTCGAACTCGCCCATGTTTGCTTTGCCGAACCAGAACTACGGAACCGCGGCATTCGGGGCTATTACGGCAACGGCGAACAATCCTCGTCAACTGCAGTTCGCATTGCGCATGTTCTTCTAGGAACACAAGGCAAACAATGTCTAGGATAAAAGCCATGATCTCTCGGCGAACTTTATTACGGGCTGGTTCAACAGCTGCCGCTACTTCCGTTGCTATCCAAGCAGAGCCCGTATCGGCCGCCATGCAGACTAAGGTGCAACGTCCGAATGTGCTGCTCATTATGACGGATCAGCAGACGCATGATGCCATGTCCTGCGTCGGCAATCCTCGTCTAAAGACGCCGGCCATGGATTCGCTTGCCAAGCGTGGCACTCGCTTTTCTGCTGCGTATTGCACCTATCCGGTGTGTTCCCCTTCACGTGGGTCCATTTTTACCGGCCGCATGCCGCATGAAACGGGAGTTCGTTTGAACGGCCAATCAATTAAGGCAGGTGTTCCGACGCTGGGTGAGCTCTTCCGCGATGCCGGGTACGAGACGGTCTACGGCGGAAAATGGCATATCCCCAAGCCGTTTGAAGGCATGACCGGATTCACGCGCCTGATCGGCGGGAGTGGCCTTGGCGCGAAGATGGATCAGCCCTTGGCGGATGCTACGGCGCAATGGTTGCGGAGTTCCCCTAAAGCTCCATTTTTGATGGTGGCGTCCTTCATGAATCCGCACGACATCTGTGATTGGATTCGCAAGCATCCGGGTTCTCGCACTCACGATGACCCGGACCGGTATCCTCCTGCGCCAACGAACATGGCTGCTGATCCTGACGAACCCGAGGCCATACAATTCCACCGACGCACCGGGTACGACCTTATGTCCCAAGCTGTGGGAATCGCTTCTGCGTGGAAGCGTGATGACATGCGGCTATACCTTCATGACTACTACCGCATCGTGGAGCATGTAGATCGATGCGTCGGCCAGGTATTGACTGCGTTGCAAGAAACGGGCCTCGACAAGAACACGATTGTTGCCTTTGTGTCCGATCATGGCGAAGGTCTTGGCGCGCACCGGTGGGCGCAAAAGGCGTCGTTCTATGAAGAGTCGTCCCGCGTCCCGCTCATTCTGGCTGGTCCCGGCATACAAGCTGGGCACGTGGACTATACTTCGCTAGCCTCCTTGGCGGACCTTCTACCGACCTTCTGTGATTTCGGTGGAATTCCCTTACCTAAGGATGTCAGTGGAGTCAGTCTACGGCCTGCCCTGGAAGGTGGAACGTTGAAACGCAGCTTTGTTGCTGGCGAGTTGTTGTACAAGGATGCAACGCGGGAAGGTCGCATGATCCGCACGGCGCGGCATAAATATGTCGTCTTCAATAGCGGGTCGAATCCGGAACAATTGTTCGATCTCGATATGGACCCGGGAGAGATTCTGAACCTCGCGAAGCTGCCAGAGGCGCGAGCAGAACTGGATAGCCATCGGGCGATTCTCCGTGCATGGATTCGAGAGACTAAGGATGATTTTCAGATGCCAGTATAGGTGCGCCGAGAACGGCGCGGAACATGACACGTTGCCGGGCCCGGATCGTTATCGATGGAAGTTGAACGTCATGGCGCTTCTTCTTCCGGACAAGCTGTATCTTTGCCTCGGAGTTCCCATTTGTTTGCGACAGTGTCGAAGCGCCAGGTTTGGCAAGACTTTCCACACGTCACTTTTCTGAGTAGGGTATCTACGGCTTGTTCCTTAGTCGGAGAGAGCCATAGGCTCTTTGGGTAGTTGGGAGAGCAGGGCTCGCGTACGGTGAGGGTCTGCTTCACTCCTTCTGCGCGGAGGATGTACATTCTCGTTTCGTATTCGGAGGAAACGGATTCTTCATTCGCGATGGGCGGGAACTCCGTGTCACCACCCTTTGTGTAGTTCGAAATGTGGGCTTGCCCGTTCCGCGTGCGGAAAATCTGGAAACACAGCGGCAGATCTTGCGGTTGTTCATACGTACAACTGAACTTGCCAGCGAATACGAACTCACCATTCCAGGAGAACCGCTTCTTCGGGAGGTAACGAAGCACAGCGCCAGTGGCTGTGTTGTCTCGGTGTCGAATGAGTAGGGCCATGTCGAGATGACCATCGCCATCGAGATCCACATCGGAACGGAAGAGATTGCGTTGGGTAAGGCTGCGGTCTTCAAATATTTCAGGTAGGTCTTTGGCGAGGGCGTCTCTTGCCTCATCGGGGAAGGGTAGATACTCCGGGATCTGCCCATCAAAGACCGCGACTTCCTCTTGCTTTGCCGGGTCTACTTCCCGTGGATCCTGATCGTCAAAGAAACGAACGACTTCGCTCGCGAAGTTGTTGGAAAGGCCACCGCGGGAACGCGAACCCTCGGGGTTATCGCCAGAGCGCGACGGGCTCATGGGCGCATGCTGCATCGTCCAGAGGAACACATACCAAAGGGCGAGCGTACACACCACAGCTACGGGTAAGGAAAGGGAGCGGGGAGCGCGCATCTGCCTTCAACCCTACGGGCTCCCCCTTCTCCACGTCAACCCTCGATGCCCCTGCGCTAGCCGGGAAGCAACTCGAGCCGGCTATGTTGATAGGTCATACGTCGACCCTTACGCATCGCTTCATCCGCCATCAGCACGGCGATGGAATGTGAATAGCCCGCCTCAATGGGTGCGATGGGCTGCTGCCGAGAACGCACACAGTCGAAGAAGTTACGCATATGGGAGACTGTTTCCTTCGCAGGGAACTCGATCGCCTTCTGAATGCGGTTCTGCTCGCCTGAGCCATCGCCGGTCATCTCCCAGGTCTGCCGGTTGGAAAGACTCTTGGCATCCAGCGTGCCGAGCGTGCCGAACCACTTCGCATAGTTGCCTGCGCCATTGCCGAAGGTGGTGGCATAGCGCACCAGGAATCCTTCCGCGTATTCATAGGCGACTTCCACCGAGTCGGGCACGTCATAGCCTTCCATCTTCCAGCGGAAGGTACCACCGAGCGAGACGGCGTACTTCGGAAACTCCACGCCGGTGACGTAGTGCACCAAGTCGATGAAATGTACCATCAGGTTCGTCTGCGGTCCGAGTGAAAACTCTCGATAGCCATACCAATCCCGGTACTTCACCGCATCAAAAGCCCGGTTCTTATCCTCAAGCAGGAAGGCTCCCCAATCAACATCCTGCTTCGTCGGAGGTTGATCCCGGTACTTGTCGCTACCGTAGCCTATCCAATAGGGCTTGTAGCCATTACGAACCTGCTCCACGCGCAGCACCTGCCCTAGCGTTCCCTTTGCCAGTGCGTCCTTCACCGGGCCAGATTGCGGATAGCTACGCATCTGCGTGCCTATTTGCACAATGCGTCCGGAGCGTTTTACCGCGTCGTAGGCGCGAATCAACTCCTCCATGTTCATCGCCAGCGGTTTTTCCACATAGACATCTTTGCCAGCGTTTACGGCTTCGATCAGTTGTGTGCAGTGCAGGTGATCCGGGGTGCCGATAACGACGGCATCGATATCTTTGCGGCTGAGAATGTCAGCCAGGCGTGGCGTAGAGAAAGGTGTTTGGGCAGTCGCTTCTTTCACGCGTGCCACAGCGTCTTCCCGCTTCTGTTTCCAGGTATCACAGACGGCGACCACGTCTGTCCGCGCATCGTCTTTCTCGGCCAGAATGTCTTTTAGCAGATCCCGACGGCCACAACCGACGTTGGCGACTCGCAGGCGGCTGTTGGCCCCAAGAATGCGCCCGTAGCTTGCGGCGGTGATGGCGACGGCTCCCTGAATCAGGATGCTTCGGCGGCTCTTGGGCTCCGGTGAGATGGTGTTCTTTTCCATCTGGATCTCCTTCTGCGTTGCGGGGATTACAAGCTAAGGTATCAACAAATCAAGCATCTGAAACAGGGAAAAGCGTTAGGGTAGGCGTTGCAGATCAGCGGCTGGGCGTTCATCCGGCTTTGGAGGTCGAAGACAGCTTCTTGATGTGCCGACGTTCCGCCGCCAAGAGGGGGATTTCGGGGCGGGGCCGCTAAGCGGATTTAGGCTTGGTAGGTGCGGAACGCCAGCACGGCATTCAATCCACCGAAAGCGAAGGAGTTCGACAGCGCGGCGCGGATCGGCATGGGGCGAGCGGCATTGGGCACGTAATCCAAGTCACATTCCGGATCGGGCTCCACAAAGTTCATGGTGGGGGGAGCAATCTGGTGCTGCAGTGCCATTACTGTCGTGACGGCTTCCACCGCGCCAGCTCCGCCAAGCAGATGGCCGTGCATGGACTTTGTGGAACTGACCGCCAACTTGCGGGCGTGGTCGCCAAAAACGGAGTGAATCGCTTTGGTTTCCAGAGGGTCGTTCGCTGGCGTGCCCGTTCCGTGCGCATTGATGTAGGAAACTTCGTCGGGTTCCATCTGCGCCGCCTGCAACGCGCGACGCATGGCCAGTGCCGCGCCTTCCGGTTGGGGCAGCGTTAGGTGGGCCGCGTCTGCGGACATGCCGAAGCCCGCCAGTTCGGCCAAAATGGTGGCGCCACGGGACAGGGCAGATTCTTCTGATTCGAGGACGAGGATGCCGGCGCCTTCGCCCAAGATCAATCCGGAACGGTTCTTGGAGAAGGGGCGGCAGGTTTCCGCGGAGAGGACGCGCATACCCTCCCAGGCCTTCATAATGCCAAAAGTGATGGAAGATTCACTGCCACCCGCTAAAGCCAAATCGCACATGCCGCTCTGGATGTGCATCCAGGCGAGGCCAATGGCGTGGTTGGACGAGGAGCAGGCGCTGCAGACCGTATAAACTTGGCCCTGCGCGCCATAGGCCATGCTGACGTGACTGGCGCCCGCGTTGGCCATCACTTTTGGGATCAGCAGAGGGTTGACGCGTGGTTTTTTCAGCCCATACATTTCCCAGAATGCGAAATCATGGGCGACCTCACCGCCGATACCGCTTCCAGCCACCACCGCAGCATCTTTCCAGCGCGGATCTTCCTTGGCCAGCCCAGCGTTTTCCACGGCTTCTTTCGCGGAAACCAGCAGGAATTGGGCGAACCGGTCGGTATGGTCGAGAGTGCGGTCTGCAATGCGGCCGTCCGGGAACCCCTGGACGGAGCCAGCCAGATTCAATCGGAGCGTGCCCTGGGGGAAGGTCGGCAAGGGGCTGAAGCCGACGGCGCCGGCCATCATGGAATCCCAAATCGCCGGGGCTGTTAGCCCAAGCGAGCAGATGCCTCCTACGCCGGTAACGACTACCTTTCTTCCACTCATCGGGGCTGCTCTCGCTAGGCTTCCGCAGGTGGTTCAGCAGCGCCGTTTGCGCGGGATTCGAGCAGAGCATTGATGCGCTCTGCAACCTGACGGACAGTGGTTAACTCTTTCGCCTGATCATCCGGGATATCCAGATCGAACTCGTTTTCCAGGGCGAACACAATGTTCAGCCCATCCAGAGAGTCGATCTGCAATTCCTCAAAGGTGCTGTCGATCGTCACCTTGCCGGGTTCCAACTTTTGGGTCGATGTGATGATATCGACCACCTTTTGCGCGGTATCTTCAAACATAGCAGCGTATCTCAAGCTGTCCCAAGCTACGTACGGGTGCGGAGAGCCACAAGCCCCGATTGGCGCCGATTGCTGGCTAACCACCGCCCGTCCGGGGCATGGCCGGGCCACAAACCGGAACCTCTATGTTACTGTATGCAGGCTCTTGATGTTACCGGCTGCAAGTGAAATTCTCGGAATTGGGCTAGAGATCCTTCGCCGCGCCACCTGAAAGAAAGCGGAGGGGCGTAAAGGCCAAAAGTGGAGACGGGTCCTGCCCTAGAACGCCAAGACCCTGGGCCGACGACGCCGTTCGTCGCATGCCGGCCAGGGTCTTGGAAGGAGCGTAAAGTCGTAGAGACACGCTGTGGTTCAGCACGCTGCGTTGTGGCGTGCCGAGCCTGCTTTTGTCCTACTGTGCTAGTAGTCCACCATTTCCAAAGTTCGCCAGTTCCCAGCCGGAGAGCCGATAGCCGGAAAGCAGCGGGGGCAGAAGCAGGTCCAGTACATTGCGCTTAGCCGAGCGATAGCAGCCCGGTGCGGAAATTACCGGAATTTCATCCCGATAAGCGAGCAGTAACAGGTTGCCGGGTTCCACCGGGGCCAGAAACCGCTCAATACTGCAGCCTACCCGTAGCATAGCCCGTCCCACCACATCCTCCGGGTTGGCTGGAGCCGTTGTGCTAGCGACAATGACGGCGTTCGGATTGGTCTTCATCAACTGGGCCAGCGCATTGGATACCTGCGTTTCTTCTTCCAGACAGCAAAGTGCAAAGCAGGAATCCGGGTCGTATTGTTCCAGACGTTGCCGCATCACGTTCTCGAATAGAGTGCGCGCGCGTTCTGCTTGCAGCGGATCTGTATAAAGGAGCGCAATGCGCGGGTTGCGGATGGGACGGACGCGGATAAGTGGGCCGTTTTCCTGTAGCAGAGACGTTACTTCGTTCACCTGTTCTTTGGCCACGGCAAAGGGGGCGCTCTTTACGACGGCAATTCGTTGTCCTGCCTTGGCGTGCGAAAAGTTGGCGACTGTAGCCACCACCATGCTGGCAGTTGAATTCACTTGTCGTAGCAGTTCGTCGTCAATGACTACGCAACAATTTTCTGTTGCAACAAGATTTGCGCGCCCTCCTGCCGCCAGACGAATTTCCAGGCTGCCCGACGCCATACTTGCGGACGCAGCAAGCACGGCCTCTTCTTCTGAGACCTCTCCTTCGTCCAGTTCTGTGACCCAAACCTGATCCAGGCCTTCGGCCTGTAGCAGCAATGCGTCTTCTTCACTCAAAATATGCCCCTTTGCGAGGAGCTTTTTGCCGCTTAGCCGAAAAATCGGCGTACTGAGCACGCGGCCAACCGAGTCGTGAACTGCGAGCACTCGAGCCTTCATTCGTTATCCGCCTGGGTGAAACAATGTCATAGACATGGCGTGTTAGGCCTCATGAGCTATTTTATTGATATGGTTAAATTTCTTCCTAGTATAGTCCGCCATACGCATAAGCACTATCACATATTCGGGTATGAATTTTAGGTTAGATGGGGGTCTCGTACTAACCCTTATGGGGGCATTTCGGGCCTAGCTGCTTGGAGTATTCGTCGCTGGCAATATCAGTCGCTTCACGTAACTGGCTGAGAAGTAAACTGCAAAGCCGTTTTTGCGGCGAGCCGACACGCTAATATTGCTTGGTCTCGGCAACCATCTTTTTTTCTCGTAGTTTGAGGCTGTGACATCCGTAGACTCGGACTCACGCGGTCAAGCTAATTACTTCCGATTTGAGAGACGAGCGCCTCGTAAAACAAAAAACACTTTTAGATTCAATTATTCCAGACTTTGACCCAATCAGGCAGCTTCTACGGCTAAATCCCAATGATGGAAGGGCGTTTGTTTTCAGTCAAAGAGGATAGATCTCAATAGCGGTGGACTGGTCGGCCAGTGTTCGTTTGGCCAGTGTTCGTTTGGCCAGTGTTAGTTCGGCCAGTGTTCAATCGGAAAATCCGATGTGGCTAGGGGACGCATGAACGCTTTCAGGGGTAAGTCTGCCGAGAAATGACAAGGCCGAACGAAATGCTAATGACGTCGATAAGAGAGTTCCGGGGCAGGATTCGGTTAGCCCCAACGTAAAACGGGCGGACCTCAAGAGGTCCGCCCGTCAAAACTGCTGGAGCCACCCATGGGAGTCGAACCCACGACCTACTGATTACGAATCAGTCGCTCTACCAACTGAGCTAGGGTGGCGCAATCTTTCTCAGTGTACTACAGAGCCCTTCAGCTGCACTATAGGCGGTTACACCTTATGGGACCACCACTTTTGCTCCGTTCGTCCGCGCAGTGGACGGGGCTGCTCACTTCGTACTATCCTGGTAAGAGCGCCAGCGCGCCGAGGTAAAGTTATGTCCATTCCCAACGTGAAACGCTATCGGATTCTGAACGCCGACGGCACCCAGGAAGCGACCTTGATGGCCGTCTTACCGAAAGGCGCAGACGTCGCAGCGTATTTGAAGGAAGCATCCCAACGCTTCGATTGGAAAGCCTACTCAGATATGAAGGCCAGCCAGTCGAAGGTTCGTGTGGGTCAGCAGAAACAGAAGAAGAAATAACTTCTTCTCGCGAGTTTTCAGAAGGGAGGCGTTTATCGCCTCCCTTTCGCTTTTTAGGCCTGCCGTAGATCCGTAAATCTTATCCCCACTGTTCCTCCCTGTTGCTGCCCAGCAACCTTAGGTTTCCGGCAGAGGCCCCCAAATCGTCTATTCTCGTTCGCTTAAACGGCCTAAATCGGTACATTCCAGGTCAGCCGCATGGGAATGTGGACTGCATCGACTGTGCGAAACTGAAGGGTTCTAACTACCTGTGCGGGCTCGAGTTGCCTTGCTTCCCGTTCGACCGCACTTGCAATCTGGTCGTGAACGATGAGACGCGCATTTCTTGTTATTTCCCTTCTGAGTGCTTTTGCGATGACCCTGTTTGCCAGTTCCTGGACTACAGATGACATTCTGCTAATGGATCGAGCCGGAGCGGTGTCTTTATCCCGGGATGGCTCGAAGCTGCTGTGGTTGCAAGCGCGCATGGATAAGAAATCCGGCAAGCTCATCTCCCACATTCATTTGCGCTATCTGGCGGACGGACACACCACACAATTGACACGCGGAACCGAATCCGCAAACGCGCCGTTGTTTTCTCCGGATGGCAACCGGGTCGGCTTTCTCACAAGCCGTAAGGATGACGGAGGGGCGGATGGCGCCGAGGGCGGAGCCAAGCCGCAGGTGTGGGTGCTCGATCTGCGTGGTGGTGAACCGCAGGCTGTCACTACTCTGGACCAGGGGGTGAACTCGTTCCGCTGGATCGACAACGATAATTTGCTGTTGGTGGCGCAGGAAACTCCCACGGCGAGGGCGCAGAAGATTAAGGAAGACAAAGATACGTCGCGCGTGGTTGATGACCCAGAGGAAGCGCCCATTCGCCTGTTCCGCTTTTCCCTGAAAGATAAGAAGGCCAAACGCATATCTCGCAATGAAGACCGGATCGCACGCGTAGAAGTCTCTTGGGATGGGCGCTACGCTGTCGCCATCCACAATCGCTCCAGCCGCTATGTGTTTGACGCGGAGATTCCTCCCGTCACCTTCCTCTACGATCTGCAATCCGAAAGTGCGGAACAGTTGTTTGCCGGAACGCGTACGGTTCCAGGTTCCATCCAGTGGACCCTTTCGAACGATGGCTTCTATTACACCGCCGACTACTCCAATCACCCGATCTATCGCAGCGCCAGCATTACGAAGCTATATTTTCTGAGTCTCTCCGACAAGAAACCCGTCGAGATGAATCTGGACTGGGAGCGTGGCGTCACCGGCGATATCTCGATCACGGAGAAGGGGCTATTTGTTCCGCTTGCCAATGGAGTGCGGGATGTTCTGGCCCACTACCGCAGGGAAGGCAACAATCTGGTGAAAGAGGACGTGACCGGCGAGCATGTGTCGAACATTTTCGGCGTGAAAACTTCGGTGGAGAATCAGGTTGTCGCCTATGAGTACAGCACGGCCAGCGTTCCTGCCCAGTGGTTTACGGCGAAGCTACAGGGCACGGCGTTCACCGACATGAAGAAAGCCACGTCTCTGAATGGAAGTCTGGAAAAGAAGCCAATTTCGAAGACGGAGACGATCCATTGGAAAGGCGCTCTTGGCGAGGAAGTCGAAGGCCTGTTGTACTATCCACACGACTACCAGCCGGGCAAGAAATATCCGCTGGTGGTGATGATCCACGGCGGGCCAGCCTCGCTCGACAAGGATGCTTTTCGAGAAACATGGGCCTATCCGCACCAACTGTATACCCAGCGCGGCGCCTTCATCCTAAAACCGAACTACCACGGTAGTTCGAACTATGGTCTGGCATGGGTGGAAAGTATCGGCGAAGGCAAGTACAACGATCTCGAATGGCAGGACGTGGAGACGGGCGTGGATGCCCTCATCGCCAAAGGGATTGTGGATCCCGACAAAATGGGCGTGATGGGGTGGAGCAATGGCTCTATCATCAGTATCGAGATCAGTACGCGTACAACCCGCTACAAGGCCGTTGGCGCTGGCGCGGGTAACGTGAACTGGATTTCGGACTGGGGTAACGCCATGTTCGGGCACTCCTTTGACAACTACTATCTGGGCGCTACCCCCATGAGCAACCCGGAGCGCTACGTTGCCAAGTCTCCTCTTTTCCGGATGGATAAGGTGAAGTCGCCCACCATCATCTTTTTCGGAACCGATGACGTGAACGTGCCTACAGAGCAGGGATGGCAGCACTATCGCGCCCTACAGCATCTGGCCAATACAGATGTGAAGTTTCTGCTCTTCCCAGGTGAACCCCATAGCCTGCAGAAGTACGCACACCAAAAGCGCAAGGTGGATGAAGAACTGGCGTGGTTCGATAAGTTCCTGTTCCAGAAAGACCCGGGACAGAATGCCTGGCTGAAAGAAGATTCGCCACTGTCCGGCTTGCTGAGGCGCAGCACTTTATCGGAAGTGCCCCAGGTTGCCCAATTGGGTGATCTGCAAGTGGGCCGGTTTGAAATCACGCGTAGTCAGTATGCAGCCTTCGACAAAAGCTACCGTATCCCTGCGGGTACAGGAAACTACCCTGCAACCGGCATTAGCTTCGACAAGGCCAAGCAATACGCGGAGTGGCTCTCAAAACGGTCTGGGAAAAAATTCCGTTTACCTACAGAAAAGGAAATGTCCGGGCATCTGAGTGCGTCCAAGAAAGGGAATACGTTGGACCGTTGGGCTGGTTATGACGTGAACCCGGATGATGCCGCGCGGCTCGCTACCGCCATTGCCAAGTTGTCTGCCGACGATTTGCTGATGCCTGTGGGTAGCTTTGGCGGCAAGGGGTCTGATCCTGTATTTGATCTGGACGGCAATGCTGCCGAATGGGTGGTGACCGAGCAGGGTACGGGTAAGCTGCTCGGCGGTAGCGCAGATCGTCCTGCGGATACCCTGCAGGAAACTGCGCCTCGTGCAGACTTCGCCGGCTTCCGTGTGGTGCTGGATTAGCTCTCGCCCAGAATTTGTTTGGCCACCTTGTTGTCTCGTCTCCGTCCTGTCGCTGGCAGGATAATCGAGATGGATAACCGGGCCCAGTACGCCTAACCAGTTCCGGCAGGGAGTCATCTTGCCGGAATTGGCTGTATTCTAAGGATGCGTGGGGTAGCCGTCCTTTCCTTTGGTAAGAAACTTGCCAGGCGAATGCCTTGTCCTTTCAGAAGGAAAGGCGCTTACGAAAGTGACGCTTTCCGAAACGCTCGGTAGTCCGGAGGCTCGTTACATGTTTGCGTGGATCTGCCCAAAGTGCGGGAAGGAAATCCCTCCTCAATACGATGGCTGTCCGGAATGGTGTCCGGAATATACCAAACGTAAGGCTCACCTGAAGCAGGCTACCTCGACGCCTCCTGAAATGACATCCCCGGTTCTCAAGAACCTGATGCAATTGGAAGGCCGAGCGGATCAGGGGCCGGTTTATACCGGCGCAACCTATAGTCCTGCCGCTTCTCTTCCTTCTACTGCAATGCCTCCCTCAGCATCCCCCAATGCGCCCACGCTGGAAGCGGCGGAGACCCCGCGTTACCGGTCAGACTCCTCGGCCTTTGCGTACGATACGCCGCTGGCAAAGGCGGACGACGCAGGACGTCATTTGCCGCCCTTGTCCGAGATTCGAGACGTCCAAACGGGCCGGCAGGTCCGCGTGGAAGCGCCCAAAGAGAAGAACGAGTTGAATCCCATTCTTGTGGCCTTCCTCGCGGCTATTGTCTTCTGCGCGCTTGGCTACGCGGCCTTCAAGTTCTATGAAAAGGGTTCGGGCTCCGGCGCCCTGGCTACGGTAGGCGAAGCCGCAGCCAATGCCCCTGGTCAACATCGCCTCAACAAGATCATTAGCGTCACGGGCCTGCGTTTCGTCCCTGGCAAGAACAAACAAATGGAAGCTGTTTTCCTGGTCGTGAACAATAGTGGTGCGCAGACTCCGGTGGTTAGTGGCACGGTGGCCGTTAGGGCCAAAGCGGACGACGCGACAGCGACTCCCATCCTCAGCTTTCCACTGACAAAAGTTGCCCTGGGGCCTTATGACAGCAAGGAACTGCGCGCTCCACTGCAAACGGCGCTAAAGGCCTACGAACTGCCGGATGGCAACCTTGTACGTATGGACCTGCTCATCACGGAACCTGCTCAGTAGTTGGCTGTGTTCCGTCGGCGATAGGCGATCCAAATGGAAAAGAGGAGGACCTAGGTCCTCCCCTTTTCCATTGCGTTTGACATCAAGTTAAGCCTGCCCGAGGGCTCTATCTATCCATCGTGGTCAGGCTGACTAGAACAACAGCTTCAGGCCAAATTGGATCTGTCGCCTGCCGCCGTTGAGCTCACCGAGAGAGGCAAATGCCGCGCCCGCGTTGTCGAGCACCGCATTCGGCGTTCCGAAATTCGGGTGGTTCAACACGTTGAAAGCCTCGGCGCGCACCTGCAGGGTCAGCTTCTCGTGAACAGTGACGTTCTTGAACACCGAAGCATTGGCTTGGAGTGTCTTCCCACCCAGCAGGGAGTTCCGCTTTTCGTTCCCGAAGGGAGTGCCGAAGCGCTGCGCGGTCTCCGTAGTATTCACGATGAACCGGGCGTCCGAGGCGCTGATTGTCTGCACTTGCCCGGCGCGCAGGGCCACGAAGTCGTAGTAACCCGTGGGCGAGGCTCCAGTGACCAACGCGGGGAACCGTGTTCTGGCGGTGACATCATCCAACGCAATGGCCGTGGCCGGTGCATTGACGTTGCCCTGGAACGGTCGCAGGCTTCCATCAAAACCGCCGGGTCCCACGGCCGATGTGTTGTAGTTTCGATCCGCGTAGATGCTGCCGAGATTATTCTGCGACGCCGTATAGGGCTGGCCCGATTGCGCCAGAACCGTCCCGCCAATCTGCCAGCCGTTCAGGAATTTGCCTGCCACGGCATTCGCGGTGATGGCAGGCAGTTCGACGTTGAAGTACCCGGTTCCTACGTGCCGGAAATCCAGATAGCCGCGCGAATATTCACCCTGAATGGCGTTGAATGGGTTCTGGGAGACCGATGATCCGCCAGCCCCGCCGAATACATCAACGAAGGTGTCCCGCTGCCGACCCAAGGTGTAAGTAGCGCCAGCGAGCACGGACTTGCCCCGATAGTTCACACGGCTTTGCAGCGCGTGATAGTTGGAGCGTCCGTCGTTGTTGCGCAGCCGCACGAAACCGTAATCGTTGTATAAACGCCCATTTGCTGCCGGTATGGCATTGGCGGGAAGTAAGCCCGGAAAGTCTCTGGCAATCAGGTCGATCTTCGGGTTCCCGTTCTCGCTACGCAGCAATCCGTTGGAGACTGTGCCCACGTAGGCTACCTCCATGGATAGAGACGCGCTCAGTTCCCGCTGTACGGAAAGGTTGAACTGATGCGATACCGGGGCGTAAAAGTCCGGCGACACGATGGTCTGGTTGAGCTGACGCGGATCCAGCTGTCCGATGGGGGCGTAGCCCTGCAGCGCCGCGCGAACTGCGGGCCCAGTGGGATCCATGGGAAGGCCCAAGCCTGGCTGTGCCGAAATGCTGGTGGAAAGCGCGACCGGGCTGGACGATTGCATATTCAGCAGAATGTTGTAGAACGGGATGTCATAGCTCATGCCGTACCCAAGCCGGATTGCAGACTTGTTGACGCCGAAGATGCTGGTGAGAAACGACGATGGGCTCCACACTAGGCCAACGCGAGGCGCGAAGTTATTGCGATCGCTTTTCACCTTCGGGACGATGCGGGCATCAACCGGTAGAGCCGGGTTGTACAGGCTGGTTGCCGCATTGCTTTCACGCTCTAGCGTGGCGGTATGCAGCCGGTTGATTGGCTGTCCGAACAGTTCGTAGCGCAGCCCCAGGTTCACGGTCAGGTTTGGTGAAATACGCCAGTCGTCCTGAATGAAGTAATACTGCTGGAAATCAAGGATGTTGTAACCCGCATTTCCATAGGTGACAGAGGCTTGGCTGGGGGTGTTTGAGGCGAACCCATTCAGGTTTGCAAACTCAAAGCGCCCGTTCACTGTGGGAAGAAAGTACAGATCATTCACCCTGCGGCGCAGGTCAGCGCCAACACGCACGAAGTGGTTCGATTTCTGCCAGGAAAACGTATTCACGAACTGATAGGTATCGTTCACGCGTCCGTCGGGCTGGTTCGTGCCTGGTCCCCATGTGAGATAGCCGGCGGGCAAGCCGATGCTCGTCACGGCTTGATCTAGATTGTCAAAGGATGGCATCTGCGCCCCACCCAGTTTGCGCGCCAGGCGTGTAAAGTGTACGCGCGTCTCATTCACCGTGGTGGCGGTAGGGTTGATGATGAGCGTCTGTCCTGCGGTCTTTCCATCAAAGCCGAGGTCCGCCACGAAGCCGTTGGTCGCTGAGCCACCGCTGTTGCGCGTCATGCGTTCCTGTTGGAAATACCGGCCAAAGGTCTTCCATTTTTCCCGGCCCGTATAGTCGAGGCGGATACTGGCCTGGTTCTCGGAGAATGGACGGCTGATGAAGCGCTGAATGCCCCCGAATTCCACATTTCGCGTCACGCCGTTCACCGTGATGGGAACCAGTCGCGTGGCCACGTTCGGTTGGATGGTCGGGTTTCCCACCGGGATATTAAATGGAGCAGCCCGGTCAATCAGTGCGCGAACAGCGGGGCTAGCGATCGCAGCCAGGTCCTGCAGCCCCTGCGGGGTCGGCGTCAGGCCTGACACGCCGGATTGCACGAGTTGCGACGATGGTTGGCGAACCCCGTAATACGACCCGAAGAAGAATAGGGAGTTCTTGCGGATGGGGCCACCCAAGGTGCCGCCGAAGGTCTGGGTGCTTTCTGCCGGGGCTTCAGTCAGTCCGGCGCGCCGTTCCAGGTTCGTCATCGTATCGAAGAGCTTTTGATTGCGGTAAAAATAGGCTGCGGTTCCGTGCAGATCATTGGAACCCGATTTAGTGACCACGTTGACGACAGCACCTGTGGCCTGCCCAAATTCCGCCGAGTAATTACGCGTGACGATTTGGTACTCTTCCACGGTGTCCGCGTGATTGGTAAACACCGCTGGTCCAGTGGTGGTGATCTCGTTCACATCCTGCCCGTCCACGTTGAAGTTGTTGGAGCGCCCACCTGCGCCGTTTGCGGAGATTCGTGTGCCGTTTGAGTTCCCACTGCCTCCGCTGAAGTTGCCGACAACGCCAGGGGTCAGCAGTAGAACGCTATCGAGGCCTGCGTTGGCTCGGCTGACTGGCAACTCCGCAACCAGCTTGGTGTTGAAGTTTGCTGAGATCTGGGCGTTGTTTTCGAGCGCGGCCGTGCCTGCTGTCGTCACGGAAACCGCGTCCGTTAGTTCGCCAAGTTGCAACGTGACATCCACGCGGAGGTCCCGCCCGATCGAAACGCGCAGTGCCTGTAGTTCGCTCTTCCGGAAGCCTGTTGCCGTAACCTGCAACGTATACATGCCGGGCTGCAATGAGCGGAACTGGAATCCGCCCTGCTCCGTCGTTTTTGCTTTTATCGTTGATGTGGTTTCCTGACTCGTCAGCGTCACGTCTGCGTTAGGGACCGTGGCCCCAGAGCTATCCAGCACAAAGCCAGACAAAGATCCGGTCACCGTTTGCGCATGTATTTGCCCAAGAAGCACGCAAACAAGTATCAATCCAAGTGAGAAAGTTCCTCTCACTCCCCGTGGAAAGCTGCCATACATGGGTAGTTTTCCTTTTATGTCAAAGAGCATCCATGACCCCTTTTATTTGCCACAGTACTTCCCCAAGTGGCTAGTGAAATGCAACTGAATTGCATATTGAAGTTTATCCAAAATGGAAAGGAATCGCTAGGGAGTTCCGGCCTTGCAGCCCGGTCGGCGGGCGCCTTGAGGGGTGCTACGATGAGAGGTCCAGGAACCTCTCTATGGCCGTGCGGCGTTCTGTTTCCAAGTCTTTAGGTGAATCGCTGCTGGCGGAGATGCCCGCATCCGGGAAGAAATCGACGGCGGCATCGCTAGCCGAACGCAAGCCGGTCGGCAAGCAACCGCGCAGCAAAGCCGAGCGTTCCGAACGTCTGCGGCAGATTCTGGACATTCTGGCTGAGCGGTATCCCAATCCGCAGTGCGCGCTCGATCACGAAACCCCCTTCCAGCTATTGGTTGCCACCATCCTTTCGGCGCAATGTACCGATGAACGCGTGAATATGGTGACGCCCAATTTGTTCCGCGCCTATCCCACGGTGAAGTCCATGGCGGGGGCGAACCTGGAGGATGTCGCGAAGATCATCCGCTCCACCGGCTTCTTCAATAACAAAGCCAAGAACATCATAGGGGCTGCTCAGGTGGTGCTTGACAGTTTTGGTGGAGAAGTTCCGAAGACCATGGAAGAGCTGCTGACCATTCCTGGAGCGGCAAGAAAAACGGCAAACGTCGTTGCGGGCAGCGGTTATGGCATCCCTACGGGAGTGGTGGTTGATACTCACGTGCAGCGCATCACCCGCCGTCTGGGGCTTACAGAAGAGACCAACCCAGTGAAGATCGAGAGGGACTTGATGAAAATCATTCCTCAACAGCGCTGGATCGATTTTTCCCACCAGATCATCCTGCACGGCCGCGCCATCTGTACTGCGCGGAAGCCAAAATGCGTGGAATGTCCGCTGGATCATCTATGTTTTGCGGCAGATAAAACTCCCGGATGAACATTCGTCTGATTCGGCGATAGTACCTACTGTTGAAGTCCCAGTATTCCGCAGGATAGTACTGTCTGGTGCTTCTGCGGATATCGTAACTAGTTGAATAAACTTGGGTTATGTTTACGGTTGCACCGTGTTTTGGGGCCTCTGTTCGTTGACTTTTCTAGTGACATTCCTTAGTATCAACGGTGGGCCATTTCTCGTTTTCGCCTTCCTGACGTTAATGTACGAATTAAGAGTTCTTTCAAGTTCTGACGCAGTTGCTAAGGTGGCTGACGATTGGTTCGATCTTGTCCGTGGGACCCCTTATGAAGTGTTCTCCAGCCCGGCTTGGTACTCCGCCTACCAGTCGGCCAAAGGCATTCAAAAGGTCGCGCTGGTTTGTGCCTACAAATCCGGCTCTCTGGTTGGGATTCTGCCCCTGAATCGTCAACGTGCAGACTACAAGGGGCTTTATCTGTCCTCTGTCACTCCCTATGCCATCGGGGACTATCAGCCACTCATTGTTCGTGAAGAGTTAGCCACGGAAGTGCTCCCCTTGCTGTTGGATGAGGCTCGAAAGTACTTTGGCCCTTCATCCACTTTCTGGTGGCCTTTTGTTCCGGAACAGCATGCCAGTCTCGCTGTGCTTCGATCCTACTACCAGGATGTGGGCATGAACGTCTTCGAGGTGGAAGAGACTGCGCCCAAGATCCATGTGAAGGGGAAGACCTTCGAAGAGGTGGAGCGCACCTGGTCGGCGAACTATCGAAACGATACCCGTAAGAAGCGTCGTCGGTTGGCTGAGGTGGGGCCTGTGACACTGTGGCAACCGTCGACCCTAGAGGAAGCGGATGCCCTGCTGACAGAGTTCTTTCCGGTTCACGATGAGAAGTGGCTATCCCAAGGGTATCCGGGTAAATTTCAGAGTAAGTCGGAACGCGATCTCTTTCGAGAGATGCTGCGTCATCTTTGGGGTCGGGGCCTGCACTTTACTACTGTTCGGTGCGGCGACGTGAATGTCAGCTACCATTTCGGTTTCCTTGCCGGAGGCTGGATTCAGTGGTATCGGCCCGGCTATAGGAGTGATTACTTTAAGTACTCTCCGGGAAAGATACATGTTGCGATGCTTCTGGAAGAAGCATGCCAAACTGGGCTAAACGGCTTTGACTTCCTTTTGGGTGAGGAGTCTTATAAGCTTCTTATGAGCGATAGCTCACAAAAGGTTGTGTCTCTCTGGGCAAGTGCGAGCGCTCATTCTCCCTCCTATTGGTGGCCCACTACAGGCAAGTTGTATCTGCAACGGCACTATATGCAGCACTTTACGCGGCTGCAAACAATGCTTCAGAAAGCCAAAGGTGCTGGAAAATCCGACTAGGGGACGTGCTGTTGTGTCCATTCGCAATTACCTGAAGCAGTTGCAGCAACTCGCAATTACCATTGGGTTTTCGCGCTCTCGATATCGTTTCTTCTTGAAAAGCTCGATCGCTGGTATTGATGAGAAAAGTCGTCGTCTGATAGCAGCCACGGACTACTACGGCACAGACATCAGGCCGATTTCTACTGCCGCGCCGTTCGGACAATCGATGCTTGTTCTTGCCCCTCATCAGGATGACGAGGCGATCGGGTGTGGCGGCGCGATGGCGTTGCAGGTGGAGTCCGGGGGGCGGTTGACCACTGTTGTGCTGCAGGATGGTGGCTCTGAGCATCTGGCTGTCAACATGACCCGCGACGCCCTGACACAATTGCGGAATCAGGAGTCCACCAATGCCGCAGCTGTCTTAGGTCTTCCTGCTCCTACATTTCTGAATCTCCAATCCTTGTCCGCCAGTCATGTTGATGCCGTCAACTTTCTGCGCCGTCTCATTGCAGAACAGCGTGTTGATGCTATATTTACCCCGCATATTTTGGATGACCACATCGATCATCGATCAACAAATCTGATCCTTGCGGACGCATTGTGTGGCATATCCCATGATGTTCGAGTATTTGGTTACGAGGTCTGGGGCTTGGCTGTTCCGAACGTTATCGTACCAATTGATCGCGTTGTCCATAAGAAGATGGACATGTTACGGTGTTTCCCCTTTGCCAATAGTGCTGTCGATTACCTGAATGCCACCATCGGGCTGAATATGTATCGCAGCCGTCTGCTTCCTGTTGATGAAGCAAAATATGCGGAGTGTTTCTTTGAAATCAATAAGACAGATTTCATTGACATGGTCTCTAGTGTGATATCGCAACGAGGATAAGGTCTAAGAACTATGTTGGCTTTACTGAAGAAAAAATGGCGACATGTTGCGTATAACATCTCCGAAGGGGGATTGCGTCAGGTCCTTCAAAAGGTCACCAACCGAGTGCGTGAGTTTGTGCGTAGCGGAGAAGGCTGGGATATTTATTACCTCGATGTGCGTGAGTACGCCATGGAGATTGATGAGCAATGCCGTAGCGAGCGTGCCGATTTTGCGCATCTGAAGCGTATTGGCTACAGCAAGGCAATCGCATTCCCAGAACACATCCGCGAGCGATTTGCTACCGGGGCTACCTGCCACGTCCTCTATGTGGGGGAGACGTGGGTAACCGTCAGATGGACTATTCCTAACATCCTCCCCATCGTAGACGGCGTGGCAATTCATGAAGATGGAGCAATGGGAGTGTTTGACGGAGTGACTCCCCCAGAGCACCGACGCCGTGGCTATGGAACACAGTCTCACATTATTGCGGCGCATCATGGGAAATCCACCGGCATGAATTATGTGCTTGGCGCAGTCGATTCCGGGAATATACCTTCCATTAAGAGCTTGAAGAAGGCTGGATATCGTTTTGCATTCCGTCTGGACAAAAAGGTGAGATTTGGGCGACTGACGGTTGTGGAATCTCAACACTCAGCAGACTTTCTGCTTCTCAAACAATCCGTGGCGAAGCGGAACCTCTCCTAATTGGACAGATGGACAGCGTAGGTGATAACGGCTGGCGCACTTCCCATGTGCAGGCTCCTCAACCGCGACGTCGGTAAGTAGGCCGTCCGCATCGGAGAGATCGCCGCATTGGAGCGGTCACCGTGCCGGAGATTGATTCACCCTGCTCGCCGAACCGCTGTTGAATGAATACTGCATCCACGTGCGGCCCGTTTTTGTCACGGATGAGGTTCACTGCAACCACTCACCGCGAACCTGTCGACCACGCTCTCCGGTTCGGATCGATTCTGCGGCCATTAAGCGGATTCCGGCCAGGGCCCAGCAACCCTTTCCTGTTAGCCCTGTATCCTGTTAGCCCTGTGTCGCAGGGCCAGTGAAACCTGCATGTTACCTTGAAGTATTAGCGTACTCGCCAGAAAACATTGTGATTGCGAGCGCTCCACGTCAGGCTAACTATGGTTCACGCAGGCATTGTTGGGTTTCGCGGATACAGCGGCATGGAGCTGATCCGCATTCTGGAAAGACACTCTCAGGTCACCCCTTGGAAGATGGAGCACCGTAGCGATGCGGTGGCCCCTCCTCGTCCGCGAGGTGTATCCGAAGATCGCGTAATTGCCGCTACCCCGGAAGCTGCCAAGGCAGCCGGGCTGGATGTCGTGTTTTTGGCCACGCCCCATGATGTTTCCATGCAATTGGCTCCGGCGTTGTTGCAGGAAGGCATCCGCGTTGTGGATCTGAGCGGCGCCTACCGGTTGCGTGTGCCGGAAGTGCATCAACGCTGGTACGGCGATGCCCACGAAGACCCGTCGCTACTGGCCTCCGCCGTTTATGGTCTGCCAGAGTTCTATCGTGATCGAGTTCGAGGTGCAAACTTCGTTTCGAATCCAGGTTGCTATCCCACTGCGGCTAGTCTGGCGATCCGTCCGTTGGCGGCTGCTGGTTTGTTGGATCTATCCATGCCCGTCCTGTGCGATGCCAAATCTGGCATCAGCGGCGCGGGTCGCAAAGCCAGCATGAAGACCAGCTTCTGCGAGGCTGGTGATAACTACAGCGTCTATGCTGCCTTCGCTCACCGGCATATCCCGGAAGTGCTGCAGAACTGTGAGCTGGAAGAGACCCAGTTCCATTTCGTCGCCCAGCTCATTCCGACTTCTCGCGGCATTCTGGAGACCATCTACGCGCGTCTGCGGGACGGTGTGGATGCGGATCAGATTCAGCGCGTATATGACGATGCGTATCTGAATGAGCCCTTTGTGCGCGTGTATGATCGTGGCCAGTTGCCAGACCTGCACGCCGTGCAGCACACCAATCTGTGCGATATCGGTTTCCAGGTGGCCGCCGCTACGAAGACTGTGCTGTTGGTCTCGGCCATCGACAATTTGGTAAAAGGCGCTGCGGGTCAGGCCGTGCAGAACATGAACCTGATGTTTGGCTTCGACGAGACGGAGGGCTTGCTGTGAACCTGTTGATCAAGTTGGGTGGCACGCTGCTAGACCAACTGGACTCTCGTCTGCGGCTGGCCTCGGAAATCGGAGCCTTGGCCACCGCCGGTCATCGCGTCGTCGTTGTCCACGGGGGCGGCAAGCAGATGACGCGGTTGCTGGAAGCCCAGGGTATCCAGAGCCAATTTGTCGATGGTCTGCGCGTGTCTTCTCCAGAGGTCATCGACGCATTGTTACAGGCGGTCGCCGGTTCCGTGAATAAACGGTTAGTCGCCGCGTTTCGGGAACAGGGCGTGGCCGCAGTAGGCATGTCTGGCGTCGATGGCGAATTGGTGGAAGCAGAGCAGCTTCGTCCGGAATTGGGGGCTGTGGGCAACCCCGTGTCCGCCAATCCGCGAATATTGACCACATTGTTAGACCAGGATTTTCTGCCTGTGGTTGCTTGTGTGGGCTCTGATTCCAAAGGCTCTATCTACAACGTAAACGCTGATCAGATGGCCTGTATCTGCGCCAGTTCCATTCCTGTGGATCAACTGCTGTTCTGTACCGATGTCGAGGGTGTTCTTGGGGCGGATAAGCAACGGATTCCGTCCCTAAGTGTGGCGGACTGCCGTCAGTTGATTGTGGATGGCGTCGCAACGGGAGGCATGCAAGCAAAGCTGGAAGCGGCTTGCCGTACGGTCGAAGCGGGTGTGGGCGTCATTCGCATTCTTCCCGGTTTCCGCCCGGGCGTGCTTGCGGAGTCTTTGGCAGGCGCCTCGGTTGGCACCGCTATTCATCTTTAGTTTTTAGTTGTCGCCATTCTGCAGATTCTTGCGTCGACCTTCGCAAGCTGGCGTACGTCTTGAAGAACTCACCAATCTGGCCTATGGGGGAGCTTGGTTTGCAATTCGTTGAAGATTCATGTGAAAGGAATCTTCCGTAAACAATTGGCTTGTAAATTGTGTGTGAAGAGCGGCCCCTTTGTCGCTCTTCCTTATGGGCCATCAGATGGCCAAGCCAATCCGGTCTGGAGGAATCAAGGAACCATGTCGACCACAGTGCGTTCGACTACAGCGCGTTCGACCACAGTGAGTTATTCCTGGCTGCCGAAGCGAGAGACTCCTTCGAATGCCAACTGGAGATCCGCTCTCTGTGGTGTATCCCTACACAGTCACACTTCGGTATCCAAAGAGTGTGTGGGGATTCTGTTTGAACATGGCGCTCGCAACCCCCTGATTGCCTGGGTTCTGGACCGGGAAAAGCGTCGTTACCGCACCAGGTTTGGGAAGGAACTCGATTTTGGCCGGGCCTATTGGACTTCTCCGGTCACCCCGCATGAGGCGCATACCCTGGAAGCGAAGCAGATTCGTGTCTCGCTCGGCATGCACCCGTTGGTATCGCTGACCGATCATGATGACATTGAGGCCAATCAGCTTCTGCAACTGATCGATGGCAAAGAAGACATTCCGGTCTCTACCGAATGGAGCGTTCCTTACGAAGACACCTTCTTTCACTTCGGCATCCATAATCTCCCAAAAGATTCCGCCGACGAATTCCACCATGCCATGCAGGTCTTCCGTAAGGACCCAGCCCCTCAGGCATTGCATGCACTGCTGGCGGAGTTACACGCTATTCCCGACCTGTTGATCGTGCTGAATCATCCGCTTTGGGATGAGGCGGGATTGGGGCAGCAACATCACGAAGCCGCGTTACACCGGCTGCTAGATTTCACTCGCGAGTATTTGGATGCTCTGGAACTGAACGGGCTGCGCACCTGGAAAGAGAACCAGCGCGTGTTGCGCCTCGCCGAGCAGCGGAACCTGCCGGCGGTATCGGGCGGAGACCGTCATGGGCTGGAGCCCAACGCCCTGTTGAACGTCACCAATGCCCCTACATTTTCTGAGTTTGTGGGCGAGCTACGAGACGGTCACAGCCATGTGGTGCTGATGCCTCAGTACCGGGAGCACCGCAACATGCGTTGCTTCCAAACGGCATGGGATATGATTCGCGAGCATCCGGATCATCCCTACGGGCAGGTTACCTGCCTGCATCGGACCTACTTTATTCAGGAAAGCGGCGAACACACGTCTATCGCCTCGCTCTTCCCGAACGGGACGCCTTCCCTTTTGAAAAAAGTGCTGTGGGCTGTACAGTTGCTCGAAAGCCCAAAACTACGGCCTGCGCTGCGCATGGCATTATCAGATGGAGAGGGTTTACCATCGTGAGTTCCGTCCCGCGCGTCGCGTTCTTCTCAGACATCTTCTATGAGGTGAACGGCGCCGCCCTCACCAGCCGTGAGTTTGTCGCATACGGCATCCGTAGTGGGCACCCCGTGTTGACGGTGCATCCACATACGGAAACACGCCTGTTCGATGACGGCAGCGCGCGGTATGTGGAATTGCAGCGCAGCTTGGCCACCGTTCCTATGGAAACGGACTTCGGCTTCGATACGCTGATGTGGCGCTACAAGGGATTGATCGAGAAGGAACTCGATGCGTTCCGGCCCGATATCGTGCATGTGGTCAGTCCCGGCGACCTGGGGCTCCTTTCCATTGTCATCGCGCATCGCCGCAAGCTGCCAATCATCCTGGGCTATCACACCAATCTGCATGAGTTTGCTCGTCACCGGTTGGAAAAAGCTCTTTCTTTCCTTCCCCAGAAGTTCGTGGAATCCGCAGGCAAGGTTGCCGAAGATCAGTCCCTGAATTTACTGCTGCAACTCTACAAGGTCGCCTGCGCCTCGCTTGCCCCGAACCGGGAATATACAGAGCTTCTGGAAAAAGCCAGCGGCAAGAAGTCCTTCCAGATGACCCGGGGCGTCGACACCATTGGTTTCAGCCCAGATAAACGCACGCGTGCCGATGATCGCTTCGTCATTGGGTTTGTGGGGCGCCTACAACCGGAAAAGAATGTACGCACCTTGGCCGAGGTGGAAAAGATTCTGCTCGATGCGGGTGAGACGAACTTTGAGTTCCTGATTGTGGGTAGCGGCCCCGAGCAAACGTGGCTCGCGGAAAACATCCAGCATATCGAGTTGCCTGGGTTATTGCGAGGCGAAGCCTTGGCCGAAGCCTACGCCAACATGGACGTCTTCGCCTTTACCTCCACCACCGATACCTTTGGCAATGTGGTGCAGGAGGCGTTTGCATCAGGTGTTCCCGCGATTGTCACCCCACACGGCGGACCCAAGTTCATCATCCGCGAAAACGAAACCGGCTTTGTGGGTGAAGATGCTGCGGGCTTTGCGAAGCACATCCAATTTCTGATGCGTAATCGCGAACGTTTAGCTGCAATGAAACAAGCGGCACGTGCCCAAGCCCTGGAGGCGACCTGGGACCGCGTGTTCGAAGGTGTCTACCGCGCGTACGACTATTGCCTCGGCTGCAAACAGGATTAATAGATCTCCATTCACGCCGGATGTCCGGTGTTCGCGTGCCATACTGTTACCAACATGAGCACAGTTCCGGATGGTAGCGTAGGCAACTCCGTTTCCTTAGTGCGTCAGTTGGGAGTGTTCAGCGCCACAGCGCTGGTCGTTTCCAACATGATTGGCACCGGCATTTTCACTACCAGCGGCTTCCTGGCAGGGGACCTTGGTTCACCCGGACTCGTACTTGGCATTTGGCTGTTGGGCGCAATTGTTGCCCTTGCCGGAGCCTTTTGTTATTCCGAACTCGGTGTGAATTTCCCAAGTTCCGGCGGCGAGTACGTCTATCTCACGCGGGCCTACGGCCTCACTTGGGGCTTCATGTCTGGCTGGATTTCTTTCTTCGCTGGCTTTTCCGCCCCGATTGCCGCAGCATCCCTGGCTTTCTCTGAGTACCTAGCCTATTTCTATCCGGGTCTGCATCAAGAGAACGCTCCGGTTCTTTTCGAAAGCAGCTTTCTTACCCTGCACTTCGGTCCGGCGCAGTATGTGGCTGCGGCTGTCATCGGTCTTTTCACCATCCTGAATTGTGTCGGTTTGGCCCGCGCCTCCAACGTGCAGAACGTGCTGACAGCAACCAAACTACTTGTTGTACTCGCCTTCATCGTATTCGGCCTTTTGGTGGGCGCTGGTGACTGGGGCAACTTCAGTCAGGTGACGGAGCGCACCACCTCTACTCCCATTGGGTCTCAGATTGCCATCAGCCTCTTCTGGGTCTACTTCGGCTACAGCGGATGGAACGCAGCTACCTATGTGGCGGAAGAGTTGAAGCAGCCCCATCGCACTTTGCCGATTGCTCTGGCTCTAGGCACAGCGTTAGTCGCTCTCTTGTATGTAGGACTCAACATCGTATTCATTTACGGAACCAGCCTCGATTCCATGAAGGGCGTCGTCGCGGTTGGTTCTCTTGCCGCATCCAAGCTCTTCGGTCCGGAAATCTCCGGGATCTTCAGCCTTCTGATGGCCATCGCGATTCTTTCCACCGTGAACGCAATGGTTACCATTGGGCCTCGCGTCTATTACGCCATGGCGCGTAACGGCGCGTTTTTCGGCTTTGCCCGCAAAGTCCACCCGCGCTTTCGGACTCCCATTGCCGCCATTGTCTGCCAGGGCATTTGCTCCATCCTCATGACCATGACGCCATTCCCGCAACTGGTGGTCTACATCGGCTTCAGTCTTACCTTCTTCACGGTTCTGGCTGTTGCTTCTCTGTTTGTGTTTCGTCGCCAGCCGGGCTGGCAGAAACTGCCGGTTGTCAGTTTCGCTTGGCCACTGGTGCCCGCCATCTTCATTCTGGTGGGTGTCTGGATGATCGGTTATGGCATCATGCTGCAACCGAAGGTGTCCTCCGTGGCCGTACTTACCATTGCGGTGGGAGCTGCCGTGTATCACTTGGCCGTTAAAGGTCGTTACGAAACGCCCCACGTCTGACGGCATCCGTCTCGTTGTGCTGTCTGGCTGAGTCGGTCTATCCCCCTTCCGGTACGGCCGGTTTCTGCGGCTTCGGCATCGGCGGTCTTCGCGGCGTAGAATACCTACTAGGGGCATGTCGCGCTCCGAACCCAGTTTGCCGCGCCTGCGCCTTTAGAATGGCTAGGGGACAGGCTCCATGTCGCAACGATGGCGACCTTCGTCAATGTGACGGTTGCCGCAGACGCAAACGCGCTAGCCGCGCGGCGCGACATCAGCCTAGATAGCCGCTGTATTCGGAGGATCCGTATGTCAGTCTCTCGCAGAACTTCCTTGCGTTCGCTAGCTGCATTTGGTTTTGCCACGGCTGGCCTCTGCGGACCGGATGGCGCGAAGCTGCAGGCTGCTGTCGCCGATCAAAGCGGTGCATCGCAAACCGCCCAATCCCCAACCCAGAACGAGAACACTGCTCGCATGACCGAGAACGTATTGCTACAACCCTGGACAGGACCGTTTGGCGGTGTACCGCCCTTTGACAAGGTGCGCCTGGAAGACTTCAAACCAGCCATCGAATTCGGGATCCAGGAAGGCCTCGCCAATATCTACAAGATTACGGCGAACACCGAACCTGCCACCTTTGCCAATACCATTGCAACGCTGGAATTGGCGGGCGAAACGCTTAGCCGTGTGATGCCCATCTATGGGGTTTGGCAGGGCTCGCTGTCATCAGAACCTTTCCGCGCCGTGCAGGTGGAGCTTGCTCCGAAAATTGCCGCGTACCGGGACAAGATCTTGCAGAACGCAGCTCTTTTCGCGCGGATTGAAGCGGTATATGAATCGCCGGAAACGAAGAAGCTGACGCCTGAACAGCAACGTCTGGTTTGGGATTACTACACGGATTTTGTTCGTGCCGGCGCCAAGCTGACAGCGGAACAAAAGAAGCAGATTGGGGACATCAATCAACGCCTCGCCACGCTCTATACGAATTTCAGCAACAACCTGCTGCACGATGAGGAAGCCTATGTGCTGTACCTCACCAAAGACCAGTTAGGCGGATTACCGGACGAATTCATTGCCACAGCGGCCGAGGCGGCAACGGAGCGCGACCAAAAGGGCAAGTATGCCGTTCTAAACACGCGTTCCTCCATGGATCCGTTCCTGACCTATTCCACAGAGCGCGAGCTGCGCGAGAAAGTCTGGCGCACCTACTATAGCCGTGGCGACAACAACGATAAGTACGACAACAAGCCGCTCATCACGGAGATTCTGAAGCTGCGTGCCGAGCGCACTAAGCTGCAGGGCTACAAGACCTTTGCACACCGCTCCATTGAGAAGCAGGTGGCTAAAACTCCTGAAGCCGCCATGGATCTGATGACCAAGGTGTGGGAAGCTTCTGTCGCCCGCGTGAAGGAAGAAGTGGCCGACATGCAGGCGCTTGCCAATAAGGAAGGCGCCAAGATCAAGATCGCCCCTTGGGATTATCGTTTCTATGCGGAGAAGGTACGCAAGGAACGCTATGACCTCGATTCGAACGAGGTGAAGCAATACCTGCAACTCGACAAGCTCCGCGAGGGCATGTTCTGGGTAGCCACAAGGCTCTATGGCTATGAGTTTCAGGAACGCAAGAATGTCCCCGTCTATCACGCGGACGTGCGCGTATGGGAAGTGACGAAGGGCGACAAACATGTCGGGCTTTTCTACTTCGACCCTTACGCGCGCAACGGCAAACGCTCCGGCGCATGGATGAGCGCTTACCGTCCGCAACAAAAGCTCTCGGGCAACATCACGCCTGTCGTGTCGAACAACTCCAATTTCGTGAAGGGCGCCCCCGGTGAACCCTCCCTGGTTTCCTGGGATGATGCCCGCACCCTCTTCCATGAGTTCGGGCACGGTCTGCACGGGCTCAGCTCCAACGTTACCTATCCGTCCCTGGCAGGTACTTCCGTGGCGCGCGATTACGTGGAACTGCCATCACAGATCTACGAGCACTGGGTAGGCACGCCGGAATTGCTGGATGAGTATGGACGCCATCACGAAACCGGCAAAGCCATGCCCAAGGAACTGCTGGCAAAGATCGAAAAAGCCGCCACCTTCAATCAGGGCTTCCTCACCACGGAGTTCCTGGCGAGCGCTCTCATCGATATGAAGCTGCATACGCTGGCCGATCCCAGCAATGTGGACCCCGACAAGTTCGAAAAAGACACCTTGAAAGAACTGGGGATGCCGGAAGAGTTGCCAATGCGGCACCGCACCCCACAGTTTGCCCATATCTTTTCAAGCGAGGGCTACGCGGCTGGTTACTACAGCTATCTGTGGGCCGACGCGTTGACGGCGGATGCCTGGGAAGCCTTCCTGGAAGATGGTGGCGCCTATGATCCCAAAGTCGCCAAGCGCTTCTTCGATAACGTACTCAGCAAAGGCAATACGGTAGATCCAGCCGAGGCTTACCGCCAGTTCCGTGGACGCGATGTGGATACCGATGCGCTGATGCGGGACCGTGGATTCCCGGTGAAGAAAAAGTAGCTTTGCTGGCTGAGGATGGCTATCTATCTTGCTGCTAGTTAAGCCTCCATCTACAGCAGGCTGTTGAAAGCTCATTTGAATGGAGCGCTGCCCGCGTCGTCCGCACGCTAGAACTTGCGGATGACGTGGGCAGCGTTTTACATACCCGTTGGAGCCCACCGCTGTCTCTGCTTTGTTCATTTTTCATCGTCGCCGCGAAGATTTTTCGAGCTCCCATTCCACAAGGTGTATTCGTAGCCACGTCTGTCCAAATTAGCCATAGCGATAGCATCTGTGTGAAGCAAACGCGCAAGTTAGCGGGCTAAGTTTGTGCTTCCTGCGTTGAGGTCCTCAAAAATTCAGTGCTCGTCATCCTGATTTTGCCAGGTCTGCTGTCCAAGTTGTTATTGTTCGTCGCTGCTCCTCACAATTTCAACTCCAATTGCAGCGCCGCCCCGTGTTGCAAGGCTTCCGGAGGCTCAAGCGGTTCGTCGAGCCACCTCCACAAATCGCGATACACCAACAACTGCTGTCTCAATATCGCCACCAGATTCGACAGGCTCCAACCATACCTGGCACGGTGCTTCAGATAGGCCAACAACAGCATCGCAATCAGCGCGCACCAGATCTGCGTGCCGCCAGTGTGCACAGTGATGCGGTTCACCCCGACGCGTAATTCGTTGGCCAGAGCAGGAGAAAGGGTGTAGTTCCAGTTAACCTGCTTATTTTGTCCTGAGCGTGCTGGGTGAGTACATCTGAGTGCACTTTTGACGTTTTTCTGATGTACTCAGCTTTTCGTATGCACTCCAGCAAGCCTGGCTGCTGGTTGCGTTGATTGATTGTGACGAGCGCGTGCCGAAATGAACCAAGTGAGTGCATGTGAGTGCGCTCTTAACGGTTTTTCGTATGCACTCACGCATTCGAGGGATGTAGGCATGCCTCAATCTCCGCGTATCGGGGCGACGTTCGTTCGAAGCCTGCGCCTTATGGCGCGAGATTCCCTCTTCAAGGCGTTCGTAGCGGTCGATGCCTTTCGGGGAGATCGTAGCTGAATGGGTGTGGGTGTCTTCTCGCATCTTCGGAAAGGATTGTAGGTGCGCCGCAATACGGCGGGACCGATTTATATTGTGTGGTGTCGCCAAGTAGTTGTTGGACAAGCACATTAGGAAATCGCAAGTTTGGTGACGTCGCTTTGGTGGGATGGTGTATTCCCGGTGTTCAGGGGTGTTCAGGTGGGCCCGGTTGTTGAGGGGCCGAGGAGGCCAAGGCTGTGTGGTGGAGTGTATCCCAGGGGCGGCGGTAGCGGTGGAGCAGTTGCAGCGAGGGGAGTTCCGAGAGGGGTGGGTCGCCGGGGTCGTGCTGGCAGAGTCCGCCGAGGACTTCGGGAGCAGAGGGGTAGGCTTCGTCGTTAGGGTCGGCTCCCCGGTCTACCGCGTAGAGGTTGAGGAGATAGGTTTCGGTTTCTTCGACGCGGCGCAAGGCCCAGCGGCATTTGGCGATGTCGAGGACGGCGAGTTGTTCGGGGTGGCATTGGTGATCGTAGACGAAGTAGAACTCTTCGAGCATGGCCTGGAAGAGAGCGGGATCTTCGTTATCGAGGACCTTGTGGGTGGTGAGGCTGTAGCCGTGTTTGCGGGCGTTTTGCGAGGAGGTGGCTTTGCCTTCGGGCGTACGGGGTCCGGTGGAGAATTGGGCGTTGGCTCGGTTGCGCTCGGCGAAGGGGGCTAATGCGGCGGCCTGGGTTTCGGGCGATGTTGGGGCAATGGCGGCCACGGGGAATCTCCGGTGGGCGAAGTGCAGTGTGTCACAAGCGTTTTTAGCTCTGCCCCGACATGCGGAGTGTAGCCAGGTTGTACTGCCAACTTGGTGTGATGGGGCTGGAAGTGATTGGAAAGAATGGGAAGAAAAGCTTGGAATTGTTGTGATGGATTCTGGCAGGTGCGCAATTTCTGGTGGGGAGAGGGCGTCGGTAGGGGGATATGGAAGAGTGGTGTAGCGCCTGCGATTGGCAGGCGCTACGTGGTCCGCTGCGCGGGCTGTTTTTCTTTCCACGGGTCTCGTGTGCCAGCACGCTAAACGCGTGCGGCGCTCTTCACCCATGGCAACAAAACTGTCGCCCCGTTGGGGCTTTTGCTGATGATGGTCAGAGAGGGTGGTTCGTGGATGGTGAAGCCGAGCGTGGATGGATGGTTCAGGTGTGCCGCCGGTGCCCCGGCGGGCTGAGAGTTTGTGCTGGGTGGAATCCCCGCCCTGAAGGACGGGGCTATCCTCTTGCGCCCCTGCCGGGGCCGCTTTGGCAGGGGGCTAGGTTCTCGGGAGAGGAGGGAGCGGAGGTGTTTGAGGTCGCACCTTCAGCGCTCGACTCTGGTGTGTTTGGGGACCTGGGGTTCTCGCTTCCGTTGGTCGCTTCACCCCAGGCTAGGGTTTGCGGCTGCGCCGTTGGCGCTCGCGTTGGTAGTGCGATGGCGGTTTTGGTGGCAGTGCGATGGCGCTCTTGGTGATGCTGCGTTGGTGGTTTTGGTGTGGTGCGTGGTGGTCTCGGCTGAGCGTAGGGGATGGCTAGGTGTGAGACTTCAAGTAGGTTGTTCACCTGATTAGGGCCTGAGAAGCTGAGTTTACGAAGACTTCGGCACGCCAGGAGAGATCAGATGGACTACCACCAGAATGCCCGACTTACGGTCTTTAATCGAGAGCAGCTAGCTCGCAAAGTCCTAGAAGAGGTATGGACGTTGAAGCAAGCCGCAGCCTGCTTCAACGTCAGCGCGAAGAAGGCAGGCAAGTGGGTTTGGCGATACAAGGAAGAGGGCAGCGAGGGGCTCAAGGGACCACAGTACGCCGCTTACACAAAATCGAGGAGCGGAAAATTGAGGACACTAACGTACTGTTCGTCTTCCAGATAGCCAGCGAAAGCAGATTCATTTCAATGCCGGGAGACAGGCGTCTGATCCAGCGGCGCCAAATGTCGCACTGTAGCGGACACAAATGTGCAGAGAAAAGGCGGAATGATATGTGATTGATAATTAAAATTTAATCATCAATCGGTAGCCTAAATGGAACTCCCAGAGGCTTTGCATCCCCTGTCAGGGATTCGCCCGGACGCGCAACAGGTGTCTTGTGCGGTAGCTTCTTAGTACGGAGGATAACGTCATGAGCGGAGGACTCTAGCTGGAGTTGCCCGAGGAAGGTTGCTAGACGATGGAATTGCGTACAGACTCATCCAGTAACTGCCACCCGTGCACAGAGGATGCTGGACGACGTATGTTAGCCGGCGTGGAGAAAGTTACAGAGCTTGTTAACGTAATATTCGTTGAAAACAGAATTGGTTAATAGGGTATTCCTTTTCCGTCAGGCGGGTAACTGCGAGCAAATGTTAACGCTCCGCATCATGAGCACTCCGTCCTCGCCAGGAAGCATTGTGTAAGCAGGAGCGAGGCGTAACTTAGGACACTCGGAGTAGGACCATCTCAAGAGTTGGCACTCACAGCGGTGGTCTGCCAGTCCGAGAACGCCTCATTTTGTCGGCCAAGTTTGTGTCGAAGACTTTGAGACGACGTCTTGGGGTCAAAATTCAGATATTGACATCTGCAAGAGTTATTTCGTACAGTCAGGCTGTCATTCTACAAGCGGTCGTCTTTCCGGCTGTAGCTTTTCTCAAACCGCTGTCATGCGGATATCACAGCTATATGTTGCTTCTAGCGATGTAGTAGATACCCTCCCACGTCTGTCCAAATTAGCGGGAAGCGAAAAGGCGGCTAACCGGATAGAGTAAGAATTCGGCCAAGAATTCGTTCTATGGAGAAGCCGCCTTGAGTCGAGTATCGTCCATCTTCAGTCAG
>Ga0182745_1000612_pt1 | contig 38173 bp, 28 predicted proteins | sample eDN3rd30CKraftBY_FD_128523 | JGI IMG/M metagenome (GOLD analysis project Ga0182745, IMG submission 128523) | Enriched backyard soil microbial communities from Emeryville, California, USA - eDNA 3rd pass 30_C Kraft BY (version 2) (version 2) | ecosystem: Environmental > Terrestrial > Soil >...
GAGCCCTTGCCCACTGGCGTCGCCCCCGAGCGGACGCTCGTGATGGCCTGCTGCGACCCGGCGGCGGGTCTGCTGGCCGCCGAGTTGCTGACCGACAGCGCCCACCGGCTGGTGGCCTACCAGCGCTCGAGCCGCACGGCCCTGACCTTGCTCGGCCAGCGCATCGTTCATGTCGCGGGCCTCCATCTCAGCCGAACCGACGACCCGGAAGGGAATGCCGGCGTGGTCCGCGGCGCCTTGGGCTCCGGGTACGGCTTGCTCCACGTCGCCCACTGGGAGGAAGGCCTTGTACTGGCCCCAGGCCTGCCCCATTCGAGCGTGGCCTCAACGCTCCGCTCCAACCCGCGTTGGGTGACGCGCGAACCGGGCTCGGGAGCCCGCCAGTGCCTCGACGAGCTCCTGGAAGGACGCATTGTCGAAGGGCTCGTGGCCTCAGACCACCGCGGGGTCGTTGAGGCGGTCCGTTCGGGCTGGGCCGACGCCGGCGTCTGCCTGCGCCTGCCCAGCGCCGAACTGGGACTCCCCTTTCTCCCGATCCGCCAGGAAGCCTACGACCTCTGCTTTCCTCTCGACTACGAAGACGACCCCCGAATTCGCGCCCTGATCCAGGCCGTCCGCTCGCCAACCTATCGCACAAGCCTCGCCGACCTTCCAGGCTACAACACCCAATCCACCGGCGAGCTCCAACGTATCTGACCTACAACCTACAACCGCGAGAAGATCGGCGAGTCCGATGGCTCTCATTCCACCGATAGTCGCTCGACTTGCCACCCATCGGGGTTGGGAGCGAGTAAGACCTTGATCGTGGCCGGAGTCGGCTTCCCTCGACGCTTTGGGGTTGTCCCGCGGAAGAGGCACTCAGCCAGGGATGGAGATCCCTCAAGGTGCCGCGTCTCGACGAACTCCACGGAACCCTTGAGCGCGGGGTGCGTCTTGATGTAATCGCGAAGGTTTTCCACGCCCATCAGAGACTTGAACTCGGTCGACGAGGTCTCCCAGGCGGCCTTGTACTGGCCCTCGCGCAACGCATCAAGAAATTTTGAAGCGGCGGCCTGGGCCTCGCCATCGGCGGCATCCTGGCGTGCCCGGCATCCCTGGCCAGCGACGACGAGCGTGGCTAAAAGTAAAAGCAAGCCGCGCATGAGCTTATCGCTTGCATGAGAGATCATTTGATCTCCTTTTCCCATCGATTTCCCTTCAACTTAGAATGAGTCGGAGCTGATCGTCTCGCCCAGGGCTCGGGTGCCGAGGGCTCGCCAGATCGACAGTTGGATGGAGTTTTTGATGAATCGGACGGACCCATCCATCATGAGGGCCGAGACGCCGCCCGAGTGATAGCTCCGAGCCGTCACGGCGGCGTAGGTGGGCATGGTGGTGGATTCGCCGTCGCGCATCGAGATCAGATCCACGTCGGTCTGAACGCCATTGACGGCGGTCATCACCTTGGTGTTGGGGGTGAAGGTCGTGGTGAATCCCACTTCGTGGACGTCCCCCTCGACCCATTCCGTATGTCCGTTCGCATCGAACGTTCCTCCGCTCAGGTAAGGGATGAGCGCGGCGGGAGTTGTGGGAGGGACAGTGCCGACGGTGCCTGGATTTCGGCTGTCCCAGTAATTTGGCTGGTACGCCTTGGCCTCGGCCATTCCCAACGTATTGCTAAGCCCATCGCTGATCGCGGCGGGGCTGTAAGCTCGGTTGGGAACGAAAACGCCGTCGCCAACCTGGTCGGTCGGAGGGTCATAAACGAACCAGGTTCCCTGGTTGAAGCAATAGTTGCTCGGGTAATAGGTCATGGTCGGTGTGACCCGGGCTCGGTCGTTGATTTCACTGGGGCAGAGAAAGGCCCCCACCTTCGTGGCGGCGAGCGTGACGTTCGTGGTGAACTCGAAATCACGGCTCCAGTTGATCGCGTTGTACAGATTAGTTTGCTCGAGGTAGGGAAGCAGACGCGTCAGGCCGGACCAGGGCTGAGTCGTCCGGTCGCGCGGAAGTACCACGACCGGCGGAAAGGTGTCATTCGTCGAGAGGTAATTGTGAAGAGCCAAGCCCGTCTGTTTCAGGTTGTTAGTGCATTGAGCTCGACGCGCGGCCTCGCGCGCCGCCTGCACCGCGGGCAACAGCAGCCCGATCAAAACCGCGATGATAGAAATGACCACCAACAACTCGATCAAGGTGAATGCCCGAAAACCTCCACGGGCAGCCAATCGTTCGCGTTTCATTTTCTAGTGTCCTCCAGGCGACTCCGGACTCGATCATGGCGAATCAGTTCAATGAGAGGGCTCAAAGAAGTGCCGCACTCAACGCCAAGGAACCGAGGGTATCCGCAAGCCAGACAGGAGGAACCGCCAGTTTAATTAGTTCTTCCTAACGATCACTCGATTCAAATACAACAACATTGCAATTTTGACAATTCAACATGTTCATATTGTTCGCATCACATATTAGACGCTGAAAAGGATAAGCCGGAACGTGCTCCCGGCGTCAAGAGTGCTTTGCACGTCGATCGAGCCGCCATGACTTTCAACGATCGATTTCGCGATGCTCAAACCAAGTCCCGTCCCGCCGGTTCGACGGCTTCGCGAAGGATCGGCGCGGAAGAACCGATCGAAGACGCGTGGAAGCGCCTCGGAAGGAATCCCTTCTCCGGTATCGCGCACTTCAATTAAGATTTGCTCATGTTTTACAACTGCGTGAACCGACACCTGTCCGCCTCGAGGGGTATACTTAATCGCGTTGTCCAGCAGGTTGTCGAAGACTTGCCGAAGTAATTCCGGATCCCCCGGGGTTTGGAGGCCGTCGAGCCCTTCAAGATGGAGGTGAATACCGCTCCGCGCCAAGGCCTCGGCGCAGTGGTCGGCCGAGGCCTGCACGAGCTGGTCGAGCGGGATGAGCTGCCTGGCGGGGCTTGCCCCCGCGTCATCCGCCGAGAGCAGGAGGAGCCGATCGACCAACTTGGCCAGTCGCGCAGTCTCTTCCACGATACTGAGGAGTGTTTCCTGGTAGACCTCGGCTGAGCGTGAAGACATCAGGGCCACCTCGGCTTCGGCTCGAATCGAGGCCAGGGGGGTTCTGAGCTCGTGCGCGGCGTCGGCGGTAAATCGCCGCGTCGCCACGAAGGCTCGGTCGATCCGGTCGAGCATTGCGTTCAGTGTCGAGGCGAGCCGGCCAAGCTCATCGGTGGGGATGGCCACTTCGAGCCGTTCGTCGAGGTTCGAGGCACTGATGCGGCGGGCCGCCTCGGCCATGCGTTCGACGGGGGCCAAAACCCGGCCAGCCAACCAGTAGCCGCAGATCGTCGCCAGCAGTAAGCCGCCCGGCAAGATGGTCCAGAGTACCCCTCGAAGCGTGGCGAGCTCCCGCTGGTATGTCGCGAGCGAGGTTGCGATCTGGATCAATCGCTGCTCCTCGCCCGAGCCCCGCGATTGCGTGACCATCCGGCACCACCCAAGGGCCCCTAGGCGAATCGTCTCGAATCGCGGAAGCTCATGAATTCGCGATCCGACCAGCGCGGCGGGAGCCAACGGAACCATGTGTCCACGAAACCCCGGGCTCTCCTCCACCACCGTGCCGTCCGGCCTCACCACGCGGAGCAGATACTGCTCGTGAAAGGCCGTCGGCGCGGCCAAAGTGCCTTCGGTGGAATGGCCTCCGTTTAAACGCTCGACTGTCTCCCTGAGCTCGAACTCGAGCATCGAGTCGACCCGGCTCAGAAACGACCGGGCTTCCAGCAGGTAGAGCGCGCCGCCAAGCACGGCGATTGTGACCATGAGCAAGCCACCGTACCAGGCGGTCAGCCGAACGCGAATACTGGCGGAAGGCATGCGGGTCAATCTCGAAGTTGGTAGCCTACACCTCGAACGGTCTGGATCATGCCAGACGCTCCCACTTTCTCAAGCTTCTTGCGCAGGGCGTTCACGAAAACGTCGATGATGTTGGTCTGAAGCGTCTGTGGATCGCGCCAGACTTCGCGAGCCAGTTCCTCGCGACTAACCGGCTGGTTGAGCCGGCGGATCAAATATTCCATCAGTTCGCACTCGCGCACGGTGAGTTCCACCTGCCTGGGCTCGCGAATCAATCGGCGATGCACCCGGTCGAGGTCGATCCGCCCCGCGCGGAGCAGTGTGGCCTCGCCAGAAGCCCTGCGTCTCAAACAGACGCGCAGCCGAGCCAGTAACTCCGACCAGGCAAACGGCTTCACCAGGTAGTCGTCGGCCCCGTGGTCGAGCCCCCGAACCCGCTCTTCCAGGGCCCCTCGCGCCGTCAGGATCAACACCGGGGCTGAGCGTCCCTTCGCTCGAAGCTCGCTCAAGATTTGCATCCCATCCAGACCCGGCAGCATAAGATCGAGGACCAGGCAGTCGAAGTCTTCCGCAAGCGCGTATTCCAGGCCAAGTGTTCCGTCTTCCACGGCCACGACGTCGTACCCTTCTTCCTCCAGCCCACGCTGCAACGCCCGGCGCAGCTTGTCCTCATCCTCAACGACCAGGATTCTCACAGTTGTTGAAGGGGTCATTGCGTCATGGCCTCACCGCTGGGGGGAGACTCCAATCCCCTTTGATCGAAGGAGCGACCGTTCAGATTCTGTTTGCGCTTGCGGAGTCGCACGGAACCCTTCCGACTCGGCCTCGGGCTTGTAAAAAGAGATTCACTCGCTCGCGCTTCGGGCTTGTAAAAAGAGATTCACTCGCTCGCGCTTCGGGCTTGTAAAAAGAGATTCACTCGCTCGCGCTTCGGGTTTGTAAAAAGAGATTCACTCGCTCGCGCTTCGGGTTTGTGAAAGAGGATCTGGAAGAGAAGCGTATCCACTCACGCAATCAAAAAGTTTGTGGCGCACCATGTCGGCTTCTCGCTCTCGAATCCGATCTTTCCCTATCCGAATGTGCCTCATCGCGACGTGGCGATGGGCAACGGTCGGGCTCGGACCTGTCCTGTGCGCGAATCGAACGTCACTCGGTTGCTCCAGGAGGGAGGTTGAACGACTGAAATCGAATCCCGATTCAGAATAACCGAGATTCCCGTTCTTCGCAGCCACAGCTCGAACGCGCGGGGGTTTCACACGACCGAAGTCCGTTTGCCAGTTGATTTTATACATGAAGATTCATTGACACGAAGTCTTTTGCAATCCGTCGCGGTCTCGGGTAAACCTGTTGCGCGTGATTTCGCGATGCCCGTGGACTTGAATATTCCCCTCAGGTCTCAAGAAAAAAAGAGCCAGGAGTCGACTCCATGTCAGCGCGTTCTCCTCAAGAAGAGATGTCCAGGATGATCGTCGGCTCCTGGATCTCCCAGTCGTTGTACGTGGCCGCGAAACTCAAGCTGGCCGACCAACTCGCGGGCGGACCACGCTCGGTAAAGGATCTCGCCCGCGCGACGGGTTCGCATGAGCGATCGTTATATCGATTGCTCCGGGCGCTCGCCAGTATTGGTGTGTTCTCGGAGTCGGATGAGAGGTCGGGGGAATTCCGGCTCACTCCGCTCGCGGAAACCTTGCGCAGCGACGTCCCCGGTTCGCAATGGGCCATGGCGGTCATGATGGGCGAGGAGCATTTTCAGACCTGGGCCCACCTGCTCCTGAGCATCCAGACCGGTGAGATCGCCTTCGACCGAATTTACGGACAACCGATCTTCGACTACCTCTCGGAACACCCCGAGCAGGCTCAGGTGTTCGACGCCGCCATGACCTCCATCCATGGGCGGGAGACCGAAACCTTCCTCGACGGCTATGACCTGACCGGGGTTGGGACCCTGGCCGACATCGGCGGGGGCAATGGTACGAACCTGGCTGGAATCCTCAAGCGGTATCCCCAGCTCAAGGCCGTGCTCTTCGACCTTCCCCACGTGGTCGAACGAGCGAAGGCCACTCTCGAGCAAGCGGGGGTCCTGGATCGCTGCCAGCTCATTAGCGGGAGTTTCTTCGAGAAGATCGACGTGAAAGCCGATGCTTATTTTATGAGGCACATCATTCACGACTGGAATGATGAGAAAGCAGGGCTGATCCTTCGCAACCTTCACAACACCATGTCCAGCTCGGCCCGATTGATTGTCGTGGAGCATGTCATCCCGACCGGCAATGAACCATCCTTTGGAAAGTTCCTCGACCTGAACATGATGGTTCTCCCGGGGGGGCTGGAACGAACCGAGGCCGAGTTCCGCGCTCTGTATGCCCAGTCCGGCTTCGAGCTGACGCGGGTGGTTGCCACCCAGGGCGACCTGAGCGTGGTGGAAGGGAAACGCGTGGAGACGGCCTGACGAGTGGGCAACCCGCATTGATCCGTGGGGAGATTCAAGGCCAAACGTCGCCATCCCTGGAAGCGTGGACCTCTTGCCCGCTCCTCGTCTTTTCGAATTACGGAGAGGGGGGACGCCCGCGCTCCCAGGGACTTGAATCAGAGAGCTGCGTTCTGTTCCTTTCGTTTCGATCCATGGCGGAATCGATCCACCCGGAATGGAATGAATGGTATGGAAGATGAGACGTGTTGAGCGGTCCTCTCGCCCCCCTTAAAGAGGGACATATTTAGGATGAAACGCACAAGGCCCCGGTCCGTCACGCCTCTGTTGTTACTGCTGACCTCGATCGTGGTACTCCTCGCGCCCTGGGCCGCCTTCGCCTCGGCGGACGAAGAGGAGTTCGCGCTCAAGGATGGGGATACGGTCGTGTTTCTGGGCGATAGCATCACGGCGGCGCGAACCTACGGCCGGATCGTCGAACGCTACACGAGGCTTCGCTATCCTCAGCGATCGGTTCGATTTTTCAACGCGGGGCAGGGGGGCGATACGGCCGCGGGGGGCCTTGCCAGGTTCGAGCGCGACGTGCTCTCGAAGGAGCCAACGGTGGTGATCGCCGCCTATGGAATCAACGACATCGGCTGGGGTAGTCTGGCCGACGAAGGGCACAAGAAAACGTATCTCGAAGCGATTCGAGGTCTGGTGAAACGCTGCAACGAAGCGAACATCCGCCTCTACGTCGCCTCCGCGGCGGTCACCGCCGCCGACCCCGACCAGAGCGAATCCGACTTCCTCCAAGGCATGTGCGACGAGGGGATGGCCATCGCCCGTGAGCAGGGAGCGCAGGCCATCGACCTTCAGCGCACCATGCGGTCGATCCAAAAGAAGATCAAGGCCGCGAACAGCCAGGCGAAACAGGCAAAAGACCGCACAACTCTGCATGCGTCCGATGGCATCCACCTCAACGACCTGGGCCAGCTTGCCATGGCCTTCGCCGTCCTCAAAGGGCTCGGCGCCCCCGCCGACGTCTCCTCGGCCAAAATCAAAAACGACGACACTCCCTCCGTGGTCGAGTCCAACGGATGCGCCATTTCCAACCTTCAGCATGGCGAGGACCACAAAGGGCTGGAATTCGACCGCCTCGATGAGGGGCTTCCCCTCAACTTCGGTGTCTTCGGCGCACTCCAGTTTCGCTTTATTCCGATCCCCGACGAGCTGAACCGTTATCAGCTTATGGTCGAGGGCCTGAAAGCCGGCCGCTACTTGGTTGAGGCCGAGGGGAGAGGGGTTGGCACCTATTCGGCGGATCAACTGGCCAAAGGGGTGAACCTCGCCTCGGCCACGGCCGACCCCTGGCAACCAGGCGGCCCCTGGGATGCCCAGTCGACGTTGCTGCTCGAGCTCAACGAAGCGCGCGATCGGGTCCAGCAAGCCCAACGCCAGTCCGATCGTTACCTCCCGAAAGACCCCAGGCACGACGAGATCGAGAGTCAGACCAAGGTCATATCCGACCAGCTCGATGCACTCCAACAACGGGTCTCCCAGCCTGTTTCCTACCACTTCGTGATTCGACCAGCAGCCGAGTCCAAGCCCGAGCAGGGGGCGAAACCATGACTCGGAATCCCCCCGAGCCTCGATGAAAGTCCGAGAGAACGACCCAATTTCTCAGCAGGCAGACGGATAGAACCACGGACCGTTGTCTAATGAGGATCCGAGATTTGGACTATCCCCAACCGGGGACTTGGTCCATAATGCCGCCGCGCCCTTCGAGTTGAGCCTCCAAAGGCTGACGGTCTCCCGTCCCATCCACGCTGTCTCTCCCGATTAACAACTCAATGAAGAGCCCCTCGATCAGATCAGGAGTGGGAGGTTCCTCAACGCACGAGGAGCGTCCAACGAGCGGGTGAGGATGACGGCCCAAAGCGACCAGGATCGAAAAAAAAAAGAAAGAACCTGCCCCGAAGCCGAGATGGATTTCGGCACGGCGGCATGTTCCGGCATGAACCGTGAAAACACGTCGAAGATCTTAGGGAAGTGTCATGGATGACCTGCTCACGGCCGGTAATACGCAGGAGACGGGCAGACGAGCGCGCCTCCGCTGGCAACGTCTCACCGAGCCCGCTCCTTCCAGCGCATCCTTTACCGCACGCGACGCGGTCCTCATGTCGATCTGGTTCGGCCTCTTCATTGGGGCGTCCGAACTGGCCCTGACGATGGCCTTGAAGCCGCTGCGCGACCCCTCGGCCGGCTTCTTCCGAATGAACCGCCACATCGTCTGGACCATCCCCACGGTCTCGCTGTTGGTCTTCGGCCTGTGCGGGCTCATCTCCGCGCTCGTGGTCCGCCTCCGTCCAGGGTGGGGCGTCCGACTCACGGGCGGGCTCAACTGCTTTGTAGGTCTACTCACGCTCCTACTCACGGTTCACCGAATCTATCCTTGGGCGTGCCTGATCCTGGCGTTCGGACTCTCCTGCCGGCTCGCCGCGCGGATCGAGTCGAACCTGGATTGGTGCAAACGCGCGGTGCGCTTGACCTTGCCGCTCTTGGCGGTGCTGGTGGGGGCTTCAACCGTGTACTCGGGAGGAGGTCATCTCCTTCGAGAGCGCCAGGCCATGGCGCGGGCCCTGGCCATGCCTCTTGGAAAGAAGACGCCCCCAAACGTTATCCTGCTCGTACTCGACACGGTTCGAGCCGACCGGCTCAGCCTGTACGGGTACTCCCGCCCGACCACCCCCAACCTGGAGCGGCTCGCTCGACGCGGAGTCTCGTTCCAGCAGGCCCGGTCGACGGCCCCCTGGACCCTTCCCTCGCACTGTTCGATTCTGACCGGGCGCTACCCGCACCAGATTTCGGCCGGGCTGCACGGCCCGCTCGACGACACGCATCCCACGCTGGCTGGATATCTCGCGTCGCACGGGTACGTCACGGCGGGCTTCGTCGCCAATACCACGTACTGCGGGAAGGAGACCGGCCTGGGGCGTGGGTTCGCCCACTATGAAGACCACGACCTCTCCCCCTGGGGCATCTTCTGTAGCACGGCGCTCGGGGGCCGGCTGGTCGCTCCCGCGCTGGCCTATCTCGAGTCGCCTGAAGGGAAGAACCTCAAATCAGACCTGCGCAAGGATGCCGAGCGCATCAACCACGACATGCTCGCCTGGATCGATCAGCAAGGAGATCGTCCTTTCTTTACGTTCGCAAATTATTTTGATGCACATAACCCTTATCTGCCTCCTGCTTCCCACACGCGTTCGTTCGGGATCAAACCCGAGACCAGCAAGGACTACGAAACACTCGACCGCTGGTTCATCCTGGATAAGAAGACGCTAAGCCCGCGCGATGTCCAACTCGTCACCGATGCCTATGACGACTGCATCGCCTCGCTCGACGAGCAGCTTGGAAAGCTGTTCGATGCGCTCGAATCGCGTGGAAAGCTCGAGAATACCCTGGTTCTCATCACCGCCGACCACGGCGAGCATTTTGGGGAGCACGCCCTCTACGGGCATGCGAGCAGCCTGTACGACCAGGAAATCCGGGTCCCCCTTCTGGCCCTCTTGCCCGGCAAGGCGCACGCGGGCGAGTCGGTCTCGCAGCCCGTCAGCCTGCGTAACCTCCCCTCGACCGTCACCGATGTTCTCAAACTTTCCAACGACTCCGCTCAGGCCTTTCCAGGGGAGTCGCTGACGCGTTATCTCGAAACCCCAAACGCCCAGCCCGAAGCGCCTGTCCTCTCCGAGGTGGATGCTCCGGTGAAGGCCGCCCCGAACCAGGGGCGCTCCCCCGTCTTCCGAGGACCGATGAAAGCCCTGACCCTGGGCAACGAGGTCTACATCCGCAATGGCGATGGTGTTGAGGAGGTCTTCGACATCCAGGCCGATCCCAGGCAGACCCAGAACCTGGCCAATACCGAAGCGGTTCAGGCCCGGCTTTCGCGCTATCGCAAACACCTGGACGAGCTCACCCGCGACGACCGGCGTCCGGCCGAGTGGCGCGGAACTCTTGCCAAGCCCCCCGGCAAGCCCGAGAATGAATAGAATTAAGGGAGCGTAACGCGATGGCGCGGCGCGACACCAACCGGAATTGATGGCGGTTCAGCGTGACATGACGCCTCGAAGGCGGCCCTTGCGCCTCGCAACGCGCGTTCGCATGGAATATTCAATCCATGAGCACGTTTCTTGACTGGGCCTTTCAGCTTTCGTTGCTCTCGGCGAGCCTCTGGCTCTTGCTTCTGCACCTGATCACGTTCGCGCTCTCCCTCGCGACGGCCCACCTCGTCCTGGCCTGCTTCAAAGGACCACGGCTCACGGCGCCTCCCGATCCTCTCGAGGCGAGGGAGGTGGCCTACACGGGTTTCTGGTTCGTGGCAACGTGGTTGATCACGTTCCTCGCATGGATTCTCTGGAAGCAAGGGATCATCGTCATCCGGCGCGACATGGGCTGGCGGGCCTGGCTCGATATTCCGGTCCTGGTCCTGGTCATGGATTTCTGCATGTACCTGCTCCACCGCCTTGCCCACCTCCCGCTCCTCTACCCGATCCACCGCCTCCACCATGTTTACGACCGGCCCCGCCCGCTCAACCTCTTCGTCCTCAACCCCCTTGAAACCATCGGCTTCGGCCTGCTCTGGATTCTGGTGATCACGCTTTACCCCAGTTCCTGGCTTGGCATCATGAGCTACATGGGAATCAACCTTGCCGCGGGAATCATGGGACATCTCGGCGTGGAACCCTTCCCCGGCTGGTGGTTCCGAACCCCCATTCTCCGTCAGGTAGGGACCAGCACCTTCCACGCTCAACATCATCAGGATATTCATCATAACTTTGGGTTTTACACCCTGATCTGGGATCGCCTGTTCGGCACGCTCGCCCCTGGGATGGACCCGACTGAACTCACGAAGAGCCCAGAGGTTCACACCCGCTAATGGGCAACTTGCCTTGATTCGCGGAGAGACTCAGGCCAAGCCACGGATCTTCCTGGAAGCGCGAACGTCTTGCCCGCTCGTCGCTTTTCCATTGCGGGCGGGACGCCCGCGCTCCCAGGGAAAGAATCATTTCTGGAGGGCGTGGCTTCTTGCCCACACTTCGTATCGCCCCATTCCATTGCGGGCGGGACGCCCGCGTTCCCAAGACTAAGAAACGTCGATGTCTCGTCCTCCGCCACTCGATCGAGGTGGTCCACGAGTCTCCACGCCTCCAACCTTGGCGAACCCGGAATGGGCATGGATGCGAACGGAAGGGAATCGCCAAAATCCGCCTAATCCTCACGAACCCAGCCGCGCAAGCCGATACAACACACAGTGTCGGCCCAGGCTTCCAGGGGACGTGCATGACCCGCATCTATTTAATGCTTATTTTTTCACTTCTTTGCTCCACTGGATGTACCAGCGGCCGGCTCCGCCAGCGCACGATTAGCCAGGGGAGCACGCTGCCGGAGTTGCAGTATCAACAGGTATTGGACAACCTCGCCCTGTTCGCGGCGCAGCCTGGCTCCTTGCCCTGGCACGTCAACTTGAGGGAAGGGACGACCCAGGTCACCGACTCGCTCTCGGGGGGTGCCGCGATGGATCTTGGACCACCGGTCGAGTGGTTCCCACAGCTCATCGGGTCCAGGACCGCCGTGGCGCAGTGGGGGATGTCCCCCGTGATCGACGCAACCGAACTTCGACTCCTGCGGATCGCCTATCGGCGAGCGCACGGCGCTCCCGACATGCCGTCGCCCCGGTTCCTCGAAGACCTGGGGCACGAGTTAAAGGATCAATTCGCGTCCAATGTCGACCTCGCGAACGAATCCGAGTTATTTTATGAGTATCAGGGACATGCTCATCGTGACTCACGCGAGCTGGATGCTCATATCCTCACAACCAACGACGCGGTGGTCTGCGCGAATCCGAAGGCCGCGGTCGTCGAACGCTCCCCGCTCGCGGTTAACGTCTGCCGAAAGCTCGAGATGATCCAAAGCGCCCTGGCGGAGATCCAGCCCGGCTGGTTCCACGTGGGCTCCCGGCGAGACGTCCCGAAGGAGGCCTGCTACGTTGGGAAGAGCGGAGACTGCTATGTCTGGGTGTGTCCCGACGGCGTCGATCACCTCACGGAATTCACCCTCACCGTGCTGGACCTCGCCTCCCTGATCAAGGAGACCCAGACGCTCATCAGTCCAGGCTCCGTGAAATTCTCGCCAGGAGACCGTGGCGGATAAGCCCAACCACCTGATTCCACCCCGGTCACGGTCTTCGCTACGAGATCTTCGGGAGAACGAGGCTCCCGCTTAAATCCACATGAGTGACACATTACTCCGGGCGTATCTCGACAGAAGCTTCGCCATCCCTTGCCAGCGGGCAAGACACCCGGGCCAATCCGTCCCGTTCAGGAGGACTTCCCAGACGGGTGCTTGCCCCTCTCTTCACCCACGCACTCGCTCTCATAGGCCTTGAGGATCGAGGGGACCAGCCCCGGGAACCTCTGCTCGATCTCATCCAGGCGCAAACGGCTGGAGAGTTCGACCCCCTTCCGTTCACAACGGATCAGGCCCGCTTCCCGTAAGACCTGATAGTGCTGGGAACAGGTGGACTTGGGAAGCGATTCTCCCAGCCGCCCCAGCGTTTCCACGCAGCTCCGCCCTTCCTCCGCGTCGCGCAGCTCGCGCACGATCCGGAGACGGACAGGGTCGGAAAGCGCATGTAAAAGGTCGGCCACCCTGACCTGATCGATCTCGGGATGCCGCAATGGTCGACTAGCCATGATCCCAAACCCACCCCGTCTCAGAACCAGAACCCAACCAGGTCAACGTCCAACGGCGCCGCATCGCGGCCCCCCCTTCTTTGTTCTCTGAAAATCGTACGCTGTGCGTTAGTTCCCTTGTTCGGTATTTACGAACTACCTATAGTTCGTCAAGTGTAATGAAAGCGCTCGCTGGAGACCAGGGGAGCGCGTTGAGCAGGCATGGGATCACAGGGATAAAAGCGATGCCGACGTTACAGGATCCGCTGCAGTTGGGTGCGATTCGGTTACCGAACCGGGTGATCATGGCTCCCTTAACGCGATGCCGGGCGAGTGCGGGGCGGGTGCCTAACACGTTGATGGCCGAATACTACGTGCAGCGGGCCTCCGCCGGCCTGATCATCTCCGAGGCCACCTCGGTCAGCCCGATGGGGGTGGGGTATCCGAACACGCCGGGCATCTGGTCTCCCGAGCAGGTCAACGGCTGGCGCCTGGTGACCAAGGCGGTTCACGAAGCCGGGGGACGCATGTTCCTGCAACTCTGGCACGTCGGCCGGATCTCGGACCCGATTTACCTGGACGGGGCCCTTCCCGTCGCCCCGAGCGCCATTGCCGCGGGGGGGCATGTCAGCCTGGTTCGACCCATCAAACCATTCGTGACCCCACGCGCTCTCGACCTGGAAGAGATACCCGGAATCATCGAGGCGTACCGCAAGGGGGCGGAGAATGCCAAGCTCGCTGGCTTCGACGGCGTGGAAATCCACGGAGCCAACGGGTACTTGCTTGACCAGTTTCTCCAGGACAGTACGAATCAGCGCACGGACGAGTACGGTGGGTCGATCGAAAACCGAAGCCGCCTGATGCTGGAAGTGGCCGACGCCGTGGTCTCCGTTTGGGGGCCAGAGCGTGTCGGCATGCACCTGGCCCCTCGAGGCGACTCCCACTCCATGGGCGACTCCAACCCCCTGGCTACCTTCGGCTACGTGGCCACCGAGCTTGGAAAGCGGGGGCTGGCGTTCCTCTGCGCTCGAGAACACCTGGGGGAAGGGCGGATCGGCCCCGAGTTGAAACGGGCCTTCGGCGGCGCATACATCGCCAATGAGAAGTTCGACAAGAAGTCCGCACTGGCGGCGCTGGAGGCGGGAGAGGCTGACGCGGTCGCCTTTGGCGTCCCCTTCCTCGCCAACCCCGACCTGCCGCTCCGGCTGTCCATCGATGCGCCGTTGAACCCCCCAGACCCCTCCACGTTCTACGCCGATGGGCCAACCGGTTATACAACCTATCCCTTCCTGGAAGAGAGTACGGCCCAATCCGCCTGAGTCGGGCCCGATCATCGCTCGTCCAGCGGCACATGCCGGTTGATCCTAACTTTTAATCACGGGAGCATCAATTCAATGGAATATCGCCAGCTCGGCGGCTCGGGCTTCAAGGTGCCGGTCCTCAGTTTCGGCACGGGTACCTTCGGCGGCGGAACCGACTTCTTCAAGGCGTGGGGAGCCAGCGACGTCGCCGAGGCCACCCGGCTCGTCGATATCTGCCTGGAGGCGGGGCTCACGCTGTTTGACTCGGCCGACGTTTATTCCAACGGGGCGGCCGAGGAGATCCTTGGCCAGGCGATCAAGGGCCGGCGCGAGCAGGTGCTCATCTCGACCAAGGGGACCTTCCGCATGGGGACAGGTCCAAACGACGTCGGCTCCTCCCGGTTCCACCTGATCAAGTCGGTGGAAGGAAGCCTGCGCCGGCTTGGGACCGACTATATCGACCTCTACCAACTTCACGGGTTCGACGCGGTCACGCCGGCTGAAGAAGTGCTCGGCACGCTCGATGACCTGGTCCGGGCAGGCAAGATCCGCTACATCGGTTGTTCGAATTTCTCCGGCTGGCACCTCATGAAGTCGCTGGCGGTCTCGGAACGCCACGGCCTCGCGCGTTACGTGGCCCACCAGGCCTATTACTCGCTGATTGGCCGAGACTACGAGTGGGAGTTGATGCCCCTGGGAGTGGATCAGAAGGTCGGAGCGGTGGTCTGGAGCCCGCTCGGATGGGGCCGACTCACCGGCAAGATCAGGCGAGGTCAGCCACTCCCCGAGACGAGCCGGCTGCAAAGCGCCAAGGTCGTCGAGCTCGGCCCTCCCGTCGCGGACGAGTATTTATACAAGGTTGTGGATGCCCTCGACGACGTGGCGAAGGAGACGGGCAAGACAATCCCACAGGTCGCCCTCAATTGGCTCCTCCAGCGCCCAACCGTCTCAACCATCGTCGTCGGCGCACGTAACGAAGAACAACTCCGGCAGAACCTGGGAGCCGTCGGCTGGAACCTGACCGCGGAACAGGTCGCCAAGCTCGACGCCGCCAGCGCGGTTACTCCCGCATACCCGTACTGGCACCAGCGTGGGTTCGGAGAACGGAACCCGTTTCCCGTCTCACTCGCCTGACGCGCACAGCCCAATCTCCCTAACCATGTCTGGGCCACTTCAAATCACAAGTGGCCCAGACATTCCAACAAAGCAACAAGACAAAACATTAAAATTCAAACACTTTTTACTTAATCTATAATCGCCCAAGCACTGCCGGCTCTTTTTGAGGACTCGGCTCAAACTGCGTGCAAGGCATGAGTCCGGTGGGAGGATCTGCTATGCTGAAGGGCCAGTGGCTCCGACGTCACGATCGAGCGTCCCCTCTCAGCGAGGTTTGCCTTGTCCACGGATGATCCGTCCGAGTTCCAGCCGCTGGGGATCGACCCCACCGTCTCACGTAACATCTTCCTGGGAATGCTGGCGTTACTCGCCGGTGGTTTGCTGGCGTACAACCTCTTGAAGAGGCCGATGGGGCCGCCACCGAAAGAGATCGCCAACGACCCGCTCCTGGTCCAGGGCCGCACCATCTTCCAGACCCGCTGCGTGAGCTGCCACGGAGAGACGGGCCGGGGAGACGGGCCCATTTCCGGTAATTTGCTCGGTCCGAAGGTGGGGAACCTGACCGCGGAACAATGGAAGCATGGCGACCAGCCCGAGCAAGTCCAGGAAGTGATCGCCAAGGGGGTCGAGGGGACGGCGATGTCCCCCTGGGGCAATGTTCTCGACCCGCCCGAGATCAAGGCCGTGGCCGCCTATCTCTATTTCCTGGGAAAGCGACCGATACCGGAAGCGCTCCGAACCCCTTGAGACAAACGTGATCCTCTTCCCATACAAGCCCGACGCGCAAGCGAGTGAATCTCTTCAAGAAAAAACAATCATAAAGCACCAACAAGCGAATTAATTCCACAAATAAACATGACTCCGATCATTGTCGCCTTGGAATTAGACGCGAGCCAGACGGAAAAGATTCACTCGCTCGCGCTTCGGGACAAGACGAAGCATGGAGCGAGATTTTCTTACAAGCCCGAAGCGCCAGCGAGTGAATCGGTTTTTGTCATGCCGAAGAGATTCACTCGCTCGCGCTTCGGGCTTGTAAAATCAAAGGCGAATGGAAGAAAATCACTCGCTCGCGCTTCGGGACAAGACGAAGCAAGGAGCGAGATTTTCTTACAAGCCCGAAGCGAGAGCGAGTGAATCGGTTTTTGGCATGCCGAAGAGATTCACTCGCTCGCGCTTCGGGATTGTAAGAAAAGAAAGAGAAGGGTTACGAGGAGAGTTCCTCGGAGCTGAGGATCGCGTCGGCCTCGATTTCAACCAGGGCCTGGTCATCGATCAGGCGGGCGACCTGAACCATGGTGGTGGCGGGCCGGATGTGCGAGAAAACTTCGCCGTGCGCCTGGCCCACTTCTTCCCACTTGGAGATATCCGTAACGTAGATCCGGGTCCGTACCACGTCGGAGACGGTGCCGCCAAGCGCTTCGATCGCGGCGACGATGATCTCCAGGGCTCGTTTCGCTTGCCCCTTCAACGAGTTGGCGTACTGGCCATCCGCTTCGACACCGACCGTCCCGGTGACGTGGATCGTGCTTCCCACCCGGACCGCTCTCGAGTAGCCGATCACCGGCTCCCAGGCTGACCCGGTCGATGCGAATTGCCGACCTCCACGCTCGGTCACGGTCACCTTCACCGACTTGGTCATCGCTCGACCCTTCCTTCCTCTTGCATGCTTCGTCTGACCGATCGCTCCACCGCGATCGCTTATCCGATCGCCCCACCGTCGTTGGGAACCTCGCCTCCAACAGCGAGCTCACCAAGGGTAGCTCGACACACGCCCGGTCGCAACGGGAACCGAATTCCTCATTCCTGAGTCCGGCTGTGAGAAATCCCGCTCAGCCTCACGTCTCAACTGGCAAAAATCGCTGGCATACGGCGTCGATGAACATGACAATACAGCCGCCCCTGTTGGACCAGGTCCAGGTTCAGGAAATCGCCACACTCATCAGTAAGCCAGGGTCTCACCCTGAAAGCCCAATCAAAAAATCATGAAAATCCATTCAATTTTCAAACTGATTGCGTTGGCGATTCTTATGGTTTCCGGCAACCGGATCGCCGGTGGGAACGCCGTGGAGAAGCCGAATGTCATCTTCATTCTCGCGGACGACCTGGGCTGGCGCGACCTGAGCTGCTATGGGAGCACGTTCCACGAGACACCGAATCTGGATCGGCTGGCCGCGCGGGGGATGCGTTTTACGCAGGCGTACGCCGCTTGCCCGGTCTGCTCGCCAACCCGAGCCAGCATCATGACCGGCAAGTATCCCGCTCGCTTACACCTGACCGACTATATCGCGGGGGCACGTCGAGGGAAGCTGATCCCGCCGACCTATCTGCATCAACTCCCGCTCGAGGAAGTGACGGTGGCCGAGGCTTTCAAGGACGCGGGCTATCGCACGGCGTTCGTCGGCAAGTGGCACCTGGGGAAGAGCGAGTTTTATCCCGAGCACCAGGGGTTCGACCAGAACGTCGGCGGGTGTGAAAAAGGGTCGCCCCCGTCGTACTTCAGCCCGTATCGCATCCCCACCTTGACCGACGGGCCGGCAGGAGAATACCTGACCGACCGCCTCACCGACGAAGCGTTGCGCCTGATCAAGGAAGCGGGAGACGAACCCTTCTTCCTTTATCTTTCGCACTACGCGGTGCATAACCCTCAGCAAGCCAAGCCGGAGTTGGTTGAGAAGTATCGGCGCAAGGTCCAGAAACAGGCCGAGGAACACAAGGGAGAGCCTGGGCCGGAATTCGTGCCTGAAGGGGAACGGCAGGCGCGACAGATTCAGAATCAGCCCACTTATGCCGCCATGCTCGAAAGCCTTGATGAAAGCGTGGGCCGGATCATGCGGCAGCTTGAGGCAACCGGCAAGGACAACCGAACCATCGTCGTCTTCACCTCGGACAATGGCGGCCTCTCCACTTCCGAGGGCTCGCCTACTTCCAACGTCCCGCTCCGAGCCGGCAAGGGGTGGGCTTATGAAGGGGGCATTCGCGAACCTTTGATCGTGAAATGGCCTGGTTCCGCTCAAGCAGGGAAGGTCTGTGACGATCCCGTCATCAGCACCGACTTCTATCCCACCTTGCTCGAGATGGCCGGCCTCCCCGCACGCGCGGGGCAACACATCGACGGCGTCAGCTTTGTCCCCTTGCTCAAAGGAGGAACGCGTCCCGAACGGACCTTCTACTGGCACTATCCTCACTATGGGAACCAGGGAGGCCAGCCGGCCAGCTTCCTCCGCGAAGGCAACCTCAAGCTGGTGGAATGGCTCGAGGATGGACGCGTTGAGCTGTTCGACCTTCGAGCCGACCCCAGCGAACGCGAGAATATCGCCGCTCGGGAACGGGTCAAGTCCGCGGCGCTCCTCGCGCGGCTCCACGCCTGGCGCAAGAGCGTGGACGCCTCCATGCCCACCCCAAACCCAGACTATCGGCCCGGGCAACCGAATGAGGGGAGAAACAACCCTCGTCGGACAAAGCAAGCCCGGTGAGAAAAGTCTGCCCGCGGAGAGTGTCGTCGCGTGGCTGGCCAATCCATCAAAACATTCACGCTCGTTCACTTTCATGCCGCGGGTGGGTTGCCCATGCGCGGGCGCGGTATTACCATGGACGGCCGCCGATGTTCTCTTGCGGGAACAGGCCGGCTCTGAATCATCCACCGAACTGAACCCCGCGACCGACGAGAAGAAGAAAGGCGTAATGCGATGGCCGACTTCAAGACCGAGATCAAGGATATCAAGATCGGCACGGGGCCGGAGGCGAAGCCGGGCGACCATGTCACGGTCCACTATACCGGGACCCTGGAGGATGGCTCGAAGTTCGATAGTTCACGCGACCGGAACCAGCCGTTCGCATTCCACCTAGGGCGGGGTCAGGTGATCCGAGGTTGGGATGTCGGCGTGGCCGGCATGCAGGTCGGCGGACGCAGAGAGCTGAAGATTCCCGCGGAAGAAGGCTATGGAGCCCAGGGGGCCGGGGGAGTGATTCCACCCAACGCCACGCTGCTTTTCGACGTCGAGATGATCAAGATCGGCTGATCCGATTCCGGGAGCGCATTGGCATGACCAGCCATCCGGCCGATGAGGTCGAGTCGCTCAGGCACGCGATCAAGGCCCGCGCGGCCGGTTACTGGAGGCAGGTCGGGGACCGGCTCGAACAGGTCGCGTTCTCGGCCATCCCCGACATGGATCGGCTCGTGGCTTCCCGATTCGCCGAGGCGACCCGGTCCGTCCCACTCTCCAGCACGAGGTTGGGGATCGTCAAGGCCGCCCTGTCGGGACAGCCCGCCATCTCTCGAACTTCGGAAACCAACAACAACCCGCACGCGCGGGGCGAAAACGGCAGTGAAACCGAGGCGGCGTCGGGATACTGGCTCCTCGCCTTTGGCGCGACACGATCCGTGGCGGTCCCTCTGCGGCGGAACACCTCAAGTGGGTTTGCCTCGGAAGTCGTGGCCGTGGCCCTCGCGGAAAACGAGCCGGACGACCAGGCCATCGTCGCTCGGATTCGTCAGACCGCCCAGCACTGGGACGATCTCACCTGAACCGATTAACGCATTCAAGACAACTTGAGATTTGAAGGATCTGCGCCATGAGCCAGGATCAGTCAAGACCAACGGGGCAGTCCATCCAGCCCAGCCGAAGGCGCCTGCTCGAAGGGGCCGCCCTCCTGGGTCTAACCGGCGCCGGCATGAGCCAGGCACCCCAGGCGTTCGCCAAGACCGAGGAACCCGCCAAGCGGATCACCAAGGGGCGGATCAAGCAGTCAATCGTCCACTGGTGCTTCGAGAAGTACTGGGCGGTCGAACCGATGATCGAGATCGCCAAGCAACTCGGCTGTGGCAGCATCGAGCTGATCGCGCCCGAACATTTCCCCTTGCTGAAAAAGCACGGCCTGGAATGCGCGATCGCTTCGATCGACATGGGGAAAGATGTTCCCCCCTTCGTCAAGGGTTTCAACAACCCCAAGTATCGCCAGCAGGTTATCCAGGCGACCAAGAAGTCGATCGACGCCTGCGCGGAGCATGGGTTCAAGAACGTGATCTGCTTCACCGGCATGGCGGAAGGAATCCCCAGCGACGTCGGCGCGAATCACTGCGTCGAAGGCTTGAAGGAGGTCATCGGTTACGCCGAGCAGAAGAAGGTCACCCTCTGCATGGAGATGCTCAACACACGAGACGACTCGCATCCCATGAAAGGGCACCCCGGCTACCAGGGGAACCACACGGACTACTGCATAGACATCATTAAACGTGTCGATTCTCCCAACATGAAACTTCTTTTTGACATTTATCACGTCCAGATCATGGATGGCGACGTGATTCGGCGCATCCGCCAGCACAAGGACCACCTCGGCCACATCCATACCGCGGGCAATCCCGGACGCGGCGAGCTCGACGAGCACCAGGAGATCGCCTACAAACCCATCATGGAGGCGCTGCTCGAAGTCGGCTACAACGGCTTCGTGGGACAGGAGTTCATCCCCGTGCGCGACCCCCTGGCCGGCCTGCAACAAGCCGTGGCCCTTTGCGACGTTTAACGCAATCACCCAATCACGTCTGAAAGCCTTATACTCATGGGGGCGAACCATTTTTTCATGGTTCGGCCCCAGTTTTTTTCGACTCGGACTTGCCACGAGGGCCTTGAAACGGGCCCAGCACCTTGCATGACGCCATGCGTATCGAATCAAGAGATCCAGGAAATCAATTACCTTTGTGGGGAGGGTCCAGGTACACTCAACGGGTGGAGAACGTATCGCGGCTCTAAGATCGGTCGAATCCCCTTTGGATGGGAGGCATCGGATCATGGCTCGCAAGACTCGCCGGGAGTTCCTGTCAGACGTTGGCCAGGGAATGCTGATGGCCAGCGTGGGGTCCACGTTGGCGAACGACCTGGGGCTAGCGACAATGGCGCTGGCCGATGAGGGGGCGAAGCCGCTGGCCTTCGGGGCGTTGGAACCCCTGGTCGCACTCATGCAGGAGACCCCGATCGAGCGATTGCTGCCGGAAGTGGTCCGCCGGATGCGCGACGGCACCGACGCGAAGCAGATCGTGGCGGCCGCGGCCCTGGCCAACGCCCGAACCTTCGGCGGTCAGGATTACGAAGGGTACCACACCATCATGGCCCTCTCGCCAGCCTACCAGATGGCGCGCGAGCTCGACACGCCCCGGCAAGCCCTGCCGATTCTAAAAGTGCTCTACCGCAACACCAATCACATCCAGGAGAGCGGGGGGCGGGCTCACGAGGCGCTCCATCCTGTTGAATCCGAACCACTGGCTTCGACGAACCAACCTGCCGGAGAGGTGCTCCGAGACCTCGTGCGCAAGCAAGACATGGAAGGGGCGGAGCGCACCTTCGCGACACTGGCGAATGGTTCGTTGGACGAAGCCTACAACGACCTCTTGTACCTGGTACATGATGACGTGAACGTTCACCGAGTTGTCCTGGCCTGGCGAGCCTGGGCCTTGCTCGACCTCACGGGGAAGGAACAGGCCCACACGTTGCTCAGGCAGTCGGTCCGGTTCTGCGTGGACGGCGAGCGCGAGATTCAAAAGAGAGGTGGGAACGCCGAGCTCCGCGGCCTGCTCCCCAAACTGCTCGACCAGCATAAGTTGGTGGAACGCGAACCAGGCCGGAAAGAGGCGGAAGACGCCTGGGTGGATCAACTTTGCGAGACGATCGTCACCTCCTCCAGAAGCCAGGCGGCCGACGCGGTCGCCGCCGCGCTCGCGGAAGGGTTCTCACATGAAGCCGTCGGCGAGGCGATCTCGCTGGCCGCCAACCAGTTGGTACTGCGCGACCCGGGCCGGCGCCAGGCGGACAGCTCGGCAAAGCCCGTGGGCAGCGTGCATGGCGCCTCGGTTGGCGTCCACGCGTCCGACTCCGCCAACGCCTGGCGCAACATCGCACGAGTGAGCAACCGCCGCAACGCGGTCGCCAGCCTCATCGTGGGGGCCTATCACACGGCGGGTCAAAACCAGTTTCTCAACAAGCAGCCGTACCCGCTGGCCGAGCATGAGTCGCGTGCCTCGAGCCACCAGCCAGGCGCGATGCTGGGAGACGTGGAAGCGGCGATCAAGGCCAAGGACCAGGCCCTTGCCTGCGCTCTGGTCCACCGGATGGGCGAGCTCGGCGAGGCGCCTCGACCCGTCTTCGACCTCCTGATTCGCTACGCCATCAGCGAAGATGGCGCCCTGCACGCCGAGAAGTATTACCGCACGGTCTCGGAAGAATTCGCCAGCACCCGGCCCTCCTTCCGTTGGCGTCACCTCGCCGCCCTGGCCCGCGTGACCGCCAGCGAATACGGCTTCCCCGCCCCCGGCTACGACCAGGCCAAGGAGCTGCTCAAGGGTTAACCAACACCCTTACTCACCCCCGAGGGACCGCGCTCGTAACCTGTGTGCGAGCCCGAGCGGTCCCTCGCTCGCATCCCCTCCCTTATCGACCAGCGATTCCTAATTTCTTCGAGGTTGGGCCCAGACCATAATGTCTTAATAATATCTATACTTTCATAAATTAAAACAAATCGTCGACCTTGGTCGCCACCATGTATTTCGCGGGGTTCTCGCCAAGGGCGATGGCCTTGAAGTGCACTTCACCGCAACGAATCTTGGCGCCCTCCTTGGCGTGGAGATCGTCGGCGAAGAGGCTGCTTTTGGTTTCGACCACCAGGTAGAGGCGATCGGCGCCATCCCTTTCGACAAGCACGGCCCAGTCGGGGTTGTAGGTCCCCAGTGGGGTCGGAACCGTGAACCAGCCTGGGAGCTTGGCGTAAACCTTCACCGCCTCGTTCCTCTCCAGTTGTTCGGCGAAGGAACGCTCAACACCGCCCGAGTCATAGATTACATATTCATGAACCGACTTTTCGGCCGCGATCATATTCTTGAGATAGCCGGTCAACTCTTCCTGCTCGAACAGCTCCTGAGCGTAGAAGTGTTCGTCGCCGATCCGTTGGTACTTGATACCGTCGACCAGCGCAAAGCGCTTCGCTCGGTTGATGGCGTCGGCGGACTGGTCGATGAACTGCTGGGGGTTCTTCTTGAAGTCGTCAAGCCGGTCGCACTCGGTCAGGATTCGCGCAAGACTTCGGCGCGTGAGCTGGGTGCGATCCTGAAGGTCGGTTAGCAGGTCGGGGAGCTCGAGGTCTCCTTCTTCAATGACAACCGGGGCCGACTCGGCCGTCTCCATCGCCTCCACCCCCGCCTTGCCGATGGCGAGGTCGGCCTTCCGCCACTGGAGGCGAGTGCGAATGATCGCCGGCGCGTGGTTGATCGCCTGGATGCACTTCCGGATCAGCTCCTCGTTATCGAAGTGAACGCGATAGGTCGTCTTGTGCTTGATCCGATCCCAGAGCGCCTTGAATTCCTCACTCTTGAGAACCGCTCGACGCGTCCGAACCTGCTTGCGCTCGTCCGCGTTCTTGACCTCGAGCTTGCCGGCGAACTTCGCGAGAATCTCTCTGACATGGCCGCCGACCGCGTCGAACGTGGCGGGGAGCTCAAGCGAGTTCTCTTTCAGGGCCTGCCTGAGCGCGTCCTGAACGTTCCCCTTGGTGTCGAGCATCCCACTCTGCTTGAGGTGAGCCCAGATCGCCTCGGACTGCTCCACCCCCAGGGGTTTCGCTCGGCCCTGCTCGTCCTCCACGGGGATGGCCGCGAACTGGTGCTTCTCAACCACTCCGAAGTGGATGCCGGTCTCTCTCGTGATATCCTTCTGAAGATTCTCGGCGAACTCCTCATAACTCTCGGTGGCAATCACGGTCAACGTGTTCACGTCGAAGCCTCGAACACGCTCCCCCTCCTGGTTGACACACAGCCTCAGGCCACGCCCAATCGTCTGCCGGCGCTCACGTTCCTTTCTCATCTCTCGAAACGAACAGATCTGGAAGACGTTCGGGTTATCCCAGCCCTCCTTGAGCGCGGAGTGCGAGAAGATGAACTTCAGCTTGGTCTCGAAGCTGAGAAGCCTTTCCTTATCCTTCATGATCAGGTTATAGGCTCGCTCCGCGTTGTCACGACTCGCCTGGTTCTTCAACTCCCCTTCCTTGTCAACGTCGGGCTCGATCCACTTCCCTTTCTTGTCGATCGAGAAATACCCGTCGTGAACCTCCTCGGCGGTGGAGGTCAGATCCACGTCGTTGAACAGCGTTCGATACTCGGGGAGCCTGGCGGCTCGGCGATACTCTTCCTCGAAGGTCAGGGCGAGTCCTCCCTTGAGAGGGTTCCCCGCGTCGTCATACGTGCGATAGTCCTCAACGGCTTTGACGAAGAAAAGCGAGAGGACCTTGATTCCCTGGGGACGGAGGCGTTTTTCCTTGTCGAGGTGCTCGCGAATGGTGCGTCGAATCATTTCTCGCTGGACGGCCTGCGTATCCACGTCACCGTGGGCCTGGTCTCGCTGGAGATAGACCTCGCCACCGGGGTAGCGCAGCTCCATCAGCTCGCTCCCCTTTTTGGCCCGAATCTCCTGGCCGACGATGTGGTTGCGGTAGATCTCCCGGCCGGTGGTTTGCTCCAGGTGGTCGAGCGGCCCGACCGTCACTTCTTTTCGACGAACCCCGCTGGGGGTCTGGACGTCGAGCTCCACGCGGGCACCAACCACGCTCTTGCCTCGCGTCACCGGCGCGATGAACCGAACATAGGGCCTGTTATATCCCCCTTCGACCGTGGCCGAGGCCACCTCGATCTGCTTGACCAGCTTTCGCTCGTAGGCGTCCACGGCATCGAGTCGGAACACCATGTGGTGCCGATCGACGTGAGTCGCGGAATAACGCAAGGTGCAAAGGGGGTTCATCGCCCCGAGAGCTTCCTTGCCGCGTCCCTGAAGACCGCCGTCCACGGTCTGGGGCTCGTCCACGATCAGGACCGGGCGAGTCGCCTTGATCAGGTCGATCGGCTTGTGGTCGTCGGTCTTCTCGCTTTCCTTGTAAAGATTATTGACATCTTGCTTGTTAATGGCCCCCACCGTCACGACCATGATCTGAATATGAGGGCTGGTCGCGTAGTTTCGGACCTGGCCGAGCTTGGTGGAGTCGTAAAGGAAATACTCGAAGGGCGCGTTCGCGTAGAGCCCTCGAAAGTGCTCCTCGGTGAGCTGAAGCGTCTTGTAGACGCCCTCCTTGATCGCGACCGAAGGAACGACGATGACGAACTTGGTAAAACCGAACCGCTTGTTGAGCTCGAAGATCGTGCGGAGATAGACGTAGGTCTTGCCCGTGCCGGTCTCCATCTCCACGGTGAAGTCGCCGGAGCGAAGTGAGTCGGACGGGCGTAGGCCGGTTCGGAGCTGGATCTCCTTGAGATTCTCCAGGATCTCGTCATCGAGCAGTTCCAAACGATTGCCAACCCCAAGGTCGCTTTCGGCGAAGGCCAGTCGTCGATACGAGCCGACCGCGCGTGTGACGGTGAACTCCGCTCGGCAGACCTCTTGCCCCCGAAACAGGTCGCAGACCGACTCGATGGCGGCGTGCTGATAATCGAGATTCGGTTCAAAGTGAAGTTTCATTTTGATCGCCCTCCCCGTTTCCTCGGGGTCACCGCCCCGTCCTCGGATTTCTTCGAGGCGGCACGAGCCGGCTCCACGGGCTCCTCGGCTCGGGCCCGCTGATCGACCTGGCGGCGAGCCCGCTCGGCCGCCTGGTGGAGCTTGTCGGCGAGGATCTCGCGCGAGGGCAACGCCGTCAGGTACTCCGCCACATGAATGCCGGACCGGCCCAGCTCCAGCAGCTCGATCTGCTCCGCCTTCTTCCCCGCGCAGAGGATGATTCCCAGGGGGGATTCCTCGCCGTGCTCGCGTTCGTACCTGTCGAGCCAGCGGAGATACAGCTCCATCTGGCCCTTGTACTCGGGTTTGAACTCGCCGACCTTCAACTCAACGGCAATCAGCCGCCGGAGCTTGCGATTGTAGAACAACAGGTCGAGGTAGTAGTCGTCGCTATCGACCGAGATCCGCTTCTGCCGGGCGACGAAGGTGAAGCCCGCCCCCAGTTCCAGCAGGAACCGCTCCATCTCGCGGACGATCGCCGCTTCGAGATCGGCCTCCGCGTAGGTATCGTGCAGTCCAAGGAAGTCCAGCATGTACGGGTCGCGCATCACGAGCTCGGGCGTCATCCGCTCCGCCTCGCGCAGCGCCGCTAGCTCGCGTTCGATCAGTTCCTCGGGCTTGCGGGAGATGGCCGTCCGTTCGTAGAGCATCGAGTCGATACGGGCACGAAGCGTTCGGACGCTCCAGCGCTCGACGCGGCACATCTCGGCGTAATACTCCCGCTGGAGCGGCTGTTTGAGGGGCAGTAGCTCGCGGAAGTGGGACCAGGATAATTGTTGCGACAGCGTGGCAATAATCTCGGCATCAGGGAATGCCTCCGCGAACTGGACCATCCGACGCAGGCTCTTCTCCGCGTACCCACGACCATAATCAGCGACCAATTGTCGCGACAGCGTGGCGAGAATCTCCTCGCCGTAGGGGGCTCGATCGCCGGAGAGGACGTCGGCGTGGATCCGACGACCGATCCGCCAGTAGAGCAGGGTCAGCTCAATGTTCGCGGCTGTGGCCACGCGCGTACGGGCTGCCTCGATCAGCTCGCGCAGCTCGCCGAGCAGTCGGTCGGCTGAAAGAATGGGGGCGGGCGAAGGTGCCGGTGGTGCCTTGCGTTTTGCCATCCTTACAAGCTCCTCACGGTCTCGATCCCGTTCTGCTGGAGGATCGCCGCGAGGTTCGTCTTGGCCACGTCATCAGCGAAGGCGCTATCCCGGAACACGACCTGCGTCTCCCCGGCGGGGTTCAACTCCTGGCGCCAGGCCACGATCCCCAGCGAGAAGGGCTCGATCTCTTCGCGCGCAATCCGAGGGTCGAGACAAACGAAGAGAGCCCCCACTCCGATGCTATGCACAACCTTCCCGCCAAAGGTCTTGACCTCGATCGGAACCGTTAGATCAAGGCCGAGCTTAAGGAGCAACTCGAACAGAACATCCTGCTCGCTCCGGTTGGGCTTGATGTGATCGACGGAGTCGAGCAGCGATTTCGGGAGGTCGTCGCGGGCGGGATCCCAGGTCTGGATGTTGCTCGTGTCAAGTTTGAAAACGCGGAATCCCAGATCGCTGGGGAACATGCTGTTCTCAGCTCTAAGGCTCAATCCTGCAAGACGCAAACGTTCTTTAGTCAGCTCGGCAATATTCTTGGGCTTGCCGCGTCTCTTGCAGTACTCTGCTGCTGCCTTCGTGTCCTTGTCGTCAAGGTCCAGAGGCTCCGGAAGTTGGACGAGGATGAATCTTCGATTCACCCCCTTCAACTGATTCAACGCCATCACTGCATGGCCCGAAGCGCCAGACCCGGCGAAGCAGTCGAGCACAATCGCATCGTCTGAAGCCATCGTCTCAATAAGCCTAGACAAGACATCTATATCTTTTGGATAATCGAAGACTTCGTCTTCCATGAGCGATTTTAGGGCCTTAGAAGAAGTTCGCCTATCTTTATAAAAGACAGAGCCGAGGGCCCAACTTTCGTGCTCCTCAAGATACGATTTAATTTTAATACGTTTATCTCTAGAATCTGGATAGACCAACCTGTCGTCAGCATCGAGTTGCGCCATCTTGTCTCTTCCGTACGCCCAGCCATTTGGATGGGGCTGATAGCCCTTCCATTCGTACACAAGATTTGGCCGTGGGTTGGGACTACGGAGGTTGTCTGGGTAGTAAACACCACGTCCGTCTACAAAGTTGAAATGAGAATGGGCCTTTGACGGGTTTTCGTCGGACAGCTCGCGATACCAGCGCAGCAACTCGTTGTGCATCGCCTCATAATCCGTGCCGTATTGGGAGCGAAGCTCATCGACCTTCCGATAAATACCCTCCAACCCGGACTTGCGTTCCCTCCAGCGGGTCTCCTTTTCTGTCAGCGCGGCATGACTTCTAGAATAAACAAGTATATAATCATGACTAACAGAGATGAGACGAGGATCATTCTTCCGTCCACCTTGCCACACTAACACACCCAAGAAATTCTCAATTCCAAAGATAGAATTCAATGTGGAGCGGAGATGGTGGCATTCTCCATCATCAATGGAGACGAGTATGACCCCATCGACTGAGAGTAAGGACCGCATCAGCTTTAGCCGCGGATACATCATATTCAGCCAGTCCGTATGAAACCGGCCTGACGCTTCAGTGTTCGCGCTCAGCCGGTTCCCAGCCCCATCAATCTGCCCCGTAATCTCCAAGTAATTTTGAATACTATCCTGAAAGTTATCCGGATAGACAAAGTCTTTCCCGGTGTTATAAGGTGGATCAATATAGATTAACTTAACCTTTCCCGCGTAGCTCTTCTGGAGCAGCTTGAGCACTTCGAGGTTGTCGCCCTCGATCATGATATTCTGGGTGGTGTCCCAATCGACGCTCTCCTCGGGGCAGGGGCGTAGAGTCCCCGTGGAGGGAGTGAGGGCGAGTTGCCGGGCCTTCCGCTTGCCGTGCCAGTTGAGGCCGTATCGCTCCTCACGCTCGTCCACCGTTCCGCCCAGAAGCTGCTTGAGCACGTCGAAGTCGATCTTGTCTTCGGTAAATGCCTCGGGGAAGAGCGTTTTGAGCTTTTCCACGTTCTCGGCGATCAGGTCGGCACTCTGGGACGCTTCGGACTTCGGTGTGATCTTCCGCATGGGTCTCGTCGATTCAAGGATGTTCAAAGGTCGGTGATGGCCTCGGCCAGCTCGGCCGAAAGGCGCTGGATCGTCAGGTTCAGCTCGACGCGCCGGTTGAGCTGCTTCTCCCTGGCGGCCTGGGCGCGGAGGCCCGCGACCTGGCGCTCGAGGTGGTCGTGGCGGTGGAGCGCGTCCCGGCGTGCCAACGCCGCTTCGGCGGTGGCGGCGAGCGCGAACCGGCCGGTCACGCGCGCCGCTCGCGCGGCTTCGGTCCACTCGCACCATCCCTGGTAGAGAGCCAGCAGATCCGACTGGGGCCGCTCGGCGAGAGCGAGACTGGCCAGGTGGTTCGACAGCATCGCCTCGTTCAATGAGGTCGATGCCATTTCTCCGTCCAGCACCTGGGAGTCGGCATCGCTCCGCGAGAGCCGCTTGTGGACGAGGGAGAGGGAGAGGAGATCGGGCTCTTGAGCCGCCACCAGCAGCACGGGGTAGGGGATGGCGCGATGGACTAGCTCGATCAACCGCGCGGTACTGGCCTCCGGGCGCAAGACCAGTGTCAGGACGGCGATCTCGAGATAGGCGCGTTGCTCGTCGCGATACGCGGGAATACCCACGTTACCGGGCCTTAGCGCCGCGACCCAGCGCAGCTCTTCCACGCCCACTTGCACCTGGCGCTTGTGAGACGCGGTCGAGGCCCCTTTCTCCAGCAGCATCTTCTTCGGAATCCGCTGATCCACGCGTGTTTCCGGCGGAAGCGCCAGGGCATGGATCACCCCGCCGAGTGTCATGAGCCCGGCTCCGCGGGGAGGATCACCAGAAAGGTGACGACCTCGAAGTCATTGATGCCGGCGAACTCCCCCTTGATCGCGTGGGTCCCCCCTGGAGCAAAGAGGCTGGCGACGGCTCGCTCTTCTTTCTTGCCGGCCACCGAAGCGACGGCGTGGGCCAGGAGATCCTGAACCGAACTCATATCCTTTCCCTGGCGCGTGCTCCGGTCGAAACGGTCGCAAAGCGGGGCGTCGGGTTGGTCGCGGCCGAAGGCGAGCCGCTTGAGCCGGTCGAGAATCGGCTTCGCCTGACTGTAAGGTAAGACGACGGAGCCTGCCTCCCCCACGTGGATCAGGTAGTGCGGAGCGAGTGGATAGCCCGGCTCGGCGAGACTCCCGGCCCTGTCTCCCACCCCCTTCAGGCAGAAGATCACGCCGGGGGGGATCCCCGTGTCCGTGTCGGAGAAGTCGCGCGTGGAGGTCACCGCGAAGGTTCCGTGGGGAAGCGACTCGAGAGAGTCGGAGTGCTCCTTCAAGTAGCTCGACAGGTCGATGCGGAAGTCGTTCAGGGTCAGGTCCGCGATCGAGACACCGGTGGAGAGATCCTCCAGGTCGATCACGGTATCCTGAAGCTTGAGGAGTTGCTTGCGACGGTACTCCAGGTCGTTCATCTGGCTCCCGGCCTGCTGCTCGATTAGGTTTTCCTCGCCGGTCGCGGAGATATCGAGAAGGACCATCCGGCCGCTCACCCGCTGCTCCAGGTTGATGTACTCTTCGAGCTCCATGTTGGGCCAGAAGTTCACGAGTTGGATCCGCGTATTGGGGGAGCCGATCCGGTCGATCCGCCCGAAGCGCTGGATGATGCGGACGGGGTTCCAGTGGATATCGTAGTTGATGAGCCAGTCGCAGTCCTGAAGATTCTGCCCTTCCGAGATGCAGTCGGTGGCGATCAGGAGGTCGAGGTCTCCCTCGTTCGCGAAGTCGGCGGGGCGTTCCTTGGATCGAGGGGAGAACGCGGTGAGAATCGACCCAAGATCCTTGCGGAGGTTCGGGAGGGTGGTCTGGTTCTGCCCCGTCCCGGTCACGAGCGCCGATTCGATGCCGAGCGTTTGACGGGCCCAGGGGGCCAGCGCCTTGTAGAGATAGTGGGCGGTGTCGGCGAAGGCCGTGAACACGATGACCTTGCGATTGCCGGAGTTGATCGGGTTCTGGCACTTCTCCTCGATCACCCTCTTGAGTTCATCGAGCTTCGCGTCGCGGGCCATGGAGATCTGGCGCGCCGCGGCATACAGCCCGGCCAACCGCTTGCGATCTTCGACGAGGTCCTGCTTCCAGCGAATGAGATCCACATCCTTCAAGAGTACCTTGACCTTGCGGCCCACGAGCAAACTCTCGAACGTGGGGTCGTCGAGGTCGACATCCTCAATGTTAATCTCTTCCAGGTCGGCCGCCTGGTCTTCAATGCGCTGAAGCGTCTCTTCCACATCGCGGAGTTGACGCTCGACCGTCAGAGTGAAGGAGGAAACGGCGCTCTCCATCCGCTTGAGCGCGTTGACCCGGAGCAGATGAACCAGGCTCTCCTCTCGGTCCACCTGGCGGAAGATCCCCCCGCCGCTTTGGAGCCGCGTGCTGTACTTGGCGTCGTAAGCGTCTTGCTTGTGCGGCAACACATAGCGCAGAGGCGCATAGGCGGCGAGCTGCAGGCCGAGGATCTCACGGTTGATCTCCCGGATCGACCGGAATTCACCCAGCTTGTCCACATCCGACTTGATGTTGATCGGTTTAAGGCGATCCGGGAAGCGCCCGGTCTCGGCTGTACCGTAATACTTCTCGACATGCTTGCGCGAGCGGGCGATGGTGAGGAGGTCGAGCAAGGTGAAGTAGTCGAACCCCAACATGTCGACCAGCCGGGAGGGCGTGCGCTCGGGGTCGGAAAGGTCGAGCCAGCGGTTGAACTGCTTCTGGGCCAAGCGCGTCGTGTTGTCGATGCTGGCGATCCCGTGCTCGACCAGGGCGGAGTCGGTCCCTTCGGTCGCGAAGGCGATCTGATTGCGAAGGTCGGCCATTCGGTTGTTGACGGGGGTGGCGGAGAGCATGAGGACCCGCGTCTTGACCCCTTCCTTGATGATCCGGCGCATCAACCGATCGTATCGGGTCTCACTCCCCTGACGCGGGGTCTTCTTGTTGCGAAAGTTGTGCGACTCATCGATGACGACAAGATCGTAGTTGCCCCAATTAACATGGGCCAGGTCGATATCGCCGGAATGCCCATCGTCGCGCGAGAGGTCGGTATGGTTCAGGACATCGTAGTTAAGGCGGTCCGGGGCGAGAATGTTTCGGCGGTCGTTCGCCTTGTAGAGAGTCCAGTTGTCGCGGAGCCGCTTCGGGCAAAGAACGAGCACGCGGTCGTTGCGCAGCTCGTGATACTTGATGATGGCGAGGGCCTCGAACGTTTTTCCGAGTCCGACGCTATCAGCGATGATGCACCCGCCGAAACGGTTAATCTTGTCGATCGCTCCCACCACTCCGTCGCGCTGAAACTTGAAGAGCTTCTTCCAGACCACGGTGTTGCGAATACCCGTGGCCCCCTTGACGATCCGATCCTCGTCGAACTCCTCGCCGAGGTTGCGGAAGAGGTGGAACAGAATCGCGTGATAGATCAGGGACGCGGGCTTCCGCTCGCCGAGCTTTAGCAGGGCCGAGACCAGCTTCTCTTTCACGGATGACGAGCCCAGCGACGCGGACCATGACGATTCAAACCAGGGAGTCAGAACCTGACATTCCTGAGTTGACTCGGAGCACTGGACAAACTCAAGTGGGTTGCCCGGGGTGATCCCGAGCCCTTCAGTGGTGAAGGAGCATCCACCGCTAATCACCCGAGTGGGAGTGGAGTCGGAGCCACGCGTGATGAGCATCGACTGGGGGATGGGTCCCAGGGCCTGACTCACATCGGTTCTGGCCTGAACCCAGATCGCGCATTGCCTGGCCAGCCAATGGGCCTGGAGTCGGTTCCGAAAGGGACGATCCCATTCACCCCCGAGAAGAGTGAGAGAGTCGGTCGAGGGGTCGGGAAGAATGAGGCGACAACTCGCGAGAACGTCGAGAAGGTCGCGCAACTCGGAGTAAGCGAACAAGGAGAACCGCGTCGTGGCGAGATCGAGTGAGCCTCCTGGACCAACACAATCACGGAGTTCGTCGATCACTCGGTCGGAACCGCTGTTCTTGATGAGCTTCATGGACACCACGCGAGATCGATTAACCGAGTTCTCCCAGCCAGCGCGACGTAATCCGAGACTCCTCGTCGAGCCCGATCGTGAATGGAAACGTCTTCATTGATCTTGGAAGAGACTCATCGTCATGGGGCTTATTAGTTTACCTCCATGCTCCAAGCAATTCACACTCCTCAACTCACTTTTCATAACCAATACGCCGAGCCCCAGCGCGTACGCGAATCGATCATCCCTCCCCCCGTTCCACTTCAACCTCGCACCACTCGAGCTTCTGGAGGGACTCGAGAACGAGCGAGGCGTCGGCCACGACGACGGTGGTGAGGGATGACGGGTCGATCTGGCGGCGGCCGGTCTGGATCAATGACTCAATGCTCACCGCTGACAGGCGTTCAGCGAAGTGGGCGTGGTGGTCGGAGGGGAGGCCGTGAACGAACAGGCCGGCGTAGCGGGAGACGAGCGCCGCGGGGGTCTCGAACTGCCGGGCTTGCCCTTCGATGAGCGACCGACGCGCATCGTCGAGCTCGGCGGGGGTGGGGGGACGGTCGCCGACCAGGGCCTCGATCTCTCCTCGAAGGTCGAGCAGGGCCTCGGCGAGCCGGTCGCTTTGCAAACTGGCCGAAACGGAGAAGGGGCCGGGGCCCCGGCGGCAGTCGAAGTGGCTTCGAATGCCATAGGTGAAACCTTTCTCCTCGCGGAGCTTGGCATTCAACCTCGAGGTGAATTGCCCCCCGAGGATCTGGTTCAGCATCAATACGTCGGTATAGTCCGAATCGAGCCGGCGCAGGCCGACGTGTCCCACCCGGACGACAGCCTGAGCCGCGCCCGGACGGTCGATCAACAATAGACGAGGGGGGCTCCCACGTTGGACCTCTGGAAGGTTCGGAGGGGGCGACTCGTGACCTGACCAGCCTGTGAGCCGTTCGTCGAGTGCCTTGGCGACCTCGTCCGGATCCACGTCCCCCGCAACCACGACCGCGGCCCGCCCTGGTCCGTGGTAGCGCTGGTGGAATTGGATCAGTTCTTCGCGGGTTAGGCGGGCGACACTGGCCTCGTCACCATCAATCGGGAGGCGGTACGGATGGTCGGCGGGGTAGAGGGCCTGGATGAAGGCCCGGTAAGCTTGCACCTCGGCGCGGTCGCGTTCCGCCCTCAGCGCCGCGAGGGTCTGAGCGTGGATCCGCGTCCACTCCGACTCGGGGAACGTCGGATTGCGCAGGATGTCGACGGCAAGGTCGAGACTTTCCAGCCAGTGGGGGGTCAGCGATTGAAGGCCGACGTACGCGCCATCCCAACCGCAGCTCGTTGAGAGGCTGGTGCCCAGACGTTCGGCGATCTGGGCGAGCTCGACGGAGGTACGCGTGGTGGTTCCTTCATCCATTAGCGCGGTGGTCAGGTCGGCCAGGCCGGCGAAGTCGGGGGGCAGCATCCCCGCCCCCCCTCCCAGCGCGATCGTGCCTGCCACGATCGGCAAGTCTCGGCGTGGGATGACCCAGAGCGGTAGTCCGCACCCAAGCATGATCCGGTCTGGGCTGGGAGCGTGGAACGGAACCGCCTGAGCGGTATTCGGCCTGATCGATCGATCCAGCGGAGGGCTCGACGAACTCGCCACCGGCTTCCGCCCGAGCACGGTCAACTGGATGGAAGGACGGTCGGACAGGTATCGGCGGGCCACCTCGGCCAACGAGCCAGCCGAGACCGCCTGGTAGCGCTCCAGGTCGGTGGCCATCCAGCCCGGATCGCCTCGGTAAACGTTGTAAGCGTTGAGACGGTCGGCCACTCCGCCGAAGCCACCGATGTTGTCCATGGCGTAGACGTACCCCGCCATCCGCCCATTCTTGACCCGCTCGAGCTCCGCTTCCTCCACGCCGCGCTCGGCCACGGCGCGCAGCTCGGCATGGAGGATTTCGCGTGCTTCCTTCCACGACTGCCCCGGTCGAAGGGTGATGACCGAGCCGAAGGTGCCGGCGAGCTCTCGGCTCGACTGATAGGTGGTCACGTCCTGAGCCAGGCCGGTTTCAACCACCAGCTTGCGGTAGAGCCGGCTCGACTTCCCCCGAGTCAGGATGTCGGCCAGAAGGACGAGGGAAGCGTCGTCCCCCTGGAAGTTCGGAACCGAGGGCCAGACCTCGTAAATCCGGTCGAGCTCAACCCGCTCGTGCAGCAGAATCTCTCGGCTGCGCTCGAGCGCGACCTCGATCGCCCACGGTTGAAGCGCGCGGGCTCCGCCGGGGATCGTGCCAAAATAACGCTCGGCCAGCGCGAAGGCTCGATCCTCGTCCAGGTCGCCCACGAGGCAAAGGCTGGCGTTGCCGGGTACGTAGAAGCGCTGGAAGAACGCCGCGACATCCTCGCGGGTCGCCGCCTCGACCTCCTCCATCACGCCAATGGTCATCCAGTTATAGGGATGAGTCGGAGGGTAGAGGGCTTCGGCGAGGATCCGCCAGACCATCCCGTACGGCCGGTTCGCGTAATTCTGCCGGTACTCGTTCTTGACGACATCTTTCTGAACCCGCAGCTTCTCGTCGGTCAGGGCGGGGATCAAGAACCCCATCCGGTCCGACTCCATCGCCAGGGCCAGCTCGAGATGAGCCGCGGGCAGATCGACGAAGTAGTTGGTCCGATCCGAGGAGGTGGAGCCGTTGATACTTCCACCCAGCCGCTGAAGGGGCTTGAAGAAGTCCCCCTGGAAATGCTCCGACCCCTCGAACATCAGATGCTCGAAGAGGTGGGCGAATCCGCGCTGTCGGCGTTCCTCATTCTTGGACCCAACGTGGTACCAGAGGTTCACCGCGACCAAGGGGAGCGACGCTTGCCGCCGCACGATGACGTCGAGACCGTTGGAGAGCGTGGTCTTGCTGAACGGAAGCCGAGGGAGCCGGAGCATGGAAGTCATGAGCCGCAAAGCGTTCCTGATGAGTAAATGGAAATCGCACTCGTCGAAACGAGCCCGCCCCTCTCTTACTTAACCCCACCTTGAACCGGATAACCGGACGGAACGCCGTTCTTAAGACAAGGCCTCATACAGAATGGCCCCGGCGACCTCTCGCCCCAACACGTCTCCACGGAAAACCTTGCGTGGACCGTAAGACGTTCTGCCGTGGCCAAATGACTGGCGGGGTTCCAAGTCATTCTGGTTTCTAACGATTTCCCGGTCACGAACTCACCATACCCGATGTATGGTTTCTTGCCTATCGCGGCGAGAAGGCGAACCCGCGTCCATCGCCAACAAGGTGGGATGGCTTTCGCTTTGGGTTGATCTCAAGCAGACATCATCCCTAGCTCCCTCTCGATCCTGTTCCACGATTGGGTTAAGATAAGATGTCCTGAATTCGGAATGAACGGTTTTTTTTCTTTCCGAGGCAGGTTGGAGCGTTACAATGCCCAAACGATTGGTAGGACGCCCCGATTGCAAGAAAGAATGCTTGAGAGGCTTATTCCTGATCGACACGGTTGACGGGTTTGCCTCCCGGTGAGAAGCTTTCTTTTCGTGATTCGTCATCCACCCAATCCGTCAAGCTTGCTCATGACTTCCTCGACGTTGCGGACCTTGCGGCTGCCCACCAAATCATCCACGGGAACCGGTGAGGCATGGCCTGGACTAGATCCAACAAATGACACGCAGGCGTCTATAGACATAAGGTCGGGTCGTGAACTGGGAAGACACCATCATTGATGCGTCCCTGACTGATACGGGGATGCGCCGGTCGAATAATCAGGACAGCCATTCCGTCGTCCGCGCCTCGACCGCCGAGGTTTGGCGTCAGCGCGGCCACCTCTTCATGGTGGCGGATGGCATGGGAGCCCACGCCGTGGGCGAGCTGGCCAGCAAGATGGCCTGCGACAACATCCCGCATAACTACACCAAGAGTAAAACCGCCACCCCCTCCGAAGCGATCACCAAGGCCTATCGCGAGGTCGGCTCACTTATCCACGGCCGAGCCACGGCCAATCGCGACTTCCAGGGGATGGGGACGACCTGCTCCACGCTCTTGCTCCTGCCTGAAGGGGCCTTGATCGCTCATGTGGGAGACTCGCGGGTCTACCGCATCCGCAACCATAAAATCGACCAGCTCTCCTTCGATCACAGCCTTGTCTGGGAACTGATCAGGCGCAACCATATCGCCTCCGACTCGGCCAACATCTCCGTGCCGAAAAACGTGATCACCCGGAGCCTGGGCCCCGACCCAAGCGTTGAGGTCGATATCGAAGGCCCCCTGGCGGTCGAGCCCAACGACGTCTATCTGCTCTGCTCCGATGGTCTCTCCGGCCCCGTGACCGACCCCGAGCTCGGCGTCTTCGCCGCGAACTTCCATCCGAACGATGCTTGCCGATATCTGGTGAGCCTGGCCAACCTGCGCGGGGGTCTCGACAACGTAACGGTCGTGGTCCTCCGTCTGGGGGCCTGGGTCGAGCCCGACGCCAACGGAGAGGTTGCCCCGGCCCCCACGGAACCGCGAGCCGGCAACGGCAAGAAAAAGGGGAACTGGAAGAACGGGCTGGCCAAGCTCTTCAAGGGGAAAACGCCCGCTCCCAAGCTGGTGGACGACCACCCGTACCGCTCGGCCGATTGCCCGATCACCCTGGAGCTCCTCGACCGATTCTCCGACCTGACCCGGCGTATCCAGGCCCACGCGATCGAACAGGCCTGGTCGCTCGATTGGACCGAGTTCGCCCAGCATCGGCGTGAAGAGGGAGAAGCCCGAGCCGCCGGCAACCTGCGCTCCGCGCTCAAGAGCGTGGGGGAAATGATCTCCCTGCTCGGTGTGGCCGCTCGATTCCACCGCAAAGGGGGAAGCGCCACGGCCAAATCGGTCTGACTTTGACGGTTGGCACTCATTCCAAGAACGGCCTCGGCTCTGATCCCGCCTCGACGACTCACGCGGGGATGTCCTCCTTTGACCGAGTGGTCCGACTCCAGCCAAGCCAAGCCAGTCAGCTCCCTCCCGGGGATTCTGGCGCAGCGGTAACTGGCAACGGTACCCCGTCCCCTCTGTTCCCTTAATCGAATCGAGCCGCCCCGATGGATTCTTCCTCGCTCCCAAGGCCCAGCACCACCTGCGCCCGAGCCGCCGAGCCCACCCTTTCGGCGACGTCCCCGCTCGTTCCTCCCATCGAGCTGAGCGCGGTTTACCGGATCGAGGGGCTGGCGCAGGTTGACGCGCTTTACGAAGGGAACGAAAACGGGTTCATCTATGCGCGCGATGGCCATC
>Ga0182745_1000613_pt1 | contig 38165 bp, 29 predicted proteins | sample eDN3rd30CKraftBY_FD_128523 | JGI IMG/M metagenome (GOLD analysis project Ga0182745, IMG submission 128523) | Enriched backyard soil microbial communities from Emeryville, California, USA - eDNA 3rd pass 30_C Kraft BY (version 2) (version 2) | ecosystem: Environmental > Terrestrial > Soil >...
CCCGCTTCGCCCCCGCGAAGGTGGCCAGCTCCGGAATGACGATGCCCTCCAACCTCCCCCCCACCATGTCCAGCCACTCCCCCCGGGAAAAGCGCCCTGGCCGTCGTGCCGTGGCCCTGCTTCCCTTGTCATCGTGCGAAACTGCACCGGGCCTCACGTCTCCCCCTGAGGCCCCCCGGCCCGGTCCATGCGCGACGCGCGACATACGTCTTCCCCCCAGTTCGGTACGCCGCAGTGACTGGCGACAAGGGCATACTGGCTCAGACCCGGGATGGAGTTTTCCGCTTCCGCGCCAATTGCTTGCGCGATTGCGCCAGGGCGCGTGACGCCGCGCGAGGGGTGCCCTCGGGGCGAATCTTCCGCGTCTTCTCAGAGACCTGGAAGGTGGCGGGTGGGCCGCCTGCCGAGCAGGCGCCGTGGGTAGGACGAAGCAGGGCTCGGAGATGTCAGCCTGACACGATAGGGGAGGGGCTCACACCGCGCCTCCGGGTCCCCTCCCTGGCGGGTGGTGTGGCGGGCGGGAGGGGACAGGGCACATGAGGTGGGAAGAGATGGGCGTGACGCCCCGGGACGACAGGCGAGGGAGCGCGGGGGGCGGGGCGGGCCGGGCACCGGACCGTGCATCCCTGCTGGCCGTGCTGGCGGAGAAGCCCGCGGTGGCGCGCGACATCGCCCGCGTGCTGGGGGCGACCGAGCGCGGCGACGGCTGGCTGAGGGGCAATGGCTACGTGGTGACGTGGGCCATCGGCCACCTCGTGGGCCTGGCGCAGCCGCATGAGATGCGCCCGGACTGGAAGAAGTGGAGCCGCGCGCTCCTGCCCATGCTCCCGGGGGAGTGGCCGCTCGTCGTCTCCCAGGAGACGCGCAGCCAGTTCGAGGTGGTGAAGCGGATACTCAACGCGCCGGAGGTGTCCGCGGTGGTGTGCGCCACGGACGCGGGGCGCGAGGGCGAGCTCATCTTCCGCTACATCTACGACGCGGCGGGGTGCCGCAAGCCGGTGCGGCGGCTGTGGGTGTCGTCGCTGACGGAGCGGGCCATCCGGGATGGCTTCCGTCAGCTCGCGGACGGGAGCCAGTACGACGCGCTGGCCGCCGCGGCCAAGGGGCGCAGCCGGGCGGACTGGCTGGTGGGGATGAACCTGTCGCGCCTGTACACGCTGGCGCACGGGGGCCACGGAGAGATGCTGAGCGTGGGGCGGGTGCAGACGCCCACGCTGGCCATGGTGGTGGAGCGCGAGCTGGCCATCCGCGACTTCGTGCCGCGCGATTACCTGGAGGTCGTGGCCACCTTCGCGCCCAGGGCGAAGGGCGTGGCTCCGGACGCGCGCTACCAGGGCACCTGGTTCCGCTCCGGGCCGGACGGCAAGCCGGTGGTGCCGCCCGGCTTCGAGGGCGTGCGCGAGGCCCGCCGGCTGGACGCGGACGGCGTGGAGGCGCAGGCCATCATCGACCGCGTGCGCGCCGGCAGGGCCGTCATCGAGTCGCTGGAGTCGGAGGAGAAGAAGATGGCGCCTCCGCTCCTCTACGACTTGACGGAGCTTCAGCGGCACGCCAACCGGCTCTACGGCTTCAGCGCGCAGCGCACGCTGGAGGTGGCGCAGGCGCTCTACGAGAAGCACAAGCTGTTGAGCTACCCGCGCACGGCCAGCCGGCATCTGTCTCGCACGGTGGCGGACACGCTGCCGGAGGTGGTGAACGCCATCCGCGCGCCCTATGAGGAGGACCTGGCCCAGGGCACCGGGGCGCGGCCGTTGGGCAGGCGCTACGTGGACGACGCGAAGGTGACCGACCACCACGCCATCATCCCCACGCCGACCCCGCCCGGTGGGGTGAGGCTGTCTCCGGACGAGCAGCGCGTCTATGACCTGGTGTGCCGCCGCCTGCTCCAGGCGTGGCACCTGGACCACGTGTGGCGGGTGACGACGGTCATCACCGCCGTCACGTCGCCCGGGGCGCCGCCGGGGGTGGACCGCTTCCAGAGCACGGGCACCCAGGTGGAGCAGGTGGGCTGGAAGGTGCTGGACATCGGCGGCGGGCAGAAGGCGCCCCGGCCGAAGGCGGAAGCGCGCAAGGGTGAGGACGCGGAGCGGGAGCCGGACGATGAGCCCCAGGCGCTGCCGGCGGGCCTGGAGCGCGCGCAGCCGCAGTCCGTGGAGGACGTGGAGGCGGTGAAGAAGCGCACGCGGCCTCCGCCGCGGCTCACGGACGCGACGCTGCTGACGGCGATGGAGTCCGCGGGGCGCGCGCTCGACGAGAAGGAGCTGGCGGACGCCATGCGTGAGACGGGGCTGGGGACGCCCGCCACCCGCGCGGCCATCATCGAGGTGCTGCTGGACCGCGAGTACCTGCGCCGCCGGGGCAAGGTGCTGGAGGCCACGGAGAAGGGCATCCACCTCATCCAGGTGGTGCACCCGGACGTGAAGACGCCCGCCATGACGGGGCAGTGGGAGGCGTGGCTCCAGCGCATCGAGCGCGGCGAGGGCGAGCTCGGCGAGTTCATTCGTGGCATCGAGGCGTATGTCATCGAGGTGGTGGGCCATGGGGCCACCACGCCGCCAGGAGCGCTCCCCGTGCCCCGCAACGAGGCGCAGGCGCGGCGCGGCGCGGAGGTGGCCGGGGGCTGGGGGGCGGATGGACAGGCGCGCGGTGGGGTCTCCGCCGCGAGCGCGCCGAGGCGGGATGCCTGGGCCGCGACGGGCGAGCGCGGTGGCCCCGGAGCCCCGCGTGACGCGGCGCCGGGCTCGGACTGGGAGGGGCGTGGCGCGGGCCGGCAGGGGGGCTCCGACGCCTCCGCGGCCGAGCGCCTCGCGGACGCGGTCGCTGGTATTCCAGGGCAGGGGGGGCCGGCGGCATTCGAGGCCTCCGAGCCCGTCTTCGGGACCCGGCGGCTGCGGGCCTCCGGCGCCGCGGGCCGCTCCGCGTCTCCAGTGGAGGCGCCGGCGAACCGGGCGCGGGCACAGGCGCCTGTGGCATCCGGCCAGCGGCCCGAGCGGGTGCGGCGCGCGCCGACGCCGCCCGACTCGCTGCGCGCCCTGCTGAAGGACGCCTTCGGCTTCTCCAACTTCCGGCCGTACCAGGAGGCCGTGTGCCGTGCGGCCACGGCGGGAGAGGACCTGCTGCTGGTGATGCCCACGGGCGCGGGCAAGTCGCTCTGCTACCAGCTGCCGGGGCTGGCGCGCGCGGGCACCACGCTGGTGGTCAGCCCGCTCATCGCGCTGATGGAGGACCAGGTGGCGCGGCTCCAGTCGCTCGGGTTCGCGGCGGACCGCATCCACTCTGGAAGGGACCGGGCCACCTCGCGGCAGGTGTGCGCGGACTACCTGGAGGACCGGCTCGACTTCCTCTTCATCGCGCCCGAGCGGCTCGGCGTCCCGGGGTTCGTGGAGTTCCTGGCGCGCCGGACGCCCTCGCTCATCGCCGTGGACGAGGCGCACTGCATCTCGCAGTGGGGGCACGACTTCCGCCCGGACTACCGCCTGCTGGGCTCGCGCCTGCCGCTGCTGCGCCCCGCGCCCGTGGTGGCGCTCACCGCCACCGCCACGCCGGACGTGCAGCGGGACATCGTCCAGCAGCTCGGCCTCCAGGGCCCCGGCGGGCAGGCGCGGACCTTCATCCATGGGTTCCGCCGCACCAACATCGCCATCGAGGTGCGAGAGCTGAACCCCGGCGCGCGTGGCGACGCCATCCAGGGGCTGCTCCAGGTCGAGGAGAACCGGCCCGCAATCGTCTATGCGGCCACGCGCAAGCACGCCGAGCAGCTCGCGGACCAGCTCGCGGGGGAGTTTCCCGCCGCCGCGTACCACGCGGGCCTCCAACCCTCGGAGCGGGACCGGGTGCAGTCCGAGTTCCTCCGGGGCGCGTTGGAGGTCATCGTGGCCACCACGGCCTTCGGCATGGGCATCGACAAGCCGGACGTGCGCACCGTCATCCACGCGGCGCTCCCCGCCAGCCTGGAGGGCTACTACCAGGAGCTGGGGCGCGCGGGGCGCGACGGAAAGCCCTCGCGCGCGGTGCTGCTGCACTCGTACATCGACCGGCGCACGCACGAGTTCTTCCACCGCCGGGACTACCCGGACGTGTACGTGCTGGAGCGGCTGTTCAAGTCCACCGCGCCGCAGCTCGAACCCAAGGCGGTGCTCCAGGGCCGCGTGCGGAGCGACCCGGAGGTCTTCGACAAGGCGCTGGAGCAGCTGTGGATTCACGGGGGCGTCGTCATGACGCCCGACGAGACGGTGATGCGCGGGCGCCCGAGCTGGTCCGCGTCATACGCGGCGCAGCGCGAGCGCAAGCTGCTGCACCTGGAGCAGATGGGGCGCTACGCGGAGGCGCACGGCTGCCGGATGAAGCAGCTCGTGGGGCACTTCGGTGACACCCAGGACTCGGGGGAGCCGTGCGGCCTGTGTGACGTCTGCGCGCCGGAGGACTGCGCCACGCTGCGCTTCGCCGAGCCCACCTCCGCCGAGCGGCACTGGCTGGAGCGCATCCTGGAGTCGCTCCAGGAGCGGGACGGGCAGGCCACCGGCCGGCTCCACCGCGAGCTGTTCGGAGAGGCCCTGCCGCGGCGCGACTTCGAGCGGCTGGTGGGCGGGCTGGTGCGTGCGGGGCTGGCGCGCCTGGAGGTGGACTCGTTCGACAAGGACGGGCAGGTCATCTCGTTCCAGCGCCTGACGTTGACCGGCGAGGGCCAGCGCGCGCGCGGCGTGGACCCGCGGCAGGTCTCCCTGCCGATGCCCCTGGAGAAAGCCGCGAAGCGCAAGCGGCGCAAGGGCGCGGAGCCCAGCACGCCGAAGCGCGCCGCCGGCAAGCGCCCTGCCCGGGCGAAGCGCGGGGCGAGCCTCTCGGCGGCCGTCTCTGGCGGCGACGCGGGGGCCGTGCTGTCCCCCGCCCTGGTGGAGGCGCTGAAGGCCTGGCGGCTCGCGGAGGCGCGCAAGCGGCGTGTGCCCGCCTTCCGCATCCTCACGGACCGGGTGCTGGAGGCCATCGCCGCGGCCTGTCCGGGGAATGGCACGGAGCTGATGGCCATCCACGGTGTCGGTCCGTCGCTCACGGAGCGCTACGGCGCGCAGATTCTTTCCCTCGTGGCGCGCAAGCGCTGAGCCGGGCGCAGGGCACCGGGAGGCGCGCGCTTCCCAGGGAGGGAAGGCGCGTTCCCCGCCATGCCACGGGATGTCCAGGCAAGTGCGCCACGCGGTGTGCCTGCGGACACGGCGCTTCAAGCCCGCCGGGACGGGGGGCGTCCGTCCAGGCGGCGAATCATCTTCACCCGCCTGACGGGCAGTGCTGCCGGTGTGCGCCCATCGCCACGTTGGCCCAGCCAGAACGGCGGACCTGCAAGCAGACGCACGATGAAGGGGCGCACACATGGAACTGGGCTTCGAGACTATCGGGAATGCCACGCTCATCTGTCACGACCACGGCCCAGTGCTGGTGACGGACCCGTGGACGGACGGCAGCGCGTACTTCGGGAGCTGGACGCTGTCGCATGAGATTCCGGCGGCGCAGCGCGAGGCCATCCAGGCCTGTCCCTATGTGTGGCTGTCCCACGGCCACCCGGACCACCTGAGCATGGAGTCGCTGGAGAAGCTGCGGGACCGCACGCTGCTGGTGCCCAACCACTTCGGCAACCGCTTGCGCGACGACCTGCGCAGCCAGGGCTTCAGGGTGCACGTGCTGGTGGACCGGGTGTGGACGCAGGTGTCGCCGCGCATCCGCGTCATGTGCCTGCCGGACATGAATCAGGACGCCGTCTTGCTGGTGGACATGGGCGGGCGGCTGCTGGTCAACCTCAACGACGCCGGGGACCGCGGCGGGGGCCGCTTCATCCGCAAGCTGGTGCTCGGGTACCAGGAGTCGTACCTGCTGGCGCTGTCCGGGTACGGCGACGCGGACATGATCAACTTCTTCACCGAGGACGGTCAGCGCATCCTGCCCCACGCCGCGGCGAAGACGCCCGTGGGGCGCACCATCGCCCGGCAGGCGGAGTTCTATGGCGTGCGCTACTTCGTCCCCTTCAGCTCCATGCACAAGTACCAGCGGGCCGACAGCCTCTGGGCCTCCGAGTACAGCACCACGCTGGACGACTACGGCCGGGGCTTCGAGTCGCGCACCTGCGAGCTGCTGCCCGCCTTCATCCGCCACGACTTCATCCAGGACCGGACGGAGCGCATCCAGCCGCCCGAGCGCGTCCTGCGGCCGGTGGACCCCAGGGACTTCGGAGACGACTGGGGCGAGCAGCTGGAGGCGGACGAGGCGAAGGCGCTCACCGCCTACTTCCAGGGCGTGGAGTACCTGGGCCGCACGCTCGACTTCCTGCGCTTCCGCGTGGGCGGCAAGGACCACGTGGTGGAGCTCCACCGCCGCCGCTTCCAGCGGGGCATCACCTTCGAGGTGCCGCGAAACTCGCTGATGACGGCCATTCGCTACCAGGTCTTCGACGACCTGCTCATCGGCAACTTCATGAAGACGACGCTGCACGGTGACTTCGGCCCGGGACGGCTCTACCCGGACTTCAGCCCCTATGTCGCGAAGTACGCGGACAACGGCCAGGCGCGCACGCGCAACGAGCTGAAGGAGTACTTCGCGGAGTACCGCCGCAGGGACCCGCTGGGCTTCCTGCGCTCGCAGGTGGAGACGCACTGCGTGCGGCCCCTGCAGACGCAGTCCGCGGAGCTGCTGCGCACGCTGATGCCCCAGGACTCGCTGGGGTTCCGCGCCGCCAAGGAGACCTTCTGGCGGATGCGCCGCGCGCTGCTCTAGCCCGCGTGTCAGGCCGCGCTCGCCTCGGGCGCTGGCGCGTGCGGCTCCTTCGCGATGGCGTCGCGAATCTTCTCTCCCACGCGGGCGGAGAAGGGCCCGAAGTGCAGGTACAGCGCCATCATCGAGACCGAGTAGCGGATGGAGCGCGGGTTGGCCACGAGCGCACCGGCGAGGGCCTTCCAGAAGGGGCGCCGCGTGGCCTTGTTCAGGCTCATCTTCCGCACGAGCCGGGCGAAGCCGCGCAGCTCCTTCACCTGCTGCGACAGGGACGGCTTGAAGCGGCGGTGGCGTGAGTCGAGCTGCCGTCCCACCCGGAGCACGCGCTCGAAGTACCGCTCGGGCGCGTAGATGGTCTCCACGACGGTCAGGTAGTCGACCAGGATGTCGCGGCGCGGGCGGCGCGGGGTGAAGTTGATGCCGGCCGTACACTGGTCGCTCTCGCCGTCGGGCTGGACGTCGTGGCCCTCCTGGAGGCGGCCCTCCGCGTGAAGCCGCCGCGTGAGCTGGGTGTTGGGGAGGGCGTAGAGCAGGCCCACCATGCTGGCGGGCAGGGCGGCTTCCTCGATGCACTCGATGATGCCCCGGGCCACGCTGCCCTTCTCGCTGTCGAAGCCGAGGATGAAGCCCGCGTTCACGAACATGCCGTGCTGATAGATTTTGCGCAGGCTCTCGACGATGGGGCGGCGCGTGTTCTGGCGCTTCTGCATCGCGGTCAGCGTCTGCTCGTCCGGGCTCTCGATGCCCACGAAGATGGCGAAGAAGCCCACGTCCCGCATCATCTGCATGAGCGCCGGGTCGTCCGCCAGGTTGATGGAAGCCTCGGTGGTGAACTCGAAGGGCCAGTCGTGCGCCTCGAGCCACGTCTTCATCCGCGGCAGCAGCGCCTTCACCTGCTTCTTGTTCCCGATGAAGTTGTCGTCGACGAGGTCGATGTGCCCCCGGTAGCCCAGGGCGTGGAGCGTCTCCAGCTCCTGGAGGACCTGCTCGGGCGTCTTCGCCCGGGGCTTGCGCCCATAGAGCTCGATGATGTCGCAGAACTCACAGTTGAAGGGGCAGCCCCGGCAGAACTGGATGCCCACGTGGTTGTAGGACGCGAAGCGGAGCAGGTCGAAGCGCGGAACCGGAGACAGCGTGAGGTCCGCCTTGCCGGCGTCCTGGTAGAGGGGCTGGGCTTCCCCCCGCGCGAGGTCCTCCAGGAACCGGGGCAGGGTGAGCTCGCCCTCGCCGAGCACGAGGTGGTCCGCCTCCTGATAGAGGTGGGGGCTGCTGGTCGGGTCCGGGCCGCCCACCACGACGCGCTTGCCCCGGGCGTGCGCGCGCTGGATGAGCGCCAGGCAGTCCCGCTGCTGCGGCAGCATGGCCCCAATCAGGACGATGTCCGCCCAGTCGATGGCGGCGTCGTCCAGGGGCTCGACGTTGCGGTCCACGAGCCGCAGCTCCCAGTCGCGGGGCAGCAGCGCGGCGACCGTACACAGCCCGAGCGGCGCCGCGGGGTAGCGCGCGTCGAGCAGCTCGCACGTCTCGCGGTAGTTCCAGAAGGACGCCGAACGGAATTCGGGGTGAATCAGCAGTGCGCGCATGACAGGGTCTCGCGGTGGGACGTGCTCGGTTCGCACGTTCAACACCTCGCACGCGCGGACGTGTCACCGCGTGCGTCGCGCTAGAGGTAGGGCGACAGCAGCCGCGCCAGCCCATCCCTCAGGCGGATGGGCAGGGCGCGCGCGTCCACCTGCTCCAGCGTGAGCGGCCGCGCGTGGCGCAGGCGCGCTTCCACCACCGCGTTCAGCTCGGCGGCCAGCGCGGCGTCGTAGCACTCCACGTTGAACTCGAAGTTGAGCCGCAGCGAGCGCGGGTCCCAGTTGGCGGAGCCGATGAGCGACCACGCGTCGTCCACGACCATCAGCTTCGTGTGGTCGAACGGCGGGGCGGTGAGGAAGACGCGGCAGCCCGGCCGCAGCACCTGCCAGAGCTGGGCCTGGGAGGCCCACTGCACCAGGGGCAGGTTGCCCTTCTCGGGGAGAATCACGTCCACCTGGACGCCGCGCAGCGCCGCCACGCTCAGCGCGGTGATGAGCGCCGTGTCCGGGAGGAAGTACGGCGTGACGATGCGCACCGACGTGCGCGCGATGGCCAGGGCGCCCAGCAGCACGGTGCGCAGCGTCTCGAAGTCCTCGTCCGGGCCGTCCGCGATGCCCCGCGCCACCACGGTGCCGGCGGAGGCGAGCGGGGGGAACCAGGCCTCACCGCTCAGCCGCTCCCGGGTGGTGAAGGCCCAGTCCTCCGCGAAGGTCTCCTGGAGCTGTCCCACCACCGGCCCCTCGACGCGGAAGTGCAGGTCCACGGCGGCGTGCTCGCCGGGCCAGAAGTGCTTGCGGATGTTCATGCCGCCCGTGAAGCCCACGCGCCCGTCCACCACCAGGAGCTTCCGGTGGTTGCGCAGGTTGGCGAAGGGCAGCCGGTAGGGCATCAGCGAGGGCAGGAAGCGCGCGGCGCGCACCCCCGCGCGGCGCAGCCGGCCCAGGATGGGGGGCCATGTGTAGCGCGAGCCCACCGCGTCCACCAGCACCCGCACCTCCACGCCGCGCCGCACCGCCTCGCCCAGCGCCTCCACGAAGCGCCGGCCCGCGGAGTCGTTGTCGAAGATGTAGCTGCACAGCGAGATGGAGACGCGCGCCGCGTCAATGGCCGCCAGCATGGCCGGGTAGGCGTCCCGGCGGGACTCCAGCACGGTGATGTGGTTGCCCGGCAGCAGCGGCTGCCCCACCACCGCGTCGCCCAGCCTCACCAGGGGCGTCAGGGAGGCGGCCTCGGGGTGCGGCTCGCTCAGGGTCTCCGCCTTCATGGGCGTCACCCCGGGCGGCAGCAGGAAGCGGCCGGGCCCCTGTTTCAGCATCAACGAGCGGGCCCGCCGCCGGATGCGGTTGATGCCCAGCAGCACGTACAGCACCCCGCCCAGCACCGGCACCAGCCACGCCAGCCCCACCCAGCCCACCGCGGCCCGGACGTCCCGCTTGTGCAGCACCGCATGGGCGCTGGCCAGCACGCTGATGAGGAGGGTCAGCCCGGCTGCGATGTGGGGCCAGGCCACCTCCAGCCACGCGGGGATGTCGAACAGGGGCATAGGTGACGGCGGGTCCAGCCTTCCCGCCTACCACGCCCGCCCGGGCTGTGCAGTCCCTCTGGACGCGGGGCGTCGAGAATCGACAAGACGCCCCGCGTACGGGGTTCCTGCAAGAACGGCTGACGTGGCGTGCGCCCGCGCTGTATCAATTCCATATCGCTGCGTCAGGAATATTGACACGCCTTGTCTTGGATTGAAGTTCCCAGTCGGGCCCATGGGACGTCTGACTGATTCGTGGACAGCGCTGTCTGGTTTTGAGGCGGAGCCTCGCGAGCCGTGATTCCTTCGTCCCGGCGCGGCCTTGCCGTGGCGCATGTCAGGTTTGTTTACGCTGTTTGGGTTCAAACATGGAGCGTGGCTGGTCCAGGAAAGACTGCCAATCGGGCTTTGTCCTCCGGGCGTCAGGCTGGCGCGGCAGTTGCTCATCGGCGGTGCGCTCCAGGCCGCGCGAGGCGCGAGGCGCCGGGCGGCAGGGGCGTCCCCCGAAGTGAAGGCGTCAGAGGAAACCCAAGATGCTCAAGTTCCGCTCCGTTGCACTGGTTGCAGGTGTGGCCCTCCTCGGTTCCGCGTGCGGTGGCTCGGAGGCCACCGAGACCGAGCAGCCGAAGATGACGTGGGAGGAGTTCCGGGCCACCGTGGTGGAGGACCCCGAAGGGAAGCTGATTTTCGACGGTGACATGGCGCTGGACAGCGAGGAGGAGCTGCGCGCCTTCTTCGACAGCCACATCGCGGCGGACACCGGCACCCTGCGAGGGGGCCTGGCCGTCTACAACACCAGCCCCACCAAGTCGCCGACGGGCGACGTGAAGTGGAGCGCCACGCAGGCGGCGAACCTGACCTACTGCATCAGCGACACCTTCTCCGGCAACAAGTCGCGGATGGTGTCGGCGATGAACAGCGCCACGGCGGCCTGGGAGGCCACCGCGCGCGTCAACTTCGTGCACCTGACGCAGTACGACGCGAGCTGCACCGCGTCCCAGTCGGGCGTGCTCTTCGACGTGCGTCCGGTGAACGCGGGCGGCCAGTACCTGGCGCGCGCGTTCTTCCCGAACTCGACGCGAGCGGGCCGCAACGTGCTGGTGGACAACAGCGCCTTCGGCAGCATCTCGCCGTGGACGCTGGCGGGCATCATGCGCCACGAGCTGGGGCACGTGCTGGGCTTCCGCCACGAGCACACCCGCTCCACCGGCAGCGGCTGCTACGAGGACAGCGCGTGGCGTGCCCTGACGACCTCGTATGACCGCGCCTCCGTCATGCACTACCCGCAGTGCAACGGCACCCAGGCGGGCGACCTGGTCCTCACCAGCCTGGACCAGCAGGGCGCGCGCTCTCTGTACCCGTAGTCCGCCGCGCGGGAAGGCGCCTTCCCCCCAGGAGGCGCCTTCCCGCCGCATCACCGGCTACGACGGCGCGCCGAGGAGCGGCTCCTCGGTCGCGGGAGCCGGCTCGAAGTAGATGAGCGTCTTCACGTGGTCCGCGTCCTCGATGTCGAGGCACTCCAGCTCGCCGCTCTCGCTCTCGTCCGCGTAGATATGGTCGGGCTTCAGGATGCGGTGGGTCACCTCGCCGCCCGGGCGGCCGACGATGATTTCGACGGCGCCCCGGTCGCTCCCCTTGGACTCCAGGCCAATCTCCACCAGCGGCAGGCGTCCCGCGAGGGGCTGGTCGCCGAAGTCCGCGCTCTCCGTCTCGATGCGCACCCAGTGGTCGCGCTCCAGGTTGCTCAGCAGGGCGAGGTAGTCCGCCCATCCCTCCCGGGGAATCTCCCGCGTGTGGTGCATGTGTCTGCCTCCGGATTCCGATGCCCAGCAGAACCGTAAGGCTTGTGCAGGCGGGGTGTGGAGCGGGCCTGCCCCCCCGGCATGTCCGCATCCATGGGGCGGTGCGCTCCGCCCGCCGGCCGCCGCTGCCGGGCTAGCCGACGCGCGCCTGGACGTGGCCGTCCTCCAGCGTCAGCCGGAGGGTGGCGGGGGCCTCGTCCCCACGCCCGAAGTGCTCGTAGGCCGCCTTTTCCAGCAGGGGGGCCAGCGTGGCGCGCAGCCCTCGCGCGCCTGTCTCCCGCTTGAGCGCGCGGGCCACCACGTGCTCCCGCACCGCGGGCTCCACGCGCAGGCGCAGGCCCTCCAGCTCGAACTCGCGCTCGTAGGCGCGCAGCACGTTGTCCTGGAGGATGTCTCCCAGGGTGGCCGCGTCCAGGGGCGCGAAGGAGACGAGCCGGTTGAAGCGGCCGATGAGCTCCGGGATGAAGCCGTAGCGGGCGAAGGCCGTCGTCTGCTCGAGCTGCTCCTCCGTCACGTGCGTGGCGATGCGCTCCTTGTGCGAGCCCAGGGGCTCGCGGCCGAAGCCCAGGTGCTCGCCGCGCTCCAGCCCCTCGGCGGTGGCCTTGAGGCCGCTGAAGGCGCCGCAGGCGATGAAGGTGACACACGCCAGCTCCATCCGGCCCGGTTGCTGGCGGCTGGTGAAGCCGAAGTCCGGCGGAAAGTCCGCGCTGGGCGCGGAGAGCAGGTGCAGCAGGCTGCGCTGCACGCCGAAGCCGCTGACGTCCTTGGTGGTCTGCTGCCCGGCGAAGCGGCTGTCGGAGCGGCTGGTGGCGAGCTTGTCGAACTCGTCCATGCACACCACGCCGCACGCGGCCCACTCCGCGTCGCGGTCCGCGACTTCGTACAGGCGTGACAGCACCGTGTTGACGTCGTCGCCCACGTAGCCCGTCTCCGAGAACTGCGTGGCGTCCGCCAGCACCGTGGGCACGGCGAGGATTTCTCGGAACAGCAGCTCCACGAGGAAGGTCTTCCCGGAGCCCGTGGGGCCCAGGAAGAGGCAGTTCTCCCGCGTGCCCGGCTCAGGGGGGAGTCCCTCCAGGTGCAGGCGGCGGATGCGGCGCAGGTGCCGGTAGGCCAGCACGGATGCCGCGCGCCGGGCCTCGGGCTGTCCCCGGTAGCCCAGGTCCGTCAGCCGCCCGTCGATTTCGCGCGGGGAGAGGACCTCGATGGCGGCGACGCGGGCGCGCACGTCGTCGTCACCGGGGCGGGGCAGCGGCTCCAGGCCGGGGCGGGTGGGGCTCATTCGAAGGAACTCCAGGGCGAGGTGGGGGCGGCCAGACGAGGCAGGACGGGGAGCCGCCCTCGGCGCCACGGTGATGTCACGAACACCGTCGGCCGGTGTCCATTCCTACCGGAGTCCTGCACACCCGTGAACAGGAGGCCGTGCGCCCGCGCAAGGAGTGCTCCTCAAGGACGGGGGCGGCGCACTACACGGACACCCCCATGGTGCCAGTGGACGCGTCCCGGGCTTCGCGAGCGCAATCGCCCCTGCTGGGGGCATGGGTGGAGGAGGGCCGGCGGGTGCGGTGGCGCGTCTGGGCGCCCGGCCACCAGCGCGTGGACGTGGTGCTGCACGACGCGCAGGGCAACCCCGGGCGCGTGGTGCCCATGACACCGGAGCCCGGGGACTGCTTCGGCGCGGTGCTGGAAGGCGCGGGGGCGGGGCTGCGCTACAAGCTGCGCGTGGATGGCGAAGGCCCCTTCCCGGACCCCTGGTCGCGCTCGCAGCCGCTGGGCGTGCACGGGCCGTCCGAGGTGGTGGTGCCGGACTTCCCCTGGACGGACGCGGGCTGGAAGGGCGTGGCGCCCCAGTCGCTGGTCCTCTACGAGCTGCACGTGGGAGCGGCCACGCCCGAGGGCACCTTCGCGGCGCTCATCCCCCGCCTGTCCGGGCTGAAGGCGCTGGGCATCACCGCGCTGGAGCTGATGCCGGTGGCGTCCTTTCCGGGACGGCGCAACTGGGGCTACGACGGCGTGGACCTCTTCGCGCCCCAGCACACCTATGGCGGTCCGGAGGGCCTGCGCCGCCTGGTGGACGCCGCGCACGCGCAGGGGCTCGCGGTGCTGCTGGACGCCGTCTACAACCACTTCGGGCCGGACGGGAACTACCTGCGTGTGTATTCGCCGCACTACTTCACCGGCCGCCACCACACGCCGTGGGGCGACGCGGTGAACTACGACGGCGAAGGCAGCGCGCACGCGCGGGCCCTGGTGCTGGCCAACGTGGAGATGTGGATTCGCGACTACCACCTGGACGGCCTGCGGCTGGACGCCGCGCACGCCATCCTCGACGACGGCGCGCCCCACCTGCTCACCGAAATCGCCGAGCGCGCGCGGGCCGCCGCGCCGGGGCGGCACGTCCACGTCATCGCGGAGGACGAGCGCAACGAGCGGCGCTTGCTGCGCCCCGTGGCGGAGGGCGGCCTGGGGCTGGATGGCGTGTGGGCGGACGACTTCCACCATCAGCTGCGCCGCGCCTTCGCGGGCGACAGCGAGGGCTACTACCAGGACTACACGGGCAGCACGGAGGACCTGGCGCGCACGCTGAACCAGGGCTGGTTCTACGAGGGGCAGGTGTCGAAGCACCTGGGCCATGCGCGCGGCACCCAGGCGGACGGGCTGGAGCCCTGGCGTTTCGTCCACTGCATCCAGAACCATGACCAGGTGGGCAACCGGGCCCTCGGCGGGCGGCTCGGCCAGGATGTGCGGCCAGAGGCCTTCCGCGCCATGAGCGCGCTGCTCCTGTTGTCGCCCTACACGCCGCTGCTCTTCATGGGGCAGGAGTGGAACGCGAGCACCCCCTTCCTCTACTTCACCGAGCACCACGCGGAGCTGGGGCGGCTCGTCACCGAGGGCCGGCGCAAGGAGTTCGCCGGCTTCGCCCAGTTCTCGGGGACGGAGGTGCCGGACCCGCAGGCGGAGGAGACCTTCACCCGCTCCCGGCTCGACTGGAGCGAGGCGGAGAAGCCCGGCCATGCGGGCGTGCGGACGCTCTACCGCGAGCTCCTGAGGCTCCGCGCCTCGGAGCCCGCGCTGCGGGAGACGGCGCGCGGCAGCTACGAGGCGCGGGCCCTGGGGCCGGACGCCCTGGTGCTCGAACGGCGTGGGGGCGGCCAACGACTGCGGGTGTTGCTCTGCCTGCGCGGCGCGGTGGAACATCCGGTGCCCGCGGGCTCGGAGCTGATGCTGTGGACCGATGCTGCTTGCTTCGGCGGCTCCGAAAAATTGCAGCCATTGAAACAAGACACCGTGCGGCTGAAGGGTTCGGCCGTGGCTGTGATAAGACTTCCCGCAAAAGACTGATAAAGCGCGCGATGTTTCATCACGCGCGCCGACGGTGAGCGAGCGGGCATGGCTGAAAACATGCTCAAGAAATGCGCTGGGAATTCCCTATCGGCGCAAAGGGTATTTGGGCCCGCAGTTCGTCGTTGAGTCGTAACACCTCTGACAACTCCCGGAGAGCACACCCCGCGTGAGGGGGGGGCTTCAAGGGAGACCAGGGGATGGAAGTCCACGCGCCGCGGGGGGAACGCGGCGCGCCGGTGTGGCCCTGGCCATGCCGGTGAGTCGCGGAAGCTCGCGGCCTGACCTGAGGTAGTCACTTGAATCGACAGCACTCGATTTCGTCCCGCGAGGGATGGAAGCGCTTCCGTACGTCTGTCACCGCGTTCTCGCTGGCCGCTGGCGCGTTCGCGACACCCGCTCTGGCCGCTGGAGGCTTCACGTCCGCGACCGCCAGCTCCTACGAGGTCGAGCTGGGAAACTCGCCCGCGATGGCCATTGACGGCAACAGCGCCACGCGCTGGTCGGCCTCCGGCGCGGGCCAGTGGATTCGCGGCGACATGGGATCCGTGAAGCCGCTGAATGGCCTGAATATCGCCTGGTTCCGTGGCAACGAGCGCATCAACCTCTTCGACATCTCCACCTCGACGGATGGCTCGAAGTTCACCCAGGTGTTCGTCGGCATCTCCTCGGGCAAGACGAAGGACCTCGAGCGCTTCACCTTCCCCACGGTGAACGCCCGCTACGTGCGCGTCACCTTCTACGGCAGCACCCAGACGACGTGGGGCAGCATCACGGACATGGCCGCCATCGCCGGCCCCTCCACGCCGGAGCCCGAGCCGGAGCCCGGCCCTGGCCCCGGTGACCCGGACCCCGGCCCGACGCCCACCCAGGACAAGTTCGGCGTGAAGATGCTCTACCCGACCAAGTCCGGCGGAGAGCAGTGGTTCCTGGCGGACAACGCGACGTCCGACAAGCGCTTCGACCCTCAGGACACCATCACCCGCAACTCGGACGGCTCCTGGAAGATGAAGAGCAGCAAGGTGCGCATGTCCGTGTTCACCTCCACGGGCTACAGCGCGTCGAAGATTCCGACCTACGACCGTGACGTGCTGGCCAGCCGGGGCTACATGCAGGCGGCGAACGACTGGCGGAACGTGGAGATGACGGGCTTCATCAAGGTCAACTCCGTGTCCGACAACTCGGACAACTTCGCCTGGTACGCGCGCGGCGGAAAGCACAACGACAACAACTCGGGGTGCGAGGGCAGCTCCTACAAGGGTTCGCTGCACTACGACGGCCGGGTCCGCTGGCAGAAGGAGACGTGGCACGTGTCGTACGACCAGTCGTCGTACAAGACGGGCACCGCGGCGCTGAAGGGCCGCTGGGTGGGCTTCAAGTCGGTGATGCGCAACACCAAGGTCAACGGCAAGGACGCCGTGCACCTGGAGATGTACCTCAACGAGAACGCCGACAAGGTCACCTGGAAGAAGGTCTACGACATGGTGGACTCGGGGAGCTGGGGCGGTGACGCGAGCCACTGTGGCGGCGCCGTGAACGCCATGCCCATCACCTGGGGTGGCCCCATCGCCGTGTTCCGCTGGGACAGCGCCAAGGACGTGGACTTCAAGTGGATGTCCGTGCGCGAAATCACGCCGGAGCAGTGAGCCGCTGACCGCGTGACGCCCGTCCCGGTGCTCCTTCCCTGGAGTGCCGGGGCGTGGTGCTTTCAGCGCAGGCGATGGGCCCCATCACCGGGGTCCAGCCCCCTCGTGGCTTCCCCCTGTCGACAGGGGCCCCTCTCCCGTGTTCTGGATTCGGCCTGACATGGCCATGAACGTCCAGACCGCTACCGCGTCGTCCGACCGCATCTGGGAGCAGGAAATCCTCCCCGCGCTCGAACGCTACATCCGCATCCCCAACAAGTCGCCCGCCTTCGACCCGGACTGGGTCCGCTCCGGCCACATGGAGGCCGCGGTGCAGCTCGTCGCGGACTGGTGCCGCGCCCAGGCCCAGCACCTGCCCGGCCTGGTGCTGGAGGTGGTCCGCCTCAAGGACGAGAAGGGCCGGGAGCGCACGCCGGTCATCTACATGGAGGTGCCGGGCACGAAGGGCGACGACACCGTCCTGCTCTACGGCCACCTGGACAAGCAGCCGGAGATGACGGGCTGGCGAGAGGACCTGACGCCGTGGACGCCGGTGCGCGAGGGCGACAAGCTCTACGGCCGCGGCGGCGCGGATGACGGCTACTCCGCCTTCGCGTCGCTCACCGCCATCCGCCTGCTGCGCGAGCAGGGGCTGCCGCACGCGCGCTGCGTGGTGCTCATCGAGGCGTGCGAGGAGAGCGGCAGCTATGACCTGCCGGCCTACATCGAGGCGCTGGCGCCGCGCATCGGCAAGCCGTCGCTGGTGGTGTGCCTGGACTCGGGCTGCGCCAACTACGAGCAGCTCTGGATGACCACGTCGCTGCGCGGCATGGTGGCCGGCGACCTGCGGGTGGACGTGCTCACCGAGGGCGTGCACTCCGGCGACGCCAGCGGCATCGCCCCCTCGTCCTTCCGCGTGCTGCGGCAGCTGCTGTCGCGCGTGGAGGATGAGGCCACGGGCAAGGTGCTGGTGGAGGCGCTGCACACGGAGATTCCGGAGGCGCGGCGCGAGCAGGCCCGCGAGGCGGCGAAGGTGCTGGGCGAGGAGGTCTTCACCAAGTTCCCCTGGGTGCCCGGCATCCGGCCCATGTCGGACGACGGCGCGGAGCTGGTGCTCAACCGGACGTGGCGCCCGGCCCTGTCGGTGACGGGCGTGGACGGCATGCCGGCGCTGAGCAGCGCGGGCAACGTGCTGCGGCCCTTCACCGCCGTGAAGCTTTCCATGCGCATTCCTCCGCGCGTGGACCCCAAGGCGGCCATGGAGGCGCTGACGCAGGCGCTGGTGAAGGACCCGCCGTACGGCGCGAAGGTGACGTTCCGGGGTGAGAAGGCCGGCACCGGCTGGGACGCGCCGCCGCTGGCGTCCTGGCTGTCGAGCGCGGTGGAGTCCGCGTCCGCCAGCTTCTTCGGCCGGCCGGCCATGGCCATGGGGGAGGGCGGCAGCATCCCCTTCATGGGCATGCTGGGCGAGCGCTTCCCGGAGGCGCAGTTCCTCATCACGGGCCTGCTCGGACCGGGCAGCAACGCCCACGGCCCCAACGAGTTCCTCCACATCCCCACCGGCAAGAAGCTCACCTGCTGCGTGGCCAGCGTCATCGCCGACCACTTCAAGCGGTAGGCGGCGCCCGCCGTGCCCGCTCCCGCGCCGGGAGCGGGCTACAGCGCATCGGCGCTCAGGCGCACGGTGCGGCGGTTCCAGGAGAACGTCAGGCGCTTGCCCGTCTCGGGCCAGTCGAAGGACACCGCGCCCTTGCGGCGGTCCGCCTCCAGCGCCAGGCGCACGCCCCATTGAGGCGCGTCCTGGACGCGGCGGCGGAGGTCGGGCGCGGCGGCGTCCACCGCGTCGCGGACGGCCACCCCCAGGTTCATCAGCGTCAGCTGCGCTCCGCCGAGGATGTGCGGCGCGGGCGGCGCCAGGGCGTCCGGGAGCGGCTGGGGCCCCACGGGCTCGAAGCCGGTGCGAGGGGGCGCGTGCATCTGGAGCAGGGGCCCTCCGTCCGCCTTGCGGAAGAAGTAGGGCACGTCGTAGCGGCGAAGCTGCTCGCGCTCCTCCGGGCTGAAGCGCGCGCGGGCGCCACGGCCCGCGGTGGGACGCTGGCCGGAGGGCAGCATCATCTGCTCCAGCGGCGCGTCGTATGCGTCCGAGGCCTTGACCAGCACGCGCACGTAGTGCCGCTTCGCCGCGCGCTGGAGGAACGCCGTCACGCGCTCGCGCTCCAGCAGCATCCGCGTCCACACGTCGAACAGGCCGCGCAGGAAGGGCAGCAGGTACGCCGCATGCCCCACGCGGCCCTCCGTGTCCGCCATCAGGGCGCGGGCCTCGCTCCGGGCCCAGGCACGGCCGCGCGGCCGCAGTTCGAGCCCGCCGTTCCGCGTGGGGAAGAAGCACAGCAGGGGGCCGCCGGTGGTGCACCACCACGCGCGCCACTCGAAGCCGACGTGGTGGTTGCCGCGCCGGGCTGCCCCGGGGACCAGCCCCGTCTCTGGGAGCCGGCGCACGGGGCAGAAGAACAGCTCCAGGTCCACCAGGTAGGGCCGCGGCTCGCGCTCGCCCCGGCGGGTGCCCACCACCAGGTTGCCGCTCAGCAGGTCCGACGCGCCCACGGCGAAGCACGCCCCCGTGAGCGCGCCGGCTTGATGCCAGAAGCGCGCGGCCTGAGCGGGAGGGAGTTGGCAGCCCTGGAGCTCCAGCCGGGGCGAGCGCCGCAGCGTGCCCCACTGGCGGGGGCGCTCTATCCAGTCCTGCCAGCTATAGGCGAAGCGGTCCGCCCCCCGCCCATGCAGGACGCGCAGGGTGGGGAGCCGCACCTCGCCCGAGGCCACGGGCAGGCGGTTGACCCAGTCGAAGAACGAGCGCGGGCGGCGCTGGCCCGGGTCCGCGAGGAAGAGGGCCTCCCCTCCCGCGGGCCGGGGCTTGTAGGCCAGCGCGCCGCCCCGGCGGAACTGGACGCGCAGCACCTGCTGCCGGCCGTTGTGTGTCTCCTCGGGGTTCGCCCATAGCCCGGTGACGGGGCCTTCGAAGCCGGCGCGCCGGAAGACGCCCGCCTTCAGGTCCCTCGCGAGCCGCTTCACGAAGAGGTCGAAGAAGGCGAGGAAGCCGTCCAACAAGACCTGGAGCCCCGGGTGGGGCGCGCCGGTCCGCGAGGCCCCGGCGCACAGGGTGAAGGCATCCGTCACCAGGGGGCCGAACAAGGCGCTCTGGGTGATGCGGACCACGCGCGCCGCGAACAGGCCCGGGTGCCGGCTGGCAATGGACGCGCAGCCCGTGCCCAGGGCCTCGCAGAACGCCACCAGCGGCTGGAAGTCCGGCCGGGTGAGCAGGGCGCCCAGCATCCTGGCGTCATCCGGGCCCTGGAGGAAGCGCGCCACCTGGAGCACACCTTCGGGGCCTCGCTGGACGACGGGCGGGAAGAAGCCGGTGGCCCGGCCCTGGCGGACGGCGTCCACCAGGCGGCGGGTGTGGGGCGGCAGGCGAGGGGGCGCGGCGGGAGGTGGCGGAACAAGGGAAAGCAGGACGTTCGCCCTTCGCGGCATCAGTCAACCTTGGCCCAGGTGTCTGGAAATGGAAACGCGCGGCCCAGCGGGTGCCGGGACGCGCGTGACAGCGTTTGAGCGCGCGAGCGGCGCGTCTCAGACGCAGTAGATGGTGCGGGAGCAGGTCGCGAGCAGGTTCGTGGACGCCGCGGGCTTCACCGCCTTGTCCAGCTGCTGGAGCACCTGGGTGAGCTTCTTGGTCTGCTTGGACGTCTTCGCCTTCGTCTTCGCCTTCGTCATGGGAAGCCTCCACACGCTGGGGTCAGACAGCTCAGTCACGGTAAAGCCTGTAAAACCAATGAGTCAAGCCGAGGTGTCTTTATGGGCCGCGTGGATTACCGGCAAGGTGGACGGCTCGGAATGACAGCAGAATCTCGAGCATCCTGCGCATTCCTTCGCGTGTGGGGGGCAGGGGGACCGAGGGGGCCGCGCGCCGGGAGCCACCCGGGGGAAAGGGGCGCAGCAGGTCGCCCACGGACACCTCTCGGGCCGAGTTCAGCGCGGCGATGAGCTGGGGGACGGCGCGCTGTCGCCCCGACACCTGCACGGCGTGGCCATTGGCCGAGCAGCACCAGCCCTTGTCCGTCTCCTCCATGAGAATGGGAAAGCTTTTGTCTCCCTGGAGGGTGTGTGTGTCTTTCAGGGGCCGGCGGCGGGCCGGCGGGGGCGCGGGCTCGAAGCCCCCCGCGGAGAGGCGGTTGAGCCACAGCGTCTGGAGGTTGGTGTGTGTCCTTGAGACGCGGCTTGTTTCACGCAACGCGCGCGCTGCGTTACGCAGGGCGGCGGGCAGCGTACGGGGCAAGACGCCGTTGGACGTGAGGGCGCCGCGCACCAGGGGGCTGGCCGGGCGTGCGCGGGGCGCCTCGCCGTGCCCTGCGCGCAGCAGGTCCTCCACGTCGTAGTGGGCCTGCTGCCCGGAGATGGGGATGCCCACGTTGACGCTGGTGGCCACGCCCCGGCCCACGCTCTCGCCCACGTGGTAGTAGGTGGAGGGCCAGTACAGGATGTCGCCCGGCTCGACCTCCGCGACGAATGAGTCCGCCAGATAGGGCGCGTAGTCCACCAGGGTGCTGACGGGCAGGCTCCAGGGACGCTTGGACCAGAAGCGCATCCGCTTGCGGCCCCTCAGGGCGAAGAGGAACGTGGTGAAGCGGTCCAGGTGGACGCCCACCGGGCTGTGCTCGTAGTTGCCATGGAACAGGGTGGTGATGCCGCCCGTCAGGGGCAGCCCCACGCGCCGCCACAGCGCCGCGAAGAAGGCCCGCTCCCGGGACCAGAGCGCGAAGCCATGGGCGTGCAGGCGGGAGAGGATGAGCGCGTAGCGGCGCGTGCCCAGGGTGGCCGCGAGCCGCGCGTCATAGCCGTCCAGCGAGCCGTCCGCGTCGCGAGGGAGCCAGGGCTCCAGTTGCACCTGCTGCTCGGCGCCCAGGGTGAACTGGATGTCGGTGCGCGCCTCGAACCCGGTGGGCGCGGCCAGCCCGCCCCGCGAGGCACCGGCCGCGGCGTCGAACACGTCCGCCTCCACGAAGGGGCTGGCGCCCGTCCCCTGGTAGAGCACCGGGCGCTGGTTCCAGTACCGCGTGACGAAGGTGTCCCAGTCGAACGTGCGCTGGATGTCGATGCGGGCCATGGCTCAGGGCTCCGTCGGAGGCACGCGCTCGATACCGCGCAGCGCATGGAGGGTTTCCAGCAGCGCCCGCACCTGGGCCCGCTGGGAGGCTCCCCGCGCCAGCGAGCACAGCGCGCCGACGCGCACGGGCACGCCGGGGGCGAGGGCGTCCAGGACGTGGGCCGCGAAGGGGCCTGGACCGGCGAAGGCATGGCCATTGACGGCCCACAGCCACTGCCCCGGGCTGTCCAGCATCCGCACCACGCGGCCCGGCTGGGCCTTGCGCACGAACGCGTCCTCTTCCAGGGGTTGGGGTGGGCGCGGCGGTGGCACCGGCTCCAGCGCCGAGGCGCTGACGCGCCGGGCCCACACGATGCGCAGCGCCTGCCGCAGGTCCGGTCCGCTCGTCACGTCCTGGAGCGCGCGGGCCGCTCGCTCAAGTGGTGGCACGCGGGCGCGGCCCCGCTTCCAGGGGTAGGTCAGGAAGGGCACCGCGCGGTCCGGCCCGAGCTGCCCGTCCAGGAGCTTCACCGCCAGGCCCTTCACGGCGTCCAGGGGCTCGCTGCCGCGCACCGGAATCCACAGCCGCAGCGCCAGGGCGCCCTCGTCGCTCGTCTCCTCCTGCCAGACGTGGGAGGGCGCATACAGCACGTCCCCGGCGCGGGCCTCCATGGCGCGAGCCCGGCCCGCGTCCTCCGTCCAGTGGCGGACCCGCAGCCGTCCCTGGAGCACCACCGTGAAGCGGGAGTGGTGCGCGCGGCGCGCGGCGCCCTGCGGCGGCTGGCGGAAGCGGCCCAGCCACAGGTCGCTGACGATGGGCAGCATGGGGACGCCGACCTGCTCCAGCACGCCGTCGAGGAAGCCGCGGACGCAGTCCCACTGCGCGTAGTCCAGCACGAGCGGCTGCTCGACGAAGCACTGGAAGCCCCGCGCCGGACCGAGCTTGCGGGTGACGCGCTGGAGATAGGCGGCGGCGCTCGCGTCCTTCTCACCGGGAAGCAGCGTGCCCGGCGCGCGCAGGCGGGCCGTGTCCGCGAAGAAGCGCACGTCGGGCAGCGCGCCGAAGCGCGTGCCGAGGCGGAAGGGCGCGCTGACGGAGACGAGCCCCCGGAAGGCCTGCTCCGGGGGGAGGAGCGGGTGGCCCAGCCGAAGCCGCGTGGGGGACTGCTCCCAGTGTTCGCGCGCGAAGCGTGCCCAGTCGGGTGCGTGTCGGGTTGGCATCGAGTCCAGCATCGAAGTCCGGCGGGAGGGCGAGCGTCCAGCGGTGGATTTCTTCACGCGCGACGGGCCGCGACGCGCGAGGCGGTTCTGGTAGGAGGCAGTCCTGTCCCCGCTGGAAAGGCCAGGCCCAACGATGAAGCTCTATTTCAATCCCCGAAGCCGCGCGACCATCGCCAAGTGGATGCTGGACGAGTGCGGCGCGCAGTACGAAATCGTCCCCATCGACCTCGAGAAGAAGGAGAACAAGTCGCCCGACTTCCTGAAGGTCAACCCCGCTGGAAAATTGCCAGCCCTGGTGGATGGCGAGGACCGGCTGTTCGAGTGCGCGGCCATCTGTCTCTACCTGGCGGACAAGTTCCCCGAGGCGCAGCTGGCGCCGAAGCCCGGTGACAAGGACCGGGGGCGCTACCTGTCGCTGATGGTGTACTCCGCGTCGCAGCTGGAGCCGGCGATGGGGGACCACCTGCTGAAGCAGCAGCCGGCGCCCTCGCGCGGCTGGACGGACTTCGAGACGGCGCTGAATGTGGTGGAGCGCGAGCTGGGGGATGGGCCCTACCTGTTCGGTGAGCGCTTCACCGCGGCCGACGTGATGATTGGCTCCATGTTCATCTGGATGCGCAGGTTCGGCGCCACGACGGGGCGCCCGGCGCTGGATGCCTACGTCGACCGGCTGCTGGCGCGTCCCAAGGGATTGAAGCTGGGTTGAGACGGAGGGCCCGGACCACCGATGGGAAGTTGTCCGGGCCTTCCGGGGCCCACGTGGGCCGGGGCCTCAGTCGAGGACGCCGATGGTCTTCGCGCGCGTGACGGCGCTGCCCACGCTGACGTAGCCCTTGTACCAGGACGTGTTCTTCGTCCCCAGCTTGTCCTGTTGGAGGTGCGCGTGGGGACCGGTGGAGTTGCCGGTGCCGCCGATGTTGCCCACCTGGCAGCGGTCACACGTGCGGTTGCGGGAGTCCGCCGTCTTGATGAAGTGCCACTGGCGGAACGTCCACCCGCTCTGCCAGGCGTGGCGCGCCTCGTTCTGGTTGCCGCTGCCATTGCCGTTGCAGACGACGCCGCTGGTCCGGATGGTCACCGCCCAGTAGACGGAGCCGACCACGCCCGTCTCGGCGCCCCAGTAGTTGCACCGGCCGCCGGCGCCGATGTCCACCGCGCCGTGGAAGGTGCCGCTGCTGTAGTAGGTCAGGGCCGTCACCGAGCCGGTGTGGGTGCCCTTGACGGTGTGCGCCGCCGCGGAGGCGGGGATGAGCGCCAGCGCGGCGAGCGCGGCCAGCGACGTCTTCAAGGTGCTGCGCATGATTCGTTCCTTTCTGTGCACTGCTGTCATGGAGCCTGCTGCAACCGCTGCTTCTCCCTCAGGAGCAGGCTCCACTCCTGAAGGCCCGAGCCGAGAACCTGGATCCACGCGTCCGCCTCCGACGCCAGGCGCGGGTCCATGGCGCGCAGACGCTGGAGGTCGGGAATGGCGCCCTGGAAGCCGAGCTGCGCGACGCTCTGGAGCAGCGCCTTGCGCACGTTGGCGTCCTTCTCCTCGCGGTACATGGCGAGCAGGGACTCGCGCGCGCCCTGCATCTGCTCCGCGGGGACGCCGCCCAGCGCGTTGACGGCGGCCTTGCGCACGTTCGCGTCGTCGCTGCGCAGCAGCGACACGAGGCGGCCCGTGGACTCGGCGCTGACCTTCTCCGTGGAGAGGTTGTCCAGGATGCGCGCCGTCACCGCCGGGTCCGTCGAGGCCGCCGCGGCCGCCACCGCCGTGTCCGCCGCCGGGCCGTACTGGCCGGCGTAGACGCGCGCGTTGTCCTCGATGAGGTTCGTCGCGGCCTCCTGGCGCACCAGGGGGGAGTCGTCGCGCACCATCCGCTCGTACAGGTCGCCGGTGCGCTCCAGCGCGCTGGTGCGCCGCATGGCGCGCAGCGTGGCGGCGCGGATGGCCGGGTCCGCGTCCTGCAATGCGCGCTGGGCCACCACGTCCATGGCCTGGAGGTCCGCCTCGCGCTCGCTTCGGGCCACCAGCGCCGCCGCGAGGTGCTCGGCCATGACGGGGTCTGTCTCCCGCGAGAAGGCGTCGCGCAGCTCCGCGTCCGGCAGGGTGACGGCGGCCTCGCGCAGCAGCGTGCGCAGGTAGCGCTGGTAGGACGCGGAGCCGGAGTGGAGCCCGCGGCGGATGTCGTCCATCAGCCCCCGCACCGAGCAGGCGCCGGCCTGGAGCGCGGGGGGCGTGTCGGAGGCGGAGGCCCGCGCGGCGGCGGGCAGCAGCGGGCAGACGGTGAGCGCGAGCAGGCCCATCGCGCGGCGGGTGGAGCGGCAGAGGCGTGGCATGGGGCTCCCGTGCTCAGTCGTGGCCGACGAGGCAGCCGAAGGGGTCCTGGTCGGGCAGGCTGTTCCAGAGACGGACGAAGTCGTGCAGTCCGCTCGCGTAGAGCTGCTCGAACGTCTGGTAGAGCGGCTGGAAGCGCGGGTCGATGAGCGCCATGTTGGCCATGACGGGCAGCGCCTCGCGTCCCGCCGCGCGCGCGGCGAAGCGGAAGAGGGCCCACCGCACGCAGGTCTCCCGCTCCTGGGCGAAGGACTGGGAGAACAGCTCCAGCACCCGCGCGCCGTCGCCGGACACGGAGAGGTTGTGCGCGGCGGCCTCGCGCCCGTCCGGGCTGCCCTCCTGGGTGAGCACCTGCGCGTACCGCGCGAGGGACTGCTCATCCAGCACGGGCGTGGAGAGCATGGGCGTGGACAGCGCCAGGTAGCGAATCTGCTCGTCCGGGGACTCGGTGCCGATGGTGAGCAGCGCGTCCATGTAGGGCGCCACCTGGCCCTTCGCCTCGAAGTCCCGCTTCATGACGCGGGCGATGGTGCGCGTGGCCGCCCAGCCCGCCTCGCCGGCGACGGGGTCCTTCGCGAAGGTGGTCAACGTGTCCAGCGCCGCCGGCTCGAAGCGCTTCTGCGTGTCCAGCGCGGACAGGATGCCCGCGCGCCGCGCGCCGTCCAGCGTGGCGTCCATGCCCTGCGCGAGCATGCGCGTGGCCACCTGGGCGTGGTGGACGGCCTCGGAGCCTCGCAGCGCCGTCATGAGGACCTCGAACTCGTCGGGCCCCGCATCGCGCGCCCAGGCCAGCACCTGCGCCGCGCGGTCCGCGTCCTGGCCAATCAGCTCGGTGAGGCGCTCCGTCAGGTAGTCCGCGACCAGCGAGTCGCCCGACGCGAGCAGGGGCGCCGCCCACGCGCGGAAGTTCTCCAGCGTCACCGCGGTGTCGAAGCGTGCCAGCTCTCGCCAGCACACGGCTTCCTCGAAGCGCGGAGGAGGCGGCTCCTCCCCAGGCGCTCCGCCAGCGCCCGCGGGGCCGCCGGGGCCCCTGCCGCCCGCGGCGGCCTTCCGGGAGAGCTCGGCGGCGGCGGCGTGTCCGGAGTCGGTGGCGCCGCCGTCCTCGCCACGCGCGAGCAGGGCCACACCTCCGAGCAGGACCGCGCCCGCGGCCGCTGCCAGCAGCAGGGCGCGCCGGCGCGGGGCACCCGCCAGGGGGGCGGCGGAACGATGAGAGGAGTCTGGAGTCATGGCGCGGTGGGCCTGTGAGGGGTTCCCACCCCTCGGAGGGCCCGGCGGCCGCGCCGTCTCAGGGAATCATTTCGCGCGGATTTTCCGCGCGAGGCTCAGCGGCCCGTCTTGATGCCCAGGCCGCCGCCCTGGGGGGCGTTGGGCCGCCGCGTGCCCGGATTCACCGGTCCCGCGGAGGGCTTGTCACCCCCGGTGCGCCGCAGCTCCAGCCGCAATTCTTCATCGGCAGCGGACACCTGCCGTGTCACGGGCTCGTAGCCGCTGAGGGCCAGCGTCACCGACACGGGCGCGGCGCCGGGCTCCAGCTCCAGCCTCAAGGGCGTCTCGCCGCGCTCCTGTCCGTCGACGCTCACCCGCGCCCCGGGGGGCTCGGTGATGACGGGCAGCGTGACAGGGCGCGCGGGCTCGGGGGTGGGCTTGGGCGGCGGCCGCACCTCCGGCTGGTGGGGCACGGCCACCTCCACCGGCGCGGGCGTGGCGTCCGCGGGGGAGCGCAGGAAGACGATGCCCGCGCCCGCGATGAGCAGCCCCACGCCCGCCGTCACCACCGCCAGCCAGGGGATGCGCCGCGAGGTGTCCGGCGGCGGGCGCGCCAGCGGCGCGGTGCCCCGCGTCCGCTCCTGCACCGGCGGCGGGGCGGCCATGGCCTGGCGCGAGCGCGTCCCGTGCGGGGGGCCGGGGGGGGAGCTTCGCAGGGCCCTCGACGTGGAGGCGCGCCCCGCGGGCCCCAGCACGCCCGGCACGCCGCTGAGCGACGAGTTCGAGCGCGAGTCCAGGTCCGCGTCCTCGGCGAGCTGGTCCAGCTTCGCGGGGTCCGTCTCCTGGGTGATGCGGTCCGCGTAGAGCTCGCGCAGGAAGGAGGACAGGTGCGCGCTGCTGGACGGCAACCGCAGGTTGAGGGCGTAGTCCTCCAGCGCCAGCCGGAAGGCGCCGCAGTCCGGGTAGCGCGCGTCCGGCGTGGGCGCCAGCGCCTGGAGCACCACCTCGTCCAGCCCGGGCGGCAGGCGCGGGTTGAGCTGGGAGGGCCGCGGCACCTGGCAGTCCTTCACCAGCCGCAGCGTCATCATGTCCGACTCGCCCTTGAAGAGGCGCTTGCCGGTGAGCAGCTCCCACATGACGACGCCCAGCGCGAACAAGTCGCTGCGCGCGTCGATGGAGAGCCCGCTGGCCTGCTCCGGCGACATGTACGGGTACTTGCCCTTGAGGACGCCGGTGGCCGTGTTCTGGCTGCTGGTGGCCGCCTTGGCCACGCCGAAGTCGATGACCTTCACCCCGCCGTCGAAGCCGACGAGGATGTTCTGCGGGGACACGTCGCGGTGCACCAGCCGCAGCGGCTTGCCTTGCGCGTCGCGCGCCTGGTGCGCGTAGTGAAGGCCGGCGGCCGCGTCCGCGATGATGCGGAGGACGAGCCCCACCGGCAGCAGCTTGCCCTGCCCGCGCACCACCTTGTCCAGGCGGCGCACGTCGTCGCCCTGCACGTACTCCATGGCCAGACAGTGCCGGCCCTCAATCTCCGTCAGGTCCAGGATGGTGATGAGGTTCGGGTGCGTCAGGCGCGCCACGAGCCCCGCCTCGTCCAGGAACATGGAGAGGAACTCATCGTCCTCGGCGAGGTGGGGAAGGATGAGCTTGAGAACGACAAGTCGCTCGAACCCCGTCCCGTGTTCGCGGGCCAGGAACACCTGACCCATTCCCCCAGAGGCAATCTTGCGTAGTAACTCGTACTTCCCGAATGGCACAGCCATGTGTGCCCACCAGGATATCGCCCTTTCTCACCTCATGGGAATTGCCCAGTCGTCAACTACCCCACAGGGGGGACGTGGGCCGGCGGACAGGCACGGCCCTCTTGCGGGCTTTCCGGGGTGAATCAGGCTTTCATTTTGTAGCCGGAGCGCAGCACGAGGTACGTGATGCCGGTGGCCACCACGGCGACGCCGAAGAGGATGCCGCCGCCGCCCAGGGGCGAGTAGATGCTGCGGCCGAGCATGCCGTAGCGCAGCCCCTCCACCATGTAGACCATGGGGTTGAAGAGGCTGACGGTGTTCCAGGGCGCGGGCAGCTCGCGCACGGAATAGAAGACGCCGCCCAGGAAGGTGAGGGGCAGCATGACGAAGGTGGGGAAGAAGTTGATCTGCTCGAACTTCTCCGCCCACACGGCGGCGAGCATGCCCAGCACGCTGAAGACGTAGGAGGACAGGACGAGGAAGTACGCGGCCACCCACGCGTGCTCCAGGCTGAAGCCGGTGAAGACGGTGGCCACGGCCCAGGTCAGCAGGCCCACCACGAGGCCGCGCACCATGGCGCCGCCGATGAAGCCCGCCATCAGCTCGCCGGGGCCCAGCGGCGCCACCAGCAGGTCCACCACCGTGCCCTGAATCTTGGTGATGAACAGCGACGAGGAGCTGTTGAGGAAGGCGTTGTTGGCGATGCCGAGGAAGACGAGGCCCGGCACGATGAAGTGCAGGTAGGGCGAGCCCTCCACCGTCTGGATGCGGCCGGAGATGGAGTAGCCGAAGACGATGAAGTAGAGCGTGGTGCTGATGAGCGGCGAGAGGACCGTCTGGCCCGGCACGCGCATGAAGCGCCGGACCTCCTTCGCCAGAAGTGTTCGCATCCCGAGGACGTTCATGATGGGGCTCAGGCGGCCTGCTGCGAGCGGCCGCGGAGGATTTCGATGAGCACGTCCTCCATCCGGGAGCGGCGCGTCTCCACGTCGGAGATGAGCTGTCCTTCGGCATAGAGGGCGCGGAGCAGCTCGCCGGACGGGGCGCAGCCATCACGCTCGACGTAGGTGAGGGTGCGGCCGTCCTCGCTGAGGTGGGCGGAGAAGCGCTTGCCGGCCTCGGACAGGCCCGGCTGCGGCTGCTCGAAGGTGATGACGACGCGGCGCTCGCCGAAGCGCCGCAGCAGGGTGGCCTTGTCCTCCACCATGAGCAGGCGGCCCTCGTTGATGATGCCCACGCGGTCGGCCAGCTCCTCGGCTTCTTCCAGGTAGTGCGTGGTGAGGACGATGGTGGTGCCCTCGGTGGCGAGCTTGCGCACGTAGGTCCACAGGTCGCGGCGCAGCTCCACGTCCACGCCGGCGGTGGGCTCGTCGAGGAAGACCAGGCGGGGCTTGTGCACCAGCGCCTTGGCGATGAGCAGCCGGCGCTTCATGCCGCCGGAGAGCGCGCGCGTGTATGCGTCCTTCTTCGTGTGCAGGTTGAGGGCGGTGAGCACCTCGTCGATGCGCGCTTCGTCCGCGGGGCGGCCGTAGTAGCCGAGCTGGATGCGCAGCGACTCGGCCACGGTGAAGAAGGGGTCGAAGTTGATTTCCTGCGGCACCAACCCGATGTCGTAGCGCGGCCCCACCGGGTCCTGGTCCAGGTCCTTTCCGAAGACGCGGATGGTCCCGGAGGACTTCTTCACCAGGCCACAGACGCTGCCAATCATCGTCGTCTTGCCCGCGCCGTTGGGGCCCAGGAGGGCGAAGATTTCGCCGGGACGGATGGCGAGGTCCACGGTGTGCAGTGCCGTGAACTCTCCGTAGCGCTTGGAGAGTCCCTGGAGTTCGAGGGCGGCGGGGACGGACATGGCGCGCATCCTGTAACACCTTCGGCCGCGCTTCGCTTGCCTTGTGTTCGGCCATGTGGAGTGGCGCACCCGGACGGGTGGCGCGTCGCGTTGTCCACCCGGAGTCATTCCCGCATCGCGACTTCGTGGAGCATGTTGCCCCGGACCTGGAAGACGGCGAACGCGTCGGCACCTTGCTCCACGCTGGCGAGACAGCGCACGAGCGAGCGCTGGCCTCCGGGATGCTGGAGGGTGCCGGCGTAGCGCCGATGCAGGTGACCGCAGAGGACCAACCGGGGCTGGAGCGCGTCCACCAGCAGCCGCGCGTACGCGTTGCCGATGAGGTCGTGGCTCGCGCCGCGGCGCTGCCCCTGGAAGTCGGCGGCCTCCTCGTCCGGGATGATGTCGGAGGGCCAGTCATGTAGCAGGAGCACGTCCGCGCGTCCGAGCGCCAGGAGCCGGTCGACGTCCTGCTCGTTGAAGTAGGTGAAGTCCTTGTTGGAGGCGGTGCCCAGCGAGGCCAGCGGCGGGCGGGATTTGCAGAAGCTGGCCTCGCGGTGGATGCCGGACAGGCCCGCCACGCGCAGGCCCTCCAGGTCCACCGCGCCGCTCCGGCCCAGGTAGTGACAGTGCGGCGCAAGGGGGAACCCCTCGGGGTGCAGGTCGAGGTGGCCGTAGGGCTCGTGGTTGCCGCCGATGAAGTAGATGGGCCAGGGGAAGCGGCGCCGCCGCTGGTGGTAGGCGGCGAAGTCGCCCAGGTGCCGGTACTTCATCGGCGCGGCCATGGTGGCCAGGTCCGCTTCGTGGCGGTGGGGTTCGAAGTCGCCCACCTGGAGCACGAAGTCGAGCCGCAGGCGGCTGCGCTCCTCCCAGGCCACGAGGTGGCTCACCATCCGGTGCATGTGCCCATGAACGTCGCCCACCGAGGCGAAGTACGTCGTCTGGGGGGAGGACATGGCGGTCTCCGTGCGCGAGGCCTGACGGGCCGGCGAGGACGGGGGCGTTGCCCCGGGCCTGACGAGAGGGGCCCGTGCGCGGTGGGGTCAGAGGGCTCCGCCGAGCCGTGAGCGGAGGAGGCGAAGGCCCTCGTCGATGCGGTCCGCAGTCACCCCGCCGTAGCCCAGCACCCAGCCATGGCGCGTGGGCGGACCGGCGAAGTAGCGGGAGAGCTCTTCGACGCCGATGCCCGCATCCCGGGCCCGTTGGCTGAGCTGCCGCTCCAGGCGGGCGCCGCCGCGTGGGAAGGTGGCGCACAGGTGCAGGCCGGCGGCGGAGGGGAGCTGTTCGAGTGCGTCCGCGAAGTGGCGGGTGAGCCCCTCGGACAGCCGCGCGTGCCGCTGCTCGTACACGCGCCGGGTTTTGCGCAGGTGTTGGGACAGCGCGCCCGTGTCGATGAAGCGCGCGAGGGCCGCCTGGGCGGGGAACTGGCTGTGCCAGTCCGTCACCTGCTTCGCCAGCCGGAGCTCCCGCTGGAGCGAGGGCGGCGCGATGAGGAAGCCCAGGCGCAGCGCGGGCAGCAGGACCTTGGAGAACGAGCCGACGTAGAGGACGCGGCCTGAGCGGTCCAGGCCGTGGAGCGTCTCCAGCGGCCTGCCGCCGAAGCGGAACTCGCTGTCGTAGTCGTCCTCGACAATCACCGCGTCGCGCCGCCCGGCCCAGTCGAGCAGCGCCCTCCGGCGCGCGGGCGACATCACGATGCCCAGCGGGAACTGGTGGGAGGGTGTGACGTAGACGAGGCGCGCGTCGTCGGGGAGCGCACGGACTTCGAGCCCCTCCGAATCGACGGGCACCGGCACGACCCGGGCTCCGAGCGACTGGAACAGGAGCCGGGCGGGGGGATAGCCCGGCTCCTCCACGGCGACGCGGTCTCCGGCCTCCAGCAACACCCGGCCCACCAGGTCCAGCGCCTGCTGCGCTCCGTGGGTGATGAGCACGTCCGAGGCTTCCGCGCGAACGCCCCGGGAGACTCCCACGTGACGGGCCACCGCCTCGCGCAATTCGGGGTGGCCCGCCGGGTCCGCGTAGGCGGCCGTCATCGCGGTGGCGCGCAGTTGGCGCGCCATCAGCCGGCGCCACGTTTCGTAGGGGAAGAGGGTGGCGTCGGGGATGCCGACGCGGAAGTCATACGGCGCAGGTGGGCCCGACTGCGGAGGAACGCGCAGCGCGCTCCAGACCGCGCGGGGGCGCAGCTTCACGCCGGAGACAGGCCTCGCGCGAGGACCGCGCTCCCGGAGTGCGTTCTGGACGAAGCTGCCCGCCCGTCCGTGGCCCACGAGCAGGCCCTCGGCGGTCAGCCACGCATAGGCCACGCTCACGGTGTTGCGCGAGACGCCCAGGCGCCGGGCGAGCTCACGCGTGGGAGGGACCTGCTCGCCGTCCCGCAGGCGCCCGTCGAGAATCCGCGCGCGCAGGCCCCGGTAGATCTGCCCCGCGAGGTCCCTCCGGTCGTGGAGGTCGACATGAAGGTCCATGGCGCGGGCTCCATAGTTTGGCCCAACGAGATTCGTCAATTCTGGCCCTTTGGGAGGACCAGTCGCGGCGCACCCTGGCGGCGTTTCCTCACGGGAGCTTTCATGAGCCACACGCCGCCGTCCTCGTCCTCCTCGCGCCCGGTCGACGCCGAGCGCATTCCCTGGATTCCCATGGGGCCCACGGGCCTCTCCTTCAAGCCGCTGCGCTTCTTCCGGGATGGCTCCGGCTGGATGTACCTCTTCCGGCTGGAGCCCGGCACGGTCATCCCCCGGCACCGTCACACCGGCGAGGTGCATGGCTTCAACCTCGCGGGTGCGCGTGAGTTGCTCGACACGGGCGAGGTGATTGGCCCCGGTGGCTACGTCTACGAGCCGCCCGGCAACGTCGATAGCTGGCGGGCGGTGGGTGACGAGCCGGTGGTCCTGCTCATCACCGTGCGCGGCGCCATCGAATACCTGACGGCGGATGGCCAGGTCTCCAAGCGCGTCACGTCCGAGGACCGGCTCCAGACGTACCGGCGCTGGTGCGAGGCGAACGGCGCGCCGTTCCTGGCCACCGTCGAGTGAGCCCCGCGCCAGGGGGGCGGACCTGGGTTGCACCGTCCCGGTGTCACAGCTCCGCTGTCGTCCAGGGACTCTCCACGAGGAGCCTCGAGTTCCTGTGCGGCTCGCAAGCAGTGCCAATGCTTGAGCCGCTTGGCGACACAATGACCAAGCGGCATGATGTGCGGACCGTCAAGGAGTTGGAACCAGACCTCCATTACCCCGGACGGGCAGGTTCAGGGGGAGGGGGCCTTGGTTGCCGCCAGGCACTGCCAGGCAGAAATCCGTAATCACTTCAGACGACTGCCCATCCAGAGGGATAGACACACTGTACAGAGCTGTGCTTGGCCGAAAATCCATGTTGTGCATCATCGTGATGTCGTTGGGCTGCTCCAGCACTGGCGCAGCCAGTCGCCGCGACGCATATGCCCTGGCGTCCTGCACCGACACGGTGTCTTGCTGCATCCAGCGTAACCCGGGTGTACCCGAAGCGTGCGGCCTGACGGCGGGCGAGGCCGCCACGCACATCACGGCCATGGATGCCGCCATGCGGCGCGTGAGCGAGCGGGAGGAAGAGGAAGACGGAGCCGACGACGGATGGAAGGAGCACTGCATCAACTCTTACGTCCCCTGCCGGGACCAGGAGCAGCCTCGCTGGGTTGGCGATTGCTACGCGTGCTTCCGACGGTGTGAAGGACAGAGGCAGTGGCCATTCAAGGAATGTCACCAGCGCAGATAGGGCCCCCATATGCCGGAACATGATGCTTGGAACAAAATCTGGGAGCTGAATCACCGCGTCACCGACCTCGGGGAGCCACTTGCATTCACGGATGAAGTTCGCGCGCTGCTACGGGAGACCGCAGCCGAGGTGGCCATCGCTCCCGAAGTGGCAGCCACGGCACTCCAAGGCGAAGTGAGTGCCGCCGCGCTGCTCAAGGAGATCGCGTGGCGTATCCGCGTGGGGTCGTGGCGCCTGTCGCGCGCCATCCACGAGGCGATCAAACGCCAGGAGGAGGGAGACCTCGAAGGTGCGCGCGCGCCACTCCTGGAGCTGCTCGATGTCGAGGTCGTCCCCTTCTACCGCGAGCTTGCCCAGGTGCAGTTGGACGCGCTCGAAGGGCTGTAGCGGCCACAGGGCGCGCGTTGGGGCCTTTTCCGGGGTGTTGCCCAGGGGACAGGGGCCAGGGGGCGCTGCCTGCCCGGCCGCCTCCAGGCACCCGAGAGAGGGCCCGGCGGGGCCGGTGGGGACGCTCTCACCTTGAGTGCGCTGTTCCTCCCTGGTATCCGCAGTGCCCCCTCACTCCGCCTCGAAGCAGGAAGACCCAGATGGCCCAGAATTTCATCTTCACGATGCAGGACCTGCGCAAGGTCAAGAATGGCAAGGAGATCCTCAAGGGCATCTACCTTTCGTTCTTCCCCGGCGCGAAGATCGGCGTCATCGGCCCCAACGGCTCGGGCAAGTCGACGCTGCTGCGCATCATGGCAGGCGTGGACACCGAGTTCTTCGGCGTGGCCAAGCCGGACCCCGGCGCCAAGGTGGGTTATCTCCCGCAGGAGCCGCAGCTCGACCCCTCGCTCGACGTGAAGGGGAACGTCGAGCTGGGCCTGAAGGAGATTCGCGGCACGCTGGACCGCTTCAACGAGGTCAGCGCGAAGTTCGCCGAGCCCATGAGCGACGCGGAGATGGAGAAGCTGCTGGCCGAGCAGGGCAAGCTGCAGGACGCCATCGACGCGGTGAATGGCTGGGAGCTGGACCGTACCATCGAGATGGCCATGGACGCGCTGCGCCTGCCTCCGGGCGACGCGGACGTGACGAAGCTGTCCGGCGGTGAGAAGCGCCGCGTGGCCCTGTGCCGCATCCTGCTGGAGAAGCCGGACCTGCTCCTGCTGGACGAGCCCACCAACCACCTGGACGCGGAGAGCGTGGCGTGGCTGGAGCAGGCGCTCAAGGAGTACAAGGGCACCATCGTCTGCATCACCCACGACCGGTACTTCCTGGACAACGCCGCCGAGTGGATCCTGGAGCTGGACCGCGGCGAGGGCGTGCCCTGGAAGGGCAACTACTCCAGCTGGCTGGAGCAGAAGCAGAAGCGCCTGGAGCTGGAGGAGAAGGCGGAGAGCCACCGCCAGAAGACGCTCAAGCGCGAGCTGGAGTGGGTGCGCGCCTCGCCCAAGGCCCGCCAGGCGAAGAGCAAGGCCCGCATCGCCGCCTACGAGGAGCTGCTCAACCAGACGCAGGACAAGCGCGACGCCACGGGCGAGGTCATCATCCCGCCCGGCCCGCAGCTCGGCGGTCTGGTCATCGAGGCGCAGAACCTGCGCAAGGCCTACGGCGACCGGCTGCTCATCGACGACCTGAGCTTCAAGCTGCCGCGCGGCGGCATCGTGGGCGTCATCGGCCCCAACGGCGCGGGCAAGACGACGCTGTTCCGCATGCTGACGGGCGTGGAGACGCCGGACGCGGGCGAGCTGCGCATCGGCGAGACGGTGAAGCTGGCCTACGTGGACCAGAGCCGCGACGCGCTCGACGGCGACAACTCTGTGTTCCAGGAGGTGAGCGGCGGGCTGGACCACCTGGACCTGGGCAGGGCGGGGCAGGTCCCCAGCCGCGCCTACCTTGCGGGCTTCGCCTTCAAGGGACAGGACCAGCAGAAGCGCGTGAAGGACCTGTCCGGCGGCGAGCGCAACCGCGTGCACCTGGCGAAGATGCTCAAGAGCGGCGGCAACCTGCTGCTGCTCGACGAGCCCACCAACGACCTGGACGTCGAGACGCTGCGCAGCCTGGAGGACGCGCTCCTGAGCTTCGCCGGCTGCGCCGTGGTCATCAGCCACGACCGCTGGTTCCTCGACCGCATCGCCACGCACATCCTGGCGTTCGAGGGCGACAGCAAGGTGTTCTTCTTCGAGGGCAACTTCGAGGACTACGAGGCCGACAAGAAGAAGCGCCTGGGCCCCGAGGCCCTGGAGCCGCACCGCATCCGCTACCGCCCCATCACCAAGAGCTGAGCCGCCGCGGCGCCCTCCTCCATTGGGGGGCGCCGTCCCGGCCCGTAGGAACGGCGGTGGACGTTCGCGTCAGGGCCTCAGCGCCGGAACTCCCAGTGCCAGGGCTCGGACGGGACGGTGCGCACGAAGCCGAAGTTCTTCGCGTTGTTGGCCAGCCACCGGTACGTCGACGTGCCCGTGCCACCCACGTTGATGTCCACGGCGATGCCGCCCTGGTGATTGGAGTAGCCGGGCTTCGCGGCGAGGTTGCCCGTGCCGTTCTGGTAGGCCCGGTAGAGCGCCTGCTGCTCCGCCATGCTGCGGAAGCCGCTGTTCACCTTCAGGGTGATGCCCTGGGCGCGCGCCGCCGCGTACATGCGGTTGAACGCCGCCGCCGCGTCCGAGCGCATCTCCTTCCCATTCGGGACGGAGGCGAGCGTGATCTGCCGCGGCTGCCCGTTCACGTAGCCGGTGACGGCCCGGCCGCCGCCGCCCGTGCCCGGGGTGCTGACGGGGCCCTTCACGTTGATGCCCAGCTTGTCCCACGTCTTGGGGCCGACGACGCCGTCCGCCACCAGGCCACGGGATTGCTGGAAGGCCTTCACCGCCGCCAGCGTCTTGGCCCCGAACACGCCGTCCGCCGTGCCCGACTTGAAGCCCAGCACGTTGAGCCGCGCCTGGAGCGCGCGCACGGGCTCGCCCCGCGCGCCCTGGCGCAGCGTGGGGCCCGAGCCTCCCGAGCTGCCCACCGTGTTGAGGGCGCTCCACGTCTTGGGACCGACGATGCCGTCGCTCTGGAGCCCGCGCGCCCGCTGGAAGGCCTTCACCGCCGCCAGCGTCTTGGCCCCGAACACGCCGTCCGCCGCGCCCGGGTTGAATCCGGCCGCCTTGAGCTTGTTCTGGAGCGTCGTCACGGCCGCGCCGCGTGCTCCCTGGCGCAGCGTGGGCGAGGCAGTACGGGACGCGCTGCTGGACGCAGCCGCGGAGGTGCGGGCAATGGCTACCATGGGGGGCTCTTCCCTTGAAGAAGAATGGTGTTGGACCCATTCTCCCAACCGCTCCAGGAAAGTTGCCTCGGATTGCGTCAAAACCGTGTGTCATTGTGTCATGGAAAAGTTACGACAAGGTGACAATGGACATGCACTGTGTGTGTCATTTCTTGTCGTGGAAAACTTCTAGCTGGGTGGAGTCCGCGTCGCTGCCGTCCGGTAGTCAACGGAGGCCTGCCCGGATGGCGCGCCCGGCCAAGACCGCCCTTCTTTTCATCTGATTTGTCATTGCTTGCGCGAGGGGGGGCCGCGCTCCGGCGGCTGCCTGTCCGCGCATGACGCTGTTCGTTCAATCCGATGAGAGGACGTTCATGGCGAATATGACCGATGCGCGTGTGGATGAGATTCTGGCGGGCTGGCTCTCCGGCTCCGAGGCGGCTCACGGCATGTCGAACCCGGCGGGGCCGCTGTACGTGGGCGGCGACGCGACGGAGGCCGCGCTGACCGACGAGTCCCTGATGCTCTTCACTGGCTGTAGCTCGTGCACCGCCTCGGGCACGGCGCACTGCTGCTGAGCGGCCGCGGCATGGCGCCGGAAGCCGCGCTTCCGGCGCCACATCATCCCAAGCAACGCGAACGACTCCTCACGACGAGGTGCAGCGCATGTCCGGGAACCCCGACTCGGGTTGGTTCGAGCGTCCGGTGGTCAGGCTCATCGAGCCGTTTCTTGCCACGCTGCACGCGCGGCTCGGGCAGGTGCCGGGGTTGGGGGAGGCCGAGCGGGAGGTCCTGGGCGAAGCCGCGGCGCGGCGGCTCCGCGACACCGCCCAGCTGCGCCTCAATCGCGTGTTCCTGCTGGAGCTCCACGCCTCCACGCTGACGGGCAGGCTCGACGCGGAGGACGAGCGCGCGCGGTGGACGCAGTTCCTGGAGCTGGCCTGTGCGCCCGACTTCGAGGCGCATCTGCGCCGCCGCTACCCCACGCTCCACGCGCGGCTGGCGACGCTGTGCCAGCATCAGGTGGATGCGGTGCTCCGGCTCGTGGAGCGCTTCGCCGCCGACCGGGACGCGCTGGCCGGGTTGCCC
>Ga0182745_1000614_pt1 | contig 38161 bp, 37 predicted proteins | sample eDN3rd30CKraftBY_FD_128523 | JGI IMG/M metagenome (GOLD analysis project Ga0182745, IMG submission 128523) | Enriched backyard soil microbial communities from Emeryville, California, USA - eDNA 3rd pass 30_C Kraft BY (version 2) (version 2) | ecosystem: Environmental > Terrestrial > Soil >...
AAATAGTTCCCCGGCGATCCAATCGGCGGCGGCGTTAAACCGTTGCGTCATGGACACCAAAGCTGCCGATTGCTCGGCGTTTGGCATCAACCTGATTCGGACGGTGAGTTTCATGTATGTATTGTAGATAAATTCGGTCAAAAGGCAAGACTGCACGCATTCCTCCCACCCCTAAAGGGCGTGGGATTCCTGCTATTTCGTCTTTGAGAGCCAAAGCGTATCCGGATCCAAGGGGCCGAGCAACGATCTTGTCGTCAGTCCATCGCCGTTGGCGAGGCGAGACGAAATGACCCCTCGACCTTACTTTAGTACCAATTGATCCACGTAGAGGTGGATTCCTGAGGCTGGGGAGGCTTTCCGGTCGATATGATCCCCAGCATTCCCTCTCAAGTACTTCGGAAGGGACGATCGTGACCGCGCCGCCGAGTTATCCCACGCTGAGCTCCACCTCTGCCACCTTCTACCGGCTTCGCACGACCTTGTTGGCGGTGTTGATCGCGGCGATTGTGCCAATAGTGTGGACTGGTGTGGCTTGCGGGCAGGTCATGTCGTTGGCAAGCGTTGACCACTTCAACCGCAAAATCGCCGGATGCGTGGTTGACCACACGAATAATCACGGGGCCGACCATCGGATCCACTCCGCGATCCTGGGGCAGTCTCGCGACCTCTACGTCTATCTTCCGCCAGGATATTCACGCGAGCGGGCTTATCCGTTCCTGCTCTACATGCATATGGCGAACCTGGATGAGCATGTCTTCATTGGGTCGAGCTTCATCGCGCAGCTTGACCGGATGATTCAGCGCGGGGATTTTCCCCCAGTGGTGGTGGCCTGCCCCGACGGCGTCATTGATGGACGGAACCGGGTCGGCTCGCCCCATTCCTTTTACGTCGATGGGAACTTCGGCGCGTTTCAAACGCATCTGGTCCAGGAGGTCATCCCCTTCCTCTTCCAGCACTATTCTCTTCGACCCGAGCGAGAAGCACACGCTGTACTGGGGTTGTCGGCCGGCGGGTTTGGTGCGCTTAGCCTGGCGTTGAAGCACCGCGAACTGTTTGGATCGGTGGCCACCCTCGCCGGGCCCGCCAACATGCGCTACGACTCGGTTGACGGAGATGGAATGGCTCCGTTCGATCCCGCGACCTATCGGTGGAATGATCGCTACGATCCTGACCGAGTCGTTGGGCGATTCTACCTGGGACTGAAACCTGTGCGGGCCAGCCGCTACATCGACCCCATCTTTGGGTCGGGAGAGGATGTGGATGCCCGAATCCGCGCGGAGAATCCGGCCGACCTGATTTTTTCGACCAACTTGCAGCCTGGTCAATTGAGCATTTACCTCAACTTCCCCGGTAAGGATAATTACAACTTCGATGACCAGGCCCGCTCGTTCGCCTGGCTGGCAGCGTCCAGAGGGGTCTCGGTCACTCTTCAGTGCGCTCCGGGCGGCCGGCACAATCTCGCCTACTTTCGGAATCATCACGTCGAGGCCTATTGCTGGCTAAGCCGGCATCTCCTTCCTCCCACTCCCCTTCCCCAGGGACTCGCTGAGCATCCTGCCCCTTGACTCATTCAGGCACCCCTGCCTCATGCGCCCCCTCAGACCGGCCAGTCATATGGGAGACCTGGGTCAAGAGGGGCAAAGCCGCGTGAGCCGGCAGGCTAGGCAGTAGGAACGTCCTCTCTTTCTGGTATCCTGGCCGCGTTCGCATTCGATTCCTTTGGGTGTCCAACGATCAACTGAAGTGGAGGCCGGCGCGTGCGAGTGCTGATGACTGGAGGATACGGCTGCATCGGTTCATGGGTCGCGAAGCAGCTCATCGATCGGGGTGAGGAGGTCTGGATCTTTGACCTCAAGGAAGACACGCATCGGCTCGACCTCTTGCTCGACGCCGATCAGAAGGCCCGGGTCCACTTTCTCCAGGGAGATGTCTCAAACCCCACTCAGGTGCTCAAGGCGGTCGAAGGGATGGGAGCAACCCACCTGCTCCACCTCGCGGGCCTGCAAACGCCCACGTGCCGGGCCAATCCAATTCTGGGGGCCCAGGTCAACGTGATCGGCACGCTCGCCATCTTCGAGACCGCCGTGGCGCTCAAGGACCAGGTCAAACGGGTGGTTTATGCCAGTTCGGCCGCGGTCCACGGCCCCCCCGAGCCCGGCACCTCCGGCTCAATCGCCGACGAGGTGCGACTCGCCCCACTTACCCACTACGGAGCCTACAAGGTCTGCAACGAGCTGAACGCCCGCGTCTACTGGCTCGACCAGGGTATCACGAGCGTGGGGCTTCGCCCCTGGACCGTGTATGGAGTTGGCCGTGATTTCGGCATGACCAGCGAGCCGACCAAGGCGATCAAGGCCGTCGCGGCGGGCCGCCCTTATCAGATTAGCTATGGCGGTTACCAAGATCTCCAGTACGTGGGAGATGTCGCGGGCACCTTCCTGCGTGCTCTCTCCGAGCCGTTTGAAGGGGCCGATGCCTTCAACGTTCGAGGTAACGTCGTGCCGATCGAGACCTTCGTCTCCACCTTGCGCGAAGTTGCTCCCGAGTCGGCCGACTTGGTGACGCACGGGGATCGCCAACTCCCCATCGCCCCCGACCTCGACGATGCGCGGTTGGACACCCGGCTAGGCCCCTTGCCTCGGACCGATCTGAAAGATGGAATCGCGGAAACCTACCGACGGTTCCGCGCGCTCAAGGACCAAGGCCGGCTCGACCTCTCCGACCTGGGTTGAGCCGATTCGAGCGGACCTCAGAGTTCTATTTCATCTGGGGTCCACACCGATATCGATCGGAGGGTCTTACCATCGCTTATTGCTCTGGGCGAGGCACGATGCGAGTCTTGAGCGATCTGAAAAGTCATGGGCGGTGAGGATTGTTCTTTCACAAGCCCGAAGCGCGAGCGAGTGAATCTTTTCGGCAGGCCTGAACGTTGGATGATATTATAAAAATGCGATTCACTCGCTTGCGCTTCGGGCTTGTCAGGAACGCGCGTGCAGGCGATCGACTTTGTGGTTCAGCCATATGGGCTGGCACTTCCGTGTGGATCCATTTCCGCTAGTGTCGATGGAAATTGGTGGTCGTGTGCGTGACCTACCCAGGAATTGGTGCGTCTGCGCTGACGCTTGACACACCCTACGAATAATGAAAACTTCAAGTAACAACGAAACAAGGGGACCAGTTTGGTCCCCTTGCTCGCTTGGCTAGCATACCAGCGGTTGATTTACTTCGCGGTACCGGGAGCAGCGGCTCCCTTGGGGGCAGCGCCTGGGGCGGGGGCGGGGGCAGGCGCGGTGCCCGGCGCTGTTCCAGGTGCTCCCGTGGGAACGGGCGTGGTGACCTTCTCGAACAGGTCCTTCGGCATGGGCTGAACCTCGATCTTGGCCGACTTGCGTTGGGCCACCAGAAGGTCTTTCTGGAGCTCCATCGAGTAGGCGTTGAGGATCATCGGCTTGTTCTGTTCGAAGTCGATCGGCGGCTTTTCCTGCCGGTCGGTCACGAGAATGAGGTGGTAGCCATAGGAGGTTTCGACCGGGTCGGAAATCTGATTCACCTTGAGTCCGAACGCGGCCTTGGCGAACTCCTCGACGATCCCGCTATTCATGTCGAAATAGCCGATATCGCCTCCCCCCTTCTCCGCGTTGGCCTCGTCTTCCGAGTACTTGTTGGCGGCGTCGGCGAAGGTCATTTGCTTGGCTTCGATCATGCGCTTGAGGTTGGCGAGCGCCTGACGCACCTTCTCCTTGTCGGCGGGGGCCGCCTTGGGATCGACCTTTCGGAGAATATGGCTCGCCTTGATCTGGGTACCGCTGAGGAGTTCCTTGTGGGCGTCGGCGAACTTCTTGAGTTCGGCGTCGGTCCCACGCGCCTTGACGAAGTCGATCCAGCGAATCCGGTTGGCGTATTCCTCACGAACCTGGTTGATTGACTTGTTGCTCTCGACCAGGGCCTGGGCCAGGCTCGAGCCATCGGCCTTGAGCTGGCTTTCGAGATTGCTAACCGCTTCGTTGATCCGGTCTTCGCTCACCTTGATGTTTTGCTTGGCGAGGAACTGACCGACGAGCTTCATGTTGACGAGGGTGTCAACCGCGTCTCGGTAGATCAACTCCTCGTTGTCGGGCGGAATCTGGTAGCGGTTGAGGAAGTCGAGCAAGTCGCCCCGGGTAATCTTCTCGCCGTTCACCGTCGCCAGAACCTCGGCGAGTTTGGCCGCAACCACTCGAGAGGAGACCATCGTGGGGGCTGCCTCCTTGGCGGTGGCTCCGGCTCCCGGAGCGGTCGCCGTCCCCTTCGGTTGGGGCTGGGCCTGTCCCTGGGCACTCAGGGCCGTGCTGAGCACGCCCAACAACGTTGCGGTTGCGGCGAACCAGCCAGCTCGAACAAACGCGCGCATCGAACTCGCCTCCCTACTCGACTCGTTTCGAGGAATCCGTCCTGTCTCGTCCACACGAACGACCGGCATTCGCGCGGTTAAACTTGAGGGATTATAGGCAAAAGCCGGAAATTCTGCCGCGCGAATCGAGCCAGAAAATCCGAACGCCTTCGTCTCCCATCACCATGATTGCCAAACGCCCTCTGAACTGGGCCATGCGGGATGAGGCCCCCTCAGCCCTTTTGGTTCATCTTTGTCGAGGTCGTCAGACTCTGTAAATGTTCTAGTAGGAGCATGTGTCGTGCCAGCCCCGACTGAATTCGCTGGTTAACGTTCTCGTTTGTATTGGTGGTTGGTTTAACTCGGTAGCAGGGGAGGATTTACGGGAACCTCAAGACTGTCGGGGAGTGGGATGGGGATTCGCGGTGGCACGGGAGGCGTGAGAACCAAGGGCCCCGCCGGCCACGTTTGGATAATTCGCCAGCTCAGATAACTTAAGAGAGCATAGGTCAAGATGGTGGAGATGGGAGACTTGGCCCAGAATTTAATGGCGGTGCCAAACGCTTTGTTGACCCGCGCTCCACGCAGGTCAACACTGCAAATCTCATCCAGAAGGAGGTGAGAAAAGAACCCGAGCATCACGGCGACCGCCATGATGATCCGGAGAAAGTGATCTTCGGTAGGGTAGTAGAGGTAGGCGAGTGCTCCCCAGACCGCGCAGGTGGGGAGGCTATGGCTCATGCCGCGATGCACCGTGAACCGGCCGATCAGCCGGCGCAGACCATGGCGGATGAGGACGTATGCTCCGATCACGGCCCAGAGGTGGAATTCGAAAGCGGGTTCGGGCGTGAATCGGCCCATCTTCTGCCAGACGGCCAGGGCGACGAGCACTCCCAGAATGCCCGTGAACCCGCGCATCTCGACTCCGGTCTGGGAGTCGAGATCGGGAAGCAACCCACTTAGGGTGGTCAGTAGCGCCGCGACCGATCCGTAAAGCCAGTGGACACCGGCCAGGACGAAGGCCGCCCAGGCGTAGAGGCATCCCAAGGTCGCCGCGAAGCTGATGTGCTGTCGGTAATTGCCCAACGTGGTCGCGTGGGCTCCACGCCTCCTTGCCTGAAGAGGGGGAGTCGTGGCCCACGTCGACCTCTACCTCAATGCGGCTTATCCTTGCAGTCGGTTCGACTCAAGCCGCTTGAAGCCAACGTCGGATTCGGCCAAGCTCTCCGTTCCACTGAGGGCCGGTTCGGCACCGGCCGTAGGCATCGTACAGCAGGTCGAGCGTCTCGACCAGATGTCTCAGCCCATCAATTCGGGCGGGGATCGCCTCTTCGCGTGAGAGGCCTTCGGGCTTGGGCAGGCTCGCGCCCGAAACGGCCAGGGTCTCGGCCTGAAGGGTAAGCTCGTACTGCGCGTCGTGCCGGACCATAATCAGGCCGGCCTTGCGCGGAAGCTTACCGGACTGGATGGCCCGAAGCGCCTCGGGAAGCTTGGTCGGCCCCTCGGTGGTGAGCGTATCGCGGCCGTGTTCGCCCAGGGGACAGTCGAGAGTGAGGGTCTTGGCCATCATGACCGTCACTTCCGAGTCGTCCGGCAGTCTGATCGTGTCACCGTCGAACTGCAAGGTATGCCAGAGCCACATAAGGAACTCGTTCCCCCAGAAATCGCGGCTGGAGGCATCGGACTCGGCCCAGGCGACGGTGGAATATCCTCCTTCTCCCAGGAATCCGATTGGGCCGAAATCCTCGACCGACCGTTCCTGCCCGTGGGCTTCCGCCAGGGAATAGGCCAGGCTGCCGGCCGTGATTGGCTCGAGCGTTCGGTCGAAGGTCTCACGGAACAACGTTTTAAGTCGTTCCAGCGCGGTCTGGCTGGTCATACCGGCGTAGACGACATTCGACTGGCCATCCCAGAGCACCGGGTAATGGGCCAGCCGGCGGAACCGGCCGTCGGCGGCCTCGGCCTCGGCGCGGATCAGGGCGGCTTCCTTCGCCTCCTGCCTCTGGGCCTTGGTGGGATATCCACTTGGGTTCGACTGGGCGCGGATGTCGGTCTCGATCTTGGTGTAGGCCTTCAGCAGCGACCCGGGGATCTTGTCGGTATCGACCCGGATCGAAAGGTGGAGCGCGTCGTTGATCAGGTTCTTGGCGATGTCGAATTCCACGTCCAGGACGTGGTCTCCACCCCCCCATCCGATCGAGACTCCGTCGGTCGGGTCGGCGGCCCCGTGCCGGCCAATCGCGTGCAACTGGATTTGCTCGAGAAGCTCTTCTCCAAACGGCAAGGGGCTCGCGCCGCTGACCCGAAATCGTGCGTAGGTGATGCGTCCGTTCAAGAACCCCATCGCATAGTTCCTCCTAAAGTTGCGCCGTGGCGATTTGTCAAAAAGGACGCAACGGCCGAACGCCCGGTCATCCGGGACCCCCCTTTCATCGGTCGGGCCGGGCCGGGTACTCGATAGGAAGCTTGCTCGAGAGGCTCGATGAGATTCAGAACATGACTGCCACGCCACTCAAGTAAAGTTGGTGAACTGGAGAGGATATTCGGGCCCGTTCTCCTTCAGGTTCGCGATCACCGACTGAAGGTCATCCAGCTTCTTCCCCGTCACGCGGACCTTGTTGTCCATGATTTGGGCCTGCACCTTGATCCCCAACTGCTTGATCTGCTTGACCAGTTTCTTGGCGTCGTCGGTCTCAATCCCGGTGTGCAAGCTCAAGATTTCCCGGACCGAGTCGTGGGTGGCCTCTTCCATTTTCCCGCGTTTTAGCGCATTCACCGCCACGCCGCGCTTGGCCATCTTTTCCTTCAAGACCTGGATCACCGTGTCGAGCTGCCCCTTGTGGTCGGCCAGCAAGGTCAGCTTGTTGTCCTTCTTGTTGTAGTCGATCGAGGCACGCGTCCCCTTGAAGTCGTACCGCACCGCAATCTCATGTTGAGCCTGGACCACGGCGTTATGCATTTCGGCCGAGTTGATCTCGCTCACGATGTCGAACGCGTGATTGTCTGCCATTCGTGTGAATCCCTTTTCGCGAACGATCAGGCGCCCCTACTCAAGAGGTCGCTTGAAGATTAGTCGTAATAATCAAACACTGTGGATGGGTTGGTGGCCGCTCGATCCTCCCCGACCGAGTCCCTTCCGTAAAAGAGCAGGCTCAGTCGAGCCACTTGCTGGACAGGGCCTGGAAGAAAGGTTCGACATCCACGTTGCCGCCGCTCACGATGATGCCCACCTTGAGTCCCTTGACCGGCAACGTTCCACTGGCGACAGGTGCCACGGCCACGGCGCTCGAGGGCTCGACGATCATCTTGAACCGTTCCCAGAGGAATCGCAACGTCTCGATGATCTCGGGCTCGGTGGCCGAAACGATCTGGTCGATCCGGCCTCGGAGCACCGCGAACGTTCGCTCTCCGAGTGAGGTCCGGAGCCCATCGGCGACGGTGCGCGGATCGCCCGAGGGTTGGATCGACCCGAGCTCGATCGAGCGTCTGGCGTCATCCGCGCGCCGTGGCTCGACCCCGACCACGCGCGTGGTGGGGCTCACCGCCTTGACCGCCAAGGTCGTGCCCGAGGCCAAGCCGCCTCCCCCCACCGGTGAGATCACCAGGTCGAGTGGGCCGGCCTGCTCCAGTAGCTCGAGTGCCACGGTCCCCTGCCCCGCGATCACGTTCCAGTTGTCAAACGGATGAATGAGTGTATAACCGTGCTCCTCAATCTGCTGGGCCACGGTTGACTCACGAGCGGCCTGGGTCGGTTCGCACGAGACGATTTTTGCTCCATACCCCTTGGTCGCCGCGTGCTTGATCGCGGGAGCGGTGTGGGGCATCACCACGCAGACCGGCACCTGGAGCAACTGTCCCGCCAGGGCAAGCGCCTGGGCATGGTTGCCCGAGGAGTGCGTGACCACGCCCGAGGCGCGTTCGGCTTCCGAGAGCTGCAAGAGCGCGTTCATCGCCCCTCGAAACTTGAAGGCCCCGGTCCGCTGGAAATTCTCGCACTTCAGGAAGATCGATCCACCACAACGCTGGTCCAGGGTTCGCGAGGTCAGCACCGGAGTCACATGAGCCCAGGGCTTGAGCCGGTCGGCGGCCTGGCGGATCTCATCGATTCCAATAGAGACCGGCGAGGTGATGTTCTGGTCCACGGGTCATAAGCTCCCAGTGACAACAATGAAATGGATTAAGATTTTGGGTTGGAGAGCTGAGCGAACGACCTTGAAGACGTCTCATGCGTGGCCAGGCGGAGGCCTGGTTTCCACTCGCTCCGATCCCTCGAACGGCTCCATGTGAATCGAGGCATCCTTGACGGCCGGAACCGCCGTTCGAATCGCCTGCTTGACCTTGCCGCTGAGGATGTGCGACTCGCGCAAGGAGAGTGCCGGGTTCGCCTGGACGTGGATATCCACGAAGTATTCCATGCCGAACTTGCGCAAACGAAGCTTCTCGGTGGCGAGCACTCCGGCGACTCCGTTGGCGGCCGTCTCCACCCATCCGACAATCTCCGGATCGGGGAGCTCATCCATCAGGTCGCCGATGGATAAGCGGAGCATGTGGCACCCGTTCCAGCCGATCAAACCAGCGGCCAGCAAGGCCGCCCAGTCGTCGGCCGCTTCCCACCCGGGACCGCCCCAAAGCGCGATGGCGATTCCAATAAACGCGGCCGCCGAGGTGATCGCGTCGCTCCGATGGTGCCAGGCGTCGGCCTTGACCGCCGTGCTTCGCGTCTCCTGGCCGACTTGCTCGACCTTGCGGAAGAGGACCTCCTTGACCAGGACCACGACGCCCAGCACGACCAGCGTGAAGGGGGCTGGGGTGTGGTGGGGGGTGACGATTTCGCGCACCGCGAGGATGGCGATCCCAAACGCCGCTCCCATGAGCATGAACGCGACCACGGCCGCCGCGAGCGGTTCGGCCTTGCCGTGCCCGTAAGGATGATCCTCGTCCGCGGGCTTCGAGGCGACCTGAAGGCCTCCCCATACGATAAAGGACGAGAAGATGTCGGTGGAGGACTCAGCCGCGTCGGCGATCAGGGCATAGGAGTTACCAATAATTCCCGAGAGCAACTTCACCACCACCAAAGACGCGTTGACCAGGATTCCCACCTGGGCAAACTTGATCCCACGCTCGATCGTCATCGAACCGGCTCCTGGAAGTCTGACGCGAGGCGCGACGCAAAGCGTTCGATCGTTCTCGAAGAAAAGTCGTGCTCGAGCCGGCTTCACTCCAATCCGATTGGCAGCCAAGAGGGGGCTTGGCTCGACCCAACTACCGGATCAAAAGCCAATAGCCCCCTTTTGTCATCTCACAAAAGGCCGAGATCGCTTGCCTCGAATGGGAACAAGTGGATCCGGTTCGGATCAATACTCGTGATTTTCTCCGAGTTCCTCGTCCGCTCCCCCTTGCGGGAGAGGTGGCGCGGAATGGCGGAGCGCTCGAGTTTCGGACTCGGTCTTGAGCTGAGCCACCGCCTGGTCCAGAGGCATCGCCCCTCGGTCGCCATCAATTCGATCTCGGTAGGAGACCGTGCGCTGCTCGGCTTCCTTGGCGCCGACGACGAGCATGACCGGGATCTTTTCGAGCTGGGCATCGCGAATCTTGGCGCCGATCTTCTCCGGCCGAAGGTCGATCGAGCAACGCAAGCCGGCTGCCTGGAGGCTCGCAAGCACTTCTCGACCGTAGTCGGCCACCTTGTCGGAGATGGGCAAGACGCGGACCTGTTCGGGAGCGAGCCAGAGCGGGAAGGCCCCCGCGAAGTGCTCGATCAAGATCCCCATGAACCGTTCCATGCTGCCGAAGGGAGCCCGGTGGATCATCACCGGCCGATGCGGCTGATTGTCCGACCCCGTGTATTCGAGCTCGAATCGTTGCGGGAGCACATAGTCGAGCTGGACCGTGCCGAGCTGCCATTGCCGGCCAATGCAGTCCCGAATGATAAAGTCGGCCTTGGGGCCGTAGAAGGCCGCCTCTCCCGAGGCTTCCTCGTAGGGGAGTTGCATCTCGTCGAGCACCGAGCGGATATCGTCCTCGGCGCGTCGCCAGGTGTCGCCAGCCGCCCCCGCGTACTTCGGGTCTTCCGGGTCGTGTTTCGAGAGACGGAGCTTGTAGTCGGTCAGGCCGAGACTCCCCAGAACGAACTGGGTCAGCTCCATCGTGGCGCGGAACTCCTCGCGTACCTGGTCCTCGGTGCAGAACAGGTGGGCGTCGTCCTGGGTGAACCCGCGCACGCGGGTCAGGCCCGAGAGCTCGCCCGACTGCTCGTACCGATAGACCGTGCCGAACTCCGCCAGGCGGACGGGCAGGTCGCGATAGCTTCGGGGCTGAGCCGCGAAGATCTGGATGTGGTGCGGGCAGTTCATCGGCTTGAGCAAGTACTCCTCGCTCACGCCAAGCTGTTCCACGTACTTGATCTTCGCGGCCTTGTCGAGCTCGAGGAAGGAACGCGAAAGCCTGGCGCTGGGCTCGCCGGCCGGCCCGGTGTCCATGTTCGGCAACTGCTCGGGGATACCCGCCTTGGCCAGGAGTTGCCGCTGAGTGGGCTCGTCGAGCTCATCTTTCTCGAGTCCGACCAGGAGGGTCATCGCGGCATCGTCGAGCATCCGCAAGACCGGGAACTGCGAGTCGCGGTAATACGGGTAGTGGCCGCTGGTCTCGTAGAGCTCAACCTTGCCGATGTGCGGGGTATAGACCGGCTGATAACCTCGCTTGATGAGCTCGTCCTTCAGGAAGTTCTCAAGCACGTTCCGGACGACGGCCCCCTTGGGCATCCAGAGAACGAGCCCCGAGCCTACCAGTGGAGAGATGGTGAAGAGGTTCAGGTCGCGGCCCAGGCGGCGATGGTCTCGCTTCTTGGCCTCCTCAACCTGGGCGAGGTAGGCGTCGAGTTCTTTCTTGTCGAAGAAGGCGGTTCCATAGACGCGCTGAAGGACCTGGCCGTCGGTCCGTCCCTTCCAGTACGCCCCCGCGATCGACATCAGCTTGAACGCCCCCACCTTCCCCGCGTGAGGAATGTGAGGCCCCCGGCACAGGTCCACGAACTCGCCCTGCCGGTAGAAGCTCAAGATGCCGTACTTATGCAGCTCTTCGGTGATGTGCTCGACCTTGTACGACTGGTCGAGGTCGGCGACGAACTGGGTTGCCTCGTCCACGGGCAGGCTGAACCGTTCGAACGGCTCGGCAAGCTTGAGGAGCTTGGCCATCTCGGCTTCGATGGCGGGAAAATCGGCTTCCGAGAGGGGTCGGCCCTTGATATCAACGTCGTAGTAGAAACCGTTGGTGGTGGTGGGGCCGAACGCGAGCTTGGTTCCAGGAAAGAGCCTCATGATGGCCCTGGCCATGATGTGAGCCGTGGAGTGCCGCAAGACGTCGAGTGCCTCGCGATCCCTGGAGGTGAGCAACCGGAGCTCGATCGGCTTTTCTTGGCCATTGGTCAGTGGTCGATCAAGATCAACGATTGTTCCATCGGCCACCGCGGCCACGGCCGCGTCCGCCAACCTGCGCCCAATCCCCTCGGCGATCTCGCGCGGACGCACCCCCTCGGGATACTCTTTCAACGACCCATCCGGAAGCTTGATCTGGACCATAAACCACGCCCGGCGCAATGCCGGCCTTTCACTGGTAGACGCAATGCGCGACGGCTCGCATCAAGGCCCCCCGACCCACAAAGCCGGTTCGACCCTCGGCCGTCGATTCCAACGCGTTCGCGCACGAAGCAGCAAGCCGTTCGGTTACAGACTGTCAAACCTGCCAGAGTGTTCACAAACACCCCACCCTCGGCGCGCGACGGCCCCAGCCTAATCCATGCGCAGGTCGCCTGCCAAGGGCCGCTTGAATCGGTGGCCTGACTGGCCCAGAGACCTCTCAACACGAGAAAACGTGAACGAGGTTCCCCGTTGATGTCGGGCGATCGGAAGCGGCCCTCTGCGTTGTTCTCCTTCCAAGATCGTCGTAAAGTGCTTGGGTTGGAGCTTTGTCATGCAAGATTTTACGATGGCCCGAGTTCGGTCCGCACTCACCTTGCGGGTATTGCGGGCGGGAAAGTCAAGGAGGTCCCATGAATCCAGTGCGATCGATGTTAGTCCTGCTCGTGGGGACCCTTTTATGCGGTTGCGGCGATACCCAGACGCCGGATTCGCGGGAGACCCTTGCGCAGAAGGTGGCCGGCTCCGAGGACGCGGGGCTCTACTGCAAGGAACACGGTGTCCCGGAGAAGTTCTGCACGCTCTGCCACGAGGAATTGAAGAGCAAGCTTCTGCTTTGTAAAGAGCATGGTGACATCCCGGAGGACATCTGCACGCTCTGCCACCCAGAAGTGGAGAAGAAGCACGGCATCGAGATGTGCTCGAACGGGCACAAACTCCCCAGGGCTTTCTGCATGGAATGCGCCAAGAGTCCCGAGGAGAAGCCGGCTGGCTGATCTTGATTCAGTCCCCGATGGCCCGACTCGAATACCCCAGGAGCCGTAAGGCGTTGAGGAGCACGACGAGCGTACTCCCCTCGTGGAAAAGGACGGCCGGGCCAATCCGGATCAGCCCAGTCGTTGTCGCCAGCACGAGCAAGGCAATGACCCCGAGCGAGATGGAAAGGTTCTGGCGGATCACGCCCTTCGCCGCTCGGCTCAATCCCAAGGCGAAAGGGAGCTTCGCCAGGTCGTCGCCCATGAGCGCCACGTCGGCGGTCTCCAACGCCACGGCGGTTCCCGCGCCTCCCATGGCAATGCCCACGGTCGCGTTGGCCAGGGCGGGTGCATCATTGACGCCGTCGCCAACCATCGCGACCCGCTCGTGGGCCACGAGCATGGACTTGATGGCCTCCACCTTATCCTCGGGGAGAAGGTCAGCCCTCACTTCGTCCACGCCCACCTCCCGACCAATTGCTTCGCCGACCCCCCGATTGTCTCCGGTCAGCATCACCAGAGGCCGGACGCCGAGCCCTCGAAGCGTATCGAGGATGTGACGGACATTTTCACGAGGCCGGTCCGCCAGACCGAGGACACCGAGCCAGCGGGTGCCATGCTTCACGGCCATCACGCTCCGACCTTCACCCTGGAGTCGAGCGACGGCATTCCGAACCTCGTCGGGAACGTTCTGGCCTTCCCAGAGCCTCAGGCTTCCGATCTCGGTCGGTTCGCCGCCGACCGTGGAGCGGACGCCACGCGCCGTCACGCTTTCTAACTCGCCCGCTTCAGGCAGATCCAGCCCGTCCGCTTCCGCCCGCCGAACCACGGCTTGAGCCAGCGGATGCTGGCTGCGTCGTTCCACGGCGGCGGCGATCCCGAGCAATTCCCCCTCCGACACGCCTGGAGCGGGAACCAGGTCGGTCACTTCGGGCTTGCCCGCCGTGAGTGTGCCCGTCTTGTCGAAGGCGATGGCACGCAGCATGCCGAGGTTCTCCAGGTGGGCGCCCCCCTTGATGAGGACTCCGTGGCGGGCGGCCTGGGCGATCGCGGCCAGAACCGCCGCCGGGGTGCCAAGGGCGAGTGCGCAAGGGGAAGCAGCCACGAGGAGTGCCATGCCGCGATAAAAGCTCAGTTGCCAGGTCCAGATCCCCAGCAACGGAGGCAGCAGGATGAGAAGTACGTCGACGACGAGGACTGCCGGAACGAAGACCGACTCGAACTGCTCGGAGAACTGCTGAGTTGGGGCCTTCTGGGTCTGGGCTTCGGAGACGAGGTGGATGATTCGGTCGAGCGTTCGATCACCGGCCGCTCTCGTGGTCTCAACCTCAAGCGCCCCTTCGCCGTTGATCGACCCCGCGAACACCTCCGCCCCGAGCGCCTTCTCAACCGGGACGGATTCGCCGGTGATCGGGGCCTGATCAACGGCCGAACTCCCCGATCGAACTTGCCCGTCGACCGGGATGCGCTCCGCGGGTCGCACGACGACCACTTCGCCTGGCTTCACCTGCTCCACCGGTACATCGACCTCCCGCCCCTCCCTGAGCACATGTGCGATGGCGGGGGCAAGATCGGCCAACGCGCGGATCGCGCCTCGGGCACGGTCCAGTGCGTAGTGCTCCAGGGCGTGCGCGAACGAGAACAGGCAGAGCAGGAACGCTCCCTCGGCCCAGTCGCCGAGCACAGCGGCGCCGATCGAGGCGACCAACATCAGCAGGTCGATATCGAACCGGAATCGGCCCTTGATCCAGGACTTCGTGGCGTGCCGGACGAGATCGAAGGCACCGAAGCCGTAGGAGCCCAGGTAGAGACCGATGACGGACCAGCGTGGTAGGCCGCCCCAACGTTCCACGCCCCAGGCCGTAGCGAGCAGAGCGAAGGCGACCAAACTCCAGCCCAACTCCTTGTTTCGGGAATACCAGCCCTGCACCGGCTCGTCGGGGATGTCGGCCTGGGAACCACGAGTGAGAGGAGAGTCGTGAGTTTTGGCCGCGGGCTTGTCCGTCAGTTCTCGCAAGCGTTGTCTGATGGGTTCGGCGGAGATCGTCCGTCGATCGAACTCCACGCGGATCGTTTGGGCCGGCAGGCTGGCCGATACGGCAAGCACGCCCTCCATGCGGCCGAGGTCCGCCTCCAAACGGCGGGCCGCATCCTCGCCCCCCACCAGGCGGAACGGGAGCAAGACGTGCCCATAGCGATCGGTGATCTTCAGCCCGGCGGCTTTGGCCAGACGCTCGACCTGGGCGAGAGTCACCGCCTCGGGATCGTAGTGCAAGCAGAACTCGACCCCCTTCCCGTCCTCACCTCCGGTATGGATCAAGTGGGCGCGACGGATTCCCTCGCCGTCGCCGAGGAGCGTCTGAAGTCGATCAACGCACGCGTCCCGCGCGTCGAGCAGATCCGGCAACAAGCTTTCCAGGCGGATCGTCGTTTTGCGTTCAGTCATGTTGGCGTCTCGGTATCGGCTCGGAAGAGTGCGGCGTTTCCGCCGCGATGGATTTGCCCAGGGACCCGGGTCGGTCTCAGACGATCAGGCCTGGTAACACCTTGTCGTCCGCGGCTAGATCATCAGCCCGAACTCCAGTCACCGGTATTTCCCAGTGGATGCGACGTATCCCGTGAACAGCCGCCCGGAATGGCTTGGGCGGATGCCCATAGCCTTGAAGGTCAACCTAACTCCGATTTTCGGTTGCAAGGACTTGCCGAATCGACTAGGATAATTGATACGAAAATTTCGCCTTGACAGCGAAATGAACCGAAAGTAAAGGTTAGGTTTGCCTCGCGACGAACCAGAGACTTGCCGCGGTGGCAAGTCATGAGACCGTCCGGGGACGTTCCGATACTCCACCATTGGTCCACCAGGGTGGGGAGAGATCGTGTCCCGCATAGGCGAGGGGTTCTTATCGTCCTGGGGAGGACGCTATCGACCGGAATCTCAGGGTCAACGAGCAGATTCGCATCTCACCGGTGCGAGTGATCAATGCTGAAGGAGCCATGCTCGGCGTGATGCCGACTGGTAAAGCCATGGAAGCGGCCCGCGAGGCGGGCCAGGATCTGGTGGAGGTTGCTCCCAACGAGCGGCCGCCGGTCTGCAAGATCATGGACTTCGGCAAGTTCAAGTATTCACAGAAGAAAAAGGCGTCGAAGCAAAAGCAGCACCAGGTTCAGGTTAAGGAAATTCGGGTCCGACCCAAGACCGGCGATCATGATATCGAGGTCAAGGTGAAGCGAGCCCGAGAGTTCCTGGAACATAAGGACAAGGTGCTGGTCAACGTCCTTTTCCGAGGTCGAGAGCTCGCGCACATCGATGAAGGCCGCAAGGTCATGGACGAGGTGCTCCAGGCGCTTGACGACGTAGCCAAGGTTGAGAAGAACCCTTCCATGGAAGGGAAACGGATGACGGCGATCGTGGCACCTCGGGCGTGAAGCCTTCGAGCTTGAGCCGAGCAATCGCCTCAACTTGCCGCGCGATCGGAAGGGAGCGTTTTCTTCCCTTTCCGATTGGGCCGTTTTCCATCCGGTGACCTTGAGCTGCCTTAAGCTGTGATTCGACCGGACTTGCTCTGGAACGACCCTCTCTCCGCAAAGATCACCGACTTTGCGGCTGGAGAGGGATTTTTTCGTGGCTTCCCACCATTTGGAGTTGGCTGGGCGGCCTTCACCGTGTTACTGTATCCGACTCGGCCGATTTCGCGGACTTCCCGCCGGCCTCCCGCACGATCCCTCCAAGGCGATCGGTTAGGACAGGGTATCATGCCGAAGCTGAAGACACACAAGGGAGCGAAGAAGCGATTCAAGGTTTCGGCCACCGGTAAGGTCAGCCATAAGCGCTGCGGGTCGTCCCACTTGATGAGCCATAAGAGCGGTAAGCAAGTCCGCCGGCTGCGAAAGAAGTCCACACTGGTGATTTCGGCCGAGGCCTACCGACTCCGCCGAGCCATCCGTAAGAACATCGGATCGCATCCCGACGCCATCGAGGCCGCCCGAGAGGTGGTTCTGGCCGACCAGAATTCCGAGCCCGGTACGGACGCGGCTTCCGCCTGAATTTCAGGTTGAGACCACCAGGAGCGGAACAGGCTTGTTCCCTGACTGGGTGCGCGTTGCGGCCCCTCGCTTTCGCTCACGATTGAGAATTTCACACCCATAAATGGCCTGAGACGTCCCCCGATCCATCTCGTCAAGAGACGCCGGGCGTCGTGTTTGGAAATTGAGAGTCAACGATGCGTGCAACGAAGGGCGCCGCCCGTAACAAGGCGAAGAAGCGGCTATTCAAGGCGGTTGAAGGGTTTGTCGGCGGGCGTCGCCGCTTGCTCCGGTCAGCCAAGGAAACCCTGCTCCGCGCGGGGATGTTCGCCTTCCGCGACCGCCGGGCCAAGAAACGCGATTTTCGCAAGCTGTTCATCACTCGCCTCAGCGCGGCGGCCGAAATGCGCGGCCTGCGCTATAGCCGACTGATCCACGGTCTGCGCCTGGCCAACATCGGGCTCGATCGCAAGAGCCTTTCGGAACTGGCCATTTTCGATGCCGAGACCTTCGACGTGATCATCGCACGCGTTCGCGAAGAACTCGATAAGCACGACGCACAGGTCCGAGACCGCCAGAAGGCCAAGTCCGCCTGAGCCAAGGCCGCTTCCCTCCGTCCGACCTCTGAATCTAAAAAAAAGGGATGTGCGCTGCGCCGCTCATCCCTCTTTCATTGGATCCCAGGCGAATCTGGCCCAAACTTTCTCTTCGGTTGGCTCCGGGGCTTGAACGCGGTGGGTCGCGGACTTTCCCGTTTCGACCGTTGCTTGCTGTTTTGTTTTACATGTCTGAATTATTGATGCGTCCGCCGAGCGTGGCCGGGCCGGTCCACGCCCGGTACTCGCTCGATGGAATGAAATCGCAATGAGCTCCGACATCTCCGACTCCGAGGCCCTGGCAGACCTGGATGCACTGGAACAGGCTGGCCTTACCGCCTTTGGTCAGGCCCAGGGAGAAGAAGGAGTCGAAGCCGCCCGCATCGAGTTCCTGGGCCAGAAGCAAGGACGGGTGAAGTCGGCCCAGGAACGCCTCAAATCACTCCCCGGTTCGGCCAAGCGAGCCTACGGCCAGCGATTCAACGCGGTCAAAAAAGCCCTGGAAGAAAGCTGGGCCCAGGCCAAGGCGCGGGTGGAACGCCCCATCGTGGCACAGGACCACGGGCTCGACCTGACCTTGCCTGGTCGGCGACCTCGGCTGGGGCACCGACATCCCTTGACCCAGACCGCCGACGAGCTGATCGACCTGTTCGGCCGGTTCGGCTTTAGCGTGGCGCGAGGTCCCGAGGTCGAGGACGTTCGGCATAATTTTGAAGCGCTCAACATCCCCCCTTCCCATCCCGCTCGCGACCCGCTCGATAACTATTATCTGAGCGAGGGAACGATGCTGCGCAGCCAGACGAGCACCGTGCAGATCAGGGTCATGGAGAGCCAACCTCCTCCCGTTCGCGTCATCGCCATCGGCCGGGTCTATCGGCCCGACACGGTGGACGCAACCCACTCCTTCATGTTCCACCAGATCGAGGGCTTGATGGTGGATCGGGGGGTGACCATGGCCGATCTCAAGACCGTGCTTCGCCTTTTCGCCCAGAGCTATCTCGGCGAGGATGTCCAGATTCGCTTCCGCCCTTCCTTCTTCCCGTTCACGGAACCGAGCGTCGAAGTGGATATGCTCTGGCATGGGGGGGACCGTTGGGTTGAAATGGGAGGCGCGGGTATGGTCGATCCCAACGTTTTCCGAGCGGTCGGTTACGACCCCGACGAGGTAACCGGGTTCGCCTTCGGACTGGGGATTGAGCGTCTCTGCATGAGACGGCATGGAATCGACGATATCCGCCTGCTGTACCAGAACGACGCGAGATTTCTCTCCCAATTCTGAGACTCGGGTGCGGACAACGGTGGACTTGGCACGCGGTGGATTGGCTCCCTTCCTCTTTCGTCCCCGCCGAATGAAGGGGATCGATCCAAAGGGGCTCACTCCTCGGGCTTTGTCCGCTCCACGGTTCGGCCCACTTGATGAGGTGCGTACCGAACATGGCTGAACAGAGTCCGATCATCGTGCGAGCGGGGGCCACCGCGCACACGACCAGCGTTCACCACCGCGACTTTCCCGAAATCCGCGCCGAGGGGGCCACGCCCGCCGAAGCCGCCGCCCACCTGGCCAACCAATTAACCCGGGCCCTCGACAGCGCTCTGACAACCTGGCGCCGCGATACGATGAGCCGAGCCGTCGCCGATGCCCAGGCCTTCGCCGTCAACAAGCCAGAGTGACTGACTGAACGAGCGTGCCCTTTGGAGTGGAAGGGATCCCCTTTTGATCGACCCACCCGAGCCTGATGGCCGACCCGTCGTGAGCCGGAGCCCCATGCCAAACGGGACGAGCGAGCCAGCCGAGCCGCATGCTGAGTTGGTCCGTGAGCTCGGGCTCATCGACTCCACCACCATCGTGATGGGCTCGATGATCGGTTCGGGCATCTTCATTACCTCGGCCGAGTCGGCTCGATTGGTCGGAGCGCCGGGGTGGCTCCTGGTGGCCTGGCTCCTGGCTGGCCTCATGACCATCGCGGGAAGCCTTTGCTGCGCCGAGCTCTCGGCCATGATGCCTCGAGCGGGGGGCCAGTACGTATTCCTTCGGGAAGCCTATGGACCCTGCTTCGGCTTCCTGTTCGGCTGGTCCATCTTCCTCGTGGTGCAGACCGGGACGATCGCCGCGGTCGCCGTCGCCTTCGCCAAGTTCCTGGGCGTGCTGGTTCCCTCCATCTCGAGCGACCTCTACCTGGTTGAGCCGCGGGCCTGGGGGGCGTACGCGGTGAGCCTCTCCCGGCAACAACTGGTCGCCCTGGTCCTGATCGCGGTTTTGACCGTGGCCAACACGCGCGGGCTCCGCCTGGGGAAGCTGATTCAAAACTCGTTCACCGTCGCGAAGACCGCCGCGCTGGTGGGCCTGATCATCGTCGGGTTCACGCTCGGTTGGAACCGGGACGCCGCGGCCTGGACCTCATCGTGGTGGAACCCGGTCGAGAATGGCTGGAATCCCGCCCAGGCTCAGCCCGGATTTCAGGCGGTGGGAGGTCTGGCCCTGGCCATGTTGCTCGGCCGAGCCATGATTGGCCCCTTGTTCTCCCAATCCGCCTGGAACAACGTGACCTTCACCGCAGGCGAGATCAGGAACCCGGGCCGTACTCTCCCGCGCGCACTTGTACTCGGGTGCGGAGCGGTGGTTCTCCTCTACCTGCTGGCCAACCTGGCCTATGTTGTTTCTCTTCCCCTGAGCGAAATTCAAGGGGCCGACCAAGATCGGGTGGGCACCGCCGTCATGAACGTGGCGTTCGGGCGGCCGGGCACCGTGGGCATGGCGATCGCGATCCTGATCTCCACCTTTGGCTGTGTGAACGGCCTGATTCTCGCGGGGGCGCGCGTCTTTTACGCCATGGCGCGTGATGGGCTCTTCTTCCGACGGGTGGGTACGACGAACCGCCACCACGTTCCCGCCTTCGCCCTCGTCGCCCAGGGCATCTGGGCTTGCCTGCTGACTTTGCCCGTCACCGTCTCGTTCGCGTCGGAAACGGGAACGCCAAAGTATGGGAACCTCTACAATCAGTTACTTGAATACGTGATTCCAGTCGACGTGGCGTTTTACGCCTTGATGGTCGGGGCCGTCCTCGCCCTGAGAAGGAAGCGGCCCGAGCTCGATCGCCCCTATCGGACGATCGGATATCCCTTGACGCCCTGGCTCTATTTGGGGCTGGCGTTCTTCGTGGTGGTCGACTTCATCGTGATGGCGCCGGAGACCTCGGGCATTGGGGCCTTGATCGTTCTCGCGGGGGTCCCGGTCTATCTGGTCTGGTCGCGGATCCGCCGGTATCGCGGGGGCTGATGGGCTTGGGGCTCTCCCCTGGTTGAAATCGATGAGTCATGATGTGTGAGCTAGGTCGTCTCGCCTTTTTTTGATTTAGTCAGTTAGGGAAGTCGAAATGCTCGTCAGTTGGAACTGGCTCTCGCAATATGTCCGGCTCGACATGCCGGTAGATGCCCTGGCGGAACGGTTCGCGCTAACGGGGTTGAACCACGAATCGACCGAGGAGGTTGGCGGCGACCTAGCGATCGACCTCGAGGTGACGAGCAATCGGCCTGACTGCCTCGGGCACCTTGGGGTCGCGCGCGAGGTTTCGGTTCTCTACGAATGCGCCTTGCGCGAGCCCAACCCTCAGCCCGCCACCTCCGGGCCAAACGTTGAGACCTTAACGAGCGTCTCGGTCGAGGATTTCACGCTCTGCCCTCGATTCACCGCCCGCGTGATCACTGGGGCCCGGATCGGCGAGAGTCCCTGGTGGCTCCGCAAACGGCTCGAGACGATCGGGGTTCGACCGATCAGTAATATCGTGGATGTGACCAATTATGTCATGTTCGAGTGTGGCCAGCCGCTCCATGCCTACGACCTCGACTTGCTTCAGGAGCGACGGTTGGTGGTTCGCAAGGCTCGCCCTGGTGAAACCCTACGCGCCATTAACAACAAAGTCTATGAGCTGACCCCGGAGATGCTCGTGATCGCCGACGCGGGACGACCGGTCGGTCTGGCTGGAGTGATGGGAGGACTGGATACGGAGATCGGCGAACGCTCGACGAACATCCTGATCGAGTCCGCCCGCTTCGATCCCATGTCCATCCGGCGCACCGCTCGCGCCCTGGGCCTCCACAGCCCATCGAGCTACCGCTTTGAACGGCCGATGGACCCCGAGCGAACCGAGTGGGCAAGCCGGCGCTGCGCGGAGTTGATCCTGGAACTGGCTGGAGGGACGCTCCATCCCGGTGTGATCGATGTGAGTGCCCCCAGGAAGCCGGCTCCCCCGGTCCGTCTTCGCTTCCCACAGATCAAGCGCGTTCTCGGCATCGAGGTTCCGAGGGATCGAGCCCATCAGATCCTGCTCAGTCTCGGCCTGGTCGCCGGGGCCGCGTCCGAAGACGGGCAAGAATACCTGCCGCCGGCCTGGCGGAGCGACCTGGAACGTGAGATCGACCTCATTGAGGAGGTCGCGAGAATTTACGGGTATGAGCATATCCCTGAAAATCGGCCCGTCCCCCTCGCCAGCTCTCATCGTGGTCTGCGCGAACGCGTGGAGTCGGAGGTGAGATCCGCTCTGACGGGGATGGGCTTCGATGAAGCGGTCACCTTCAGCCTGGTCGCGGAAGGGTTGAGCGAGCCGCTCGAGAAGGTTGAAGGGGAATCCGCGTCTGCCGCGCCGATCCGCGTGGAGCACTCGAGCCGCAAGCGAGAAAACGCCCTCCGGCAAAGCCTGATTCCCAGCCTGCTGTCCGTCCAACGCTACAACGAAGCGCACGGGATGCCCGGCGCCGAGCTCTTTGAAATCGCCAACGTTTACCGGCCTCGCGAAGGCTCGAACCTACCCGACGAGTCCACCCGGCTGGCCCTGGTGAGTGGCCAAGATTTCCTGGGCCTCAAGGGAGTGATCGAGGCTTTGCTGGGTCGGCTTCACGCCGATCACTTGCTTGAAGTCCGACCTGCCCACATTAAAGGTTTCGCCGCGGGTCGAGGGGCGGAGCTTTATCTCGGAGCGGATCACCTGGGCTTTCTAGGTGAAGTCGATCGCACCCGACTCGACCAGCTCGAGCTTCGAGGGGCGAGCTCGGCGGCGGAGCTAAGCCTGGAACTCCTGATGGCGAGGGCCGAGCTTGTTCCCACCCATTCTCCACTTCCCCCGTTCCCGGCCGTCTCGCGCGATTTATCGCTCGTGGTTGCGCGGAGTCTCTCCTGGTCCGACCTCTCCCGCGCGGTGAAAGACGCGGCCGGGCCAACCTTGGAGTCGGTGGATTACCTCGACACGTTCCGGGGAGGCAACCTGCCCGAAACGCAGCAGAGCCTCCATTTCAACCTAAGGTTCCGTCATTCCGAGCGAACCCTGACCGGGGACGAGGTCGATCAGGCGGTCCAGGCCGTGGTGGCCAATGCGGCCCAGCATCTCGGCGCGACGCTGAGAGCCTGACGTCTCGTACGCAACCTTTGCAGAGAATAGAGATCGATGTTTGATAATCGATGGGACAATTGGGCGGGAGACTTCGGCGAGTCTTTCGCCGTTGAACAGTTCGACGTGGAAACGCGAGGCGCGGTCTCCGAGATCCTCACCCAATTCGGGCGGGCCGTTCGATCGCACGACCTGGAGTTTCCCGATGAGATTGGCCCGAACACGTTCGCTCGTGTCCTCACGGGATCCATGCTTCGCCTAGCCTTGCCCGACCCGGTGCGAAAGCAGGTGCCTGAGGTGATCGCCACGTTCCTTGAATATCTTCAGGAGTCGGGTCGGGTGGGTGAAGGGAGTGCCTGGGCTTCCGAAATTCGAGAACTTGCCCCATTGTATGCAGAACGATTGAAACCGGATGGAGGTGTGAAGGGGGTTACCATTCGGCACTCGAGTAAGGTTACGCCGGTTGGGCGCAATGATCCGTGTCCGTGCGGCTCGGGGAAAAAGTTCAAGAAGTGCTGCATGGGAGTATAAGCGGTTGACTCTGTAAACAATTTCTTTGTTGTTTTGAGTTCAATGCTTGACGGGCTGGCCACTTCATGGTGAAGCGGCCAGCCCGTTCGATTTCGTCGTTGTGTTGTTGCGCCGAAGGCTTCGAGAAGGATCGGCGGCGGAAGGCAGGTCTTAGCTTGCGAATTCGGGCAAGCTAGACGGAAGGACCGTCCACGACACGTCTGCCCATGATCAGGGAGACGACGAAGAGGACGAGGAACAGGAAGAAACAGATTCGAGCGAAGTCCGCAGCGACGCCACCGACTCCACTGAAACCGAAGACGCCCGCCACCAATGCGATAATCGCGAAAATGATCGCCCAGCGAAGCATGAGAAAGCTCCTCTTCTCTAGGATTGGGAACTGAGCGGAAGACGCAACGAGCCCCGGTGAGTGCTACTGCAGAGAGGAACAAGGGTGGGGCTCGTCGATGCGTCCCTGGCTTCAACCCGAGCGCGCGAGTCTTAACGCGACCTTAAGGCAAGCCCAACGATAAGTCCCGCGACCAGGCCCACCCCGAAGGCCGTGGCGACCGACTGGGCGGGGTTCTGCCGGACCATGTTCTGGGCGGCACCGTATTGGTCACGCGCGGCTTCGGAGAGATCGCTGTAGTGCTCTCGCAGCCTGCCACCGGCTTGCTGGGCATACTGGCCGACCGTTTCGGCTGTTTGTGCAATCATGGAGCCGCCGCGTGAGGACAACTCACCCAGGTACTTCTCAATGGCCTCGCGGCCTTCTCCGGTCTTCTGCTGAATCCGGCCAACCAGTTGATCGATGTTGCCTCCTTGAATCTGGAGGTCGTCATCGGTGAGCTGGCCCCATTTCTCTTTCACCTGGCCACGTAACTTGTTCCACTGACCCTGAAGCTCTTGTGCGTTGATCGCCATGGTGACTGCCACTCCCTCATGAATAAGAAACAACACACCACTTGTGTTGATAGAGCCGGTTGGCCCTGTCCTTGAAGCATGAGGGCTTGAGGATGCAACCAGAGTGCCAAGTCCAAGGAAATTCCGAGTTCAGACACGAAGGGAATGAGGATGTGATGGTTGAAAGGGTTTCCTGATTTCGAAATGACAACGCCCTTCGAACGAGTCGAAGGGCGTTTGGGCAGAGATCGATCCGCGCGAAATCACGCGAACTTCCTTCTCAAATTACTTGGGGGGCTCAACAGCCGGGGCGCCTTCGGCGGGGGCCGGGGGATTCTCACCAGAGGTTTCCACCTTGGTTTCCTCGGTCACTTTGGTTTCGCCATCGGGAGTGCTGGTGGTCGACGTTTCGGTAACCTTGCTCTCTTCGCCGCAGCCAACCAAGCCGAAGGAAGTGACGCCAAGGATCATGGACAGAGCGAGGAAGCGTTTCATGGGAGATCTTTCCTTGAGGAAGGAGAACTTCTGAAGTTTCGGCGACAGGAGGATACCCCGATGGTATCAGTGTGCACCGCAAAAGCCCTTGAAGATGATGGCAATCAGCATGCCAGGGGGTCAACCCCTTCTCAAACGGGTTTTTCGAGTTCTCGTTGGGTAAAGTAACAACACCTGGGACGCAGTCAAGTTCTCAGTTGGAAGTTGGCGGCGGTCGGCACGTCCATTGCATTGCTTGGGGAAGAAGGTTTTGTGGAGCACTTTCAACTCCGATCGCTCAAAACCCATCGAAGACCCTGCACTTGGAGTGATTGCCATGCCAAGGAAAAACCACCGCCAGTCAGGTAATGGAGCCGATGGTGGTCTGCATGATCGCGTTCAGGCGGTTGGGCAGAGAATTCATGACCAGGTTTCAGAGGCCGGCGAACAACTGAGTGAAAATTACGGACAATTCCGTGAAGACGCCGCGCGGCGGTATCGACAGGCCGAGGGGATGATGGCCCGGAATCCCAACACCTCCATCCTCTTCGGGCTTGGCCTCGGGTTTGGACTCGGTTTGGTACTGACCACCCTGCTCTCGCGTCCCGAGGAAACCTGGGCGGAGCGATATCTCCCCGACCGGCTCCGGCGGACACCCGACTCGTTGCAGCACCTGGCCGATTCCCTTAAGGGTCTCCCCGACCGGCTCTCTCAGTATCTACCCAATCAGATGAAAAGTTGAAGGGTTCAACCGGTCCCCCAAGGGATTCGTTCGAGGCTTCGGATTATTTGAAAACCCCGGCGAATTCAATGGGCCACAGCCTTTCTTAAGCCGCCCGCTGAATGCGAACGTCAGCCCTGACACGGGCCGAGCACTCACCCCATACGGTCCGACACTCCGCGAGATCGACGTTGTCGACCCTTGCCGTGTGCCGGATCGTTTCTTGATCCGCCTGATCCAAAACGTTCGTCCACGCGACTCACCTCTGCTCCGTCGGGCGCACGATCGGCGCGGGTTCTCGAAAGTACCCACACCTTGCCGATGAGACGCTGGAAGATCAGAGCGTGATCAGCGAACATTGAGAGTGATATGTAGCGCTTCGACGAAGCGCAACGAGTGGAGTCGTGAGAGAGGTGTCGCGTGCTGAAGCATTGGAGAGCCGCCGTTCTTCTCGCGTTGTTGATCGGCCCCGTGCTCGTCTATATCGGATTTGGCTCACTCTGGTTGTACGAGAGAGGCTGGCTGCTTCTGGCGGGATCGCTCTGGGTTGCCACCGGTATCGTGTTCTCGATCCTGGCGGCACGCTGGACCAAGACGACCGCGTCAATCCTCCCACCGCTCGACTGGGATGCTCCCCAAACCTTCTCGGAGTTCGATCGGCAGGCCTGGAAAATTGTCGAGGCCGAGGCCGAGAAGGGGGACACCGTCTCCATGGAGTCGCTCGTTGAGATCGACCAGTACATTGATACCGCCAAGCGCATGGCGACCGACCTCGCGCGACATTACCACCCCGTCAGGGCCGACCCCATCGGCCACGTCCCCGTCGTGGAGTTTCTCACGGCCTTCGAACTCGCGTCGGAAGACCTCAACCGGCTCTGCCACCAGGTTCCCGGAGGCGACCTGATCACCGCGTCTCACTGGAAACAGGCCGTGCAGATGGCGGGTTACTTGCAAAAAGCCAATGATATTTATTCTTATTTGTTGCCGATTTTTAGCCCTGTCAATGGTTTGGTTCGGCTTGGCACTCAGCAGTGGATGGTGAAGCCGGCGTGGAAGAACATGCAGCAGAATTTGCTGCGCTGGTTTTACCGGGCCTTCGTGAATCGTTTGGGAACTCACCTGATCGAATTGTACAGCGGCCGCCTGGCGATTGGGACGGATCGATATCGCCGGTTGACGCGGAAATCGACAGCAACGTCCAAGGGGGGGCAGGAAGAGACCGAGACGCTCGTGGTTGCCGTCGCGGGGGCTCGGGGGGCCGGGAAGTCGCGCCTGATCGAGTTGCTTCAACTCGCTCGCCAGGGGGATCTGACGCTGGTCAAGGCGCGGTTGGTGTCCGAAGGCGTGGATGAAGCCCTCTTGAACCGATTGCAAACCGCCAAACTCGTGGAGGTGCCCGGATATACGGTCAACCTCGCCAAGGAGTCCGCGCGCGATCGCTCGACGCGTGCCGAGGCCGTTGAGCAGGCCGTTGAAGCGGATCTCTTGATACTGGTGGTCGACGGCCGGCGTGATACCTTCGCCGCCGATCTGGCCTTTGCCCAGGCCTGGAATGCCTGGTATCTCGAGCATCCTCGGCTGGAGATTCCTCCCGCGATGGCGGTGGTGAACCATGTCGACGATCAGGCGTTCGGCACGGACTGGGCTCCTCCTTACGACTGGCAATCCGGCCATCGCCCGCGGGAGACCGCCGTCCGTGCCCGGGTTGAGGCGATTCGAGGGGTACTCCCGCCGACGATTCTCCAGGTGGTTCCCGTGGGACTCGACCAGACCTCTCCGTTCGGCATTCTGGAGCAGGTCATACCCATTCTCGCGAACCTCTTTCAAAAAGCCGAGCGGATCGCCCTGCTCCGCCATCTTCACGAGGTTTCGTCTCGCTCAAAAGCAGGGCGGTTGATCTCCCAGGTGGGGCAGCACGGCCGGTCACTTTGGGAGAATCTGAGATCCGCTCGCGCACGGCGCAAGCAAACTCAATAGATGTGAACTCCACTTCGCGATTGCCTGCGCCAACGGATTCTCAGACCACGCGTGCAGGCCTCGCCTGGTCGATTCCCGGTTTTATCTCTTCTCGGCGCTCCTTGGCATTGCGCTTGCTTGGTGATGAGGCGAGAGCGATGCGGTCGGCCCAGGGCGAATACAGCCACGATGAGGACGGGGCGTCCGGCAATCAGTCCTTTGCACGGGAGAAAGTTGTGGCTACAGCGACCCCAAACGCTGACGACATTCGACTCAGAATGGCCCAGATCCGCCGAGAACTCCATTCCGACGTTCGAGGGGTCGTGGCCAACGCCGAGGCCGTGACGGACTGGCGTCGATACATTCGGATGTATCCCTGGGCCGCTTTGGGGACGAGCGTGGCCTTGGGGTATTTCCTGGTTCCGCGCCGGCATGCTCCGGTGGAATCCATTCCGTCCAATGCCGCCTCGGAGCTGACCCAGGTGGTGGAGACGCTGAAGGAGACCGAACCGGTTGCGTCGGCCCCGGCGCGGAAGGGGCTGCTGGCCGCCGCCTTTGGCTTCCTCAGCCCGATCGCGCTTCGGGCGGCTCAGGGCTATGCATCGCAGTACCTTGAGAATTGGATTGCTCAGCAGCAGGAGGGGTTTGGTCCCGCTTCCGAGCCGTCCTCGGCTCAACCTGGGGCGGAGGATTGGGGCAGAACCACACGCCACCCCTCGGTCTGACCGAGCCGTCGAGCTCGCCCCGTGGCCCGTTACGTCTCGCCAGGCGAAACCAGCCGATCGTGAACTTGCCCTTCAACGAACCATTGGGAGTGATTCAACATGATTGCAAGTCAAAAAGATCTTGAGGCCATGTACGGTCCCCAGCTCGAGGAGTTGAAGGAACGCGGGCTCGAGTACGCGGCGGTGGCCCGCGAACGGTTCAGCGAGGGGAGCGACGCCGTCAAGGACTATGTCACACGGGAGCCGGCACGAGCCCTTGCCGTCGCGCTGGGTGTGGGGGTACTTCTCGGATGGTTGATCAAACGAAGATGAGTACCGAGTCGAACAATGGGTCAGCCGAGGGCGTCGTTGAGAGCATCGCCGACCTCGGAAACAATATCGCGACCCTGGCCGAGCTCCAGCTTCAACTTGCCGCTCTTGACTGGCAGGAGTCGACGGCCAAGGCCATGCTCCCCCTGGGGGCCTGCCTGGTCTCGTTGACCCTCCTCCTGGGGAGCGTGCCCGTCTTGATCGGCGGGTTGGCCCTTTTCATTGCGGCGACCTGGAATTTTTCGGTCGGTCTCACGCTGCTTTCGACCGCGCTGGTGCTGATGATTCTCGCTGGGATTGTGGTCGCGGTCGCGGGGCGTCGGCTGGGAACCGCCATGGCGGGCTTCCGCCGTAGCCAGGAGGAGCTGACGCGTAACGTGGCCTGGATTCGGACGGTCCTTGTCCATAGCGGGCGCGCGGCATCCAGTCGGCGATAAAATTAACGAATTCGGTCCCTTTGATTTGATGATCAGTTTCGTCTTGGAATTAACCAGCAGCCAAGGCCTGGGCAGTCATGCTTGCCCAGGCCTTGGCTGTTTTTTTTGGCTGTCTGATTCCTGTGAGCGTTCAGTTCAGTTCAAGTTCAGTTCGTGTCGCATTCGAAAGCAGCAACGCCCCAGACCTAAAGCCTGGGGCGTTGCTTTTGGTTGTCGAGCGCTGGTCGAAAACTTAAGGGGCTTCAACGACTTCGGACACGGCCTTGCCCACCGTGCGATGAGCGACATAAGGGGCGACATCCGCCCAGGCGACAATTCCCAGCAGTTGCCCTTGCGCGTCCGCGACCAGGAGTCGTCGGACCTGGTGGTCCCCAAACTGCTGGATGAGAGTCTCAAGCGGCATGTCGGGCGGAATCGAGACCACGCCTTGCGTCATGATCTTGCCGACGGGGAGGTCGGTCAGAGCCTCCTCATGATCGGCCAGCGCCAGCGCGACGTCTCGATCGGTGAGAATTCCGACAGGTTTGCCTTCGTCGATCACCGGAACCGCGCCACAGTCGGCATCGCGGAACAGAAGTACCGCCTCGAGCACAGTGCTAAAGACCGAGCAAGTTCGAGGGCTGCTCGTCATCACATCCGAGGCTGTCAGAGTCGCTGGAGATGGTTCAGGCATGGCGCCAGGCTCCGTGGGTTGGCCGTTTCAAGCAGGGTCGGTTCCGATCCAAGCCTCTCTGAAGACAAAAGAATGCAACTCTCGGACCGATCATGGAATCAAGTGACCTTGAACGGAAACTTGTCGATTTCGTACTGACTAATTTTCCCTGAAACACTACGTCGAGACAGCCCGCACAGCTCGGCACACTTACCAACGTTCCCCCGGCATTTTTCGAGGGCCTTGAGGATATATTGCTTCTCGATTTGTTCGGTCGCCTCCTTGAGGTAATACGGCAGGGGATGCTTCAGGTCGATCTCATAGCGCGGGGCTGAATCGGTCGAAACCCCCGTGACGCGTGGCGGAAGCTTGTCTCGGTTGATGGTATCGCCCACGGTGGTCACCGAGGAGCGTTCGATGGCGTTCTCAAGCTCTCGCACGTTGCCGGGCCAACGATACGCCAGGAGCCGCTCCATGGCCTCGGGAGCCATTTTCTTGGGAGCCTCTCCTGGTCTTGAGTACTTGTTAAGAAAGTGCGTGACCAAGAGGGGAATGTCTTCCGGCCGCTCACGCAGGGGAGGAAGATCGATCTTGATGACGTTCAAGCGGTAATAGAGGTCTTCGCGAAAACGATTCTCCTTAACCTCTTGCTCCAGGTTCTTGTTGGTCGCGGCGACCACGCGCACGTCAACCTCCAAGCTCTCGTGCCCTCCCACTCGCTCGAATCGCTTCTCTTGCAGCACGCGTAGAAGCTTGGCCTGCATGGCCGCGGAGATATCACCGATCTCGTCGAGGAAGATCGTTCCTTTGTCCGCCAGCTCAAATCGCCCCTTCCTGCGTGCCTCGGCCGAAGTGAATGCCCCTTTCTCGTGTCCAAACAACTCGCTTTCGAGCAAATTCTCCGGCAGTGCGGCGCAGTTGATCGCCACCAAGTTCCCCTGGCGCTCTTCACTGGTGTAATGGATGGCCTTGGCGATCAATTCCTTCCCGGTGCCGGTCTCCCCCTCAATGAGCACCGTGCTCTTCGTTCCCGCGATATGGCGAACCAATTCAAAGATCGTATGCATTCGCGGATTTTTACTAATAATATTATTAAAGCTGTAGTTTTCTTTCAGTTCTTGACGGAGACGAAGCACCTCGTCTTGCAAGGCTCTTTTTTTCAAGGCCCGATCCATGACCAGTTTTAAATGATTTGGGTCGATCGGTTTGGTCAGGAAATCATAGGCTCCCAGGCGCATCGCTTCGACCACGCGATCAATGGACCCGAACCCGGTGGTGACGATGGTCGTGACAAGCAGGCGCCGTTGAGCAACCTCACGAATCAATTCCATGCCCCCCATCCCGGGCATCTTCAAGTCGGTGATCAGGACGCTATAGTCGGTCTCGCCCAAGGCCGTAAGCGCTTCCTGGGCGTTCGAGACGGTGTCCACACTCATTTCGTCTGACTCAAGCAACTTCCGGAACTGCGTGGTCAAGTAGGGGTCATCATCCACTACCAGCAGTTTCTTCCGCATCCCAACCATCCTTCCGCTTGAAACTTGAGTGAAACGCTAACCGAGTTGATGGCCTGATCAATCTCTGCGCGATTGAGTGCCCGAAAGCGAGCAATTTCTATTCCTTGGCGAAATGATTTTCCTGATGAAGTTTTTTTGGGAAGTGAAATGTGCCCTTTCTGAATCTTGATCTCGTCGTGCGTCGTTTGCAAGAGGGGACGCTGACGATTGGAGGGTCGACGTAACTCATGGCGGTGGACGGAGGGGTCAAGTTGTCAAGAACACCTTGGGTCAGAGATTAGGTATGGAAATTGCACGACCATTTCGAGGTTCTGAAGGTAGGCGAATCGCTAAGTCGTGTGTCGGGACTAGATTACGATAATCCGATCCGACACTCTTGTTCTTTTAGGAGACGCTTCCGATGATCAGTACCATGACCCGAGACTTTCCGTCGGACATGACACGCGCATCTGAATTCCCAGAGATGAGTAACTTGGAGAACATGGCTCAGGACGCTCTTGAGTGCATGAAGGATTATGCCCGCGAGAATCCCGCCACTTTTGCACTTTGTGCCCTGGGCATTGGGTTCGTACTGGGGTGGAAGCTCAAGCCTTGGTGATCGGTCTCGCGACGATTGGTCTTGTTTAGCTCGCGCTACGCCAACCGCTTGTAACCCAATTCCAGGTGAGGCAAAGGGCGTGGGCGTTCCCTCTGATTCCGCTCGGTCGCCCCGACCATGTCCTGGCTCTCGGCATGCCGAGTTGAGAGGTGGGGCTCGAGCGGCATTGTTCCCTTGCGGAACGCAAACCGTTCATCCTTTCTTCCAGAAACGTAACCCCGCGTTGTCCTTTGGATTCAAACGGGTGGTGGTGAATCAGCGTGTCTGGTACGTGCAACCTGTCTTCAGCGAACCGGAATGATTTTGAGTCATGGAAATGATCAACAGTGATGTGACGTCCAGATTCGATGGTCCGCATTCCCTGATGAACTCGGGTCAAGTGGCGCTCTTCGGGACCGATCCCGCAACGAGTTCGGAAGTTGCTTCGCTCCTCCAGTCTCGGGGCTATCAGGTCAAGCAGGGTAAGTCGAAATCGGACTTGATCGCCTCGTTGAGAGGCAGGCCGAACTTGTCACTCTTGATCCAGGGAGATCCTCAGCACGAACCGCGGGTGAAGGCTGACTGTGCCGAGGTGCGCGCGGTTGCCAGGGAACGGGGTGTTCCCGTGCTCTACGTGCTACGGGAAGGTACCAACCCGCTGCACCTCGAGGGTGTTGATGCCGCCGACGTCGACTGGGTTTTCGCGGACGGGCTCTCGGGCCAGTTGGTCGCCCGAGCTGACCGACTCATGGCGCGCTCCGATCACCTTACTCAGGACCCCGCCCCGAAGTTGAATCCGCCACTCGCCTTGAACCTCTTTCCCTTGATGGTGCACGACCTGCGCACTCCGCTCAATGTGGTCGGTCTCTCGCTTCGCATGGTGGAACAAGGCTTGCCGGAGACCCACTCAGAACTCCATGAAGACTTGAAGTTTATTGAAGATAGTTTCAAGCAAATTGAACGAATGCTTGCTTTGTTGAGTGATTATGCCAGGCTCTTCGAGCCCGATTTCGTGCTCGATCCCGCGGAATTCGACCCGAGCCGGTTAATGAGTGAGCTCATTGAATCTCACCCGACTCGAGGAAATACCCGGCCCATTCCCATTCATCTGGAGGTCGAGCCCACCTGTCCCCAGGCGGTCGTTCTGGATCAGACACGATTGCGACTTGCGCTTCAGTACGCGCTGGCCAACGCGTGTGGGGCCGCTCGGGACGCGGAAGTGCGGGTTGTGCTTCGCGGAGAGGCCGACCGGCTCGTTACCGAGTTCCGAGTCCCCAGCGCACCGCCAGGCTCGGTGAGCCCGTTCGAGCTCAATCCCCAGTTAATCGAGAGACTCTGCGGCTCCGCGGCCGAACGCCGGGGGATGGAGCTCGCCATCGTCGCGCGCATCAGTCAATTGCTAGGTGGAACAGGGCGACTGGAAATTGAGCCAGGTCAGTCGTCCCAGATCGTGCTGGAGTGGCCAATCCGGGCCGCCGCCAGCTGAGGGTTGTTTCGCTGTCGATTGAATGTGAGATAGACCAGAATCAAGCGGTGCGACACCCATTGCCCCGGATCCCTCAGGAAAAGAGAGTCAAGGTTCCCATGGCTAACGCAACTTCAATCAACCGAAACTGGGTTGCTTCTGAGTTCTCGAAAGGCATCGCTTATGAGCAGGCCATGTTGGAGGAAGCGAAAGCACGGTCCGATTCTCCCCCCGAACCGTCGCTTGGCGTCCTCTATCATGAAATCGCCACGGCCGACGAACGCCACCGCGGGATCGTCGAGACGATCGCGGCGCGTTATGGGTACACACCCACCCGAAGCATGACCGGTGGAATCGGTGAAACCCTCGGCCGGATCAAGGAGAAGGTCGCGGAGCTTGGATCCTCTCCATTCCAACTCGTCGCGCATGACCTGAACTCCAAGGCCAACGCGATTCACTGGACGGCTGCCTGGATACACACCTTCGAGAACATTGGAGACGCGGTCAGCGCCAGGGAACTGGCGGTTGTGCTCACGGAAGACAAGGCGCATCACGAAGCCTTGCAGGGGAGTCTTAATCGGCTCATTCTGCAAGGCGTTGCCGCCGATGAGACCTCCGGGGCCGAATGACATCCCTTTGTCGATGGTGAACTCGGGCGGAGCATTGCTCCCAGGCGAACGCAACCAGCCCTGAAATCGTTCCCTGGTAGGTTGCTCAACCGTTCAAAGCCCTGCCGCTCTGATCCGGTATCAAGCCCCACAGTCCATGCGACGGTGTGGGCTTGTTTGTTTTTCTGAGTTTCGCCGTGACAGTAGGTTCAAGAAAACCAAGTGGTCTGCCCATCGGAAGGTGGATTGCTCGGCATCGCACCCCTACTCCGACGCTGGCCGCTGGTATTGTCTTTGCAGTACATGGACGGAATTGAGAGGAATCGGTGTGTTGAGGTTGCCACGCTTCGCCTGAGGGGACGGCCGATGTTGTTGCTTTGGATGCCGCTAAGACTGCGAGAGGCATGGAGGTTGGGCGGCCTTAAAGTCAATGAGCTGATTTCGCGCACCTGGAATAAGATATTTGAAAACGAGATCATGACAAGGGCGGCGGCCATCGCGTTTTATGCGATGCTGGCGCTGGTGCCGTTTCTTGGCCTGGTTTTAACCCTGGCGGTTCAGTTGCTGCCCGATCTCACGCAAGTCTCAGGCGTTCCCGCCGATTTGAGCAACGGCCATCTCACGGTCGAGCAACTCGACAGCACGCTCCGCGCTTCTTTTCCCGACGAAGCCTATGAGGTTGTCAAGGACCAGATGGGCAGGCTCCAAAAGGAGTCGCACGTCGGCTTGCTCTCAGTCAGCTTGATTATGACTCTTTGGCTCGCTTCGAGTCTGTTCGTCGCCGTGATCGATGCGATGAACCGGATCTACGGGGTCACCGAGTCTCGCTCGTTCTGGCGACTCCGTCTCACCGCGATTGGCATGACGCTCATTCAGGCGATGATCTTGGTCGGTTCTCTGGTCTTGATCGTGGCCTGGCCGCAGATTATCGAGTGGCTTGGGTTGAGTGCCCCCGTGGCCCTGGTGGTTACGATCGTGAAGTGGCTGGTGCTGGTGATCATGGTACTGCTCAGCTTTGCGTTGAGCTTCTATGTGGGGCCCGACGCCGACCAGCGCTGGGAGTGGATCACTCCGGGAAGTTTAATAGGTACGTTTATTTTCCTTGGTGAAACTTTTGGATTTCGTGTTTATGTTCAAAATTTCGCGAATTACAACAAGACGTATGGATCGCTAGGTGGAGTGGTGGTTTTGCTCTTCTGGTTCTGGTTATCGAGCCTGGTGATCCTGGTCGCTGCCCAGATCAACATGATCATCGAAGACGCCTCGCCCATTGGAAAGTCGGCGGGCCAAAAGGTGGATTTGCCCAATGCGCCTGACTTCGACGCGATGTCGCCCCAACTGTCAGAGCGTTCAACGAATGGATGAAGGAGTTGGCGGCCGGACGGAAATCGGAGTCAATCCAGGTGGGACGGGGCCGTCTTGCGAGGCCAGTAGAAAATCAGAGTGCCGAGTACCCAGAGCGCCAGGCCCGTGGCGAGCGCCAAGCTCCATTGTCCCGGATCGAGTCCCGCGAATCGGCGCGGTTCAACCGTTTGCCGAGAGGCGCTCAACAGGCCGACCATCGCGATCGCCTCGACCACGTAAGCGACAAGCCGGATCTTTTGACCCGTTGCCTTGGTCATGTTTAAGTCTCGATCCTAATGCCAAACGCGCGAGTGCTTGACGATCCTGAACCGCGAATCGGTAGGTTGTCCGCGCGCATGTAAGCGAGGTGAAGAATCAGATGTCCTTATGATCTGCTGCGATCGCGTTGCTGGGTGAGTTGGCCCTCGGTCGAACCTTCATGGCGCGCCGAGGGCTCTCACGCGATTCCTTGGCCCTGCTACCCTTGGCCTGGGCGGAGAAACCGGTAAGCTTCTCGTCTTCAAGGCGTGAGCAATCTCAAAGCTTGGGAAGTTCGAAGCCCTTTCGCGGTTCGCGCCACAATAGCGCGTTGGCTTCCTTGTCCCCTTTGAAGGTTTCGGTCTCAACGTCCCATTCCAGTTTCCGGCCAAGCTTGAAGGCGATATTGCCGAGGTGGCAGGTGTTGGTGGAGTGATGGGCGATCTCGATGTCGCACGTCGGTCGTTCGCGCGACGTCAGGCAATCGAGGAAGTTTCGGATATGGGGTGATTGTCCGTCAGCGCCCTTCACCTTCTTTCCTTCGAGCCCGATCTGCCGGAGCGGCCGATCGCCCTGGGCCAGCTTGATACCGTAGGGCAAGATCACCTTGTCGGGGATGATCTCGAATCCTGATCGGTCGAGGAGCAAGCTTCCATCGGTGCCGCAGAACAGGATGCCGTAACCGTGCTCGTTCAAGGGGAGACCGTTCCCCTTGCGCATGGAGTAGGTCAGCGTGCAGCCTGGAAAGTCATAGACCACCTGCATCGTGTCGGGAGTGTCTCGGTTGTCGTCGCTGGTGAAGATTCCGCCCGAGGTGGTGACCGACTGGGGCCCTTTCGCGTCGAGAGCCCAGAGCACGATGTCGTTGAGGTGAACACCCCAGTCGCTCATCATGCCCCCCGCGTAGTCGGCAAACCAACGGAAGAGCAGGTGGAATCGATTCGGGTTGAACGGCCGCTTGGGCGCGGGGCCAAGCCAACGGTCGTAATCCACGTGCGAAGGGGCTTCGCCATCGGAGGGCCGCCCAATTCCCACGGGGCTGATGTTTTCGTAATTCCAGGTCTGAACCCAGAAGATCTTGCCGAGCTTGCCGGAGCGGACCGTCTCGACCGCTTCCTGGAAGTGAGAAGACGAGCGCTGTTGGGTGCCGACCGCCATGACCTTGTTGGTCTTTCGAGCCGCCTTGATCATCGCTTGCCCTTCGGCGACGTTATGCGCGACGGGCTTTTCGACATAAACGTCCTTCCCCGCGAGCACCGCTTCAATCGAGGGGAGCGCATGCCAGTGGTCGGGCGTGGCGATGATCACCGCGTCCACGTTCTTGTTATCCAAGATCGCGTGGTAATCCCGGCCGGTCGAGGGGGTGTTGCCTCGCTTCTTCTTGACGGTCTCGGCGCAATGTTGAGCATGATGATCGTCGACATCGGCGACTGCGACGATATCGACGTCTTGATTGGAAAGGAACGTGTCGAGAACCTGCATGCCCCGACTGCCCGACCCAATAATCCCCAGGCGAATCTTGTCGTTGGCTGCGACTGCCTGGCTCGTACCGCCAAGCAATGCGGCGGAACCCGCCGTGACACCCACGGCACCGACGAAGCCCCGCCTGGTCAATCGATCCGACGCCATCACGTATCTCCTTGAAGACAAGTTGGGCCAAATAGGGCGTGTCGGGAGCGAGGAATGCCGATCTCGCGACCAAGACCAATATTCTCCCCCGCGACCGATGCTATCGGGCCGGAACGCCGATCGCCAGGGGGCCCCGCGGTTTGAGGGACCCCCTGGCGATCAACGTATTGAGCTTCGTCTCGTGACCTGATGAACATCGACCGCGTGGGGGCGCGTTTGTGCTCGGTTAGGCTCGGTTCGGCTTTTTCAGGAGGAAGACGTCCTGTCGCGGGTTCCCCAGGGCCCCTTCCGGGACAAAGTCGATGACCTCGAGCCCATGCTCCCGGGCGAGGGTCGATCGAACATAGCTTTCGGGGTGGAACGCCGCGCAGTCGTTGCTCCCTTCCCGCCTCGAGCCCACCACCACGAGCTCACCGCCTCGGTACCGGTCCTGCTCCTCGTCATCGAGCTGGCCAAAGTAGTGCTCGCCGTGCGTCGTCATGAACAGGTAACCGCCGGGGCGGAGCGTTCGGCTCAGCTCCTTGATCCAGAATCCCTGCAAGTTCTCATCGAGATGCGTGAAAACCGAGAGCGCGTAGATCAGGTCGAACGACTCGTCCGGATAGCTCAAACCACCACCGAGCTCGTTGAGCTGGCACTGCGCGAACGGAAGATTCTTCTGGCACCAGTTGATCAGCAAGGGGTTATAGTCGGTTCCGTGGAACGTGGGCCCTTGCAGGCCTGCCCAGTGACGCAAGACCCGACCGACGCCACAGCCGAAGTCGAGTACCGACCCGAGTGACTCCAGGCGGATCCCGTTCTTCTCGAGGATCGAGACGAGGCTCGAGGCGCCTCGTTGGCCGCCGTCGAGGAACCAGGCGACATCCTCGGACGCCGCCACCAGGTGCATCAGATGAGGCGGGGGGATCGGCGGCCCCTGCCCTCGGTGGGCCGCGCGGACCGGCAGGCTTCGGACCCGATCGCGTGCTCTGACCGACCAGTGCCTGACTCGATTGACCGCTCGCGTGACGACGCTCGACTGGCCACTGCGCATCCGTGCGCCTCCCGGCTATCTCTTTAGGTACGAAGTTCCGTGGAAACCTGATCGCGCTGATGGCGTTCTAGGCGATTCTCCGGAATTGGTCAACGCGAACTCGGACCTCCTTGACTCTTGAACTCTTGACAAGAGTTGGGTGTAAAGCGTATTTCGCGCGCTCCGTTGTGCTTGGTAGAGTGTCAATAGGAGTTTCCCAGATTCCCCCATACCGGGTGTAAGCTCCACTTCGCAGAGGTCTCGTGGGTCGCTATCATGTCAAGGTGAGATTCCCAAATTCGCCCATCC